>Ga0224508_10000070_pt1 | contig 116901 bp, 99 predicted proteins | sample SF_Jan12_sed_USG_4_FD_170157 | JGI IMG/M metagenome (GOLD analysis project Ga0224508, IMG submission 170157) | Sediment microbial communities from San Francisco Bay, California, United States - SF_Jan12_sed_USGS_21 | ecosystem: Environmental > Aquatic > Marine > Sediment | place: USA... | reverse complement strand
AGAAAAGGCCATATAATATCTGGATCAACGGTAGTTATCGGCACCACACCCAGATCGGCCAATTGGAGTCAATCCAACCCAGAAGCGGACCCTCATTTTTATGCCATCAGCGGCAGTTAACGACCCACAGCGGACTCTGGATGAAATAGTTCTAACGGCAGAGAACTGCACATAGCAGCCATTGATATAAAAATGTATGCGTGAGAATATACTGAGAAAAAAGCGGCGCATATCACAATATTCGTGCGTGTCACATAATCACCTGTTCGGTAGGAAAATGTGGAATAAATTGCCGCAAATTTTGTTTGGCTCCATCAATAGCTGACTCCTGTAAACAGTAGAGTCTGAAATTAACGAGACCTCTCAATGGCACTTTCCATCTTTCAGCCTCTCTTCATTCTTGGCCTCATTCTATTTACAGGATATTTCGCTGGTAGAGCCGCAAATTATTTCGGTTTACCACGTATAAGCGGATATATTTTTTCCGGGCTGTGCTTTTCTCCCTCAATCAGCGGTATCATTGTTCCTCAACAAATTGATATTCTTTTTAGCTTCACATCCGAAATTGCGCTTGCTTTCATCGCCTATTCCATAGGCGGAAGCCTGCTGATTTCTCGGATAAAGGTACTTAAAAAAGAAATTTTGTGGATAAATCTGACGCAAGGATTTGGCGCCCTTGCCTGCACCTGTATTGCCGTTTATATCGCGGGAGATTTCCTGCCACCTTTCATAAATGAAAACAAGAACACATTCATCTCTGTCATCCTTATTCTGGGAGGTATTTCAGTTGCAACAGCCCCAGCTGCAACAATGGCAGTCATCCATGAACTTCGGGCCAAAGGTCCCCTTACCACAACCTTACTGGGTGTCGTCGCGTTAGATGATGCCTTGAGTATCATAATATTTTCTGCTGCTATTACTATTGCCAGCCTATTGCTATCAGGCAACATAGATAACGCTATTATTTTGCATGGCGTTAACACCATTGTTGGAGCCATTTCGGTTGGTCTTGTTGGGGGGCTCATTTTTAGCTATTTTCTTAACCCATCAACGCGTCCCGAGACAAACCTCATGCTCACCCTTGGGGCAATCTTCCTGGTCAGCGGTTTATCAAGCCATTTTGGTTTTTCACCAATCCTTGCCAATATGACCATGGGGTTTGTCATTATTAACAGGATAAAACAGGCTGATGATTTATTTCATCAACTGGATATTATTGAAGAGGTTATTTACTGTCTGTTCTTTACCCTTGCTGCGACTCATTTTGATACCAACGTGCTCGCCACATCTTTCTTACTCGGCATCGTCCTTCTGATCGGACGATTTATCGGCAAACTTGGCGGCACTTTTCTTGGCGGCAAAATTTCTAAAGCTTCTCCACAGATATATAGATACCTGGGCTTAACACTTTTACCTCAAGCTGGCCTTTCTCTGGGGCTCATATTTCTCGCCAAACCGATATTGCCTGCAGAAATTTTCGATGTATTACTCAGTGCAATGCTGCTGTCGATTATCCTGAATGAAATTATTTCGCCACCTCTAGTAAAATGGGCAATTACGAGGGTAGGCGAGAACAATCCTGATAGGTGAGCTGATGAAAATAAAGGAAGTAATGCAATACATCGGGCACCGGGATTTTCCTTATGTCTTGGAGAACAGCGACATCAGCGAAGTTATCAGGGTAGCTGTCCGTTTCCCGCATACACGACTTGTCTATGTTATAGACGATCAAAAATTGTTGCTTGGTGTAATTACGATCGGGTCACTAATGCGGCATCTATATCCTTATCATTATAAAGAAAAGATACATCCCCGAGATATATTGCGTAACGTTGCCGTAGACAAAGCCTCACATCTCATGAGCCGCGGAAATGTAAACGCTTTGCCAGAAGAAACAGTTGATATCGTTCTCAGACGTATGGCCAGCACCGGCGCAAAAGAAATAGCGGTGGTAGACAGTGGAGGTCGAATTTTGGCTGACATTACCGCAAATGACCTTCTTAAGTATAGTTAATTATAAACTGACAAAAGGACTACCGAACCAGGCACTCCAGCCGGCGCTAAAAAGCGGCGCGGCTGAGTTTAAACGTTAATGACCGGTAAGGGCACTTCAGAGTCGTTCATGCACCACCCCGCGAATGACCGGTGTTGGCCGTTCTCGGAATCTCGGGAATGGATTTTCAGTGTCTCCTTTGGAGAAAACAGACGCTCAAACTCAATGCATCAGCGGCAATAACCGACCCAAAGTGGACCCTTAAAGTTATTTGACTTTAATCGACCATTTGGTTCAAATCACTGGCAAATCCAAGCCCTGCTTCAGAATAAATATTGAAGGCTAGATCAACTCCGATGTCTTTCAGTGCCTGTTCCTCATCTGGAAATTTCGAAGTAGCGGCAATTCTGCCGTTATAGCCCATTTGCTGCAGGCGTTCAGCCGCTGCCATGTTAGCGGCGTGTGAAGGCAGGGTAAGCATCACCCATTCGAGATTATCCATTAAACCTTTAGCGCGGGTCCAAAAGTCCGGATTGGTCGCATCACCGCTAACCACACGACGGCCGAGATTCTGGTGATTTTTTGTTTTTTCCCGGTTGACTTCAACACCGGCTATTTGATCGGGAAAATCATTTTCCATCACCGTGTAAGCGGCAGTTCCCATACGTCCCATACCGAAAATCACAATTTTGACATGAGAAAGATCCAGGTCCTGCTCATCTGACAAGCGTTTTTCACGTTCAAAAATCCTCAACCAGTCACGCCAGTTCTGATATAGATCATCGCGCGCATTAACCAACGGTGCAGATAGAAGGAAGGAGACCGACAGGGCAATAGCAAAAACCGCAAGCCATTCTTTTGGCAGCCAACCTGACGATGCCGCCAGCGCACCAACAATAAGGCCAAACTCACTATAATTGGCCAGATTCAGCGAGGTACGCCAGGACGTACTGGCTCGCAGGTAAAAGGTGCTAAACAGGCCATAATATAATGCTACTTTAAGCGGCAGGAAAACGATGAATATCAATGCGACCAGAAGTTCTTCCCAACCCGGCAGCGCCGTCATACCGATACTCAGGAAAAAACCAACCAGGAACAAATCCTTGAGGCTCAGCAGAGCCTCGGCCAGTTCGCCAGACTTATTGTGACTGGCCAATAACATTCCAAGGACCAAAGCACCAACATCACCCTTCATGCCTACCAGTTCAAAGACGTCTGCGCCACCCAGGGCCAGTACAATTCCAAAAAGCACAAGTAGCTCACCGTGCCCGGTCTTATCCAGAACCTTATAAAATAATGCCCGTAGCGGGAACAACAACAATAGCGAAATGGCCCATAAAGAGGGAACCTTACCGATCGAAACCGCTAGAAATAAAACAGCGACAATATCCTGAATGACCAGCACGCCAATTGCTACCTGTCCATGCTTGGAACTCATGGCGCCTAGTTCCTCCAGTATCTTAATTGCGAATACGGTACTGGAAAAAGACAACACAAAACCGATCAACAGGGATGTTTTCAGGTCGAGGTGAACGAACAGTGGCAATCCAAGTTGAGTGAACAACATCACCAGGGCCGCAAACATTAGAGTAACTAGCCCCATATGAATACTGGCGACACCCCAGACTTCCGCCCGGGCCAATGCCTGGGGCCTTAGTTTCAAACCGATAGAAAACAACAATATGGTAATACCCATGTCTGCTATCGTGTTTAAAAACTTGTCAGCTTCAGCGCCAAGGGCATTCAACAGGAAGCCTGCCAGCAGAAATCCTATCAGCGGCGGCAGACCCACCATCCTCATCAGAAGACCAAAGAAAAATGCTATAGCGATCCAAAGTGGATCGCTAGGATGAATGGAAAGTAATATTGAATCCACAGGTTATTCGACCTTATTGGATATTATTTAGTCGTGATCGTGATTTTATTGGCCAGGTTACAGGATGAAAACATTAATGTGTAATTGCAACCTCTGGCTGTGGACTTTCAATCTACCAATGACTGGAATTGGCCGAAGATTACCTGGCATTTTAGTTACCCTAGTCCCGATTATCGCCTGATGAGTTGCTCATGCAATGATTATCACGCGCCAGGTTGCTACGGGCTGTTAACCAGTACTCCAGGCCCTGGGTCGTTTCATACCCGCTACCTTGCAAGTTTGCTTGACGTAACCATAGGGAAACAGCTCGAAAATTCGCGCCTTTCCTGCCTTCTTGTCACAGCCGGTGCGTTCGGCGAAACGTTTGGCGACATGCCGGATATCCGGCGTAATCAGGTGCTCGGCAAAGTATTCCCGCACAAACGTCAGGATTATCCAGTGTTCATCGGTTAAGGCTAATCCTTCCTCGGCTGCGAGCGTCAGCGCCAGCTCTGGCGACCAATCGTCGGGATCAATCAGATAACCTTCTTCATCTCGTGGCACGATGATTTTATCAGCGGACATGACGATCTTCTCCTGCTGAGAATCGCTTAAAATTTCGAAGTATTGCCACCACTCAGCTCAACCCGCCCGTCCATCAACACGGGGTCTGCAGAGGATAGGTGCATAGACCACAACGAATAGAAAAAAAGCAAGGCTCCAGAGCGATCCGCTCCCGATCATCCAGAATCGCCACGCCTCAGCAAGTAGCATTGGCCCGAACACCCTCATTAGCGTTGCAATCCCAATCACGCAGTACGCGATCACGATAAGACCTGGTACGACTAACTCGCGCCCGGTATGTCCCAATGCAGCGCGACTCATGACCGCGAGAATCATTGTCGAAAATGCTCCTGTGGTCAGCGCGTGTAACCAGCTTGTGTCTGGAATTGGAGCCCCGAACAACCATGCTGCCTTGAGTGCAAGACCGATGGGTAGCCAGGCGTAGGCTACGTGGAGCACCCAAATAATCGGATCGCGCAGTGTACGGTGGCCTTGCCAGCGAGCCAGTCGCAAGGCCAGCAAGGCCGCGGCCACGGTGGCCGTCACAGCGGCAAAAATGGTTCCGGGAGAAAATACATCGACTATTAACACTGCAAGGATTGCCATCAAAGCGGCAATGTCGAGCGGGGGATAACGGCGTATCCTGATATCGATACCACGCTCCTTGAGACCCGAGGAGGTAAATGCGGGCAGAATTCGCCCTCCAACCATTGCCACCATTAGCAGTATGACGTTTATGCCGAGCAGTAAAGGGTCAACCTTCGTAGCACCCGCAAGATGAAAATGGAGGTTTGCCGCAAACAATGCAGCAAGCATGCCGATGAAAACCAGGTTGCGTTTATTTCCTGAACGGATCAATGAAGGAAGTATTGTCAGCACAAGTACAGGAATAAAAGCAAGGTCGACAAACGCAACCATCAGTGCTGTGAAGCCTAACGGGAAGGTTGTTACAAGGCGTCCCGCTATCCATAAAAGCGTCAAACCAAGTAAAGGGGCACCGGCATATCCCCGACTTGCGGTCCAGCTTGGCACCGCAGTGAGTAGAAAACCTGCTACAGCTGCCGAGATAAAGCCAAACAGCATCTCGTGCGCATGCCAGGCCAAAGGTGGTAGTGGTGACGCAAACGAGGCAACACCCTGCAATAAAAATAACCAAACCGGAATTGCCAGGACTGCGTGTATTCCGGCGAGCAGAAAGAAGGGACGAAAGCCGTAACCCAGCACTGCCGGCCACGATGGTGAAATACTGTGTTCTGTTGGCATTGCAGAAGAGGCATCCCTATCGGTAGATTTATTTTCAAGATCCGATTTTCTCAGGAATGTCGCGCATTAAGCCTTGATTTATGTTAGGTGCCAAAAAACATGTCTTTGATAAATCAGTTAACAAATATATCTAATACATATGGGACGGTACTAACATTGACTGCGTCTCGAAAGTCCTAGTGTCTGAGTTGGATTGTGGTTTCAATTGATCGACGCTGGGTGATCGAATCTGAGCGGCGGCTTTCTCGTAAGCGGACCCCCAGCGAGCCCAGGCAGGAGGCAATCTTCGGCCAGGAACGGACACTGTAAAGATTCTTTACATTAAGAAGGGGAAAGTGTAAAAAATTTTTACACTTTAACAATGACGCAATTATTGCTTTTCCTCAACATAATGATTTTTTTCAAGATTAATAGGTTGGCCCCCTTATTGCACTTTTTACAGATTGGACAGAATTGCTGTTTCAATTAGGGACTCTTTAGGAGAGCACATGAAATACAAAGCCAAACTAATGGCAGCGATGACGCTTCTGGTCGTGTCGCTCAGCGCGCAGGGCGCCCTCATCATCGACCAAGATGTCGAAGACGACGGCGACTGGAGCGGGAATCTTTTCTCTACACCGTGGAACGCCGATGGTTTCGGCTTCCTGTCGCCAGGTCATCAAGAAGGGAAGGTCGCTGCCGTTTTCCAGAATAACGATTCGATTTCGACCACATTCAGCTCTTTGACGCTTCAGCAGGGCATGTACACGCTAGAGTTTGCGCTCGGCAATTACAGTAACTTTCCGTTCCCCGCCGTCCAGATAAATTTTGCTGGCCTCACGCTCGGCGACGCGTCCGCCTCGACGACTCTGACACCGGCCTCAGGGGGCTGGTCGCTTTGGACGATCAACTTCAACGTCGTCTCCGGCAACACAAACCTGGGGAATACGCTTGGCTTCAGCCTGAGCACAACCGACGCGACCTTATCAAACCTGGCCTTCGACGGCGTGGGCAACTTGAGCAACAACGGTAACGGCTTTCTCGTGTCCTACACGCCTAGCACTTCGGTTCCTGAGCCGTCAATCATCGCCCTATTTGCAGCGGGTCTGTTCGGTGTAGGTTTCGCTCGTCGCAGAATGCGTAGCTAAAACCTAGCTAAATAAGGTAATTATTAAGCCATCTCATTCGAGGTGGCTTTTTTTATGGGCGTCCGCTTCGGGTCGTTTTCTGCCGCTCATCGCAAATCTCTGAGCGTCCGCTTAGAGCTAAAATTCACCTCTGATGTGAGAATGAGGGATCAATAAAAATCTCTGAAATCTCACAGGCCCCCTCCCCCCATTTATTTGACTAGGTTAACCTTGGAGTAATATTTTATTTGTGTGGTGCTTTTGTCGTTTTCGCCGAGGGTGCAAGAAGTTCCAATTGTCTAGCAAACAACCCGTACACTAATCCGTACACATATTGAGTTTTTATCAAAAAAAAGCCTTAATTATCAATTAATTAAGGCTCATAATTGGCGGAGAGCGAGGGATTCGAACCCCCGGACCCTTTCGGGTCAACGGTTTTCAAGACCGCCGCATTCGACCACTCTGCCAGCTCTCCTGATATGTATATGCCCAAACCGGGCCTGCGCGCACCTATTGATGGGGCGTCCGGTCGGCCTGGCGCTGGCGTATTATAATCATTTGGGGCAACTAGTCATTAGCAAATTGAGCCTATTTCGGCTTGAATTTTGATCGGATGACCCAATTTAACAAATCGTTACCCAATGCGGTTTTCAGCCTTTAACCCTACTTTTTTAGGGCTTGCTATAGGCAGACCATGAACTTAGAATGCAGCGCATTGGTCTATAATAGATTTGTTAAGAAACGGAGATAGTAATGCAAATGAATACTGCTGTAACACGCTCTCAAGAAGCGATCCTGTCAACCAACAAGGTTATCAAGAATACCTATATCCTGTTGTCGGGAACATTGCTATTTAGTGCTTTTGCCGCTTACCTGGGTGTCATCTCGGGAATTGGGCACGGTACGGCACTGGTCGCTAGTATCGTGGCCATCGCGATGCTGTGGTTTGTTTTACCGAGAACTGCAAATTCTGCCACCGGTATTCCAGTACTATTTGCCATTACCGGCCTGCTAGGCTTCGGATTAGGCCCGGTACTGAACTACTACCTTTCGGTTAATCCCAGTATCGTCATGACCGCCCTTGGTGGCACCGGAACAATCTTCCTTGGCCTTTCGGGCTATGCCCTGACCACGCGCAAGGATTTCAGCTTTCTGGGCGGTTTCGTCATGGTCGGTATGCTGGTGGTACTCGGCGCCGCTGTACTGAATATATTCCTGGGAATCCCGGCACTGTTCCTCGCGGTTAATGCCGCCGTCGTGTTGATTATGAGTGCTTTCATCCTGTGGGAGACTTCTTCGCTGATCCATAAAGGGGAGACTAATTACATCATGACAACAGCCGGCCTGTTCCTGTCGATCCTGAACCTGTTCCAGGCCCTGCTGCACCTGCTGGGGGCTTTTGGAGGCAACGATTAACCGTCGCCATTACGTTTAGTAAATAAGCCCCGTTCGCGGGGCTTATTTTTTACGGGAGATAAAAGTGGACTGGCTGAAAATAGGTTCTGCGCTGTTCCTGGTCGCGATGATTATTTTCCTGTTTCCGCGCGCGAAGCAGGTGATCGAGAATACGCCCAAGGGAAGTATGAAAGACTGGATGGGCTATATCGTGCCGATGCTCGCAGTGATTCTATTCATCATTTTGCTGATCACGCTGGTTTAACCAGATTTTCTCCGCCAGCGACAGGTCCCCTGGCGAGGTAATCTTGAAGTTATCAGCCTCCCCGGCCACCAGTCGCGGCGCAAGACCCACTAGCTCAACCGCCTCGGCGTCGTCGGTTATTGACAGGTTTTTATCGATTACCTGTTTGAGGGCATTGAGTAACGGTTGCAAATGAAATACCTGGGGTGTGAGCGCACGCCACAGCCCGTCACGGGACAGCGTCGCGGAAATTTCCATATCGTTGCCCTGTCGTTTCAGGGTGTCGGTCACCGGCGCCGCCAGGATCGCACCCGCGGTATGTTGCCTCGCAGCTTCAATGACGTTGCTCAGGTCCCGGTGACTGACCAGTGGCCGCACCGCGTCGTGCACCAGCGCAATCGCGTCGTTGCCAAATCGATATTGCAGCGTCGTGAGTCCGCTATACACCGAGTCGTGGCGTTGGCGCCCGCCCGTGGTCGTAAACAGGGGTTTCTCCGCGGCATAGGCAATCGCATCCCAGTGTTGATCGTCATCCCGCAATACAACGACGACCCCATCGATATCAGGATGTGACAACAATCGATCGAGACAATGCTCGATCACCGTTTTACCCTGGAAAGACAGATATTGCTTGGGGATCTCGCTCTGCATACGCAGGCCAGTGCCGGCAGCCGGAATGATTGCCCAGACGGGAACACTACTCCCCATCGGCATCATCCTCCTGTTTCGGAATTAGCTGGATGAAGGTTTCGCCCTGCTTGATCATGCCGAGATCGTTACGGGCTTTCTCCTCAAAGGCATCGAGACCGTTCTGCAAGTCCAGTACCTGTGCTTCGAGTATTCGATTGCGTGCTTCTAGTTCCTGCAATCGCTGCTTTTGAAGTTCCAGTTCGTGCGTTAGCTGTACAACTTCCGACAGGCTTCCGTCACCAAACCATAATTTATACTGTAGACCGACGAGTACCAGGATCAGTATGGTAATCAGGATCTTCATGGATTCACGGGAGCCGCGCTAAAGGTTTTTGAAAGCCGACTTTCCCGGGAATCTTGCGGCCTCGCCGAGCATCGATTCGATGCGCAGCAACTGGTTGTATTTGGCAACCCGATCCGAACGCGACAGCGAGCCGGTTTTGATCTGGCCGGCACAGGTTGCAACCGCGAGATCGGCGATGGTAACGTCCTCGGTTTCGCCTGAACGATGTGAAATAATGGTAGAATAGCCGGCCTCATGGGCCATGGAAATAGCGTCCAGGGTCTCACTCAAGGTTCCGATCTGATTAAACTTGATCAGGATTGAATTGGCAATCCCCTGTTCAATCCCGCGCGCGAGGATACGGGTATTGGTTACGAACAGGTCGTCACCCACGAGCTGAATTTTACTGCCCAGTTGTTCGGTCAGGATCGCCCAGCCTTCCCAATCACCTTCGTCCATGCCGTCTTCGATACTGATTATCGGGTATTGATCAACCCAGCTTGACAGGTAGTCGGCAAATCCTGCGGCGTCGAATGAGCGGCTTTCCGAGGCCAGGTTGTAATTACCGGATTCGTAAAACTCGGAACTGGCCACATCAAGGCCCAGGCAGATGTCTTTGCCAGCCTGGTACCCGGTCTTGTCAATAGCGGTTAATATCACCTCGATTGCCTCTTCGTTGGAGGATAAATCAGGTGCAAAGCCGCCTTCGTCTCCGACCGCGGTATTCATTCCCTTTGCTGCCAGCACCGATTTGAGCGCGTGGAATACTTCCACGCCATAGCGTAACGCCTCGCTGAAACTAGGAGCACCCACCGGCAGGATCATGAACTCCTGCATGTCGACACTGTTATCGGCATGGGCCCCGCCGTTGATAATATTCATCATCGGCACGGGTAACAGGTTACCTCTTTCGCCACCCAGGAAGCGGTAGAGTGGCTGCCCGGCCTCGCACGCCGCTGCCTGCGCGTTTGCCAGCGATACTGCCAGTAAAGCATTGGCACCGAGTTTACTCTTGTTATCGCTACCATCGAGTTCGATCATCGCCTGGTCGAGACCACGCTGATCATTGCAATCACGCCCAATGGCGATTCCGGCCAGCTCGTGATTGATATGAGATACCGCCCTGGTGACGCCTTTACCGAGGTAACGGTTGTTGTCACCGTCACGCAACTCGATAGCCTCGCGTTCACCCGTGGATGCTCCGGAAGGCACCGCTGCCCTGCCCATGTTCCCGCTTTCCAGTATCACATCGGCTTCAACGGTTGGATTGCCGCGGGAATCCAGAATTTCCCGGCCAATGACCTTGCTAATCTTGGTCATATAAACTCCACGTATATTTCCTAATCGAGTTGCAGTAGCTGGTTTTCATGTAGGGTCGAAGTCTTGATGGTCCGGTCGAGTTGCACAAGCAGCTCGAGCAGCGACCGCATTTCTGACAGTGGCCATGCATTCGGGCCGTCGCTCAGGGCCTTTGCGGGGTCGGGATGAGTTTCCATGAACAGTCCCGAGATACCCGCCGCCACCGCGGCTCGCGCCAGTACCGGCACAAACTCGCGCTGTCCGCCGGATGAACTGCCCTGTCCACCGGGCAATTGCACTGAATGCGTGGCATCGAAAACAACCGGACAACGAGTTTCGCGCATAACTGCGAGCGAACGCATGTCCGATACCAGGTTGTTGTAACCGAAACTCGCGCCGCGCTCACAAACCATGACCTGCTGGTTTCCGGTTTCGCGCGCCTTGTTGACGACCTGCTGCATATCCCAGGGTGAAAGAAACTGGCCCTTTTTGATGTTGACCGGTTTTCCTTGGGACGAGACATTTTGAATAAAATTGGTTTGCCGACACAGGAAAGCCGGTGTCTGCAACACATCGACCACGCTGGCAACGTCGTCGAGGGGTGTATCTTCATGCACGTCGGTGACGATCGGTACACCCAGGTTGGTGCGCACCTTTTCAAGAATCGCGAGCCCTTTTTCAAGGCCGAGGCCACGAAAACTTTGGCTGCTGGAACGATTGGCCTTGTCAAAAGACGATTTGAAAATAAAAGGGAGTTTTAAATCCAGGCAGATCTGCTGTAATTCTCCCGCGGTATCCATTGCCAGCTGTTCCGATTCAACCACGCAGGGACCGGCCATCAGGAACAGGGGTTGATCCAACCCAACCTCGAAATTACAGAGTTTCATTTATAACCTGGCCTTGTGAAACTCGATCGCCGCGTTAATGAAGCTACTGAAAAGCGGATGTCCCTCGCGCGGTTGCGAAGTAAACTCCGGGTGAAACTGGCAACCAATAAACCAGGGGTGATCAGACAATTCAATCATTTCGACCAGTTCGTTGTCGACAGAAAGCCCCGATATAACGAGGCCGGCATCCTGCAGTCTCTGCAGGTAGTTATTGTTGAACTCGTATCGATGCCGGTGTCGCTCACTAATTTCTTCCTGGCCATAGGCACGTCGCGTTTTGGTTCCCGGTACCAGTTTGCAGGTTTGCGCGCCCAGTCGCATGGTGCCGCCGAGGTCTGTCGTTTCATCCCGGGTTTCTACAGAGCCATCACGATCGGTCCATTCGGTCACCAGGGCGATAACCGGGTCCGGTGTCTTCGGGTTAAATTCCGAACTGTGGGCCTTGCTCAGGCCCAAAACATTGCGAGCATACTCGATTACGGCAACCTGCATCCCGAGGCAAATACCAAGATAAGGCACATTATTGGTGCGAGCGTAATTGACCGCCGCGATCTTGCCTTCGATACCGCGGCTACCAAATCCACCGGGTACCAGAATGGCATCCAGATCTTTTAACACATCGGTTCCATCGCTTTCGATTAAATCGGAATCGATCTTGACGATATTAACCCGGGTCCGTGTGTGAAGCCCGGCATGTGCCAGTGATTCGTTTAATGATTTATAGGCATCGGTGTGATCTACATACTTACCGACGAAGCCAATGGATACGTCATGTTCCGGATTATCCATGGCTTCTACCACCCGGTCCCATCCAGACAGGTCCGCAGGCGACAGGTTCAACGAAAAATGCTTGGCAACAATATCGTCAAGACCCTGCTCGCTGAGTTCTCGTGGCAACTTGTAGATATGGTCAACGTCGACCGCCGAAATAACGGCCTCCTCGGCAACGTTGGTAAACAGCGCAATCTTTCTGCGTTCCTCGACGGGAATCGGCCGATCGGCACGACATAACAGGATATCAGGCTGAATTCCGATCGATCGCAGTTCCTTCACCGAGTGTTGCGTCGGCTTGGTTTTGATTTCGCCAGCAGCCGGCAAATAGGGAATCAGGGTCAAATGCACATAGAGCACGTTTTCGTGACCGAGTTCAAAACCCATTTGCCGGATGGCCTCCAGGTATGGCAGGGATTCGATGTCACCAACGGTACCGCCAATCTCGACCAGTACGATATCGGCACCATTGGTACTGTTCAGCACCGAGTTCTTGATTTCATCTGTGATGTGCGGAATGACCTGTACCGTCGCACCCAGGTAGTCGCCACGACGCTCCTTGGCAATGACGTTTTCGTAGATTCGACCCGTCGTGTAGTTACTGTTCTTGGAACAGTGAATGCCAACGAAGCGTTCATAGTGTCCCAGGTCCAGATCCGTTTCTGCACCATCATCGGTCACATAGACTTCACCGTGCTGGAAGGGGCTCATCGTCCCAGGATCGACGTTGATATAAGGGTCGAGCTTGATCATGTTGATACTTAGCCCGCGTGACTGGAGTAATGCGCCCAGGGAGGCAGATGCAATACCCTTGCCCAGAGATGATACGACACCACCAGTGATAAAAATGAATCGGCTCATAGACCCAGAATTGAATGCACGTAAAGTACGTAGGTTGGACGGAAACGATAGCAGAATCGCATTTTGAAGACAATCGACGGACAGGAAATAAAGGTTGTATTGGGCTGAAATGTTCGATTTGCAGCGGTCAGGCAAAGTGCCCCAAATCGGAAGCAAAGCCAGATTGCTGTCCTATACTCCCGCTTATGCGCGCTTTGATAATAGAGAACAATGCGATTTACCGCGATATGTTAACCCGTACTTTCGCTGAGCAGGGATTTGAAAGTGACACTGGCAACAGTGTCGAGTCCGCGCGCATATTTGCCGATACCGAGCAATACGACATCATCTGCGTCAACCAGCGGCTTAAAGACGGGGCCGGTGAAGTGTTTGTCGATTACTGTAATACCCATGAACGCCTGAAAGATACCCCGCTACTGTTATTGACCGAGAAGGACGGCCTGGTGGCAGAGGAGTTAAACGTCAGGGTGGACGGCGTAATCCACGAGCTCAATGAAAGCCAGATCGAAGACCAGATTGTCCGCTTTATAGAGCAGCAGCTGGACCCGTTATTTTACGAGGGTCGCATACTGTTCGTCGAAGACGATGACGAGGTTGCGATGGATATCCTTGGGCAATTGAAAAAAACCGGTTACCGAGTTTCTTATTTCAAATCTGCCGAAGAAGCGAGTGCGGAATTCGACGCGGTCACGGTCTATGGTTCGCACGCCGACGCCTACGACCTGGTCATAACCAAGATAATTTTCAAAACCGGGATTCAAGGTGATGAATTGGTCGCCCGGATACGTTCCTACGAGGATGGCCGCGGGTTTATCCCCATACTTGCGATACCCGACCAGAATAACGATCAGCGACGCATTGCGCTTTACCGGGCCGGGGTCAATGATTTTCTGCCAAAACCAATACTGCATGAAGAATTGCTGGTTCGTATCGGCAACCTGATTATCAATAAGCGTCTGCTCGATAAGGTTCACGACATACGCCGGGAATTATTCTCGCTCGCAACAACTGACAAGCTCACAGGATGTCAGAACCGTCATAGCCTGATGGATTATTCCAGCAAGTTCGTCTCTCAGGCACGTCGGCACGAGTACCCGATCAGTTTGCTGGTGGTTGATCTTGATCATTTTAAAGCAGTCAATGATAACCATGGGCATGCTGTCGGTGACCTGGTGCTTGAACTGACCGGTGAGCTGCTTAATAAAAGCTTTCGAGAAAGCGATATGGTCGCGCGTTACGGTGGCGAAGAATTCGTAGTGCTGATGAATTATTGCGAGCGGGAAAACGCACGCGCCAAGGCAGAGAGTCTTCGACTCGATATCGAAAAATTAAAACCGAATGGCCTCGAGCTTACCACCAGTATTGGTGTCACTACGCTCGAACCGGGTGCGACGGGGGACTTTGAAGCCATGTTTCACGCCGGGGACCAGGGCGTGTATAAGGCCAAGGAGAATGGTCGCAACCAGGTTGTTTTTGTTGCCGTCGACTAGCCTGGTTTATGCGCCAGGATCACTGCTCGCCGGGGTGCCGGTAATCCTTCCACGGTTAGTGTCGGATCGTCCTTACTCAGGCTTTGCGCCAGTGATTCGAACTGCATCCAATCGGTGACTCGCTGTTCCTGGATGCTGGTCACTGATTCATCGACAACCCGGACATGGGTAAACCCACAGCGTTCCAGCCACAGTTTCAACTCGGCCGATGACGGTATGAACCAGACGTTTCGCATGCGTGCATAACGATCCGGCGGCAGTAATACCCTGCCCTCGCTGCCTTCAATGACGAGGGTTTCCAGGCAAAGCTCACCGCCGTCAACAAGGAAATTTTTGAGTTGATAAAGATGATCGAGCGGGCTTCTGCGGTGGTACAACACCCCCATCGAAAATACGGTATCAAAACAGTTTAAATCTTTTGGCAATTGTTCCACGCCGATTGGCAGCAGACCGATATCCGACCGTTTCAGGTATTTCTGCAGCGCCTGAAACTGGAAATTGAACAAAACCGAGGGTTCGATCCCGACTACGACTTCAGGCGAATGTGCGAGCATGCGCCAGCAGTGATAACCATTGCCACAGCCGATATCAAGAATTCGCCGGCTTTCGAGTGATGACAGGTGTGGCAGGATCCGGTCCCACTTAAAGTCGGAGCGCCATTCAGTATCGATGAAAACATCGTTGATACGGTAGGGCCCCTTGCGCCATGGCATTAAACCCTGGAACGCCTGGCGCAGTGCTGCCGGGTCGACGCAATTTCCCGTCACGGTGACCGCTGGCAGATTGAAAGTTCCCCCGATATTGGTCATTTCGGGCATGGTATCGAGGGCACTCGACCAGCGCGCATAATCGCCGTGATTTACCAGCCAGCTACCGGCCTCTGCTTCGAGTTGTTGTGCCCAGTCATTGAGGCCATGACGGCGGAAATAGTCGAACAGGACTTGCCAGTTCACTTTTTGATTGCCAGAAACGAAATGAAGTTAAAACTTCTGAAGCACTGGTAGATTTCATAGAAGCCTACGGCTTCGAGTCGCTGCAGGTGATCAGAATCGCTGTCGGGAATCAACACTTTCTCAAGCGCGTTGCGTTTCTGGCTAATTTCCAGGTCGCTGTAACCCATGGATTTTTTAAAGCCCTGGTAAAACTGGACCATGCGCTCGTTTTCGGCCTCGTTTGCAAACACGACCTTTTCAGACAGCACCAGGGCGCCCCCGGGATTCAGTCCTTCAAAAATTCGCTCCAACAGCTCGAGCCGTTCTTCAGGGGGCAGGAATTGCAACGTCAGGTTCAACACGACCAGCGAGGCATTGGCAATCACGGTTTGCCTGATATCTTCGCATCGCCATTCGATGTTTTCGGGTAGCGATTCGTGTTGCCTGCATTTGGCGATCATCGCGGCTGAATTATCAACCGCAACAATTTGACATTTGCCTGCCTGAGGCTGATCGGCGATCACCAGGCTTGCCTCGCCGAGGGAACATCCCAGGTCATAAATCCGGCTACCCGGCTGGATAAAAAGATTGGTGTAAAGGCCAATCATGCGATGTAACAAGTCATAGCCGGGTACCGACCGCGAAATCATGTCCTGAAACACGTTGGCCACGGTTTCGTTGAACTCGAAAGGCTTGACCTGACTTAAACGACGGGAAAATACCCGGTCTTTATCCGTTTCACGGCTCACAGCAGCAATCCTGCGAGCTTGCCGTCGAGGTAGACCTGTGCGATTGCAGAGCGCTCCCAGGGTGGTACACGGTGCTTCTGAAACAGGCGCTTAAGCCGGTGACGATCGCTGTTCTGTTGTCCTTTATCGCGAAACCTGAGCGTTAACGCCTGTCCCTTATCGACAAGCTCTAACTGTTCGAAAATTTCCTGGCGCTGGAATTGCAGTCCCAGCCGCTCAATTTCGATTTCGGGTTTCAATTCAAATTCGAATTCCCCTGTCGCACACCGGGTGCTGTCTTCACGAACCAGGAAAAGACGCCGATCGTAAAGCCTGATGGCGTAATCGGGCATGGCAATCTCCGGCATTGTTCCGGGCTTCGCATGCAGCTGGTTCATCAATTCCTGCAGGCGCGCCTGCGGCAGGCTCGGTAGCCCGGCGCCGGCTATCCAGTAACGCACCAGATTTTTGCGACGAGCAGGCGATAGTTGCAAAAGCCCGGCAACATCGAGCGTCGCAAATCCGCCTGAGGCCGGTGCTTGCAGAATGGTATAATCAAGCCCGGCAATTTCATCCAGTAATTCCTGCGTCTCCGACTGTATTTCACTCGCCATAGACAGCGCGTCCTGGAAATGCGGCCAGCGTGTCTTGATCACAGGTATGACCTGGTTGCGTAAATAATTGCGATCGAACCGATTGGTCTGGTTGCTGGGATCATTGAACCAGGGAATTTCATGATGCGCGGCATATTCTTCCAGCCGCTCACGGCTGAACTGCAACAGTGGTCGCAACAACAGCGTATCGCCCAATATGCGCTGCCTTGCTATACCACGCAGTCCCGCACTTCCCGATCCACGCAGTGCATTCAACAGGAATGTCTCTGCCTGGTCATCAGCATGATGCGCGGTCACAATACAGTCACCCGCATCGGTATGCTGCCTGAACAAATCATAACGTTGCCGGCGGGCTTCGGCTTCAATATTGCTATCGATACTGTCCAGGTCGAGTTGGTCTATTCTGATTTCAAGGCCGTAGCGCTTTGCCTGTTCAATACAGAATGCCTCCATCCTGGGGGCGACTTCGAGCAACCCGTGATTAAAATGCCAGGGAATAACCTGGAAATCCCGGGATTCCGAAACCAGTAAATGGAGTAATACCGACGAGTCGAGGCCCCCGCTAAAAGCGATGAACACCCTGTTGACATGATCGGGAATCAGGTCCAGACATGAATGCATGAGACTGGCAGAATACTAAAAGCCGTTATCCTATCAGGCTTCCCGATAGCGGCCAAAAGCGATGAGCTTCTGGTAACGTTGATCGAGCAACTTATCGATCGGAATTGAATCGAGCAGATCGAGCGTTTCGATCAGGTTCTGCTTTAACGAGGTGGCTACTTCGTCATAGTCACGATGCGCCCCCCCGAGGGGTTCCGCAATAATGTTGTCGATCAGGTTAAGAGATAGCAGCCGCTCCGCGGTGATTCCCATGGCTTCCGCAGCCTGTGCGGCCTTGTCTGCACTCTTCCACAGAATCGAGGCACAGCCCTCGGGTGATATCACCGAGTAGGTAGCGTACTGCAACATATTGATACGATCACCAATACAAATTGCCAACGCGCCACCCGAACCTCCCTCGCCTATTACTGTGCAAACAATCGGTGCTCTCAAGTGGGCCAACGCGAACAGATTCCTGGCGATAGCTTCGCTCTGCCCTCTCTCTTCGGCACCGATGCCAGGATAAGCCCCGGGCGTATCCACCAGGGTTAACAGCGGCATCTTGAACTTTTCTGCCATTTTCATCAGGCGCAATGCCTTGCGATAACCCTCCGGCCGGGGCATGCCAAAGTTACGCTTGATTTTTTCCTTGGTATCGCGTCCTTTCTGCTGTCCTATCACCATGACCGGCTTGCCCTCGAGTCGCCCTATTCCACCCACCATGGGATAATCATCGGCAAAGGTGCGATCACCATGAAGGTACTCAAAGTCGGTAAAGATGCGTTCGATATAGTCGATAGAGTAAGGGCGATTCGGATGTCGCGACAGTTGCGAGATCTGCCAGGCTGTGAGCTTGCCAAATATCGTGCTGGTTAGAGATTCAGCCTTGCGTTCGAGCGTCTGGATTTCCTGGCTGATGTTAATTTCCGAATCGTCGGTGACATAGCGCAGCTCTGAAATCTTTGCCTGAAGCTCAGCAATCGGTTGTTCAAAATCTAGAAAGTTTGGATCCATCTAAGACTGTCATTTAATCAGGACTGAACCTAGTGTAACGATTCGATAAATCGATGTCATCCATGCAGTTTCACGCAAATCCGGAAATCGATTCGGAAATCAGGCCTAGCGCATGAGCCGGTTCCTGATGTTGGGTGATAGGCCTGCCAATAACGAGGTAGCTTGCCCCGCTTGCGAGTGCCTGTTGAGGCGTCATAATCCGTTGCTGATCATCTGCGGCGGCCCATTCGGGTCGAATACCGGGCGTTACCAGCAACACGGCATCGCCCAGACTCTTGCGCAAGGCTGCCGCTTCCTGGGCCGAACACACGACACCATCGAGGCCACTGTCAATTGCATTTCTGGCAAGCTGAGTGACCATTTGCGGCACTGGCTTTTCAATTCCCAATGCCTCTAAATCAGACGAGCTGGAACTGGTTAATATGGTAACCGCGATCAGGAAAGGACGACGTGGAACAACCTCAATACCCTCGCGTGCAGCCTGCATCATGGTAACGCCCCCCAGGGCATGGACGTTGAGCATCCAGACCCCCAACTTTGCCGCCGCGCTGGTCGCTTTTTTTACCGTGCTGGGGATATCGTGATATTTCAAATCGAGAAAAACGTCGAAACCGATATCGATCAATGATTCGACCAGGGCTGGGCCCGAACTGGTAAATAGCTCCTTGCCCACCTTTAGCCGACACTGATCGGGGGTAACTTTTTTGGCGAATTCGATGGCCTGATCGTGGCTGGCAAAATCGAGTGCAACAATAATTTTCGGATCTTTCATAGCTTGATCGGCTTCATCGAATCCCAGTTTCGGCAGCTCGGACACAGCCACTGTATGGCGTGACTCTCGTAGCCGCAACGCGAGCAGTTATACTCGTTCTTCTTCTTCTGCAGGGATTTGAGGAAGCTCGACAGGGTTTCCCAGGTTTCACCCAGCTGATCGGGGTTTGACTTTAGAAAGCGCAACGCGAATTCAAATGCTTCAAAAGAAGGTGACTGATTTAGTATGTCCGATAAAAACTCGCGGGCTTTTTCGATTTCGTCGTGACGTGCGTAATTTTCAAGCAGCGCCATCGCGAGACGGGTAGACGGATGCTTTTTGTATTGCTTTTGCAGAAACTCCCGGTAAACCCGGTCCTCTTTTTGTCTATAAATAAGCCTTGCCGGCTCGATGTACAATCCCATGTACTCAGGACTCTGCCGGACCAGTCGCTTAAAAATTCCCTTGGCGGCCGTCAAGTTATCCGTTTTTAAATGCAAGTCGATCAATAACAGGGCTGCCCGCACACAATTAGCATCGACTTCAAGCGCACGATCAAGATGCTTGCGCGCCAGGCGATGATTGCCGGTTTTAATCGCATCCTGCGCAATTTCGCACAGGCACTGACTGTAAATCAGGCTGGCCTCCGGCTCACCATTTTTATGCAGGACTTGCGCGCACTCCGCGGCCTCCCCCCAGGATTTCTCGGTTATATACAAATCCAGTAATCGTCGATAGGCCAGGTTGGGTTCGGCATTCAGCTCGATCATTTCGCGGTACAGCTTTTCGGCACGGTCCAGCAACCCGGCCTTGAGATAGTCACTGGCCAGTTCGGCGATTGCCATGTGGCGTTGCTTGCGGGTGAGATTGGGCCGGGCCAGTAAATTCTGGTGCACCTTTATTGCCCGGTCGACTTGTCCTTTTGAACGAAAAAGGTTGCCCAGGGATATATGGATTTCAATCGTATCTTTATTAACTTCGATCAGGTCGGTGAAGATTTTGATTGCGTTATCCGGGTCATCGGCAAGCAGGTAGTTCAGACCCCTGGCATAACGTTCAGAAAAGAAATCAGGACCGGGCTTGTTATTTCTGTTTTTAAACGGTTGCCAGCGACCCAGTATCCAGCCGATTAGAATCGCAGCGAGGACTAGCAGAAAAAGCCAGATATCCATAAATTGTTAACCGGCTTGAGATGGGTTAAATAATGCCTGTCGTTAGTTGTTGGCGCGATCACGCAACTCTTTGCCGGGTTTGAAGTGCGGTACGTATTTACCGGGCAAGTCTACCTTGTCACCAGATTTCGGATTACGCCCGATTCTGGGGGGTCGGTAATGCAAGCTGAAACTTCCGAAACCCCTGATTTCGATGCGTTCACCGTTGGATAACGCACTGCTCATCATTTCGATCAGACTTTTTACCGCTAACTCCACATCCTTGTATGCCAGATGCCCCTGATTTTTCGATAAATTATCGATCAGGTCCGATTTCGTCATCGAGGGTACAAATTCTGTATCTTTCATCTCATGGTCCGATAATCTAGTTGGATGGCGGGTTTACACCCGCCTCCTAATTGTAAATCAGGAATCCATTTTTTCCTTAAGTAAATCACCAAAACTGGTAGTGGTTCCTTTGACATCACTGCTCGCGGCATAATCTTTCAAAGCTTCCTGCTCTTCATCGGTATCCTTGGCCTTGATCGAAAGGTAGATACTGCGTCCCTTGCGGTCCATCCCGGTAATCTTGGCTTCGATCTGATCACCTTCATTTAGAAATGAACGTGCATCTTCAACACGATCTTTCGCCATTTCGGAAGCCCTTATCAGTCCTTCAATTCCGTCCCCAAGATCAACAACCGCGGCCTTTGCATCAACCGAAATTACGGTACCGGATACAATACTACCCTTCGGTCTTTCCGCGATAAAGTTCGCAAACGGATCTTTTTCGATCTGCTTGATTCCCAACGAGATTCGCTCACGCTCGGGATCAATGGACAATACCATGGCTTCGACTTCCTGTCCCTTCTGGTATTCGCGTACCGCCTCTTCGCCCGGTTTATTCCAGGACAAATCGGTTAGATGGATCAAGCCATCTATATTGCCTTCAAGTCCGATAAAAATACCGAAATCAGTGATCGACTTGATCTTTCCGGAGATGATATCACCCTTGTTGCAAGTTGCGCCAAATTCCTCCCAGGGATTGGGCTTGCACTGTTTCATACCGAGCGATATCCGGCGGCGTTCTTCGTCGATTTCGAGAATCACAACTTCGACTTCATCGCCGAGGTTGACCACCTTGTTGGGATTAACATTCTTGTTGGTCCAGTCCATTTCAGAAACGTGCACGAGACCCTCTACCCCGTCTTCGATTTCAACGAAGCAGCCATAATCAGTGATATTACTGACATGCCCGAACAGGCGTTGGCCTTCCGGGTAACGGCGCATGAGGTTCTCCCAGGGATCATCACCCATTTGCTTGAGGCCGAGTGAAACGCGGTTCTTGTCACGGTCAAACTTGAGTACAACAACATCGATTTCCTGGCCAATTTCTACCACTTCAGATGGATGCTTGACGCGTTTCCACGCCATATCGGTAATGTGCAGCAAACCGTCGATACCACCGAGATCGAGAAAGGCACCGTAATCGGTCAGATTCTTGACAATGCCACGCACGCGCTCGCCTTCCTTCAGCGTACCCAGCAGTTTTTCGCGCTCTTCGCTGAATTCCTTCTCCACCACCGCACGGCGAGATACCACCACATTGTTACGCTTTTGATCGAGCTTGATGATCTTGAATTCAAGTTCCTTTTCCTCAAGATAGGCAGTATCACGGACCGGGCGAACATCTACCAGTGAGCCCGGCAGAAAGGCACGGATTTCCCCGATGTCTACCGTGAAACCGCCTTTAACCTTGCCGGTGAATCGGCCGGTAACGATTTCGTCATTTTGCTGGGCCTGTTCAAGTCGTGTCCAGGCGCGTGCGCGCTTGGCTTTCTCGCGTGACAGGCGTGATTCGCCGTAGCCGTCTTCGAATGAATCGAGTGAAACCTCGACGGTATCGCCAATCTTGACGTCAAGTTCACCGTTTTCATCGTAAAATTGTTCGACCGGGATAACGCCTTCGGACTTGAGGCCCGCGTTAACAATGACAACGTCGCGATTGATATCGACGACTTCGCCGGTAATGATTTCACCCACACGCATATTCATTTGGGTGATGCTTTGCTCAAACATTTCTGCAAAGTTTTCAGTCATGGAAAAATCCTAATAAAGAGTCGTTCGACAGCTAACCTGGATACAATCAGCCGTCTCGTTTAGTTAAAAAAACCCTGAAGACAGTGCGTCTGCAGGGGCCTGGTTCTCCTACTTTAGCTGTTTTCTCTTATGTGACTCAGGACCAGTTCGGTAACCTGTGTCAGGTCGAGTAAACTCGAATCCACGACTAAAGCATCTTCTGCGGGCCTGAGCGGTGAGGTGCTGCGACTCTGGTCGCGTTCGTCGCGTTCGGCTATGTCCGCTTGAAGCTGCGGGATATTAGCGGATAAACCCATATTTATCAACTGCTTATATCGTCTCTGCGCACGAATTTCGATACTTGCGTTTAAAAAGAACTTAAATCTGGCCTCCGGGAACACCACCGTTCCCATATCCCGCCCGTCTGCGACCAGGCCCGGAGGCCTGAAAAAGGAGCGTTGCAGATCCAGTAAGCTGCGGCGGACTCCCGCGTGGCGGGCTACCCTGGAAGCCGCCTCGCCCATCGTTTCCTGGCGCAGTTCGGCCGCAACATCCTGACCATCCAGGAACGGGACTGGTAGTTCATCACCCGGTTCGAAGTCGATGTTAAAATCATCGAGTACCGCGATTACATCGTTTTCCTGGTCCAGGTCCACATCTTGCTGAATCGATTTCAAGGCCAGCAAACGGTAAATTGCGCCGCTATCGAGCAAATGAAAGTTCAGTTCGCGCGCTACCTGGAGGGCAAGTGATCCTTTCCCTGATCCACTGGGGCCGTCTATGGCTACCACAAAGGCGTCGTCATCACTCATGGATACTGACTCTAATCCCTGCTTCCCGCGCTAAATTAACAAATCCGGGAAACGAGGTATCCACGTTGGCGCAATCGTCGATCCGGATATCATCCGTGGCACGCAGGGATGCGACGCTAAACGCCATTGCAATACGATGGTCACCATGGGAATCAACCTCGCCACCTGTAATTTCGCCACCCTGAATAATAATTCCGTCAGCTTGCACCTGTGCATTAATACCCATCGCGACAAGACCATCGGCCATTACCTGTATACGGTCACTCTCCTTGACGCGCAGCTCTTCGGCTCCGCTTAAACGGGTTGTACCGTCTGCACAGGCCGCGGCAATAAACAGCACCGGAAATTCGTCGATTGCCAACGGCACCAGGTGTAATGGTATATCGATTCCTTTGAGTTCGGCATAACCCACCCTGATATCGGCTACTGGCTCGCCGCTAATGACCCGCGGATTTAACAAATCGATTTCGGCACCCATCAACTTGAGTATTTCGATAACCCCGGTTCGGGTTGGATTGACGCCGACATGTTGAAGTGTAATTTCACTATTTTCGGCAATCGAGGCTGCGACCATGAAAAATGCGGCTGAAGAAATGTCGGCAGGAATTTCCAGATCGCAAGCTGATAACGATTGGTTACCCTGAATGCTGATCCCCGAATCGTCCCTGTGCACGTCGCAGCCGAAACCGCACAGCATTCGCTCGCTATGATCTCGTGTGGGAGCCGGTTCACGCACAACAGTGGTACCTTGCGCGTAGAGACCGGCGAGCAGCAGGCATGACTTGACCTGTGCCGAGGCCACCGGCATATCGTACTCGATCGCCTTCAGCGCGTTAGTTCCTCTGATCTGCAACGGTGCACGATTGCCGGGCTCACTCTCGATGATTGCGCCCATTAGCTGCAGTGGTTCGATGACTCGTCCCATTGGCCTTGAAGAAAGCGATCTGTCGCCGATCAGCCGCGAATCGAAATCCTGGCCGGCAAGTAATCCCAGCAGCAGTCGCATTGCAGTCCCGGAATTACCCATGTCGAGATCAGTATCCGGTTTTCTGAGGCCGTGCAACCCTGTACCGACAACCCGAACCTGGTCTTGATCGCGTTCAATCTTGACACCCAGTTGCTCGAACGCCCTGATAGTATTAAGGCTGTCTTCGCCCTGTAAAAATCCCGAAATATGGCTGCTGCCCTCGGCGATGGAGGACAGGATAATTGATCGATGGGACATCGATTTATCACCCGGTACACGGATATTTCCGCTGAGGTTGCCCCCGGGCCGGCAAACGAATCGGGTCATCAACAGTTTCCGATCAATGAATCGCGCTCGGACTTGGCTTTTCCGAACAATTTCAGTAATTCTTCGGCATCCCCGGCGCTAATGGCTGCTGCGACCCGGTCCAGTTCCTGCTGGTATTGCTGGATCAGGCCAACCAGCGCGTCACCGTTAGCAATGCAGACATCACGCCACATAACTGGATCACTGGAGGCTATGCGTGTGAAGTCACGAAATCCCCCGGCGGCGAATCGGAATATCTCGTCGTGATCGTTTAAACCGGATAGGTAATGCACGAGGGCATAGGCCAGCATATGCGGTAAATGCGAAGTCGCCGCGAGCACCTTGTCGTGATGTTCGACGTTCAGGAACTCGATAATGGCACCGCATTCAAGCCACATTGCCTCGATCGCGGCAATAGCATCGGGGTCCGTTTGTTGCCCCGGCGTCAAAATAACGCGACGATTCTGATACAGACTGGCAAATCCGGCCTCGACTCCACTTTTCTCGGTACCGGCGATCGGGTGACCGGGTACAAAGCGGGGAAATAATTCCCCTAGCTCGGCAGCCGCCGCGGTCACCACCGAGCCCTTGGCGCTACCGACATCGGTAATAACGGCCGTACTTTTAAGCGCGGATTTGAGCTCGGCAAATACCGGTTGCATTGCACCCAGGGGCACCGCGACAACGACAATGTCGGCGTCGCGCACGCTGGCCTCGATCGACGATTCATAGCGATCGATGACCCCGAGCTCAAGACCTTTTTCCAGGTTGCTCCGGTTACGGCCATAACCAATTACCTGCCCGACGGCACCGGCCTGTTTTAATGCCAGCGACAGCGAACCGCCGATGAGCCCGGTCCCGATAATCGCGAGTTTATCGATCACAGGATATCGTCCAGTGCGCTGAACAGCTGTTCAAGCTGGGATTTGGTACCAACGCTGATACGCAGAAAATCCGGCATTTCATAATTTGCAATCGGCCTGACGATAACACCACGCTGCAGTAACGCCTGGTAGACCTGGTCACTGTTGTCGCCAAATCGCAGGCTTAAAAAATTACCGGCCGAGGGAATGTAATCGATTTCCCGGTTATCAAACCAGTTGCGCATGAGCTTTAAACCCTGAGCATTGGCACGCCGACTTTCATCGACAAAGGAATCGTCATCCAGCGCAGTACGGGCAGCAGCTAAGGCCAGCGTGTTGCCATTGAAAGGCTGCCTGACGCGGTTGAATAAATCACAGAGTTCGGGACTCGATATCGAGTAGCCGATTCGCAGTCCCGCGATCCCGTAAATCTTGGAAAAAGTGCGAGTTACGATGAGGTTCGGATAACGGTCCAGCCACTGTATCGAATCGGGGTATTCTTCCAGTTCAACATACTCGAAATAGGCTTCGTCGACGACGATCGCAATATGATCCGGAACCTGCTCGATAAATGTTTCAAGTTCATTGCGCTTAAGCCAGGTGCCGGTCGGATTGTTCGGATTAGCGATAAATATAAGCCTGGTGTCGTCTCCTATCAGCGCCAGCATCGCATCGAGATCATGTCCGTAAGGCTGGTTCGAGTCGGGAGCACGAGCAACAGCGACGCTTGCGCGCGCACCACAAGCCTGGGTGACCATCGCATAAACCATGAAGGCATACTTTGAATAGATGGCCTCGGTCTCGCTATTGAGAAAGCTGCGTGCAATCAGGTCGAGAACATCGTTGGATCCGTTACCGATGGTGATCTGGTTTTCTTCGACACCGAGTTTTTGCGCGAGCCTCTGCTTCAGGTAAAAAGCATTTGCGTCCGGGTAAAGCTCCAGGTGATCGCTCGCACGGGCCAAAACATCCCGCACCCGCGGCGAACATCCCAACGGATTTTCATTCGAGGCGAGTTTTATGGCGCTGGCGATACCGAGTTCGCGTTCCAGCTCCTCGACCGGCTTGCCGGGTAAATAAGGGTGCAATCGCCTGATTTGCACCAGCGCAGAATCAATTACAGACATCAGAGAGAGGCTTTCGGATAGGAGCCCAGTATTTTAAACAACGCGGCCTGTTGCTGCAGCTCATTTAAGGCTTCGATAACGTTTTGATCTTCCTGGTGGCCATCGATATCAATAAAGAAGACGTATGCCCACTTGTGCCCCTGTGCCGGGCGGGACTCAATCTTGTTCATGCTGATGCCGTGATCAGCGAGCGGTTGCAGCAATCCCAGCAGGGCCCCGGGTACATTCTTGGTTGATATTAACAGCGAGGTCTTGTCGTTACCACTGGGGCCGACATCCTGGGCACCGATGATGACGAAACGCGTGGTATTGTCAGACAGGTCTTCTATGTTTTCGAAGCAGATCTTCAAACCGAAGATCTCGACGGCCGGAAGACCGCAAATGGCCCCGGCGTCTGCCTCGATACTGGCCAGGCGGGCTGCTTCTGCATTGCTGCTGACCGGGATGCGTTCGATTGCAGGGAAATTCTGATCAAGCCAGCGGCGACACTGCGCGAACGACTGTTGATGCGAGTAAATCCGCTTGATCTGCGATACATTCTGCGAACCGGACGCCAGGTGATGATGGACTCTAATTTCGACCTCGCCACAGATCTTGAGCTTCGAATCCATGAACATATCGAGCGTGTGGCTGATCACACCCTCGGTCGAATTTTCCACCGGCACGAGGCCATAGTTGGCATGCCCCGACTCGATCGAGTTAAACACGTCGGGAATGCTACTCATCGCTACCGTCGACACGGAATGTCCGAAGTGTTTAAGTGCCGCGCTCTGCGTGAACGTACCTTCGGGCCCCAGGTAGGCGATTTTCAGCGGTTGTTCCAGAGCAAGGCAGGCTGACATGATCTCCCGTATCAATCGGCCGACCTCGTCGTCACTGAGTGGTCCCTGGTTTAAGGATTTGAGACGATTGATCACCTGGGCTTCACGATCGGGTCGGAAGAAATCGACGCCTTCGTCAATCGCTTCGCTTAGTTCACGTTTGACGGCAGCGACATCCACCGCGCAGCTTGCGCGTTCGTTGATTAATTCAAGCAGCCGCTCGTCGATTGCATCGATGCGCTTGCGTAACTCTTCCAGCGTGGCATCACTCATGAAACTTAGTCGTCGGTGTCCTGGATATCATCAACACTGGCTGCCACCGGTTCTATCTGTACCAGTTGTTCACTTTCACCCAGCCTGATCAAGGTCACGCCCTGGGTATTACGACCCATGACGGAGATGTCATCCGTTGGCGTGCGTACCAGCGTACCACTGTTGCTGATCAGCATGACTTCCTCGTCACCGGTGGTTTTTATGGCCCCGACGACAGGTCCGTTACGTGGCGTTGTTTGGATCGAAATCACGCCTTGCCCACCCCTGCCCTGCACAGAAAAGTCTCCGACTCGAGTGCGTTTCCCATAGCCGTTCTCGGTTGCAAACAGGATCTGCCCGTCGTTGGTATCTACCGCGATCAATGATATGACCTCGTCGCCGGGCTTGATTTTGATACCCCTGACCCCGGCCGCAGTTCTGCCCATGGCCCTGACGTCGGTTTCACCAATCCGAATACCTTTACCGGCACTGGTGAACAGCATCAGGTCAGACTTGCCGTCGGTTAGTTGAACACCGATCAGGCTATCCTCGTCGCGTAGATCAAGGGCAATGATGCCGTTCGCCCGTGGGCGCGAAAAATTAGACAATGACGTACGTTTGACTTTACCGCTGGCCGTGGCGAAGAAAATGAAACGGTCTTCGGGGTATTCCCGTACCGGCAGGATGGCGGTGATGCGTTCATTCTCTTCAAGTGGTAACAGGTTGACCATGGGCCGACCACGTGCCGTGCGGCTTCCAATCGGCAATTGATAAACCTTTTGCCAGTAGACCTTGCCGCGCGTCGAAAAGCACAACAGCGTATCGTGGGTAGAGGCCGAGAACATCTGTTCGACAAAATCCTCGTCTTTAACGCGGGTAGCGGCCTTACCCCTGCCACCGCGCCGCTGCGCCGAATAAGATTCCAGTGGTTGCGCCTTGGCGTAGCCGAGATGCGAAATCGTGACCACCACGTCTTCTTCGCTGATCAGGTCTTCGACCGTCAGGTCTGAATGATCAATAATGATTTCGGTACGCCGGGGATCGGCAAACTCATTCTTGATTTCCTCGAGTTCGCGCCTGATTTCCTGCTTGAGTCGATCATCCCGATTCAGAATGTCCAGTAAATCCTCGATTTTTTCGAGAATTTCCCGGTACTCGGTAATAATCTTGTCCTGTTCCAGGCCGGTTAACTTGTGCAGTCGCAAATCGAGAATAGCCTGTGCCTGTTTCTCGGTGAGTTGGTAATTTCCACCGACCAGTCCATATTTATCACCGACGCCTTCGGGCTTCGAGGATTCTGCGCCGGTACGCTGCAGCATTTCCATGACCACGCCCGGTGCCCAGGGCTTGTCGAGCAGGCCGGCCTTGGCAACCGCCGGACTCGAGGAGCGTTTGATCATCTCGATAATTTCATCGATATTCGACAGCGCAACTGCAAGGCCTTCGAGGATATGCGCGCGATCACGCGCTTTACCGAGGTCAAATACGGTACGCCGGGTGACAACCTCGCGGCGATGTACCAAGAAGGCTTCCAGAATTTGTCTCAAGTCGAGCAGCCGCGGTTGCCCGTTAACCAGTGCAACCATGTTGATGCCGAACACGTTCTGCATCTGGGTCTGCTTATACAGGTTATTCAGTACCACGTCGGCAAGTTCACCGCGGCGCAATTCGATGACCATGCGCATGCCGTCCTTGTCCGATTCGTCACGCAGGCCGGTAATTCCCTCGAGTCGTTTTTCCTTGACCAGTTCGGCAATTTTCTCGAGCAAGCGTGCCTTGTTTACCTGGTAGGGTAGCTCGGTAACGATAATGCTTTGTCGCCCCGATTTGTCTTCCTCGTAATGGGTTTTCGCGCGCAGGTATATCTTGCCTTTGCCGCTGCGATAAGCTTCTCGGATTCCCCGGGCGCCGTTGATGTGGCCCGCGGTTGGAAAATCGGGTCCCGGTATAATCTCCATTAAACGTTCGATATCGGCGTCCGGCTCGTCGATCAGGTAGATACAGGCGTCGACGACCTCGGTAAGGTTATGCGGCGGAATATTGGTCGCCATACCGACGGCTATGCCCGAGGAACCATTGATCAGCAGGTTCGGGACGCGGGTCGGCAACACCACGGGCTCGTGTTCCGATTCGTCGTAGTTGGGCAGGTAGTCGACCGTTTCCTTATCGAGATCGGCCAATAACTGGTGCGCAATTTTCGACATTCGCACCTCGGTATAACGCATCGCTGCCGGAGAATCGCCATCGACTGAACCAAAATTACCCTGCCCGTCGACCAGCATGTGACGCATCGCAAAAGGCTGCGCCATCCTGACAATGGTGTCGTAAACCGCGGTATCGCCATGCGGGTGATATTTACCGATGACATCACCGACCACCCGGGCTGATTTCTTGTAAGGTTTGTTAAAATCGTTGCCGAGCACGCTCATCGCGTACAACACGCGCCGATGCACCGGCTTGAGACCATCACGCACGTCTGGCAGGGCACGCCCGACGATGACGCTCATCGCATATTCGAGATACGATTGACGCATCTCGTCTTCCAGATTTACAGGAAAAACTTCCTTGGCAATATTAGCCATAAAAATCGTTACTCAGTACTTAGAAATGTCGTAGGAATGATTTATTTTGAATCTGCGGGATTTTATCACAAACCCAAGGGTTAACACTACCGGTAAGATCGCCTCGTCAGCGTGGAAATAAGCGGATTTAAGCGTTTACCAATGGAACAACCAGAGCCGGCCCCATGAGCGTAGCGAATGCATTGGGCCCTGGTTGCAAGCCGCGCCTTGATCTGACGCTTTCTCGAAGTCCTGAATACGATATGTATTGTCGCCGGGTTAATTAATCTTGTAAGGTTCGTTTATGCAACATCACTATCAAATAATCCAGCCCGACTGGATTGTCACGGTAAACCCGGGCTTCGAGGTACTGCAGGATTACGCTGTTGTCATCGAAGACAACCGGATCCAGGAACTGGTCAGTGTTGACGAAATTACCGAACTGCCCTGTTACCCTGAGGCCGAACTCGTCAAGTTGCCCGATTGTGCACTACTGCCCGGCCTGGTGAATAGCCACACCCATGCGTCGATGAGCCTGTTTCGCGGAATGGCCGACGATCTACCACTGATGGAATGGTTGCACGAGCATATCTGGCCGGCCGAGGCGCGCTGGGTAAACCCGGAGTTCGCCGTTGACGGCTACAAACTGGCTGCGGCAGAAATGATCCGATCTGGAACCACATGCCTCAGCGACATGTTTTACTTTCCAGACGAAATTGCACGCTGCGCACAGCAAATCGGTATGCGCAGTGTCATTGGCCTTATCGTACTCGACTTCCCCAGCCCGTGGGCGAAGAACGCCGATGAATATCTACACAAGGCGCTTGCAGTACATGATGAAATTCGGGAATTGCCGCTGGTCAGCAGTGCCCTGGCACCCCATGCACCCTACACGGTTTCAGACGAACCGTTGCGCCAGATCGCGATGTACAGTAACGAACTCGATGTTCCAGTGCACATGCACGTGCACGAGACCGCGGCAGAAGTGGCCGAGGCCCAGCAAAAAAACGGCCAGCGACCGCTGGAGCGTCTCGACCAGCTAAACCTGCTGAACTCCAACCTGGTTGCGGTACACATGACCGAACTGAATGAATTCGAGATCGAGCGGATCGCCGAAGCCGGTGTCAACGTGGCACACTGCCCCGAATCAAATCTCAAGCTGGGCAGCGGAATATGCCCGGTTGCTGCCTTGCTCGACAAAGGGATCAATGTTTGCCTGGGCACGGATGGTGCGGCCAGTAACAACGATCTGGACCTGCTGGGGGAAATGCGCACCGCAGCGATGCTGGCCAAGGGCAGCAGCGGCAACGCAAGTGCCTGCAATGCGCGCCAGGCGATCGAGATGGCCACGGTTAACGGAGCCAGGGCATTGGGCATGGCGGACCGAATCGGTAGTATCGAGGTGGGAAAGTATGCCGATCTGATTGCCATCAACCTGGCAGAGTTCAATACCCAGCCACTCTACGAGCCGGTCGTCCAGATCGTATATGCCGCGTCCAGTCGGCAAGTCTCGCACGTCTGGATCGACGGGATTGCCCAGCTCAGGGAATTCGAACTCTGCAACCTCGACGGCAATGAAATAATTTCCAGGGCCGCATCCTGGGCGCGAAAAATCAAGAGTTAGCTATGTCAACTGAAGCAAATGTGGATCGGGTCGAAATCGACAAATTCCAGTCGCTAGCAAGCCGTTGGTGGGATCCCGAAAGCGAGTTCAAACCACTGCACGAGATAAATCCGCTAAGAGTATCCTATATCGAACAACAGGCGAGCAATCTCAACGGCAAGAACATTCTCGACGTTGGTTGCGGTGGCGGTATCCTGGCTGAATCGCTGGCATCGAAAGGCGCCAGTGTAACCGGTATCGACATGGCCGATTTATCCCTCGAGGTAGCCAGGATGCACCTGCATGAATCGGGGCTCGATATCGACTATCAACTGTCGACAGTAGAAGCCTTTGCCGAGCAGAACGAAACCCGGTTCGACATTGTAACCTGCCTTGAAATGCTCGAGCATGTTCCCGACCCCGACTCTGTCATTAGCGCGGCAACCCGCCTGCTGAAACCCGATGGCCTGCTATTTTTGTCCACCATCAACCGTAATCCGAAGTCGTTTGCACTGGCGATTCTCGGTGCCGAGTACGTGCTCGGATTATTGCCACGCGGTACCCACGAGTACCGAAAGTTCATTAAACCCTCGGAAATTGCGGCTCAACTGCGCGAATCCGGCCTGCGGATAGTCGACATAACCGGCATGAGTTATAACCCGATCACGAGAAACTACACACTTGGTCGTGACGTCGATGTTAATTACCTGTTAACCGCCTGCTTCGATGATTGAAGCCGTATTGTTCGATCTCGATGGAACCCTCATCGATACCGCGCCTGATATGGGTGGCGCGCTGATCAACCTGATGCGGGAGGAAGGCCTCGAACCCCTGTCGCTCGACGCGATCCGTCCCCACGTGTCGCGGGGAGGCCTGGTTTTAACCCGAATGGGCTTTGCAGGTAAAGTCCCCGAGGCGGAGATCGAACCGCTGCGGCAGCGATTTCTGCAACATTACCGCGCAATCGTAGCCGAACAATCAAGACTGTTCGACGGCTACGAGGCGATTCTCGGCGAACTCGAAGCGCGTTCGATGCCGTGGGGCATCGTCACCAACAAGCCCGAGTGGTTAACCCTTCCCCTGCTGGAGCAGCTTGATCTCGCACAGCGCGTCAGTGTCGTAATCGGCGGTGATACGCTGGAGCATCGAAAACCTCATCCCATGCCGTTAACCGTTGCGGCCGAACGCCTGCAGGTCGATTGCAGCCGCTGCGTTTACGTGGGTGATGACGAACGTGATATTGTCGCCGGCAAGGCGGCAGGAATGAAAACCCTGGTTGCCACCTATGGCTATATCGAACCTGGAACCCGCACCGACGCCTGGGGCGCAGACGGGTTTATTGAACGCCCCGCCGATCTGATGCAACACCCGCTGCTGGTAAATCGATGAAAACCGTACCGGAAAATTTTAAAGCCGCCGACGATTTGCTAAAGGATAAGGTAGTCCTGGTTACCGGTGCCACCGGCGGATTTGGCAAGGTCATTTCGATGGCGCTGGCGGCGCATGGCGCAACGGTCATCCTGGTTGGTCGAAATTTACGCCTGGTCGAATCACTCTACGACGAGATTGAACAGGCGGGTTACCCGACACCCGCGATTTATCCGATCAACCTCGAAGGTGCTACCGAGCAGGACTACCTGGAACTGGCGAGTAGCATCGATAGCCAGTTAGGGCGCCTGGACGGCATCATTCATTGCGCTGCAATCCTGGGCACACCGACGGTATTCGCGCAAAGCGATGCTGTTACCTGGTACCAGGTACACCAGGTCAACCTGCATGCGCCATACTTGCTGACGCGTGCCTGCCTGCCGCTGTTGGTTCGCTCTGCTCACAGTTCGATCGTCTTCATGGTTGATAATAAGCCGGGGGCCTACTGGGACGCCTACCAGGTCAGCAAGCAGGGGCTCAGGGAAATGGCGGGCCTGCTGGCGCGTGAATACGAGGGCAGCGATCTGCACGTCAACTGTGTCAATCCGGGCAAAACACGTACCGCTTTGCAGTTACGCGCCTACCCGGCCGCCGATATTAACGATCGCCTGCCGACGCCCGAACACCATCTCAATACCTTTCTCTACCTGGTCAGCGACCAGGTAATCGAAAACGGCGAAGTCTTTGGCCCAGGCTGATAACCCTGTTGTTCAGCTTTCAGTTGAAGCGGTGCCCTTCTTGAAACGATTCATCCAGATGCCACTGAGTAACCAGCTATAGGCCCAGGTCCCGAAGAACACCAGCAGGAACGTAATTGCGATATCCGAGGCACTGCCGTCAAGCGAAAAGCCCGGAACATACCCGAAAAGAAAAGGCGCCAGGTATAGAAACTTGGCCATCTTGAATGCGACCCAGGCAGTTGCCCACATATTTGCCTTGGCGATGGTTGCACCCGCAAAAGCGGCGATACAAACCGGCGGTGTGATATTGGAATCCTGTGACAGCCAGTAAACAATCATGTGTGCTGCGACTTCGTTAACCCCGAGATGCGTCAAAGCGGGTACCGCCACTACCGCGGTGATCAGGTACGCTGCCGTTACCGGAACGCCCATCCCCAGAATCAGCGAGGCCACCGCGATCAGCAGGATGGTCAGGTAGAGGCGTCCGGCAGCCAGTTCGATGACAATGTCGGCAAAGGTCAGGATCAGGCCGCTGTAGGTCAGAACGCCGATGATGATGCCGATGACGCCAACCGTCGCACCGATCTTCAGGCTGGCCTCCGCTCCCGCGCGCGAGGCACTGACAAATCCCCTGACATCAATGCGGGTCTCCTGCCTGAACCAGCTCACGGCGATACAGGTGATGATTCCGATAATGGCTGAAAAACCGGGCGAATAGCCCATCAACATCAGGATCGTAATCGCCACCAGGGGTAGTATGTAATACCAGTTTTGCTTGAAAATTTCGCCGGCACTCTTTTCACTTTTTTCGCCCACGATATTATTTTTCTTGGCGTAGTAATGAACCATCATGAAAACGCTGAAGAAATACATCAGTGCCGGGAATATCGCGACCAGCATGATCTGCGAATACGGCAACCCTGTCATTTCTGCCATGATGAAGCCACCCGCACCCATGATCGGTGGCATGAACATACCCCCGATAGAAGCGGCTGGTTCGATACCACCCGCGACGTGCGGCTGAAAGCCCGCTTTTTTCATCATCGGGATCGTGAAGGCGCCCGTCGATACCGTATTCGCGATTGCGCTGCCGGAAATCGAACCGAACAGGCCACTGGCGATCACCGAAACCTTACCCGGGCCGCCAATCTTATGGCCTACGGCGGCCAGCGGATAATCGATGAAGAAACGCTGGGCCCCGCATTTTTCCAGAAACGCGCCAAAAAAAACAAACAGGATGATATAAGTCGCAAGTACGTTTGCCATGATCCCGAATACACCATCGCTCTTGTAGAAGATGCTGGTGCATAAATCGGGAAAGGTATCACCCGCATGCGAGATCAATTCCGGGGCATATTCTCCGTAGACCCCATAGAGCAGCATGATAGTGCCAATGATGACGAAGGCAATACCAACCACCCGGCGCGCCACCTCGACGCCAACCAATACACCCGCCATCGCGATCCATTTATCAAGCTCGGTCTCTGCGCCCGCGCGATAGTTGATGACCTCAAAATTAACAATCCAGTATCCCAGGGTAACGACCGAAACCAGGATCAGCAGGTAGTCCCAGATGCGTCCAATATTGCCCTTGCTGCGATACACCAGAAATACCAGGAAATAGGTGGCAATGACGTAGATACCGCGATGAAACTGGGTCGCGGCCGGGGCAATAACAGCCGAGTAAGAGTAAAACAAAATCAGGCCAAGGGCCGTCGTGTCGAACAGTATCTGTTCGAACTTATTCATTTTTTCGACCTGCATAATCTCCCCCGTATTCTTATTATGATCGCCGGTTAGCCCGGCTTTAGTATTAACATCCTTGTAGCGAGAGGCGCTTAACCGCCTCTCGCTCATTCAATCACTTACATCATGCCTTTTTCCTTCCAGAACTTGACAGCACCGGGGTGCCAGGGTGTGACCACGCCCTGGGTGCCGGTATCCAGGCTCATGAGTTTAAACGTCTTTTTCTGCTCCTTCATGTGCGCCAGGCCCTCATCGGTGTAAATCATCGACAACATCTTGTAGACCGTGTCATCGGTCACCTTCGAGTTAGCTACCCAAAGCGCGGAATCCTGGAACGAGTTGCTTGCATAATCGACACCACGGTAGGTGCCTGCAGGTACCGAAATCTTTGAGAAATACGGGTACTTGTCATAAAAACCACTGCTTTCGGCATCCTCGCCCAGGTCCACCAGCGCGATATCGTTGGTTTGAGCGGCCATGATGACGGCACCGCTTGGAAACGCGGTGAACAACCAGAAAGCATCCAGCTGATTGTTACCAAAAGCCTGTGCGGCATCGTTATAGCCCATCGCATTGCGCTCGATCTTGTCCCAGACACCCATGTGGGTAAAAAATAGCTCGCAGTTGGCAAATGCGCCGGACCCGGCATTGCCGACCCCTACCTTCTTGCCCACCAGGTCCTTGACACTCTTAATTCCAGAATCCTTTTGGACGATAAGTTGACCAGGGGCGCCATACAGCCAGGCTACCGCCATTACATCCTCGTACTTATTGGCATCATTCTTCATCTGGCCGTTTCTGCCCAGAAACACATGACCCGAATAAACCACGCCCATCTGCGCCTTGCCTGAATTAACCTTGCGCAGGTTCTCTACCGAACCGGCCGAGGACTGGGCCCTGACCCTGAAATCCGGTGATGCCTTCATCGGCTTGTACACCTGCATCGCGTTTGCGACGACCTGGAAAGTACCGCCGGCCGGCCCGCCACTAAATACTATTCGTTCTTTGGCCAGGGCTGTTCCCGTCATTGACAGACCCGCGGTCAGAAGCGTTACAACCGCTGCAACTAAGAATGTTTGCTTTTTCATAATACCCTCGATTTATTTTTGTTCGAAGTTCGCAGCTTAAATCCCCAGAACGCGGGAAAAATGATCCAGATCAAGAAATTTTATCGTGGGACCAAGAATATTGCTTCGGCTCGGCACTTAATCTGGGAGCGCGATTTAGCGTTCAGGCCAACCGGATGTCTTTAATTTTGTGATTTTTCTGGACCAGCGCTTCTACTTTAAGACCTGTAATCAGGCTTGATCGCTAGCTCTCCGGCCGGGGTGCGGGTCGATGACAGGCTGAGGACTAGCGGTACTCGAAATAAAATTCCGATGCATCAAGGCATCGCTGCAGCGCGAGCAGGCACTGCTCATCGGGCTTTAACGACCAGCCGCCGTTGGTACGCAGCTGGTAAGCGTAGTCTTCGCGACGCATATGAAATACGACCGGTAACGCGTCAGCCGATTTGTGTTTATCCAGCACGCTGATGATCGCATCGACCTCCTGTTCGCCATGGCCATTGAGCGTGATGTGCAGGGCGCGCGCATGCTCGGCACGGAAGTCATCAAGCAGTTGAATCCGGGAAGCCCGCAGCTTGATACCGTTATTGAAATCGTCATAGGCAATACCGCCATCGACTACCCAGACCAGGTCTTTCTGCACAATCGTTTCGATTTGTGCCAGCATGTCGGGAACCACGCGCACATCGACGCGTCCGCTGCGATCATCCAGCGTGACGAACGCCTCGCGGCCTCTGAAACTGTTACGCATGCGGATATCGACAACCAGCCCGCAAACCCTGGCATCCTGCTCTTTGTGCCGAAACCTTTCGCCGTTACCGCCGCTGTCGAGGCGCTCCAGCCACTGACTCAGCCGGGTTGGCGCAAATTGCCTTATTTCGGCCTCGACCATTTCCAGCGGATGCCCGGTCAGAAACAGGCCGAGCGCTTCTTTTTCCAGGGTAAGACGCTGCTTTTCGTCCCAGGCCTCACATTCCGGCAATACAGGTTCTTCGTCAGCCACCGGTGCAATACTGTCAAACATGTCACTGATACCGGCATTGAGATTGTGTTGTTGTTGTTCAGCCGCCTGCAGTGCGTAGGGAAGATGCGCCATCAAAGCCGCCCGGTTTTCGCTGAAACAATCCATTGCGCCGCCCTTTATCAGCGCCTCCAGCAGCTTGCGGCCAGATCTCGCGGAATCGACTCGCTTGCAGAAGTCATCCAGAGAACGGTATGGCTGGCCGCTGCGGGTTTCGATAATACTTTCGATCGCCGCTCGCCCCACACCCTTGATGGCACCGAGGCCATAATAGACTGCACCCGCCTCGTCCGAGATAAACTGATAAACCGAGCGGTTGATATCGGGCGGGCGGATTTCGAGCCCGAGGTTGCGGCAATCGTCGATCAGGGTCACGATCTTGTCGGTATTATCCATGTCGGCAGAAAGTACCGCGGCCATAAATTCAGCCGGGTAATGGGTTTTCAACCACGCCGTTTGATAAGAAACCAGCGCGTAGCCGGCCGAGTGAGACTTGTTGAAACCATAGCCGGCAAACTTTTCCATCAGGTCAAAAATATAGGTAGCGGTCGAGGCCTTAACCTCGTTGGCGAGCGCGCCCTCGGTGAATATGGCGCGCTGTTGCTGCATTTCCTCGGGTTTCTTCTTGCCCATCGCGCGGCGTAACATATCGGCACCGCCCAGCGTGTAACCGGCAAGCACCTGGGCAATCTGCATGACCTGTTCCTGGTAGAGAATGACACCGTAGGTAGGTTTCAGGATGGTCTCGAGGGCCGGGTGGGGATACTCGACCCGGGAACGGCCATGTTTACGGTCGATGAAATCGTCGACCATGCCCGACTGCAGCGGGCCCGGTCTAAACAGCGCCACCAAAGCAATAATATCCTCGAAGCTGTCGGGTTGAAGGCGCCGGATCAAATCTTTCATGCCGCGCGATTCGAGCTGAAACACCGCCGTGGTCTGGTATGCCTGTAATAATTTGAAAGTATCCGGATCGTCCAACGGGATGCGCTCGATTTCGAGTTTATCGTCGCTATTCTTTTCATTAATGGAACGCACTGCCCAGTCGATTATGGTCAGCGTGCGCAAACCGAGAAAATCAAACTTGACCAGACCCACCGCCTCGACATCGTCTTTGTCATATTGAGAGACCAGGCCTGAGCCACCGGACTCACAATAAAGCGGGGTAAAGTCGGTCAGTTCGCTGGGTGAAATCACGACACCACCGGCATGCTTACCGACGTTGCGGGTAAGCCCTTCGAGCGAACGTGCCATATCGATCAGCATCGTGACTTCTTCATCCTGCCGGTAAAGCTCGAGCAATGCCTCTTCCTGCTCCAGTGCCTTGTCGAGCGTGATACCGACCTCAAACGGCACCAGCTTGGCAATACGATCGACGAATCCATAGGGATGCGACATGACCCGGCCGACATCCCTGATCACTGCTTTCGCCGCCATGCTGCCATAGGTGATGATTTGTGAAACCTGGTCTTTTCCGTAGCGCCCGGCGACGTATTCAATAACCTCGTCGCGTCGGTCCATGCAGAAATCGATATCAAAGTCTGGCATCGACACCCGTTCCGGATTAAGAAAGCGCTCGAACAGCAAATCATATTGCAGTGGATCCAGGTCGGTTATATTCAGGGCATAGGCCACCAGCGAACCCGCGCCCGAGCCGCGGCCAGGACCGACCGGTATCGCGTGATTCTTGGCCCAGTCGATGAAGTCCATGACGATCAGGAAGTAACCCGGGTAACCCATTTCAATGATGACGTCGAGTTCGGTCTTGAGGCGCTGATCATAAGGTTGTCGATCGAGCGGTTCGCCTGCTGCAAGTTGATCCTGTAAAAATTGAAGTCGGCGCTCGAGGCCCTGCTCGGAGACATGACGGAAATAACTATCCGTCGTATATTGCTCGGGCACCTTGTATTCGGGCAGGAACGCCTGGCCGAGCTCGAGCCGCAGGTTACAGGCATTCGCAATCGCCACGGAATTCTGGATGGCCTCTGGTATATCAGCAAAGAGCTCGATCATTTCATCGGCCGAACGCAGGTATTGCCCGGGTGAATAAAGCCTCGGTCGACGTTCGTCCTCCAGCGTAAATCCGGTGCAGATACAAACCCTGACCTCGTGTGATTCGAAGTCATCCGCGTCGATGAAACGAACGTCGTTGGTAGCCACCACGGGTACCTGCAGCCTGTGTGACCAGGCAACCGCCTGGCTGATATAAACCTCCTCATGCGCGCGACCGGTACGCTGCAGTTCCAGGAAAAACCGGTTACCAAAAACCTCGATCCATTGCTGCAGGCAGGATTCCGCCAATTCGGTATTCTGCATCCTGAGGGCCATTCCGATATCACCCTCCAGGCAAGCCGACAGCGCTATTAATCCTTCATTATTCGCACGCAACCAATCGATCTCGATAGTTGCGCGGTCAGCAGTTTGCCCTTCCAGGTAGGCTCGTGAGATCAGTTTTTTGAGGTTCAAATAACCCTGGTCGTTCTGACATAGCAACACGAGGCGACTCAAGGATTCGTTGTGCTCAGGGTGATGCACCCATACATCGACACCGAATATGGGTTTTACCCCCATCGCAGTCGCTGCCCGAAAGTGTTTTACGACCGCAAACATGTTATTCAAATCGGTTAAAGCAACGGCACCCATGCCGCGGTCGCGCACCTGCTGCATCAGTGGTTTCAACCTGACGGTACTGTCCTGAAGCGAGTACTCGCTGTGCAGGTGCAGGTGAACAAAACGGTTACTCATCTAGAGCAAATCCCTGACCGGTTTAAAACTGCGACGATGCACCGGAGATACTCCATGCTGTGCTAGCAGCTCTCGATGCAGTGCGGTCGGATAGCCCTTATGCTGCGCAAACCTGTACTCGGGATACAGGCGGTCGAGTTCCAGCATTTGCCGATCGCGATATTGCTTGGCCAGGATCGATGCAGCAGAAATACAGGGCTCGTAGAGATCACCTTTGATAATTGCTCGCATCCGGTAATTCCCCAGGCTGGGTAGACGATTACCATCGACCAGCACCAGCCCGGGCACCAGGTTCAGGCCTAACAGCGCTCGCTTCATTGCCAGCAGGCTCGCCTGCAGTATATTCATTGCATCGACTTCATCATGGCTGGCTTCGGCAACTGACCAGGCCTTCGCGTTCTGTTTAATCTCTGTTTCGAGAGCCTGGCGACGTGTTGCCGATAATTTCTTGGAATCGGTTAAACCGGCTATCGGAAAGCCGGCATCGAGTATAACCGCTGCCGCAACGACCGATCCAGCCAACGGCCCGCGTCCCGCTTCGTCCACGCCCGCGACAAGCGTCGCAATTGGATTTTCATGCATATATAATGCGCCGTTCGAAATTTACCTTTGACACTATGTCTCAATTACTCAAGGTTGCTGTGGTTGGTGTTGGCCACCTCGGCAAATGGCATGCTGACAAGTACGCCGCGGCACCCGATTGTGAACTGGTTGCAGTGGTGGATAGCAATGTTGCCAATGCCCGGGAAGTCGCGCAGAAACATGGTGTTGAGGCTTGCTCCAATTATCGCGATATCATTCCGCTGGTCGATGCGATCAGCCTGGTGGTGCCAACCAGCCTGCATTATAAAATTGCGCGCGAGTTTCTGGAAGCAGGAATTCACTGTTTGATCGAAAAACCGATCACCGAGACCGTTGACGAGGCCAAAACCCTGATCGGAATTGCCCGTGAGCACGATCTGGTATTGCAGGTCGGGCACATCGAACGGTTTAATAGCGTCATGATCGGAATCGAAACCCGTCTCGATGAACCCCGCTTTATTGAATCGACCAGGCTGGCGCCGTTTACCACGCGTGCGACCGACGTCAGCGTCGTACTCGATTTGATGATCCACGACATCGATATCATACTTGATCTTATCGAATCCCCGATCATACGCATATCGGCGAGCGGGATATCGGTGCTATCTGACACGATTGACATTGCCAACGCACGCATCGAATTTGAAAATGGTTGCGTCGCCAACGTAACCGCCAGTCGCATCAGCCGCAAGCGCGAACGAAAGCTGCGAATTTTTCAGAAAGATGCATACCTGTCAGCAGATTTCCAGGACAAGTTACTCGCGGTGAACCGCAAGGGAGAAACCGATAACGACGAAGGCTTCAAGGAAATCACCCATCGCGAACATCATTTCGAAGACAATGACGCGCTCAACCTCGAAGTTCTCGATTTTATCCGGGCGATAAAAACGGGTGGGCGACCGAAGGTCAACGGTGAGGACGGTAAACGCGCACTTGAAACCGCCATTGCGATAACTTCACAAATAACAGGATCAATATGAACATACCGATGGTCGACCTGAAGGGTCAGTACGAAACACTAAAAGCTGAAATCGACAGCGGAATCCTGCAAGCGCTAGCAGAAACCCGATTTATCCTGGGTCCGAACGTGCAGGCCTTTGACCAGGAGGCAGCAGAATACCTTGGTGTCAAGCACGCAATTAGCTGTGCCAACGGTACCGACGCACTGCACCTGGCATTGCTTGCCGCCGGTATTCAACCGGGCGATGAAGTGATCACCACTGCTTTCACCTTTATCGCGACCGCGGAAGCTATTCGCTACATCGGGGCGATACCCGTTTTTGTCGATATACAGCCACACAGCCTTAATATCGATCCCGACCGAATCAGGGCTGCCATAACCGATAAAACCAGTGCTATCCTGCCCGTGCACCTGTTCGGGCAACCTGCCGATATGAACGAAATTCAGGCGCTTGCCGATGAATTCGGATTAAAGATAATCGAGGATTGCGCACAATCCTTCGGCAGCCGCTACCAGGGCAATACTACCGGTGGTATTGGTGCCGCTGGAGCTTTCAGTTTTTTTCCCAGTAAAAACCTGGGCTGTTATGGCGACGGCGGCATGGTGACCACGAATGATGACGGCATCGCCGCGCGGGTTAGAATGCTGCGCAATCATGGCAGCAGCAAGCAGTATCATCATGACGTTGTCGGCTTCAACAGTCGCCTCGACGAACTTCAGGCCGTTATTCTACGAATCAAGTTGAAACATATCGATGACTACAACCAGCGACGCCTGGAAGTGGCCATGAGCTACAACCAGCGGCTTGCCGACAGTCGTTTCACGACGCCCTGGATTCCGGACGACCGGGATCATGTCTTTCACCAGTACACCCTGCTTTGCGACGGACGCGACGCGCTACGCGAAACGATCCTGGCGCAGGATATTGCCTGTGCGGTCTACTACCCGATCCCGTTACATCAGCAGCAAGCCTTCCAGGATTCAGAGCGACCGCAATTACCAGTTACCGAAGCGACTGCAGAACGTTGCCTTTCGTTTCCGATATTTCCGGAAATGACCGCGCAGCAGATCGACACCGTTTGCGAGGCCCTGCTGACTGCCTGATGAAGCAGGCTCATATCATGATTCTTGCCGGCGAAACATCCGGTGACGCACACGCGGCCGAGTTCGCTGAACAACTGCAACTCGAACAACCCGGGTTGATTCTAAGCGGAATGGGCGGCGAAGCGATGCGCAAGGCCGGGGTTGATGTGTTTTTCGACTCATCGATCATTGCGGTCGTTGGGCTGGTCGAAGTGTTGCGCCACTGGGGTGATATCAAGCGCGCAATGCGGATCGTCAAGGATCAGCTTGATCAGACCCGCCCCGACCTGTTGATTCTGGTCGACTATCCCGAGTTCAACCTGAAGATGGCGCGCCATGCACGTGAGCTCGGTATCAAGGTTTTGTTTTATATCAGCCCGCAGGTCTGGGCCTGGCGACCAAAACGCATCCACAAGATCGGCAGCCTGATCGATCACATGGCGGTGATCTTCAAGTTCGAACAGCAGTACTACGAGTCGGCCGGTATCCCGGTCAGTTTCGTCGGTCACCCGCTGGTCGACCGGGTAAAGGACGACATCGATGTACAGAAAGTTCGCGCACGGCTCGGAATTTCTCCTGATGACAGGGTTGTCGGCCTGTTTCCCGGTAGTCGCCACAGTGAAATTGTACGCCTGTTACCCCTGGTGCTGGCGACTGCGCAACATATGCAAAAGCGTGCCCCCGAACTCAGGTTCCTGTTACCCGTGGCATCTGGCCTGGACATTGACGAGATCAGGCGCCAATCTGAAGGCAGCGGTCTCGATATCATTATCAGCCAGGACGATATCTACGATGTGATTTCATGTTGCGATGTCATCGCTACCTGCTCGGGAACCGTGACGCTCGAAATAGCGCTACTTAATGTACCAATGTGCATTCTCTACAAGATGTCATGGTTTTCTTACTCGATCATGAACCGCCTGATCACGATACCGCACATAGGCCTGGCTAACATTGTCGCCGGCGAGGCTGTCGTCAAAGAATTTTTGCAGCGCGATGCCATTCCCGAAGCGATTAGCCGTGAACTGTTTGAGCTTCTCGAAAACCAGGAATACCGCGAGCAGGTCAAAACCGGGCTTAAGCGGGTGCGCGAAAATCTTGGTGCCGGAGATGGTGCGCGTAATATGGCACAATTGACATTATCATTGCTGGATCAGTAAACAACCTGGCAATCAGTAGGAGGAGCAATGGCCAATCGAGGGCATTCAGAAGGTATAACCATGAGCGGTGGCGGGATTTATTCACTTGCTACCGTAGGCGCAAAACACGTTATCGATGCAGCCACGCCGATGGTGGTTGACGCGATCAACAGCCTGTCACAGGAATCGATTGCGACAGGCTTCACGTTCTCCGACATGGGGACCGCCGATGCCGGTACTTCCCTGTCGATGATCGGGAGTGTCATCGATGCCGTCTCGGCGCGCGTTCCGGACGCTCCGATATCCATCGTCTACTCCGATCAGCCTCGTAATGACTTCAACGCGTTGATTGCCAATGTCTATGGCCTGGGTCCCTTCGATACCTACCTGGATCGTCGTGATAACATTTTTCCGCTGATTTCGGGCACCACTTTTTATAAACAGATCATTCCGGCCGGCACGCTGGATATCGGTTTCTCGGCTACCGCGATGCACTGGTTAAGCGCCAAGGTTTGCAATATTTCTAACCACGTCCAGGCGGTCGGTGCCAAAGGCGAAGAGCTCGAAGCGTTTCGTGCCCAGGCCCGCGGTGACTGGCGCCAGATCCTGCTGCACCGGGCACGCGAACTAAAACCCGGTGGTAAGCTGGTGCTGATCAACTTTGCGCAGGACGAACAGGGGCGCTATCTCGGTAATACCGGCGGGATCAATATGTTCAACCAGTTCAACCGTATCTGGCAGGACTTACTCGAACAGGGTCGCATAACGCGCGCGGAATACGAAAACATGACCCTGCCGCAATATTACAATACGGTCGAGGAATTCAGCGCACCCCTGCAGAATCAGGATGATCCAGTCTACCAGGCGGGATTGCGACTCGAGCATATCGATACCCGCATCGTCAAGTGTCCTTTCGCCGAATCGTTCGCGCAACATGGTGATGCTGCTCGCTTTGCCGAAGAGTACATCCCCACAATTCGTAGCTGGAACGAAAGCATCTTCTTCAACGGCTTATCCGGGGATCGTCCTATCGATGAGCGACGACAACTGATCGAGGACTACTACGGAACCTACCACGACATCGTGCGCGATGGTCCGGACGGTCACGGTATGGATTATGTCCATGCCTACACGGTAATTTCCAAAACGTCCTAGATGTCGACCCCGAAGTGTTACGTCACCACCGAGATATCGCGTCGTCCAGCACAACAGGGTAGTTGTCGTACCGGGAGACGCTGTAGTTGTCATCCCGCGACTTGATCGCGGGATCCAGTTGAAAACGGACAATGCCATATGCGCTGGATACCGCGTTCAAGCCGCGGTATGACAGACTTAATATTCGCTACGAGATATCTATCTTTAACGCGGTTTTTCTTGCCAGGTCGCACAGCAACAGGAAGGATCAGGTTTCGACCGGGTAGCCCGCCTTTTCCCAGTCCGGCATGCCGCTGTGGCTGATACAGACGATATGATTCAGTCCCTGGAAATTCAGGTTGGTTGTCGCTGTTTGAGCACGGCGCCCGGAACGACAATAGAGATAAACCTTATCGTATTGCCTGAGTTCATCGACATGAGCATTTTCGGTGCCCATCGGAATATTCTGACTGCCGGGTACATGCCCCTTTGCAAACTCCTCCGGCGTACGGTTGTCCATGACGAGTGTCTTGTCAGGCAAATCCTGCCAGACCGCGTGTAAATCGTTCATATCGAAATCGCGCAGCAGGTAGCGATTGGGGTCGAAGTTGATACCGACGCTCATGTTTGCCGGGACTGCCTCGTTGATTCTTTTCGGCATGTCCAGGTTCAGGTTATTCATTAAATCGACGAACTCCTGGCGCGGACGATTGCCGCCAAGTCTCGGGTTCCAGGTTTTTTCCTCGCCGATTGTTGACGCGGTTCGACCATTGTAATCATGCGCGGGATAGACAATAGTGTCGTCGCTAAGGACGAATAATTTTTGCGTGATACTGTCGTAGAGCATGCCGGGATCACCAAACTGGAAATCGGTACGCCCGCAACCCCGGATCAACAGCGTGTCCCCGCTAAACAGCAGGCCGTCACAGAAGTAGCTGGTGCATCCATTGGTATGGCCGGGCGTCGAGATCGCCGTGATCTGGTAATGCCCGAGCGTTATGCTGTCGCCATCCTTGAGGGGAATATCGATCGCCTCGATACCCGAGCTTTCGCCGTAAACGAGTTTTGCACCCGTCAGCTCGCGGATTTTCCCGGCCGAGGTAATGTGATCCGCATGGGCGTGCGTCTCGATCGCGTAGAGTAATTCCACGCCAAGCTCATTGATAATCTGCATATCGCGATCAAAGGTTTCGAGCACAGCGTCGATAATGGCTCCCTCGCGTGTATCAGAATCGATCAACAGGTAGGTGTAGGTACAGCTTTCACGATCGAACAGCTGTTTAACGGTGATGTGGGGTGCTGTCATCCAGGGCAGGCTCGGCAATCAACTCCGACTAGTGTAATTTTTACAATTGACGATAGCAATCGGCGATGGCATTGTGGGCGGCCCGGTTTATTAGTCCCGCTCATGAAGCTAGATGAATTTGTTAACCAGCTGAACCTGGAATCCGAGATCACCGCCCTGGTGATCGCAGGGCTCGCGATCGTGCTGGTGCTACTCATCAATCGTAAACGCTTGCTGGCAAAAATCAGGGAATGGCGAATCCAGCGCAGGCTGAGCAAGATCGGCTGCGATCAAATTCGCAACCTGCTCTGTTCCGACGGGATTGATGGGTACTTCAATATCGATCGCCTGGCGTTGATCCATGATTCAATCCTTTTGATCTCTTACAAGCTTTATGAGGGCAACATCTATTGCGCCGAAAATATTTCAGAATGGACCCAGCTAGTCGGCCAGAAAAGCTTTAAATTCACAAATCCGCTGTTTGAACTGGAAAATCAACTGACCTCGCTAAGGCTAATCATCGGCAATGTGCCTCTGGAAGGATTCCTGTTCTTCAATGAGGGTGCAGAATTTCCCAAGGATCATCCTGAGCGAGTGCTGCAACAGGGAAATATCCCGGAACGATTTTATGCCGCTGACTACGATACCGTAAATCCCGAGATCAAGGCAGCCTGGGAGTTGCTCAAAGCACACCAGAAGCAGGCTGTCCCCGGTGTGCATATCAGCCTAAAAACTTGAAATGTCGGGGTAGAAGTCCCAGAATGACTGCGTTGTAGCGATGGAACCGGCTTCCCAGCTGCCTATCCACTAAGAACAATTATTTCAGACAAAGACCAAAACAACGGAGAGCATTAAAATGAAACGTCGTGATGTACTCAAAGGTGGCGTTGCCGCCGCTATCGCAACCGGAGCAACCGCGGTCTCAGCACCTGCAATTGCTGCCAAACAAATCGAAGTAACCATGGTATCAACCTGGCCACGTGACTTCCCGGGATTGGGAACGGGTGCGCAACGATTTGCCGAACGTTTAACCGCAATGACCGATGGCCGCATCAAGGTCAACTACTTTGCCGGTGGTGAACGGGTAAAACCTTTCGACTCTTTCGACGAGGTCGCCTCGGGCAACGCACAAATGTACCACGCTGCCGATTACTACTGGAAAGGCAAGCACCCCGGTTGGGCTTACTTTACCGCAGTACCCTTCGGTATGACTTACACCGAGATTAATTCCTGGATTCAATGGGGTGGCGGACAGGCGTTGTGGGATGAGCTCGCAGCCGGCTACGGTCTTAAGTGCCTGCCCTGCGGCAATACGGGTGTGCAAATGGGCGGCTGGTTCCGCAAGGAAATGCGCTCTGCCGCTGATTTCAAAGGCCTGAAAATGCGTATCCCGGGTCTCGGTGGTGACGTTCTCGCCAAGCTGGGAGCCTCCCCGGTATCTTTGCCGGGTGGCCAGATTTATGAAAACCTGGTGTCCGGTGCGATCGATGCAACCGAATGGGTAGGACCCTGGAACGATAGCTTCATGAAATTCTACGAAGCCGCCAAGTACTATTATTACCCGGGCATGCATGAGCCAGCCGCACAGCTTTCCCTTGGCATTAACAAAAAGTTCTGGGACGGTTTGAGCAAGACAGATCAGTTGATAGTAACGGTTGCTGCCGAAATGGAAAATTCAATCATGATGTCCGAGTACAATGCCAAGAATGGCGCCTCGCTCGCCAGCCTCATTTCCGATCAGGGCGTCAAACTGAAAAGCTTCAGCGACGACATTTACGACAGTTTCGGTGATGCTGCCGATGAAGTCTTTGCCGAGGTCGAACAGCACAGTGCGATGGCAAAGAAAATCCACCAGAGCTTCCTCAAGTCGCGTAACGAGGTCGGTGCCTGGGCCAAGATATCGGATCAGGCCTATGTGGCACAACGTAACCGCGTACTCGGCCTGTAGCAGCTATTCATTTATAAAATATAAACGGAGTCCCCGGACTCCGTTTACTTGCTGCCGTGATTTTGCCAATCGATGATTAAGCAGAACCTGCCGCAGATGGCGCGGGCTTTTGCCTACGCAATGATCAGTGGCGTATTTCTGTACCTGATAAACAATTACCTGGTGTTCTGGCAGGAAATGCCAGGGCCTTACGCACTATCCCTGCACTATGGCTGGTTCGGACAGGAAGTCGAAGAACTCGATGAATCAAAAATCAGCCAGGGCTGGACCCAGTTGATCGTTTACCCGCTGGTATTGCTGTCCAGTATTGCTTACGTGTTTAAAACCACGACGCGTACGCTCGAGCAGGAAAGTATCCGCTTTGCCCGACTTTCCGCCTACATTGTTCGATTCGCATTCTGGTCTGTTACGCTGGTCGGCTCGGTCGACATGCTAATTTCGCTCCTGCGTGTTGAAAACATTCTTGAACCGCTTGTCGGCGAATGGCTTACCCAGCAGTTGGGACGACCCATATTTCGTGGTACCTATGTTCATTATCCGTTAATCGTGATCTCGCTTTTCGTGGCTGCCTGGCTGCGTCACATCAGCTTCACCTGGCTGGCACTAATGTGCGTGCTGGCGGAGTTCCTGATAGTTATCACGCGCTTCGTATTCTCCTACGAGCAAGCTTACATGGGTGACGTGGTTCGCTTCTGGTACGCCGGGTTGTTTTTATTCGCCAGCGCCCATACGCTGGTCGAGGAAGGTCACGTGCGCGTCGACGTGCTCTATACCGGATTTACCCGCCGCAAGAAAGCGTTATACGATTCCGTTGGCTGCCTGTTTCTGGGCATGCCAATTTGCTGGGTCATACTGATGCAGGGCATGGGTGGCCGCGGTAACAGTATCAACAGCCCGCTGCTCAGCTTCGAGGTATCCCAGAGCGGCTACGGCATGTACGTCAAGTACATCATGGCAGGTTTCCTGATTATATTTTCGGTTACGATGCTGATCCAGTTCGTCAGTTACCTGCTTTACAACGTCAACCAGTTACAGGGTCGCGGCAAAGATGAAGAGTACCTGACCTATTACCAGCTCATCTCGGGCGATAAAACTGCAGTTACTGGGGATGGCCACTAATCATGGAACTCTACTTCCTCGTCCTGTTAATTGCGATCATGGTATTCGCCCTGACTTCCGGTTTTCCGGTGGCGTTCGCGTTGCCTGGCTCGGCGATCGCGACGATTGCGATTGCTGCATTTTGCGGCTGGATATTCGAGGGCAGCGTCGATGCCTATTTTGTACTCGGCGGGCCCAACCAGTGGCTTAGCGCCGGGGTTACCAATTACCGAAGTCTGTACTGGGTGGTCGAGCGCGATACGTTGATTGCCATCCCGTTGTTTATCTTCATGGGCATCATGCTGCAGCGTTCGCGCATTGCCGAGGACTTGCTGGTGGCAATGGCGCAGCTGTTTGGTCCGATCCCGGGGGGACTCGGAATTTCGGTGGTGTTTGTCGGTGCCCTGCTTGCCGCGACAACCGGAATCGTCGGTGCCACGGTGATCGCCATGGGCCTGATATCGCTACCGGCAATGTTGCGCAACAATTATTCCAAGTCGCTGGCCTGCGGTACGATCTGTGCCTCGGGGACGCTAGGCCAGATCATTCCGCCATCGATCGTATTGATTATCCTTGCCGACCAGTTGTCAAGCGCCGCAGACCAGGCTGCGACCGCGCGTAAGTCCGAGTATAAAGAGGCCACCGGTGAATTTTCGATGCCGGGCGACTTCGATGTGGTAACCGCAAGCGCCGGCGACATGTTCATGGGCGCATTCATTCCGGGCATGATCCTGGTCGGACTTTACATGCTGTACATCCTGGTATCGGCGCTGGTCAAGCCCGATAACGCACCGCCCGTGCCTTTTGAGGGCAAGTATGATCACAAGTTCATCATCAAGGTCCTGCTCGCCCTGGTACCACCACTGGCGTTGATTTTCATCGTGCTGGGCTCGATCATCCTTGGTGTTGCAACAGTCAACCAGGCCGGCGCGATTGGCGCGATCGGCGCAATGATGATGGGCAGTTACCGTCTCATGGAAGGCAAGAAAAGGGCTTATTATCCGGCGGGGCTCGCCATTGGCGCGGTGATCGTAATCATCATTCTGCTGAACTTTTTCAATCTGAATATCAAGAACATTCAAAGCGGACGCGATGCTTTCGGGGTCACACTTGCCACCGTTGCCGCCCTGGTTCTGATCGGTTCCATTGGCTGGGCTACCTGGCGCGCTTTTAAAATCGACGACACGCTACACGGCGTCATGATGGATACCGCGAAGACAACGTCGATGGTGTTCATCATCCTGCTCGGTGCGGCGATGCTAACCTCGGCGTTTCGCGGATTCGGTGGCGAAGAACTGGTTAAGGAGCATTTAACCGCGCTGCCGGGCGGTTTCTGGACCCAGTTTATCGTCGTTATGGCGGTCATCTTTTTTCTCGGATTTTTCCTCGACTTCCTGGAAATTGCCGTAGTCGTGGTACCGATCGTGGCCCCGATTCTGCTGGCCGACCCCGGTGCCAATGTCACTGCGGTCTGGTTTGGTGTCATGGTGGGATTGAATATCCAGACGTCGTTTCTGACACCCCCGTTCGGGTTCTCGCTGTTTTACCTGCGCGGGGTTGCGCCCAGGGATGTACGTACCCTGCAAATCTATAAAGGTGCAGCTGCGTTTATCGTATTGCAGCTCGCCGGCCTGGCAATTGCCGGTGCCTTCCCGGGCCTGGTCAACTACCTGCCGAACAAGACCCACCTGGTCTCGGAGACCGCGCCGCCGCCCAGTAATCCGAAGCTACAGGAATGCCTTGAGAATTACCTGTTTGTCGAGTATGACAATAACCGCAGTACCATTGAATCGAGCATCGAACGGATCAGCACGGCCAGCCTGTCTTACCTGCCCGATGAGTACCAGGAGCGATTGAATGAAAGCTATAAACAGGCGGGTGCCGCGTTTGCAATGATCGAAGAGATCCGCGCCACCAAAAAAGCACTCGAGGATTATTCACCTGGCTACAGGCCTTTGCACGTCGAGGTTCGGCAGATTCAGAGAGAGGTTCGCAAGTTGAAAAAGGAAATCGATGAACTAGAGCAGCAGCGACAGCGTGTTGCATTTACCGAACCGGTCGACGAAAAGCGCATTAAAAAAATCCTTGCGGATATCGCAAGGATTGAGTCCGAAAGTAAAACGCTGCAGGCAAGCATTCCTGACAATTGGCAGGATGCACGCGCCAGGTTTGACGCGCTGGCCAAAGCGGAAACAAAGGCCCGCCGAACCTATCGACAAAACGTCGATGAAAGCTATGACATGATTGTCACAATGCGGAAAATGATCGGTGAAACCGATAAACTCGCGGTCCTGCAGCAGGAGTTTGATCCACTGCTGTCGTTAATCCGGGAGCAGGCGCCCGAAGACGGCCTGGAGGCGATAAAGATACTGGAACTCGAAGTCGACAAGCTCACCGAGACCCACCGCATCAAGTCCAAGCTGTCACGCGCCAAGCGGGCACTGCGCGGCACCACCCCCGACAAGGACAAGGCGATCGGCCAGGTAATGCTTGCCGCAGAGATTCTACAATCCGAAGTTGAATGGCACCAGCGTGCAGCCGACGAGCTCGCAGACGACCTCGACGAATACGACCAGGCTATTGCTAGCACCATCGGTATGCGCATGCAGGAACGCCTGACTTCCGAGCAGGCGGAATCGATCGCAAGCTGTCTTGCCGTTCATAAAGACCTCTCACTTCACTTCTAATCCCAGATGCCAGAGGTGGATTTAATCTATCGCATTGTTGCGATTATTTTCCCGGTGTTCAGTATCGTGGCGCTTGGTTACTTCTATGCGCGTCAGCGCCACGATACCGATATGTCCTCCGGTAATCGGATCAACATGGACATATTCACCCCGGCCCTCATTTTCGATTCCATGTCCGGAAGCAATTACGTGCTGGCAGATTACCTCCACCTGTCATTGGGGTGCTTGGCCGTCGTGCTCGGCTCCGGGATCATTGCCTGGCCGGTCGCCCGGTTTATGGGTTACCAGTGGAAAACACTGGTTCCGCCAATGATGTTCAATAATTGCGGCAACATGGGTCTGCCGCTGGTGGTACTGACCTTTGGTGAAGCGATGCTGCCAGCCGCTATCTTGCTGCTGGCGATATCAAACTTTCTACACTTCCTCGTCGGTCAACAACTGATCACCCAGCGCTGGTCTATCAGGACGGTGCTGACGAATCCGATGATCGTGGCCACTTTTCTCGGTATCGCGGTATCAATTCTCGAAATACAGCTTCCAGAAACCCTGCGACTGCCGATCCATATGCTCGGACTGATCGCTATTCCGTTGATGCTGTTCTCGCTTGGCGTTCGTATGATAGCAATCGATTTTCGTGACTGGGAAATCAGCACCATCGGTGCATTGCTATGCCCGATCAGTGGTCTGATAATCGCGGTGCTATTTGTTAAACTGTTGCCGTTACCGCAGGAGCAGGCATCCTTGCTGTTATTGTTTAGCATCCTGCCGCCCGCGATCCTGAATTTCATCGTGGCCGAAAGATTCGACCAGGAACCCCATCGGGTTGCTTCTATCGTACTGGTCGGCAACCTGGCAAGCGTGCTGGTCATCCCCGCCTTACTCTGGTTCATACTATGAATCGTAACGTTATCCAGCTGGCCCTGGCACAGGCCAGCATGATGTCGGTAAATTCCCTGATGGTAACTGCCGCGGCCATTATCGGTAGTCATCTGGCCACCAACAAGGCGCTGGCTACCCTGCCACTCGCACTCTATTTTGTGGCTGTCATGCTGACCAGTATCCCGGCCTCGCTGTTAATGGGCGTGATCGGTCGCAAGCGCGGATTTTTGCTCGCGACCCTGATCGGTATTATCGGTGGCGGCTGCGGTGCCGTCGGAATTTATCAAGGCCTGTTCCCGCTGTTTTGTATCGGCACGATTGCAATCGGCGTTTATACCGGCTTCGGCAACTACTTCAGGTTTGCCGCGACCGAGGTTGCACCAGCGGAAAAAAAGAACACGGCGATCAGTTACGTTCTCGCCGGTGGTGTGCTTGCTGCAGTCATCGGACCGAATCTGGCCAATCTCAGTAAAGACGTGTTTGCTGTCACTTACGTCGGCACATTGATATCAGTGATAATTCTATACAGCCTGAACGGGATTAATTTTATGTTCATGCAACTGCCAAAACCTCTAATCCGGGACTTCAGGCAAACCACCCGGCCGATGCTGCAGATAGCGGCACAACCTGCGTTTATCGTGGCCGTTGCGAGCGCAGCCATTGGCTATGGCATTATGGTCTTGCTGATGACAGCCACTCCCCTCGAGATGACGCATCAACATCATGAATTCAGCGAGGTCGCCTTCGTTATCCAGTGGCATGTACTCGGGATGTTCGTGCCATCGTTTTTTACCGGGCATTTGATCAATCGCTTTGGCGCACAGCGGATTATCATGACCGGCACCTTGCTGATGGTGCTATGCATTTTGATGAGTTTTCATGGCAGTTCCGTTTCACATTTCTGGGCGGCGCTTCTGACCCTGGGCGTCGGCTGGAATTTCATGTTTATCGGTGGCACCAGTCTGCTGACGGAAACCTATCGCGGTGACGAAAGCGCCAAGGCGCAGGCTTTCAATGATTTCACCGTATTTACTGTGGCGGCGGCATCGTCTTTCAGCGCGGGGGCCCTGCAATATGAATGGGGGTGGCGCTTCGTCAACTACGCGGTCACACCGCTGATCGCCATCGTGGTGCTGGCAAACATCTGGTTAAAATTTAACAACAGGCGTCGCCTGTTATCTACAGGGCATTGAGCCCTACGATCTCGTCGCCCGGTTTGACATCGTGTTCATCATCGCTTAACTCGAGGATATACCGTGCCGGTAATGGTGCTGAAAATACCGGGCACGGAGATGCCTCACAGGGAACAAGGCGCCGGATTTGCAACACCTTGAATTGCTCGTCGATCCAGAGCACCCTTAACGGAATTTTCATATTCTTCATCCAGATACGATGGTCACCGGGCCGCGGATAGACCAACAACATACCACCGTTATGGGCAAGTCGCTCGCGATGCATTAAACCCTGACGACGCTGCGCTGATGTCAGCGCAAGCTCGACCCGGTAACTGCCTTGACCAATCTTTATATCAATCGTATCAGGCCCGGCGAGTACGCCAGGAGCATGACTCGCGATCAAAAAAAATAGCACCGCGAGCAGGCGGATTTTGGAATTTGTGCTACAAATATATGAATGTGACATATTTACCGATATTACTGGATTTTCATCCAGTTTGAGATGTATGTCTCACAGCAGTTTGATTTTATTGAATAACATTACTTAACAGATAAGCTGCAGTTTATAACCAAGCTCATAAAGCAACGTTTAAAAAAGCGACATAAGTCATTGATATTGCTACTATGCGCGATCCTCTCTGGATCGATATGGGGTGAGAGAATTGATTTCGAGCACAGATAAAAAAACCGATATTCCAAAGGGCTCAAATATCGAACCTTATGAAAACGCCCGTCGACTCAGCATTCTTCGGCGCCAGCGTAAGGTGTTAATCGTCGACGATGAATCAACCGGTCGAACCATCCTCGCAAAGATAATTCAGCAAGCCGAAGACGATGTCAGTATCGAATCATTTGCCAACCCGCTCGAAGCACTGCACTGGTTAGATCACAACCATCCAGATTTAATCATTACAGACTATCGCATGCCCGATATTAATGGCGTCGAGCTGATCAAGCAAATTCGTACCAGGTCGGCCTGCCAGGATATCCCGATCATGATGATTACCGTGGTGAGCGAGAAATCGGTCCGTTACGATGCCCTGGAAGCCGGGGCAACGGCATTTCTGACTCGTCCAATCGATCAGATCGAATGCCGCACCAGCTGTCGTAATCTACTCAAACTGCATGAACAGCAATCCATCATCCAGGATCGCGCCGACTGGTTGGCACGTCAGGTTGAAGTTGCGACCCAGCAGATCGTCTCGCGAGAACATGAAACCCTGCTGCGCCTCGCCAAGGCGGGGGAATACCGCGACGAGGTGACCGGGAATCATGTTGTGCGCATGGCCAGGTATTCACGCGAGATCGCCGAAGCCCTTGGCCTCAGCGAAAAAGAGTGTGACGAAATCGAGTATGCCGCGCCGATGCACGACATCGGTAAGATTGGGATCCAGGACAGGATCCTGCTCAAACCCGGCAAATTCGAACCGACCGAGTGGATGACCATGCAGCAGCATACCATTATCGGCCACTCGATTTTATCGCACAGCCAGTCGCGCTATATCCAGACAGGCTCGATTATTGCGCTCAATCACCACGAGCGTTTTGATGGCAGCGGCTATCCAAACGGTATTTCGGGTAAAGACATTCCGCTGGTGGCACGTATCGTCACAGTGGCGGATGTATATGATGCGCTGGTTTCAGCCAGACCCTATAAACGCGCCTGGGATGCCAAGGATGCCCAGGATTACCTGCACAAGCATGCGGGCACCCAGTTCGACCCGATTTGTGTTGAAGCCTTTTTCGAACGTTTAGACACGATTACTAAAATCCATGATACTTTCAGCGACGGTTAGTAGCTGTCGCCACTTTTCCTGATGGCCTCCACTGAAATAAATTCCAGTTTTTTTGGTCGATTAAACAGAAGACTAAAAGGCACCGGCGACTCTGAACCAGAACAGGCCAAGCTGAGACTCGCGATCAGTTTCATCGTAATTGGTTACGTCTTTATCCCCTGGAACCAGGGCGAAACCTTCGTCAATACGCTCACTTCGCTGGTGGGGCTGATGTGCATTATCTATTACACGTCTGCTCTGGCGATTTTTACCGCAATTGTCATTAAGCCAGTGCCATCGCAGTTCAGACGGATTTGCGGCGCAGTGCTGGACATGGGTCTGCTGTCGTGGCTGATGTACCACTCTGGTGCCGAAACTGTGCTATTTTTCGTGATTTATCCCTGGGTTATCCTCGGCAACGGCTTTCGCTACGGCCTCACCAATCTCTACATTTCACAGGCCATCGCCATTCTCGGCTTTTCCGCGGTCGTCATCTGGGGCGACTATTGGCAACAACACCACATCTTCGGTGTCAGCCTGCTACTGACAATTTGCCTGTTGCCGATTTACGCCAGTTTCCTGATCAAGAAACTGCACGCCGCGGTGGACATGGCCAAGCAGGCCAACGAGGCCAAGAGCCGCTTTCTCGCCAACATGTCACACGAACTCAGAACACCGCTGAACGGCGTCATCGGCATGGGTGATCTGCTGCGCGAAACCAAGCTGAACAACGAACAGCAGGAACTCGTCAACACGATGCACAATTCGGCCAACACGTTGCTGGAACTGATCGAGAACGTGCTCGATATAGCCAAGATCGAGGCCGGCAAGATCATCATCGAATCCAGGGATTTCGACCTGCACGGGCTTGTCAACTCGGTGATTTTCATGCTTGCGCCGATGGGCGAAAAAAAGAATTTAACGGTGTCCTGTAATTTCGATCCGGAAACCCCGTTCGCGCTCAAGGGCGATCAGCAACATCTGCGCCAGGTGCTCATCAACCTGGTTAATAACGCGATCAAGTTTACCGAGAGGGGTTCGGTGATCCTGTCGGTGGGGTTAATCGGGGGCACTGTGTCGGCACCGCGGATTCGTTTCGAAATCGTCGATACCGGCATCGGCATCGCCGAGGAGGACCTCGGCAAGATCTTCGACGATTTCACCCAGGCCGACGCCGGCACCAGTCGAACATTCGACGGCACCGGGCTCGGAACAACGATATCGAAGGAACTGGTCGAGTTGATGCACGGTGAAGTCGGCGTCGTCAGCGAGGTCGGAAAGGGTTCCACTTTCTGGTTCGAACTTCCGTTCCTGGCGAGCACCAACCCGGAAATCAGTATTTCCGAAAACCACGTATTGCTGCTGTCAGGTGAGGATACCGCCAGCGTGATCAGACCTGCGCTCAAACAATGGCAAGCCAATTTCGACTGGGTACGCACCTCGAGCCGCGCCCTGTCGCAGATGATCCAGGCGGACGATGACGACAATCCCTACGAGACGATTGTGGTCGACCAGGACTGCCTGATCGATATCAACGCAGTGCAGTTCGCGCAAATGGTGAAGTCCGAGGGTTTACTGGAAAATACTTCCATGGTGTTGATCAATTCGTCCGATACCATGATCGACGCCAACCGTTCGAACCATTACTACATATCGACAATCGCTAATCCCGAAGAGAAACGACTCCTGTTCAACGCATTGCACGCGGCGCAGAGCGTGAACTTGAACGACAGCAAGATCGTCACTATGGCCGAGCATTACGCCAAGCAGGCCGGTGTATCGACGTTGAATATCCTGGTCGCGGAAGACAACCAGGTGAACCAGCAGGTCATCAACGGCATCCTGCGCAACGCGGGCCATAACGTGCGCATCGCCGATACTGGTGAAAAAGCTCTGGATATACTGTCCGATGAACTGGACCAGATCGACATGCTCATCCTCGACATGAACATGCCCGAAGTCTCGGGTGTCGAGGTGGTGCAGTCGCTGCGCTTCATGGATACCGGCGGTCAGTTACCGGTCATCATGCTGACCGCCGACGCCACGCCCGATGCCCGCGAGAAGTCACTGGCTGCCGGTGCGAACCGGTTCCTCACCAAGCCGATCGACGCCCGCGGACTTCTCGAGTGTATTGCTTCGCTGTCGAAAAATACCCGCAAAGCCAAGACAATGGAAAAACCCGCGCCTCGGGAATCCAGGACCCAGTTACGCAGCAACTACAACGAGTCCGAATGGTTCGACAATATCATTTTGCACGAACTCGACGTACTCGGCGATGATCCTGATTTCATCAAAACGCTGCTAAATAATTTCGAGAAGGAAGGCGCGCAGCACGTGCTGGACATCAAGAAATCCATGTATGACGACTACCTCGAGTACCGCGAACATCTGCATGCGCTCAAGGGCTCGGCGACCGAACTGGGTGCCAACCGGCTGGTAGAGGTATGCCTGGGAGGGGAAGCATTAAAGCCCTACGATATGGGCAGCAAAAAGATCAAGCAGATGAGCGAGCAGATCGCGGAAGTTTTTGAAAGGACCGTCGCTGCATTGAACAATGCAGCGACGGTCGAAGAAGACAACATATATTCGAAGAAATTACCTGAGCGCTAGCCTGCTAGACGCTTTCCTGCATGCGGTTGTTCTGCCGGCGGACCAGGCGCTGCATCATGCGTAGATCCTTCTCGCTGAGTTTAAGCGCCGCATCGGCCCATACTGTCCCGATATCTATCAATTCCTGATAGCTTACCTGGTTACAGATATCCTTGACCTGCTGCATCGAGCGATAGGCGTTATTCGATCGTTGGGTGGACTTGATATACTGGTATATCGCGACCTCGCCCTCGCCTTTTTCCGCCAGTATGTCAACCAGACCCATATCGTAGAGTTTTTCCGCGCTGTAGACGCCGCCGCTCATGATCATCTTTTCCGCCGCGGCGAAACCGATCTTTCTCGACAGAATCGAAAAGGCGCCCATGCCGGGGAACATATTGAAAAGAACCTCGGGCAATCCACATTTGGTGCCGCGCTCGGCTACCACGATGTTGGCGGAAAACGCCGCTTCGAAACCGCCGCCCAGCGCATCGCCCTGTATCAGCGAAATGCTCTTCATATCCGCGCCAAAATGGACCAGGTTTTGATACACGAGATCGATACTAAGCTTCGCATATCTGAGCAGCCCGTCCCTGTCGCGATTACGGATATACTGGCAGAACTGGTCGAGATCGCCGCCCAGATTGAATACGCCTTCGATGTCGGAACCGAGGACGAGAAAATCGTATTTTTCGCCATCGCTTTCCGCCATGTCCTGCTGAACGGTCTTGATTTGACTAGTAATTTCGTTCAGCAGCTTTAACGTGAACGCCGGGCGTGGTGCGCCCTTCATCAGAAGCCAGATAATCCGGTTTCTGGTATCGTAGTAGGTTTTTAACTGGGATTCCCTAGCGTAGGTTTGCCGTTCAGCCGCAACTTCACTGATGTATGCTACGTTACTCATGGTGCTTCTCTCCTATTATCGATGTCTTCCGCCCGAACATTGCGTTCGAGAATAGCTTTGGTAATTTGCGCTGATAACGAAATTTCTTTAATTTCAGCGCCTTATCCACTTTATTTAATCCATGGATTATGAGTTGTAATTTACCGAAACCGGAGATGATTGCAAGCGAACTGTGACGCTCTTCACAGCTCTTTAGTGAGAAAGCACTTTAAGTTTAATTCTTAAAATACTGTAAGTTAGGGCTTAATCGAAAAAAAACTAACTAAAAAAAATAATTCACATTGTTGAAAAAAGCATCTAAATCACGTTAAAAACACACTGAAAGTAGTTGATTACCAGAGAGAATGGCGTCATCAACCTGAAATGAGGGATGGCGCTTGAATCTAATCCATCAATCAGCCTCTTCGATCCAGGCCATCTGGATGGCCTCAAGGATCTTTTCATTCGAATGATTGGGATCATCATCAAAATCTTCAAGCGCGCAGACCCATGCGTGGAGGTCGGTAAAACGTACATACTGCGGATCAACATCGGTATGTGTCTCGGCCAGTTCAATGGCTATATCCAGTGTATCGGTCCACTTAAGACTCATGATTTGCTCCTAGTGATTTTCGGACACCATGTTGATGGTGTATTTCGGTATCTCGATAGTCAATGGTTCATCTGCGACGATTGCCTGGCAACTCAGGCGCGAATCCATGTCCAGCCCCCAGGCCTTGTCGAGATAGTCATCTTCATCTTCACTGGATTCTTCGAGCGAATTAAAACCCTCGCGCACGTATACATGGCAAGTTGTGCAGGCGCAGGATTTTTCACAGGCATGCTCAATCTCGATACCGTTGCTCAACATCGCATCGCATAAGCTGATACCGGGTTCCACCTCTATATCTGCACCCTCGGGGCAAATTTCCTCATGGGGTAGTATGGTGACCTTGGTCATCAAACATCAACCTCGTCAATTTGTTTACCGGTGAGCACCTGTTTTACGCTCGCGTTCATGCGTTTCGCAACAAAAGATTCACTCGCATCCTCTATCGCCTTGATCAATTGCTTCAGTTCGTCTGCCGGTGCCGTATCGATAACCGTATCGAGTGCGTCCCTGTGCTGCCGGATTTGCGCGATTTCGGCTTCGCTCAGCAGGATCTCCCCGTCCTGTGCCAACGCGGCATCAATCGCTTCAATCACCCTTCTGGCTTCGACCTGTTCCTCCCTGAGCATACGTTGCATGATATCCTCACGGGCATGATCCATCGAGTCCCGCAGCATCGATTCGATCTCAGTGTCGGTCAAGCCATAAGAAGGTTTGACCACGATATCTGCGGCAACTCCGCTGGTGAGTTCCTCGGCCGTCACAGACATCAGGCCATCGGCATCTACCTGGTAGGTCACACGGATGCGGGCGGCACCAGCATTCATCGGTGGAAATCCACGTAACTCGAAATGCGCCAATGACCGACAGTCAGAAACCAGTTCGCGTTCACCCTGGACCACGTGAATTGACATCGCGGTCTGACCATCCTTGAAGGTTGTGAACTCCTGTGCCCGGGTCACCGGAATCGGTGAATTACGATGGATTATCTTTTCGCTCAGGCCACCCATGGTCTCTATCCCCAGGGACAGCGGTAGTACATCAAGTAACAGCATATCGCTGCCAGGCTTATTGCCTGCCAGTATATCCGCCTGAATTGCGGCACCGAGCGCAACCACCTGGTCAGGATCGAGATCACACATCGGCTTGCGTTCAAAATAATCGCCTACCATTAACTGCACCAATGGCACCCGGGTAGATCCGCCGACCATGACAACTTCACCGATATCGTGTTTCGAAATTCCGGCATCTCGCACCGCACGTCGGCAAGCGCTCAGTGTTCTTTTTACCAGGGGATCAATCAGGGTTTCGAACAAGTCTCGATCGACAACACCGCTCCAATGCTGTCCCTCATGGTCGATGACAATTTCAGCGGAGTCGGCGCCCGAAAGTGCCTCTTTCGCAGTGCGCGCCGCGAACAGGATTCTCCGGGCGAGACCTGCATCGATACCGGTGAAGCCGCCCTGCTCGATTATCCACTCACCCAGCGCATGATCCATATCGTCTCCGCCGAGCGATGAATCACCCCCGGTAGCAAGAACCTCGAATACACCCTTGTTAAGTCGCAATATCGATATATCGAAGGTGCCACCACCGAGATCATAAACCGCGATCAATCCATCGTTTTGCTGATCCAGTCCGTAGGCCACCGCCGCTGCGGTCGGTTCGTTTAATAACCGGAACAGGTTCAGGCCGGCTAGTTTCGCCGCATCGCGCGTCGCCTGACGCTGGGCATCATCGAAATAAGCAGGCACGGTGATAACGACGCCATCGAGATCTCCACCCGTGCTCTGAACCGCGCGACGGGACAATGTTTTTAGAATTTCGCTCGAAATTTCGACCGCACTGAAATCGCCGCTTCGGGTTCGGATCCTCGGAACATTACTTTCTTCGCTGACCACGAATTGATAAGGCACGGAACTACCGAGCTGGCTGACGTCTTCCCGTCCTCTACCCATCATTCTTTTTATCGAGGAAACGGTATTTAGCGGATCAAGGGTCTGCAAGGACAATGCCTGGTGGCCAGTGAGGATTTCCTGGTCGCCAAAATGGACGACCGACGGCAGCAGGCTGCGTTCCTCTCCATCGGCCAGGCATACCGCCTCTCCGCTGCGCACGGTCGCCACCAGTGAATTCGTGGTGCCCAGATCGATGCCGACCGAGTTACGGTGCTGATGTGGTGCGCTGGATCCACCGGGTTCGGATATCTGCAGCAAGGCCATCAGTGATCCTCCAACTCGAACTGGAGTTCGGACAACTGGTGCTGAATCCGCTGAATAAACTGCATCTTGCGGCTGCTTAACAATGCCGCATCGAGATCGCGCGATTCGAAATGCGTGACGAACTCGGTTGCGAGTTCGCTGGCCCTGTGTGCCAGCTTCGACTCAATCTGCTGGCACTGCTGTAATGGATCATCGCCATGCCGACAGGATTCAACTTCTTCTCGCAATTCGATCTGCTCCATCAAAAACTCGGTATCCGACGTGGTACTCGAGTCGTCGGGGATAGTGGCGCCGCTGATTTCGAGCAGATAGCGCGAACGTTTGACCGGGTCCTGCAGCGTTTCATAGGCCTGGTTTACCCAGGATGCTATTTGCGTCGACAACCGCTTATCCCGGTCATCGGCACCGATAAATCTATCCGGGTGGTAGGTCGCTTGCAGACGCTGTTGTTCAGCCTGTAAATCCCTGGCATCGAGATCGAACGCAGGTTCGAGGCCGAATAGCTCGAAGTAGGTCTGGCTAAAATCAGGGGACTGCATGGAAGCGGCGGCTTAGTTTAAACGGTAAAGCTCTCACCACAACCACAGGCATTCTTGGCGTTAGGATTTTTAAACTGGAATCCCTCGTTGAGACCCACTTTGGCAAAATCAACTTCCGTGCCATCAAGAAAAACAAGGCTCTTTTTATCCACGACTACCTTAACGCCCTTGGTTTCGAAGACTTCATCGTCATCCTGGAGCTCATCGACAAATTCGATGACATAGGCGAGACCCGAGCAACCTGTCGTTTTGACACCGAGTCGCAAGCCGATACCCTTGCCGCGGTTAGCAAGAAAATGCTGCACTCGTGAGGCTGCTATATCGCTAATATGAATCGCCATTAAAATCTCTCTACACCGCTACCTGGCGGATAACAGCAGGCAACTGGTTTACCAGTTCCTGGAGTTTAGTCACTAACATTTCAACATCCTGCAGGCTGTTGTCCATGCCGAAACTCACCCTGATCGCATTCAGAGCCAGGCCGTCATCGACGCCCATGGCGGTCAGAACGTGACTGGGTTTAGTCACCGCACTGTGGCAGGCAGACCCGCTGGAAAGGGCAAAACCGGCTCGATCCAGTTCCATCAGCAGAGTCTCTCCGTGATAGTAAGGCAACGCGAAAAAAGTCGTATTCGGTAACCGTGGCTCCTGCTGTCCAAAAACCACGCTACCCGGGATGATTTCCAGCTTTGCTTCAAAAACATCCCTCAGCTGTTCAAGATGGTGCTTCTTGTGCGCCATTTCAAGCCTGGCAACCTGGGCTGCCTTGCCCAGGCCGACAATGCCGGCGACATTTTCGGTACCACCGCGCAACCTGTTTTCCTGGTAACCGCCGCTGATCAGCACGTTCCTCGGTTTGCGATTTACCACCAGGGCTCCCACGCCCTGCGGTCCGCGCAGCTTATGTGCGGAAAAGCTGATTGCATCGATATCGATCTGTGCCATATCGATGGGAATCTTGCCGACGGCCTGGGTTGCATCGCTATGTACCAGGCAGGAATCACGATCGACCATCGCGGCCAATTCCTTGACTGGCTGAATAACCCCGGTTTCATTGTTAGCGTATATGATCGTAAGTAACTGTGCATTTGCATCAGATAACGCCTTGTCAGCTGCGGCAAGATCGATCAATCCATCGTAATCCGGTTTTAACAGCACCACTGCCTGGCCGTCGGCCTGCAACTGTCTGAGGGGTTCGAGGATACTCGGGTGTTCTATTTCACTGCTGACGACAGGACGTTCACTGGTCCGGTCTACATAACCTTTGAGCAACATGTTGTTGGCTTCGGTGCCACCGGACGTGAAAATGACGGCATCACTCGAGCAACCCAGTAAATTTGCTACTTCAGCACGCGCGGATTCGACGGCCGAGCGCGCCATACGCCCGAAACTATGCAGGCTCGACGGATTTCCAGTCGGGTTACGCAGGAAAGGCATCATCGCATCGGCCACTTCTGGATGCATAGGCGACGTTGCATTATGGTCGAGGTAGATGGCCATGGCTTTAGATCAGGTTATGTCGCTTCTGTCGCAGATCGTGGGCGCGAGACAGCGCCTGCACCTCGTCATTCTGCATCATGTCAGCCAGCGAGATCTTGGTCAGGTAATTTTCGATTTCGGCACTGAGCTCTTCCCACAGTTGTTCGGTCAGACAGGGTTCGTAACTTGCCGAACCCCCGGTAACACCTTTGTCGACAACCTGCACTTCCTCGTCAACCGCACTGATGACATCAGCAATACAAACCTGGTCCGGAGAACTACCCAAGCTGTAACCGCCACCGGGTCCGCGGGTACTGACAACCAGTTTATTACGGCGCATCTTGGCGAACAGTTGTTCGAGGTAAGAGAGGGAAATACCCTGTCGAACCGATATGTCGGCAAGCGAAACCGGACCCTGGTCGGAATGCATAACCAGGTCGAGCAGTGATGTCACCGCATATCGGCTTTTAGTGGATAGTCGCATGGCGTAAGAAGTTGGTATCAAACGCGTTCAGTATACAATCCTGACTAAAATGGTCAACTATTATCAATGGGTAGTATGACTATTACTCCGGTACCATTTCCGGGCTCGCTTTCAATCGTAATCTGCCCCGCATGCGCATCGACAATAAGCTTGCAAAGATATAGCCCCAGGCCGTAACCCCCGGTATTTCTTTGCCTCGAGCTGTCGGGACGGTAAAACGCCTCGGTAAGCCTTGGAATATCCCCTGGGTCCAGGCCAGGGCCATGGTCTTGCACCTCCAGTCTTACCATCCCCTGCTCCAGGGACAGGTTTATATTGATATCTGCCCGGTCTTCGCCTGCGTGTTGACAGGCGTTGTCAACCAGGTTCTTGATCAACAGCTTTATCCGCATCGGATCTACCCTGACCTCGATCGGATTCATACGGGTTCTAATGCGCTCCCGACAGGGATGATCCTTTATCACTTCTTCGATCAGGCTCGACATATCGCAGCGTTCCAGTGCTAGTGGAGCATGCCCGGAATTCAGCTTTTCTGATTCGAGTATTGACGCAATCAGTGTTTCCATTTCACGCAGATCATCGATTAATTTTTGCTGAACCTCGTCGGGTTCGAGCAGCTCGAGGTTGACACGCATACGGGTAATGGGTGAGCGCAGTTCGTGACTGATGGCGAGCAACAGGGCCGATTTACCCTCGAGCATCGCCTTGATCTGTTCCGACATATCGTTAATCCCTGCTGCCAGCAGTTCGAGCTCACCCTTTCCCCCGGTTTCGATTCTCTGTTCGAGGTCACCCTCGCCAATTTTTTTGACCTGTCGTGACATCGCTTCTATCGGCCTGAACATGCGTCGAATGACAAAATACAGGAACAGCAGAATCGAGCCGAGCAACAGGAACAGTACCCAGTGTCGTCGTTCAGACCCACGTCGAAAGCCGTTGTCGACAGAAAACAGGTATCGATAGTCCTGCTTTTGAATCAACAGGAACTGGTCGCGCCGATGATGGCTCAGATACACGTTGTCGTAGGGCCGTGGGGCCGGCTCGAATTCATAGACAGCAATGGCTTTCAGTCCCGGGCTCGAACTCCAGTCGATCCCCTGCCCTTCGATACGGATTTCGAATGGCAACTGCTCGGCGAGCTGCTGAGCAGTTGCCAGGTCAGGCGGATTTCCAATATCCTCAATGAGGTACTCGATATAACGCTCCACGTTGGGAAGGATTTCATTCTGCACGTGGGGCTTAATCCGCTGGGCGAAACTGATCCCCAGAATAACGGCAAGTGCCAGCATTGAAACCAGGAAATAAAATAAAAGCCTGAAAATCAGGCTTTGCCATCGAGCCTGTAAATAGGACCACATTAGCGATTCACGAGTTGATAGCCCTGTCCACGCACCGTGCGTATCAATTCAGGACGCTGCAGCTTCTGCCTGAGCCGGCTCACCAGGACATCGATGGCACGACTGTATATGTCGGCATCAAGACCGCGCAGTACCTGCATGATTTCATCGCGGGACAAGACACGGTCCTGGTTCTCCGCGAGCAAGCTCAGTAAACCGAATTCGGTCGCCGTGATCGCCACCGCTTCGCCATTACGCGTGAGGTGTTTCTTGTCCAGATCGATACGAAATTCGCCGACCGTGTAAACAGTCCCGGATGCCGTTGCTTTACCGCGCTTGAAGATATTCTGAATTCTCGCCACCAGTTCACGCGGTTCAAACGGCTTCGGCAGGTAGTCATCGGCCCCCAGTTCCAGTCCGACAACCCGGTCCATTACTTCGCCACGCGCGGTCAGCATCAAGATTGGAATATCGCTGAAATGGCGTATGCGACGGCAGGTTTCGAATCCGTCGATCTGCGGCAACATGACATCCAGTACCACCAGGTCATAGGGTTGCTGCCTGATACGTTCGATCGCCTTTAACGGCTGGATTTCGTTATCTAACGACATATCGAATTTCGCAAGATACTTTTGCAACGGCTCAGCCAGTCCTTCGTCGTCATCGATCAGTAATAATTTACGCATCTACAGGCCCGGGTTGCTAGCAGGCAGTCATTGTACAACGCGGCTACTCTTCGAGCAGCCGCGTCGCGATCTAGGGGCAGGATTACTCATCGCCCCCATACCGGTGATGGTGCTTGTGACGGTGTTCGAGAAAGCCCTGCAACTCCTGTTTTTGTTCAGCGCTCAGGGAATCCAGGAATACCGCCAGCGAAGCAATAACGAGGGGCGCTTTTTCGTTGACCATCAGTATTTTTTGCTGCACCAGTTCAAGCGCCCTTGCCTGATTAAAACTGGGTTCCTCCAGCAGCGCTTCGATTTCGCTAACATGCTGTGCCCTGGTAGCCCTGGCATCCATCATCAGTTGAGCCACCATCTGTGCCAGCCGGGTGAAGTTTTCCTGTTGCCCGCGGTCGAGTTCCAGCTTTTTGGTGACGCGATCGGTCAGGAACTCGACCTTTTCTTCGGGGGACATGCCCCAGTCGCCATGTTTACTGAATGCGTAAACCACGCCCGAACTGCCGGCGATAAGCAATACTGCAGTAATAATTTTTGTAGAAAGTTTCATGGATTGTCTCCGTAGTTGATTAGTGACGGAGAAAATTCTAGGGAATCGCCTGTTACAAAGCTTTTCAGCCGGGTAACGTTTTGTAACGATTTGTAACATTCAGATTTGCTGTTTTTCTATTGCCGTCAGCATGCCGCGTAAGATATTTATCTCGTTGCGGGTCAGTTCGCTACGCAGATAAAGGCGTCGCAGGCGCTGCATAATCATGCCCGGTTGGCCAGGATCGAGATACCCGCAGCCTTTCAAAGTTTTCTCCAAATGCTGGATGTAACCTTCGACCTCGGCATTTGGCGCCGGTAAATCATGGGCATCCGGCGCTTTTGCGGGCGGCATTGTATTGCCCAGGCGAGCATAGATCTCGTAACACAGAATCTGGATCGCCGAAGCCAGATTAAGTGAGCTGAATTCCGGATTCGCTGGAATGCAGACCATCTGATTACATACCTGGATTTCCTCGTTGGTCAGGCCTGAATGTTCGCGTCCGAACACCAGCGCTGCGTGGTTTGAATCAGCCATTGAATCCAGCTTAACCGCCAGTTCCGCCGGGCTAAGCTCGGGCCACGGAAGCGAGCGTCGACGAGCACTGGCCGCAACCACGAGGCTACAATCCTCAATCGCCTGGGACAGATCGCTGCAGGTTTCGCGTTTGTCGAGTATGCCGTTGGCACCCGAGGCCCTGGCATAAGCCGTCTCCCCGATCGGGCACTGCGGATCTACCAGGCTGAGGTGACTGAAGCACATGTTGTTCATGGCCCTGGCAGCGGCACCGATGTTTCCAGGATGGGTCGTACCGACCATGACGATCTTGATGTTATGCAGTTTCATTTTGTGCTACTCACCGTTGGGTTTACTTCTGGTCTATTTTCGGACCCTTTGCTAGACTGCGCGCCTTTTCCGGTATCACCAGGCTCCATCGATGCAACCAATGCTCAATATCGCGGTTCGGGCGGCTCATCACGCTGGTGATTTTATCGTTCGCAAAATCAACAAGCTACCCGACTTAAAGGTCGAAGTAAAAGCCGTTAACGATTACGTCAGCGAAGTCGACCGCGAAGCGGAATCACGGATAATCGAGGAATTGCTAAAGGCCTTCCCCGCTCACGGTATTCTCGCCGAAGAGTCCGGAAGCATCGAAGGCAAGGACGAGTACCGCTGGATTATCGACCCGCTCGATGGCACTACCAATTACCTGCATGGCTTTCCCCATTATGCCGTCTCGATAGCCTGCGAACATCGAGGTCGCCTCGCGCATGGCGTGATTTACGACCCTTACAAACAGGAACTGTTTGCCGCCAGTCGCGGCGATGGCGCCACCCTCAATAATCGCCGTATCCGGGTCGCTCACCTGAAAACAATTGAGGGGGCTTTACTTGCAACCGGATTCCCGTTTAAAAATCCAGGTCAACTTGATGAGTTCCTCAAACTTTTTAGCGCCTTTTTTACCTCCGCCAGCGACATCCGGCGTGCGGGCTCGGCAGCACTCGATCTCGCCTATGTGGCGGCAGGACGCCTCGATGGCTTCTGGGAATCCGGACTCAGTGCCTGGGATCTCGCTGCCGGCGCGCTAATCGTTCGCGAAGCCGGCGGCCTGGTTACCGACTACAGCGGTGACGGTAATTTTCTCGAAAACGGCCAGATCGTTGCCGGCAACGCGAAGATAATTGCCGAAATGCTACGCAAAATTCAGCAACAGCAGAAAGCTTGATCGCACTCTCAAATGCATAACCCTGAGATCCAGTAAGACGGGTTTATACACTTAATCAAACTCCCGGGTATGGATTACGACGCCCAGTTGGAATGAGATAGTTTTTACCTGTAGTGTCTTAACTGGCCCACCAGCACGCCATGGATACTGACGCGTTCGGCCGCGTATATCATCGGCTCCATCTCGACGTTCGCGGGGATTAGCGCCACCAGCCTTTCACTCTTGCGTTTAAAACGTTTTAACGTGGCCTCCGCCTTGTCGATCATAGCAACCACGATGTCCCCGTCATTGGCGACCGGTTGTTTCTTTATGATCACGTAATCGTCATCGAGAATACCGGCATCAATCATCGAATCGCCGGTAACGCGCAGCGCGAATAACTCGGGACCCATGAACATTTCGGCCAGGTTCAGTTCCTGCTGGTCTTCGATCGCTTCAATCGGGGATCCGGCCGCGATTTTCCCGGCCAGGGGTATCGTGGGCGGACTTACCAGCGGCAAATCGACAAGGCTCATGCCGCGAGAATTGCCCTTGACCCGGTTGATGTAACCCTTGTCTTCCAGCGACTGCACGTAGCGGTGTATGGTGCCATGCGATGTTACGCCGATGGCGATTCCAATTTCCTTGAATTTTGGGGCATAGCCGTATTGCGCGAGGTAATTGCGGATAAACTGGAGTGTCTTTTGTTCCTGTGAAGTCAGCATTTCTGGTAACTCTTCTCACTTTATTCTCACCCAGTTTAGAGAAAAGAATGAGAACTTGCAAGTCTCACGAAGAACAGCTGAGATCGATATGGCGTGCCCAGTCCGGGGGTTCTGCCGCGTATTCGGCGAGCTCATGCTGTTCATCGAAAGGTTTTTGCAGCAGTTGATGCAGGGTTTCAACCTCACCGTAATCTCCATCCTCGGCGCGCGCGATAGCCTGCTGCGCAAGGTAGTTTCGCAGGATGAACCTCGGGTTGGTAGCGCGCATCTGGCGCCGACGGAATCCGGCTTCGATCGTTTCGGTTTTTATTCGTGCCTGGTAATCGTGGTACCAATGATCAAATTTCTCGCGCTCGACGAACCGGTCGCGCAACGAGTGGTCGTTGTTATCGCCAGCGGCATCACTGAGCGCGCGGAAAAAATTGGTAAAATCAACCTGCCCTTCCATGACGTCGAACAGGCCGTGAAACAATTCCTCATCTCCGTCGCGAAACGCCTGCAATCCAAGCTTTGACGCCATACCCCGGTTGAAGTGAGTCAGGTAGGCTGGTTGATAGTCGGCCAGTAACTGTTTGGCCTTTTCGGCCGCCGCTTCGCCGCTGTCAGCGTCGATCAGCGGCAGCATTGCCTGTGCCAGGCAGGACAGGTTGAACAGGCCGATGCGGGGTTGTTGATCGTAGGCATAACGTCCCTGTTCGTCGGAATGATTACAGACAAAACCGGATTCGTAGGTATCGAGAAATCCGTAGGGACCATAATCGATGGTCAGGCCGAGCATCGACATGTTGTCGGAATTCAGCACACCGTGAGTGAAACCGATCAACTGCCACTGCGCGATGAGACTGGCGGTGCGTTCGATGACCTGGCGCAACAACTCGAGGTAGGGATTTTCGGCGCCATCACAATCGGGATAAAAGTGCTCGATGATATGGTCGGCCAGGATTTTCAGTTCAGCATATTGCTGGCGATAGAAAAAGACCTCGAAATTGCCGAAGCGCATGTGACTCGGCGCGACGCGGGTCAATACCGCGGCGGTTTCAGGTCGCTCCCGGTATACCGGATCGTTGCTTCCGGTCACGCACAGCGCCCGCGTGGTCGGAATTCCCAGCGCGGCAATCGCCTCGCTGCAGAGAAATTCACGAATGGTCGAACGTAACACGGCGCGACCATCACCCATGCGCGAAAACGGAGTCAGTCCCGAACCCTTAAGCTGTATCTCCCAGTTGCTGCCGGTGACGTCAGCAATTTCACCGATCATCAGGGCGCGCCCGTCACCGAGCTGCGGCACGTAATGACCGAACTGGTGGCCCGCGTAGAGCATCGCGATCGGATCACTGTCAGGCACGAGCGTATTGCCCGTCAGCAAATCAATCAGCTGTTGCTGCTGGAACAACGCGGGATCGATATCAAGCAATTCCGCAACTGCCGGGCTGAAAGCGACCAGGTAAGGATTGTTCAGCGCCTGCGGACTGACACGCCGGTAAAAATGTTCGGGTAGGCGGCCAAGGCGGGTCTCGGTATTCAGCTGCGACAGGATCGACACGGGTTGATGTAGTTACACTTAAAAAGAGAATTATAAGTAACTTTTTCAGAAAAAAGCCCCGCACTAAGCGGGGCTTTTATTCCAGTCCAGCTGTTGCTGTTACCGATTGAGTCGATTATCGATCAGGTTATCGACCACGCCCGGGTCAGCCAATGTCGAGGTATCTCCGAGGTTATCGAGTTCATTCGCGGCAACCTTGCGCAGTATGCGGCGCATGATCTTGCCGGAACGGGTTTTCGGTAAACCCGGTGCCCACTGAATGATATTGACCTTGGCGATGGGTCCGATTTCGGAGCGCACCAGGTTGACGAGTTCCTGCTTCAATTCATCGCTGCCTTCCTCGCCTGCCATCAGCGTGACATAGGCGTAAATGCCCTGCCCGGTGATGTCGTGCGGATAACCCACCACGGCTGACTCGGCAACCTTTTCGTGCTTGACCAGCGCGGACTCGATCTCCGCGGTTCCAAGCCGGTGACCGGAGACATTGAGTACGTCGTCTACCCGGCCGGTAATCCAGTAATATCCATCCTCGTCGCGACGCGCACCGTCGCCGGTGAAGTAATAACCCTTGAACATCGCGAAGTAGGTTTCATAAAAACGCTTGTGGTCGCCGTATACCGAACGCATCATCGATGGCCACGGTGCCCGCATTGCCAGGTTGCCCTCGGCCGGGTTACCCTCGATTTCGTTACCCTGGTCATCCAGAATTAACGGTTGAGCACCAAAAAACGGAATGGTCGCGGATCCCGGCTTGGTGGGAGTCGCGCCGGGTAACGGCGTCAACAGATGCGCCCCGGTTTCGGTTTGCCACCAGGTATCGACGATCGGGCAACGACCGTCACCAATGACATTGTAGTACCACAGCCAGGCTTCGGGATTGATGGGCTCACCCACGGTGCCGAGCAGGCGCAGCGACTTGCGCGAGGTCTTCTTGACCGGTTCGTCGCCGGCACCCATCAAGGCCCTGATTGCCGTCGGAGCGGTATAGAAAATCGAAACCTTATGCTTGTCGCAAACCTGCCAGAACCGGGAGATGTCGGGATAGGTCGGAATACCTTCAAACATCAGGGTGGTTGCGCCGTTGGCGAGCGGTCCGTAAACGATGTAGGTATGGCCGGTAACCCAGCCGACGTCAGCGGTACACCAGTAAATTTCACCATCCTTGTAGTCAAACACGAGCTTGTGGGTCATTGCAGCCTGCAGTAAGTAACCGCCGGTGGTGTGCAGAACGCCCTTGGGTTTGCCGGTTGAGCCCGAGGTATAGAGAATAAACAATGGATCCTCGGCATCCATCATTTCCGGTTCGCAGTCCGTTGATGCCTGTGCCATCGCCTCGTGATACCAGACATCGCGACCGTCAGTCCATTCGACCGGCTCACCGCCACGCTGCACCACGATCACGCTTTTAACATTGGGGCACTCGCTCACGGCCTTATCGGCATTTGCTTTTAATGGAACTCGTTTACCGCCACGTACCGACTGATCCGCGGTTATGACCACCTGGCAATCCGAATCCTGGATACGATCACGCAACGCGTCCGGTGAAAAACCGCCGAACACTACAGAATGCATCGCACCAATGCGGGTGCAAGCCAGCATCGCAACCGCGGCCTCTGGAACCATGGGCATGTAGATCGATACCCGGTCACCGCGTTTGACACCTTGCGCCTTGAGCACGTTGGAAAACTTGCAGACTTCCTCGTGCAGTTCGGCGTAGGTGATCTTGCGGTCTTCGCCTGGATCATCGGCCTCCCAGATAATGGCAACCTGGTCTGCGCGCGAGTTCAGGTGGCGATCGAGACAATTGTAGGAGACATTCAGTTCGGCGCCCGCAAACCAGTTGATATGCAAATCATCCTCGTCGAAACTCCAGTCGCAGACCGAGTCCCAGGGTTTAAACCACGAGAGATAGTTTTCCGCCTGTTCCGACCAGAAACCCTCGGGATCGTCAACGGATTGCTGGTACATTTCATCGTATTGCGCTGCATTAATATTTGCCTGCGCGGCAAAATCGGCGGGAACGGGGTAAAGCTTGCTTTCTGACATGGCGCCTTCCTCACGGTTGCTTTGACTGGTTTTATTGGTGGCGCCAGATATGCTTACACAAACATCAGCCATCGACAAGATGCTGATCCCGGGTCGATATCCCCTCCAGGTTGAAATAGGCAATTTACCGACATATTTTCCACACTTATTGACCTGTGCGTCACGATAAGTAACACTCGCCTAAATAATAAGTAACCAGGGGTAACACTTTTTGTCGCTGTTATCGTCCGATGTGCGCCCTACCGAGATCACCGTCATCGTGGTACTGATCTCGCTGCTGGTATTGCTGCCCCCCTTGTTTACGCTGTGGATCGACGTCGATTTACCCTGGTACCTGCCCTACCTGGTCTGGTTTGGCATTATTCTGCTGTCGGCCTGGTTGCAACGCGTGCTGCGCAAAAATGCAGTTTGAACTGTGGCAGTTATTCCTGGTCGGGGTGCTCTACCTGGGATTGTTATTCCTGATCGCAACCGCTACCGATCGTGGCTGGATTCCGGAATCCCTGGCCAGCCACCCGTTGATTTATTCACTCTCCATCGGCGTATACGCAACATCCTGGAGCTTTTACGGCAGCGTCGGTTTTGCTGAAAAACAGGGGTTTAACTTCCTGACCATATACCTGGGAACCACGCTGGCTTTCGTCGCTTCACCCATCCTGCTCAGGCCGATACTGAAAATCACCGAGACCTATCGCTTGGCGTCGCTCGCTGACCTGTTCGCTTTTCGCTACCACAGCCAGCTTGCCGGGGTGCTGGTGACACTGCTGGTGCTGGCCGGCACCCTGCCCTACATGTCACTGCAGATACAGGCGGTCACGAACACACTGCAAATCATGACCAATGAAACCGAACAGCATTTGATCGCGTTGATGTTTTGCATCACGGTCGGCCTGTTTTCAATCCTGTTTGGTACCCGGCACATCTCTCTGCGAGAAAAGCACCGGGGCCTGGTGGTCGCAATCGCGTTTGAGTCGCTGGTCAAGTTAGTCACGCTGCTAAGCGTGGGAATATTTGCGGTATTTGGAATTTTTGGCGGATTCGGCGAACTCAACCGCTACCTGGACCAGCATCCAGAAATTAATGCAGCGTTGTTTACGCCGGTACAGGAGGGTCCCTGGGCGACATTAATGCTGCTCTCCTTTGCTGCCGCGTTTCTGTTGCCGCGCCAGTTCCACATGATTTTCGTCGAGAGCATCAAGCACAAGAATATCGAAACCGCGAGCTGGGCATTTCCCCTTTTCCTGCTACTGTTGAACCTGTCGATTCCGCCAATTCTCTGGGCGGGTCAATCACTGCAGCTCGATATACCGGCTGATTTTTTCGTACTCGGAATTACACTCGAAAGCGGGTCTTCGATTTTGCCGATATTAACCTTTATGGGCGGCCTTTCCGCGGCCAGTGCGATGATCATCGTGACCACTTTGGCACTGGCATCCATGTGCATGAATAATTTCGTACTTCCTGCAAGCTTTCCACCCAAGCTGTCCTCCGGCACCAGCATGTACGAATGGCTGTTGTGGGGTCGTCGCTTCGTCATCATGTCGATCGTTGCCATTGGATACATATTCTACCTGGTGCAAACCCATAATCCGGGGCTGGCCGGGCTAGGCCTGATCTCGTTCGTTGCAGTGGCGCAATGCCTCCCCGGGGTAATCGGGTTGCTTTACTGGCCGCGCGCCAACAGGACCGGTTTTGTCAGTGGCTTGATTGTCGGCGCAACTATCTGGGTATTCACGTTATTTGTCCCGCTGTTTGAACGCGCCGGAATTATTGAAACACCCTTTTTTACGATTCCGGAACTCGCGATGAGCACTACCGATGCGGCACTCTGGTCGCTGCTGTTGAACAGTCTAACTTTTGTTATCGTATCGCTAATGAGTCGGCAGTCCGCGGATGAACGGGAGGTGGCCGAAGCCTGCAGTCGCGAGAGCTTCCTGATGCCTAAAGGTTCGGTAAAAGCGACCTCGATCGCGGAGTTCGAACAGCAGCTGGGCAGCATCGTCGGCCATGACATTGCGCACAACGAGGTCGATCGCGCCCTTGCCGATCTTGGCCTGACCCCGGGCGAGATTAACCAGGCTGACCTTACCCGCCTGCGCGCCCAGATCGATCGGAATCTTTCGGGCCTGGTTGGTCCCGTACTGTCACGCATGATCGTCAATGAGCACCTGCAGATAGATCGTGCGACCCAGTCGGCGCTCGCCGATACCATCCAGTTCGTTGAAAACAGCCAGGAGAAATCACGCAGCGAATTGCGCGGTGTGTCAAGCGAACTGGATGCTTTGCGGCGTTTTCACTTCCAGGTACTGCAGGATCTGCCGCTCGGGGTCGTATCGATCGATAACGCGGGAATTATTCTGAGCTGGAACAAGGAGCTCAGCAAGTTGACCGGTATCAGGCTCGGCGACGCAATTGGCAATTCCATCGATCAACTCGAGGAGCCGTGGCGAGATCTGCTGGCGAGATTTAAATCCAGCGACGAGTTTTTAATCAGCAAGCTCAAGGTTACGGTTAAAGACCAGGTACGGGTGCTTAATCTGTTCAAGGCCGTTGTAAGCCGGGAAAGGGAAGACAACAGTGGAATTGCTATCCTCATTGAAGACCATAGTGAACGTCACCTGCTGGAGGAAAAACTTGCCCATAGCGAACGTCTTGCGTCAATCGGTCAGCTTGCCTCGGGCGTTGCGCATGAAATCGGTAACCCGGTGACCGGCATCGCCTGCCTCGCTCAGGATTTGCGTTCGGTACTTGAAGATACACCGCGGGCGACACAGGATCTCGATCGGATCCTGACCCAGACCGAGCGCATTGCGCGCATTGTCGGATCGCTTTCCAATTACAGTCGTGCCGGGGCCCCCGACGAATATCCCTCGGAAATTATCGATCTGCACCAGGTTATTCATGAAGCGATTAACCTGGTCTCGCTGAGTGAGGCCGGCAAGCAAATGCATTACCGGAACCAATGTGAAACAGGCCTCATGGTCAAGGGATTCGCGCAAAAACTGGTGCAGGTATTTGTTAACCTGCTCTCCAATGCGACCGACGCTTCGAAACCCGGCCAGACCGTAACCATCGGTTCAGCAGTTTACGGAAGCCAGGTCCTGATATCGGTCGAAGACCAGGGCAAGGGCATTCCCGAGGAACACCTGTCTAAAATTTTCGAACCTTTCTTTACCACTAAAACCGTTGGTGAAGGTACCGGCCTCGGGCTATCGCTGACCTATAATATTGTCAAGGAACACGGGGGTTCGATTTCGGTATCCAGCAGGTCCATGGCTGGCTGTCGATTCGACATCTACCTTCCGGGTATTGATACAGCGATGGCGGCAGAGGCATGAGTAATATCCTGGTCGTCGAGGATGAACCGATTATCCAGGAGAGCCTGCTGCGCCTGCTCCAGCGCCAGGGCCACGATGCAACCGGTGTCGCCTCGGTTGCCGAAGCGGAAGAAAACTCTATCAACACCTATGACCTGATTATCTCGGACCTGCGCCTGCCCGGCGAACCCGGCACCGAGCTCATATCGCGCGCGGCACCTACCCCGGTGCTGATTATGACCAGTTACTCCACCGTGCAATCGGCAGTCGAGGCGATGAAACAGGGCGCCGTGGACTACATTTCCAAACCATTCAATCATGATGAAATGATCATGACCGTGAAACGGATTCTGGACAAGGCAATGGTCGAACAGCAAAACACGATTCTGCAAAACGAGCTGGCGAAGAATTATCCTATCGATGGCATGGTTGCACACTGTGAACCGATGCTGGAGGTTGTGGACCGAATCAAGCGGGTAGCGGCAACCAATACCACGGTACTGATTGTCGGAGAAACCGGCACCGGCAAGGAACTGGCAGCGCGTGCAATACATTCGCAAAGCGAGCGGCGAAAACATTCACTTGTCACCGTCAACTGTGCCGCATTTGCGGAGACCCAGATCGAATCAGAATTATTCGGTCATGAACGGGGGGCCTTTAGCGGGGCATTGCAAACCAAAAAAGGCCTGCTCGAAGTCGCAAACCACGCTACCCTGTTTCTCGATGAAATCGGTGAACTGTCACTGGATGCCCAGGCACGCCTGCTGGCTGTTTTGCAGGATAACGAAATCAGACGGATTGGTTCCAACAAGATCATAAAGGTCGATGTCCGCGTGCTGGCCGCCACGCACAAGAACCTTGCGCAAATGGTTGCCGAAAAAACCTTTCGTGAAGACCTTTACTATCGACTCAACGTTTTCGAAATAAATCTGCCACCACTGCGGGAACGTGGCAGTGACATCAAGTTGCTGGCTGATACAGTTCTGACCCGGATGGCCCAGCGCACCCATAGAAAGTCTGTGACCTTTGACGAAGAAGCCTACCAGCAACTGTTGAACTACCCATGGCCGGGGAATGTGCGTGAACTTGAAAATGTTATCGAACGCGCGGTATTACTAAAACAAAATGGTAGTATCGAAGCCGACGACCTGGCATTGAATAATACCGAGGCCGGACAGAGACTGCCGCTGTACGAACTGGAGAATCGATTGTCGATGGATGATTACTTCGTCAGCTTCGTAAAAAAATACCAGGCCCGTTACAATGAAACCGAGCTCGCGCGTATGCTGGGGATTAGCCGTAAAAACCTATGGGAAAGGAGACAGCGTCTTGAGATTCCGTCCCGCAAGCAATAATCCAGATCGGGCCTCTTGATGGATAATTCCTCCATCGGTTTATCGATACGAATAGCGACCACGATCCTGAACGGATTTGACCGGCATTTCACGATTTTCAGTGAAATCACCAGGGGTGCCAGAGAACGCTTCGAGAGTGCGGACTGGGAGGCCGAACGCAAGGCTTCGCGCGAACGAATTCTTTATTACGACATCCGGGTCAAGGATTCGATCCGTGACCTGCAGGAACTGTTTGATCTCGAACCATTCGACAGCCAGCTCTGGTTTGACGTCAAGCGCGATTACGTGTTGCTGATCAGTAACCACCTGCAACCGGAACTGGCCGAGACATTTTACAATTCCGTATTTTGCGCCCTGTTCCATCGAGATTATTTCGGCAACGATTATATCTTTGTACGCAGCGCTGTTTCGACCGAGTTTATTGATTCGGAAAAACCTTCGTATCACGTTTACTACCCGGCCAAGCGCGGATTTCGGGCATCGATTAAACAGGTACTGCTCGACAGCGGATTCAACCTGCCGTTTGAAGATATCAATCGCGACCTGCGCAACATCATTCATGCCTTGATCAGGCATACCTTTGCGCGGCCACGGCGCGCACACCTGAATTTCCAGTTCCAGGTGATTAGTACCGTGTTTTACCGCAACAAGGCTGCCTATATTGTCGGCAGGGCAATCAATTCAAACAAGGATATTCCGTTTGCGATTCCTCTGCTGCACAGCGGAAACGGCTCAATTTATGCCGACGCCATCATTATCGGCACCCAGGGACTTAACCGGCTGTTCGAGTTTTCTTACGTCTACTTCATGGTCGATCACCCGGTGCCCTCGTCGATCGTGACCTTCCTGCGTCGCCTGATGCCAAATCGAAGCAAGGAATCGTTTTACTCCGCGATCGGTTTTCACAAGCAGGGCAAAACTGTTTTTTACCGTGACTTTCTGCATCATCTGAAACACTCAGAGGACGAATTGATATTCGCGCCCGGAATCAAGGGCATGGTCATGGCCGTGTTTACGCTGCCATCCTATCCTTACGTTTTCAAGGTAATCCGGGATCGCTTCCCGCCACCGAAAAAGACGACCCGGCAGGAGGTACTTAACACCTATCGACTGGTCAAGATGCACGATCGGGTCGGACGCATGTCCGATATTCTCGAGTACTCTCATGTCGCGTTGCCGCGGGCACGTTTTGCCGAGGATCTGCTCGAGGAGCTCTACGAAACCTGCGCCAACAGTATTTCCGATGAAGGCGACCAGATTATTATCAAGCACATTTATATCGAGCGTCGCATGACACCCCTGAACATCGCCGTGCAGCAGGCGGATGATCAGTACCTTGTGCGACTGATGAAAGGCTATGGTGAAGCAATCAAGGAACTAGCAGCGGCCAATATCTTTCCAGGTGACCTGCTAATGAAAAACTTCGGCGTTACCGGCCAGGGCCAGGGCCGCATCGTGTTCTATGATTACGATGAAATCTGTTACCTGACCGAATGTAATTTCCGTCGCATCCCGGAGGCACTTTACCCGGAAGACGAAATGGCAGCGGAGCCATGGTACAGCATCGCGGCGAATGACGTTTTCCCGGAGCAGTTCGTGACTTTCCTGTTTGCTGACAACCGCGTGCGTCAGGCTTTTTTAAAGTACCATCGCGATCTGCTCGACGCCGATTTCTGGATTCAAAAGCAGAAAAACATCGAGGCCGGAATCTACGAGGATGTATTCCCCTACCCTCAGAAAATCCGGTTTACGCGCGAATCAGCTTAACTCCAGGACCGTGGCGCTGAGTAAAATTCCATCTTCATCGCTGTAGAGATAATCTCCGGGACGAAAGGTTGCGCCGAGAAAATTGAGCTCGACGTTGACCTCGCCCCGGTCTTCCTTGACGCTGCGCAACGGGTTGGTCGACAATGCCTTAACGCCGATATCCATGTCATTGATGTCGACCGAATCGCGAAGGCAGCCATTGATGACGACACCGCTCCAGCCGTTCTCTATCAGCGCGGCTGCCATCATGTCACCGAGCATCGCACAGCGCATCGAGGCATCATTGTCGATGACCAGCACCCTGTTGTCGCCGGCAGTCCGAATCTGTTCGCGCACGCGCGAATTATCATCCAGTGAGCGGATGGTCACGATTTCACCGTGAAAACGTTTCTTGCCCCCGAAATTCAAGAGCCCGGGAGACACGATTTGAACTTTACCCTCGTACGCGTCGCTTAAATCTGCTGTTTTGAAAGTCATTAAGATTACTCGTTGCCAAAAAAAACGCCCACAGTAAAACCGTGGGCGCTTTTGTTGTCCAGTGAATTTACCGGTTAGAACTGATCTTCCTCGGTCGAACCTGACATCGCGGTTACCGATGAAGCTCCGCCCTGGATGGTAGTAGTCACATCGTCAAAATAACCGGCACCCACTTCCTGTTGGTGCGATACAAAACTGTAGCCCTTGTCGGCAGCGGCAAATTCAGGTTCCTGAACCTTTTCGACGTAGTGTTTCATGCCTTCGCCGCGCGCGTAATCGTAGGCCAGATCGAACATGTTGTACCACATGTTGTGGATACCGGCGAGCGTTATGAACTGGTACTTGTAGCCCATCTCGGCCAGCTTGTCCTGGAACTCGGCAATGGTTTTGTCATCGAGGTTTTTTTTCCAGTTAAAGGACGGTGAACAGTTGTAGGCGAGTAGTTTTCCAGGATGAACCGCACGCACGGCCTCGGCCCACTCCCGCGCGAAGCCAAGATCCGGGGTCCCGGTTTCACACCATACCATGTCGGCGTATTTCGCATAGGACACGCCGCGCGAAATCGCCTGCTCGAGACCATTTTTAACACAGTAAAAACCTTCATCGGTACGCTCACCGGTAACAAAGGGTTTGTCATTATCGTCAACGTCCGAAGTCAGCAGGTTGGCTGCCTCGGCGTCGGTGCGGGCCAACAGCACGGTTGGTACCCCCATGACATCAGCCGCCAGGCGCGCCGCAATAAGCTTTTGTACCGCTTCCTGGGTGGGTATCAGGACCTTGCCACCCATGTGCCCGCATTTCTTGACCGCGGCCAGTTGATCTTCAAAGTGAACGCCGCCGGCACCTGCGGATATCATGTTTTTCATCAACTCGAATGCATTCAGTACGCCGCCAAACCCGGCCTCGGCATCGGCAACGATGGGCAGGAAATAATCGACGTAGCCGGCGTCCCCGGGATTAGCGCCGCGACTCCATTGAATTTCATCGGCACGGCGAAAGCTGTTGTTGATACGACGCACCATCGCCGGAACCGAATCGTAGGCATACAGCGACTGGTCCGGGTACATTGTTTCTGAAGTATTGCCGTCAGCGGCAACCTGCCACCCCGACAGGTAAATCGCCTCGATCCCTGCTTTTGCCTGCTGCATTGCCTGGCCACCGGTGATCGCGCCCATACTGTTGACATAGCCTTTCTTCGCGCCGCCGTTTACCTGCTGCCAGAGTTTCTCGGAACCCATACGCGCCAACGTATTTTCAGGTTGTATGGAACCACGTAAGCGCACCACGTCTGCCGCGCTATAGCCGCGCGTTACATTTTTCCAACGTGGATTTTCCTGCCACTCTTGCTCCAGAGCAGCGATTTGTTCGTCTCTTGTCATCTCGTCGTATCTCTCAAAATACAGATTGATTTAAATTAGGCTCAATACCCGTAAACCGTTAAATATACGCTTGTTTTATTATTTAAAAAGTAAATTTACTCAATTTTGTCTATTGGATATCACAATAGAACCATTCATGCGGAATAACACCAATCTTGCCTTTTGAACCGGGCAGAAACTAGCGAAGCCACGACATTTCACTCGCTTACGGCGACTCTTCGATCTGGACCGAAATCACCAGGTTGAAGCAAGTCGATTGCTGGGGTAATGATTGAATAAATACATCTTGTTTGATATTCGCATTGAATTACTCAATAATGTGATTTCGCGAGTGAGTCGATGTCAAATTCCTATTACAAGCAAAATCATTTAAAGAAGCTGCGCGCATTCTGCCAGACTGCAAAGTTGGGCAGTATGACCAAGGCAGCCGAATCACTATTTGCCAGTCAACCGACCATTTCGCTGCAAATACATGCGCTCGAAGAAGAGATGGACACCATCCTGTTCGAACGCAGTGGTCCCAGGTTAAGCCTCACCACCGAAGGCAGTATTCTTTACGAACTGTGTTTGCCACACGTCCAGGGTATCGACCGCCTCAAGGAAACCTTCGATGCGCACTGCGGCAACCTGACTTCAGGCGAACTCAATATTGCTGCCGGCGAATCGACCATCCTTTACGTACTGCCAGAGCCGGTCGGCAAGTTCTCGCTTCAGTACCCGGCAATCAAGCTACGTCTCGCCAACGAAACGGGCCGCAACGGTATGGAAATGTTGCGTACCGACTCGGTGGATTTTGCCGTCGGCTCAATGCTGGAAGTGCCCGATGACCTGGTTTATGCCCCGATCGTCACCTACAACCCGGTCGTGATTACACCACTCGATCATCCACTAGCGCAAATGGAAAAGATTACCCTGGCCGACATCGGGGAGTACGGACTGATTCTGCCCCCCCGCCACCTCAGTACCTGGCATATCGTGAAAATGGTATTTGCACAACATAATGTTAATTTTCGGGTCACGCTCGAGGCGGGTGGATGGGAAGTCATCAAGCGCTACGTCAGCCTCGGACAGGGCATTTCCATCGTCACCGATGTCTGTATTACCGAGCAGGACCGCAATAAAATGAACGTGATTCCGGTTGACCAGTACTTTCCAAAGCGAAGTTACGGTATTGTTACGCGCAAGGGAAAATTTCTGTCGGCGCCTTCGAAACGCTTTATCGAAATCATGCATGAATGCTTCGGTATCGAAGCAAATTCGTGACCCATATTGCCGCGATCGACTATTTTACAATCGTCCCGGTTAGTGATTTTTTAAATATTCCAGGCGTCGAGAAACCGTATTGTCTGTAATTCCTGCGCGTAATATGATGCTGCGAACGTCGCTAAGCGCTATTCTAAGTCCTGCTTGAGGGGGTAGTTAATGTCATATCGGGATGAATACCAGGCATCAATCGAAAATCCAGAGGCATTCTGGGCAGAGAAGGCACGCCAACTGGACTGGTATAAACCGGCCGAGAAGGTCCTCAGCACGGACGAACATGGTGTCCAGCGCTGGTTCGCCGACGGCGAACTAAATACCTGTCACCTCGCCGTCGATTACCATGTTGAAAACGGTCGCGGTGATCAAACGGCATTGATCTATGATTCCCCGGTAACCCACCAGCAAAAAAAATACAGTTACCGCGAGCTTCGAGACGCGGTGGCCCTGTGCGCGGGCATGCTTAAAAACCACGGCGTCGAAAAAGGCGACCGCGTCGTTATCTATCTGCCGATGATCCCCGAAGCGGTGATATCAATGCTCGCCTGCGCGCGTCTCGGCGCGGTGCACTCGGTCGTGTTCGGAGGGTTTGCACCACCTGAACTCTCGGTGCGCCTCGATGACGCGACCCCGAAAGTCCTGTTGACTGCATCCTGCGGTATCGAGATCAACCGGGTCATCGAATACAAGCCTATCGTCGACACCGCGATCGAAATGGCGCAACACAAACCCGCAACCTGCGTGGTGCTGCAACGTCCCGAGGCCAGTGCCACGATGCAGGCCGGGCGTGACGTTGACTGGCAACAGGCGCTGGCCGCTGCGAACCCGGCAGCCTGTGTGCCGGTTAAAGGCACCGATCCCCTATACATACTTTACACCTCGGGTACTACCGGCAAGCCCAAGGGCGTGGTACGCGAAAACGGGGGCCATGCCGTTGCCATGAAATACAGTATGACCGCGATTTACGATATTGAACCCGGCGACGTTTACTGGGCCGCGTCGGATGTCGGCTGGGTCGTCGGTCATTCCTACATTGTCTATGGACCCCTGATTCACGGCTGTACCACGATACTGTACGAGGGCAAACCAATCATGACCCCGGATGCGGGAGCCTTCTGGCGAGTTATCTCTGAGCACGGCGTAAAAGCATTGTTTACCGCGCCGACCGCGTTTCGAGCCATCAAGAAGGAAGATCCTGAGGCGAAGCTGGCGCACCAGTACGACCTGTCTTGCCTGAAAACCATTTTTGCCGCCGGCGAACGACTCGACCCACCAACCTACGAATGGCTGGCAGAGACTTTCAAAGTTCCAGTGCTCGACCACTGGTGGCAGACCGAGACCGGCTGGGCTATCGCCGCCAACCTGCATGGTCTCGAATCGATGCCGGTCAAATCAGGTTCGTCGACGATGCCGGTGCCAGGATTCAACGTCAGGATACTCGATGAAGCGGGTAACGAACTCCCTGCCAATGAACAGGGTTTCATAGCGATCAAGCTGCCGTTGCCGCCGAGCTGCCTGACCACGATCTGGGGTGATGTCGAACGCTTCAAGTCGAATTACCTGGAAACCTACCCCGGTTTTTTCACCACCGGTGACGGTGGCTACTTCGATGAGGATGGCTACCTTTACATCATGGGCCGCGTCGACGACGTCATCAATGTCGCGGGTCATCGCCTGTCCACCGGTGAAATGGAAGAAGTCGTCGGCAAGCACCCGATGGTGGCCGAGTGTGCGGTCATCGGTCGGCGGGATGAACTCAAGGGCCAGATGCCGATGGGGTTCGTCGTGTTGAAAAACGCCGAGGGCGCAAAACCCGATCAAATTGTCGAGGAGCTGGTGCAGTTGGTGCGACAGGATATTGGAGCGGTCGCCGCCTTCAAGGAAGCCCTTGTCGTAGGACGTTTACCCAAAACCCGTTCTGGCAAGATACTGCGCAAGACCCTGCGTGCGATGGTGGATGGCGACGAGTATGTTGTTCCGTCGACCATCGAAGATCCGGCAGCACTGGACGAAATCAAGGTGCTGCTTTAGGCCAGAATCCGCTGCCCGTCTGGCCATGATCACCCCTCTCCGTGCAGATTATCTGCAATCTTCTTGCTAAGGGACCAACGCAGGCTCTAAAGCCGTTAACCTGTTTGATGTAAATCAACTACTGATACTTAATAGATTTGATAAGTATCGAGGAGTTGATTTAATGTCATAATTGATTTTTATCAGGTAATTGGCTAATTCAGTCGACATTGAGATCCGGCTGATAACAAGAACGGGGTAAGTCATGGCAATCATCGGTATAGATCTGGGCACGTCAAATTCAGCTGCCGCCGTACTCCGGGGTGGCCGGCCAGTCATCATTCCAAGCGCAGAAGGCATCAGTCTCGGGGGTAAAGCATTTCCCAGCTACGTGGCAATAACAGCAGATGGACAAACGCTGGTCGGAGAGCCGGCACGGCGCCAGCAGGCTGCCAACCCGGAAGGCACGACGTCAGCTTTCAAACGGCGTATGGGGCAACGCGAAGAAATTACTTTACGTGACAAAAAATTCTCTCCTGAACAGTTATCCGCCTTCCTGTTGAAAAAAATCAAGGATGACGCGGAAGCCTTTCTCGGTGAGCCAGTTACCAAGGCGGTCGTCACGGTGCCCGCCTATTTTGACGATAACCAGCGCAGCGCAACTAAGGATGCTTGCCGTATCGCGGGTCTCGAAGTCGAGCGCCTGGTCAACGAACCCACCGCCGCGTCGCTGGCCTACGGACTTGATCGTGCAGGTGAAGAATTGCGTATCGCCGTCATCGACTTTGGTGGTGGCACCCTGGATGTCACCATCATGGAGTTTGGTAAGGGCGTATTTGAAGTCAAAGCGACCAGCGGAGATACCCAACTCGGCGGTACGGACATGGATCAAAACCTGGTCAATTACATTACCGATAAATTTAACCAGGAAACCGGGAACGATATAAGATCAGACGTAAAAGCGATGGCACGTATCAGGGAAGCCGCTGAAATCGCGAAAATAGAACTCTCAACCAGCACTACCACCCATATCAGCCTGCCTTATCTGACCGCCGTAGCGGGAGAACCGAAGCATCTCGAACTGGATTTAAACCGTACCGAGTTGGAACGGCAGGTTAATGACGTCGTAGAGAAGTGCCGAGGTCCAATCGAACAGGCGCTGCACGATGCCGGCGTTAGCGCCCAGGAAATTGACCGAATTGTATTCGTCGGTGGACCGACACGTATGCCGGTAGTGCACAAGTATTTTGAAGACCTGTTTGGACGTAAAGCCGAAATGGGCGTCGATCCGATGGAATGCGTCGCCAGCGGAGCCGCAATACAGGCCGGTGTTTTGAGCGGCGAAGTTAGCGACATCGTGCTGGTCGACGTCACACCGCTGACCCTCGGCGTAGAAACCCTGGGCGGTGTCGCGACTGCCCTGATTTCGCGTAATTCGCCGATTCCGGTAAAGCATACCGAAACCTTTACTACCGCGGCAGACATGCAGACAGCAGTCACGGTCCACATTTACCAGGGTGAAAGACCGATGGCGCGTGACAATACCAGCCTCGGCGAATTCAACCTCGATGGTTTACCGCCGGCACCCCGGGGTATTCCGAAAGTCGACGTCACCTTCGATATTGACGCCAACGGTATTTTAAATGTTACCGCCAAGGATCAGGCCACCGGAAAATCGCAATCGATCCGCATCACCGGCTCCACTCGATTAAGCGATGAAGAAAAACAACGTCAGATCGATGAAGCCGAAAAATATGCCGACGAAGACAAAATACGACGCGAACAGGTCGACAAACTTAACAATGCGGACAATATTTGCTACCAGGCTGAAAAGATACTGGCCGAGTTCAGCGACAAGTTGACCGACGAAATGAAAAATCGCCTGCAAAGCGGCATGCATCAAACACGAGAAGCGATCGATAAAAAAGACGCCGTACAAGCCAGCCAGCGCGCACAGGAACTCGAAGAAGTTATCAAGGAAGCCGGTACCGTGATTTATTCGCAAAGTTCGGAAGCACCCAAGTCGGGCCCCTACGCACACCAGGCGGCACCCGACATGAGTGGCGCCGGTGGTGAAGCCAAACCCTCCGGTGCGGGTCCCCGCGGCAAAGTAGTCGATGCCGATTACACAGAAACCCGTTAAATCGTCTCATGGCCGGCGAACAGCGTGACTATTACGAGGTTCTTGGCGTAGCGCGTGACGCAGATGCGAAAACGATAAAAGACAGGTTCCGCGAACTAGCGTTGAAATACCACCCGGATCGCAACAAGTCACCAGATGCCGAGGCGCATTTTAAGGAAATCGCCGAGGCCTACGCCATACTTTCAGACCCGAAAAAACGCGCAAACTACGATTCACGTGGTTTCGCGGGAGTGGCCGATTTTTCCGCCGAAGACCTGTTTTCCGGTATCGATTTTGGCGACATTTTCGGCGATATGGGATTCGGTTTCGATCTTGGCGGTGGTGGTTTATTCGGGGATTTTTTTGGACGACATCGCCACCCACGGGGTCCCGCCAAAGGCAGTGATCTCGAGGTCAGGCTTACTATCCCGTTGGAAAAAGTCAATTCCGGTGGTGAAGAAACGGTGCACTTCAACCGTCCGGTATCTTGCCGGGATTGTAACGGCACCGGCGCCGAGAAAGGCAGTGAACCACGCCCCTGCAGTCATTGCAACGGCAGCGGCAAGCAGGTAACCAGCCGACAAGAAACCAAGGACAAGGGCTCGATCAGTTTTCAGCAGATTATGGTCTGCCCGGTATGCCACGGCCAGGGGACCTTTATCGATAAACCCTGCAAGACCTGTGGCGGGCGCGGCGAAGTCAACCAGGATGATAATCTCAAGGTGACGATACCAGCCGGTATTGACGAAGGCACGGCGCTACGTATACCCGGACACGGCTTACCCAGCCCGACCGCTGGCGGCCCTACAGGTGATCTGTTCGTCATCGTCCACAGCCAGCGTGACCCGCGCTTCGAACGCCACGGCGCCGATTTATGGCGCCGGGAAATAATTGCAATACCCGATGCTGTGCTCGGTACCAAGATCAGCGTTCCGACGCTGGACGGAAAGGTTCAGGTCAAAGTACCCGCTGGTTCGCAGCCGGATGAGGTGTTGCGACTAAAGGGTAAAGGCTTACCGGTTTTTGGAGCACCGATGCGCGGCGATATGAACATCCGCCTGCAGATACACATCCCGGAGAAGCTGAGCAAGGCCGAAAAGGACCTTTATCGACAGTTGCGCGAAGCCGGCGAAAAAAGTAAAAAACACTTCTGGCAATAGTCAGTGTCGCTTTGACCGTTCTCTATTAACGCAATTATTTCAGATATGAATATGATTATTTTAACGCTTGTCATTCAGCTGACGATGGCAATGACCAGATCCATCACGTTGGTGTTAGTCGGTCCGGTTTCGAACAGGCTATCGTGTTGCTCGAGGTAACGGCCGGCATCGGCGTTTTGCAGGAACTGAAGCGCATCCTCGTGCCAGGTCTTTCCGTCAACGAGGCCGCCTGCGGCTGTCGTCGGCCCGTCGGTGCCATCGGTTCCGGCTACCAGCAGCAGAACGTTATCCCTGCCTGAAAACCATTCCGAGGCGGCCAGTGCGAGGCTCTGATTACGCCCGCCTCTGCCCGGATTATCCGGCAATACCACGGTGGGTTCACCTCCCCATATATAGATCCCGGGGTTTGCCAGACGCAGCCGCTCGCCGATAACGAGAGCCAGATCAAACACGTCGCCATAGAGCGATTCCTCATTCAGGCAAACGCTAAACCCGAGTTCATGGGCCTTGCTTGCAGCCTGTTCGCGGGCAATCCGGTTCGAGGCGATAATGCTCGAATGTGCGTCAGCTGTCGCTCGATAACAGTCCCCGATTCCCGAACCGACAGTAGAAATACTGTCCCCCTCGACATCCGAAATGGCGTAGACCCTTAGCTCGGCGCCACCGAAAGCTTCGACCAGCTTACCGTCCTTGATCAGCGATGCCTGCTTGCGCCGGCTGTTAATCTCGGCGATCGTTTTACCGCCGGCTATCATGTCATCGGTAACTGCCTGCAAATCGGCCAGCGTCATATCCTCCGGCAGAGCCTCGGCAAGCGCCGACGCACCACCCGACACCAGCAATAAAACCCGGCTGCCCGCGGGCATCGAGCGCATGCGAGACAATAAGGTACGGCCCGCAAGCAGCGAATTCTGATCCGGAATCGGGTGTCCAGACTCGATTACCTCGACGCTGGCCCGCTCGCGCAGGGACTGATCCGCATGATCATACTTGGTCACCACGAGCGCATCGCAGCCAGGGAAGCGCTCGAGCGCGCCTACGCACATGCCGGATGCAGCCTTGCCAACGGCCATGATCAGATCGGGCTTGAACGCGGGATCTGCGTCAAGTGCATTCAGCACCGCCTGTCGACCCGAGACTGCATCGATTGCGGCCTGCCAGATTTCGATGATCGCTTGTCGGCGCGTTCCTTTTTCCGTCATCGTCAAACTCACTAATGTATTGTCCTTACCCCGCGATAGCGCTCGGGAAATCTTCGGTTGCGTCGCAATCCTGAGTCTTTACATCAGAATTGTCCAGCCCGTGCCAATGCGCGTATGATGATGTATCCGATCAAATGCTTCCAGAGGGAGGACACGACATGACTGCATCCGTCACCACCACGCTTAACGACGTCAATATTGACGCGGTCGCCGGTCTCGCCGGCAAAATCCAGCAGGAACCCGAGGTTGCCGGCACCCAGTGGAATGCCAACGTTAACTGGAAAGGCGGATTTCGCTCCGAGGCAAAGATCCGCAACTTCGGGCCGATGGTGTCCGACGAACCCGGTGCACTCGGTGGCACCGATACCGGGCCCAACCCGGTCGAACAGGTGCTCGCGGCACTCGGCAATTGCCTCGCGGTCGGCTACGCGGCAAACGCGACCGCCATGGGTATCGAGCTCAAGGATTTAAATATCGAGCTGGCAGGTGATCTGGATCTACACACCTTCCTCGGCCTGGCGCCGCAGGGCAATGCCGGCTACGACAATATCTCAGTCAAGGTACATATCGACTGTGATGGATCCGAGGAAGACATCAAGGCGCTGCATGAAAAAGTCGTTGGGACCTCACCGGTCGGGCATACCCTGAGCCGGGAAGTTCCGGTTAAAATCGATCTGGTCTGAGTAGGCCCTCAGCGGTAAAAAACGAACGCGCGGGTTTCGACGCTTTCGCGCGGTTTCGCGTCGGCCGGCGCATCGAACAAGTGGATCGCGGTGTGGATGCTGCAGGGATGGGTGCCGCCATCGACTGAATCAAAAGTTTTAAACAACAGTACTTCGTCAGGACGCATCGCCGAGTAATAATACCAGCGCTGATCGGGATCGTGCAGCGCGAGCTGGATTTCGCCGACATGATTGGGAGCGCGGCGCTCGGTATCCACGAGGTTGTCTGCCTTCAGGCTACGGGCGTCTACCAGCGCCAGCGGGTAATCCTCGACGGGATCGGTCAGCGGCCGCCAGACGTTGACAATCTGGAAACGGTCCCCGGCAAGCGCTTCGGCATCATCGCCGAGGTTTTCGTGCAGACAAACAAATCCGGACTTCGACGTGTAGTCGTTGTGCACCAGCGTCGCGGGTTCGCGCACCTGCTTTTGTTCGCGCAAATCCGGATCGGAGGCGCGCACCGTGTGATCGAAGATATGCACTCGGTAACAGCCGGTCACCGATTTGAGAAAACTATCAATTTCGGCTTCATAAACCGACGCGACCTGTCCCTGGTCCAGAAAATTTTCTACCCGCGTCGGGAACTTGAGCAGTTCGAATCCCGACCTGTGCATGCCGAATTCATCGCGCTCGTCGTTATCGCCGCGTTCACGTGCATCGGCGACCTCGACCGAGACAATGTTCATCGGCTGATCGATTTCATGTCTCGCGTTACGACCGGCGCTCGAGGCGTAATAGATTGGACGCTCGGTTCTTTTGGAGAGGAATTCAACTTTTGCCTGTGCTGACATATCAACCTCGTTTCAATTCATCGTGACGGAAACAGTCAACAACATGGTCATTAACAAGTCCCGCGGCCTGCATGAAGGCATAACATATGGTGCTGCCGACAAATGTAAAGCCCCGCTTCTTCAGATCTTTAGACATCGCATCGGATATCACAGTCGTGGACGGTACCTGCTTCATTGTTTTGCGCTGGTTTTGCAGCGGCCTGCCATCGACGAAATTCCACAGGTATTCGTCGAGCGTACTGTCCTGCTCAAGCAGCTCGAGATAGGCGCGCGCATTCTTGACGAAACCGTTGACCTTGAGCCGGTTGCGCACGATGCCGGGGTCCTGCAACAGTGCCTGGATTTTTTTGTCCGCATAGCGCGCGATTTTGTGTGCGTCGAAGTTATCGAAAGCGCGGCGATAATTTTCACGCTTGCGTAGAATCGTGATCCAGCTCAACCCAGCCTGTGCGCCCTCGAGGCACAGGAATTCGAACAGGTCGCGATCGTCGTGCACCGGCATACCCCATTCCTGGTCGTGGTATTGCTGGTAAAGTTCATCGTCCCCACACCACCAGCAGCGCTTGATTTCGCCTGTGGCCATCACAACGTCTCGAGAAAATCGCCGATACGCACGCAGGCCTCGCGCAACTCATCGTCGCTGACAGTACAGGAAACGCGCACGTGACCCGCAGCACTCGCGCCGAAAGCCGTCGCATCGAGCACCGAGACTCCGGTGGTGTCATAAAGGCGCTGGCAAAACTCTGGTACCTCAACACCGGTGCCGCTTACATCGACCAGCATAAACATGCCCGCGTCCGGTCGGTGTGGCTTCAGTCCCGACATGGCTGAAAATTCGTCGAACAGGAATTTGAGTCGTTCGCGGTAGATATCGCGCATGCAATCTCGCTCGGTAGTGCAATGTTGTAGTGCGTAACGACCAGCTTGCATTATAAATCCGGGTAGGCCATAAAGCATGCAAAGCGCGAGTTTTTCCATGTTATCAATCATTTCAGTCGGCGCAATTGCCCAGCCAAGGCGCCATCCCGACATCGCATAAGACTTGGACATGCTGCCGATGGTCACAGTACGGTCGGCCATGCCAGGCTCGGAGGCAATATGGTGAAAATCGCCATTGAATACGAAATTGGAATAAACCTCGTCCGCGACAACCCAGAGATCCTGTTCACGCGCCAGTTCGGCAATCAATTGCACTTCTTCATGATTCAACGCAATCCCGGTAGGATTGCTTGGCGAGGCGTAGAATATCGCGCGTGTGCGCTCGCTGATCGCGCCCCGTAACAAATCGGGATTAAGGCGAAAATCGGTGTCGGCATCGAGCACAACCGGAACCAGTTTCGCACCCGGTGCCTGCACCGTCGCCTCGTAGGTGACGTACATGGGCTGCAGCACGATGGCTTCATCGCCGTCCTCCAACAGGCACAACGACGTTGCGAACAGTGCATTCTGCGCACCCGAGGTCACAATTACGTTTGCGCCACTGACCCTCTGACCGCTGCTGGCCTGGTGATTTTCGGCAATGCATTCGCGCAGATCGTCATGCCCGCTAATCTGGGTGTAGTGCGTGTCACCCTCTAGCATCGCCTGCAGCGCCCTGTTGATTATCGGTTTCGGGGTAGCAAAATCGGGATCGCCGACGCTTAAAACGATGACGTCATCGCCGCGGCTACGCGCCTGCTTGGCGATCGAGTGCAGGTTCCATGCGTCGGCGGCGCCGCCCTTTACCCTGTCGGTTAGTAAGGAGTATTTCATGATTACTGCCAGCCGGGCTTCAAGTCATCGAGTAAAGGCACGATCCAGGGTTTGTGCGCTGCGAGCTCGGAGCGACTGTTTCCGGTCAGCTCATAGGGTAACACCAGCCAGTGGTCGGTTTGTTGCAGGAAATAATCCGGTGCCGCGACGGAGTTACCGGCACTTGCACGATAATAAGGCGCCGCGATGCGAACGTATTTGGCCATGTTGCGCTTGGCTTTCTGCTGCAGACGCTCAACCACGGCACGGGTGTTGCGTCCGGTACTGTAAACGTCGTCAACGATCAGCAGCGAATCGTCGGCATCCAGATTTTCGAACAGGTACTGCAGACCGTGCGCACGTATTTCATTGCCCTGCTCCAGCTGCCTGAAGTAATCATCACGACCCTGGTACGAAGTACGGATAGCAATATGGTCGGTTTCGACACCGAGATACTGTAAGCATTCCTGCACGTAAATTCCGACCGTGGAACCGCCTCGCCACAACCCGACAATAAAATCAGGGCGAAAGCCGCTCTGGTAAATTTGTACCGCCAGACGATAGGAATCCTCGAGCAATTCCTGTTCCCCGATAAAGCGTTTTTTCATCAAAACTGCGCCCATTCAAAGCCCTGTGATATTCTTGCGAAGCCTATCAAGTGACTCGGATTAATGCACGCAGCATGAGCGAAAAACTGTACCTGTCCGCGCAACAATTGCTCGAGGATTCATTCCGTCTCGGCGCCGAAATTATCAGGGACGGATTTCGCCCCAGCATCATGATCGCGATCTGGCGCGGTGGTGTGCCGATGGGAATCGCGATACAGGAACTGCTGGCCTGGTATGGCATCGAAACCGACCATATTGCGATCCGCACGTCGTCCTATAGCGGGATAGACGGACATTCGCCTGAGATCCGAATCCACGGTATGAATTATCTGGTCAAGAACTGCCGCCGCGAGGACAGCCTGCTGATCGTCGACGATGTATTCGACACCGGTTTGACCATCGAAGCGGTGATCGCCTACTTACACGAAAAGGCGCGGCTTAACACGCCGCATGATATCCGGGTCGCGGTGCCCTACTACAAACCGTCACGCAACCAGACCGACCGCATACCGGATTATTACCTCAATGAAACCGCGCAGTGGCTGAAATACCCGCATTCGCTGGAAGGCCTCAGTATTGATGAAGTCGCCGCCAATCGCCCCGAACTCTACGCCATCATCAAAGATCACCTGGACTCGCTACCGGGGAAATAGCAGGCTGATCCTCGCTGATAACCGTTTTGCTGAAACTTAAAAACAGGCAGATCAAGCCGGAGACCAGGGCCAGCAGCGCAGCCATGATAAACGCGTAACGAAGTTCAAATTCGCCCACCAGTCCAGCCAAAAGCGCGCCGAACATGCCGACACCATCGAGCACGGTAAACACGATGCCGAGTGTAGTGGCTTCTGATTTGCCGGTATATTCGACCGCGGCCGCGAGAATCACCGGGCGCACCGCGGTTAGAACGACAACTGCCGGCAACAAACCGAGAATCGCCCAGTAGAGGCTATTACTCAGACCCGCAAACAGCGCAAAGAAACTGGCACCGAACAGAGCTATTAATATCAAAGGTTTACGGCCCCGGCTATCGGTGTACTTACCAAAAAACGGCTGGAAAACTGAGCCAATCATCAGGATTGCCGCAAAAATCATCCCGGCGTGAAATGGCGATAAACCGTGTTCGCTTTGAAAATAAAGTGGAGCCATCGCGAGTTGCGCCATTAACGCCATGTTGTAAAGAATCATAACCAGCATCAGTGCAATGCCAGCGGGTTTTAACCACTGCTTCGCTAGCGCCCGAAAATCGATATGGGCAACCTCTCCTGGATTGTCGCGGCTAATTCGCGCTGCCACCGGGATAAACAGCGTTCCCATAATTACAGCTGGCAGCACCAGTATTTGCAGTGTGGCCTGCCAGTCAAAGAAACCGAGTAGGAAACCGGTACTAAGCGGCCCGAGCACCTCGGCACCGATGCTGCCACCAACCGCGTGAATGCCGAGTGCCTGCGCTCGCCGTTGCGGCATCTCCTTGACCAGAACCCCGGTTGCGATTGGATGCCAGAAAGCGTCACCCATGACGCCAAAGGCGAGTAACAGTGTGATTGCCCAGAATCCCGGTACCAGGGTTGCACTCAGGTAGCCAATAGCAACCCACCAGAAACTGAGCAGCATCAGGAACCCGGGACGGGTCGAACGATCGGCAATGACTCCGGCCGGAATATAGGCCAGTCCCGCGCCAATGCCATTGATGGTCAGGATCAAGCCGACTTCGGTCGGCCCGAGGTTCATGCTTGCCGCGATCGCCGGCGCCAGCAGCCACAGGGTTCCCGCAACCCAGTCGTTCGCCAAATGACCCATAAACAAGGCACCCAGCAGGAAGCGATGCCGTTGGACGGGTTCAGCTGTCATTTTTATCGCGGTTAGGCTCGCGCGCGGAAACGTTCATGATAAAGATGCATTAATTAGGCTCGCCGGCCGTCTGGATCGCGGCTTCGATTCCGGGGAAATAGAATAACAGCGACAACGCCCGGATCACCATGAAAAATGCGAGCCCGAGGTAGAGCCCATGGTTACCCAGCAGCGGAATTACGAACTGTAACAGTGCGAGATAAGTGAGTAGTGAGAAAATCATGGCGTTGCGCATTTCGCGGGTATGCCCGGTACCAATAAATACGCCATCGAGTTGAAAGCTCCATACCGACAAAATCGGTGCCACAATCATCCATGGCAGGTAGCGCAGTGCGGTATCGGCAACCGTCTGGATACTAGTAAACAGGTTGATGATCGGCGCGCCTAAAAGAAAATAAACCAGTCCCGCCAGTACTGCGATAACCGCACCCCAGAAACTGGTTAACATGACCGCGCGACGAAAAACATCGCGCCTGCGGGCACCATAGGCGCTGCCAGCCATTGCTTCCACGGCATGGGCAAAACCATCGAGTCCATAGGCCATGATGGTTTGCAAGTGCAATAAAATCGCGTTCGCGGCGAGGATGACATCGCCCTGGTTCGCGCTTTTTGCGGTAAAATAACTGAACGCAAATAACAGGCATAAAGTGCGAATAAAAATATTGGTATTCGCCGTAAAAAGCCTTAGCAAAGCGCTGCGTTCAAGCAAACGCACACGGTTGTAATGCTTGAAAGCATTCCCGATCGGGCTACGCAACAGGTAAAAGCCGAGCAGCATGGCCAGGTACTCGGCCAGGACCGAGGCCACGGCCACGCCTTCAACACCCCAGTCGAAGCCAAATACGAATAAAACATCGAGTAGCATATTGCTGACATTCATTACCAGCTGCAACACGAAAGCGCCCCGGGTGTTGTGCATACCGATAAAAATTCCGGTAAACGCGTAAACACATAGCACAGCAGGCGCGCTCCAGATCCTGATCCGTGCATAGTCAGCGGCGAGCCCCTCAACGTCGGCACTGCTGTCGATCAGATCAAGCGCCAGATCGATAATCGGTGAACCGACAGCGACCGTAAATAAACCAAGTACGGCTGCGAGGATCAGGACCCGGAGTAACGTGTCGGAGAGGCTCTTCCAGTCGCCGACGCCAAAGGCCTGGGCGACAAAACCCGTGGTACCCATGCGCAGAAAGCCGAAACTCCAGTACAGGAAACTGAAAATCAGCGCGCCGAGCGCAACTGCACCGATTGCTGTCGGTTCGGGCAGATGTCCAACCACGGCAGTATCGACTGCACCGACCAGGGGTACCGAAATATTGGAGAGGATAATGGGGCCGGCCAGCAGCCAGACCTTGCGATGCGAGACCTCGAGAGCGGCCCGCGCGTTACTCATCGTGGGAGGGATTTTCCCACTTTACATCGTCGCTATCAGTACTGTCTTCGACGTGTTCGGGTTTCTCCCGATGCACCGCAACGTAGAGCTGGTTCGACGTCGCCTGTGACGAAGGCACCACGACAAACGGCTTGCGTTTGCTGGGACTACCGGCCCGTCGACGCCGCGTAATAATGGCGAAAGCACAGAGCACGAGTTCAATCAGCGCGATGTAAAAAAACAGGCCCTGGGGACCGAGCAGACCCATGAATTGTCCGGCAATGATCGGGCCGGTAACGGCACCCGCACCATAGGTAATCAGCAAAGCGCCCGCGACCTGTACCCGCTGGGCCGAAGTCACCATGTCATTCGCCGTTGCCGCCGACAGTGAATAAAGCGTGAACACGAATGCACCGAGAAATCCGGCCCCCACGAGCACCGGCAAGAAGCCCTCGGCATACAGTTGCCAGATTGCGGCCAATGCCACGACTATTGGAATGTAGACCAGTAACGGCCCACGCCCGATACGATCTGACAGCAGCCCCATCGGCACCTGCAACAGCAGGCCGCTCATGATCATGACCGCCATAAAGGTAGCTAGTTCCTGTTGGTCAAAACCGATATTGGTCGCAAACACCGAACCCAGGCCGTTGATACTGGCGTTCACCAGCCCGCAGCAGAAAACGCCCACTACACCTAGCGGTGCAATACGGTAAAGTTCCCAGACATGCATGCGTTCAGCATGCACCGGCACGGGGGCCTTGGCGCGGGTCAGCAACACCGGTACCAGCGCCAGTGAAAAAATGATCGACGCCAGGCTGAACAGCAGGAAATCGGAAGGATCGCCAACCGTCAGCAAAAAATTACCGCAGCCGGCTGCGAAGTAATTGGTAATCATGTACATCGACAGGATCTTGCCCCGCGTGTTGTTGGTGGCGGTTTCATTGAGCCAGCTTTCGGTGACCATGATCATGCCTGCCATGCAAAATCCAGCGACGAGGCGAAATCCCATCCATGCGTAGCCATCGACGAGTATCGGGTGCATCAGCGCCGAGGCCGACATCAACGACGCAAATACGGCAAACGAACGTATGTGACCGACGCGCGTCACAACCCTGGCGGCGAACAGTCCCCCCAGCAGCAGCCCGGTAAAATAGGCAGCGACGATAAAGCCGACCAGACTGGGCGAAAAACCCTCGATCTGAGTGCGCACGCCAAGCAAGGTTGCGAACAGACCGTTGGCGAGCAACAGCAGACCGTAACTCAGCAGGATCGAAGCAATGGTGGGGAGCGTTTTGAGCAATTATTCTTCGGCCGTTGCCGATGCCAGGTATTCGCTTACTCTAACGAAATAGTTACCCGATATCACGCACTGAATGAAACCTGCAATAAAACTCACGATTCCGGGTTTTGACAATGGTTTTGACAGCCATTACTCTATGGTTCGATAAAGCTGGCTTATTCGCAGTCTCGCCTCAACTCGGGTAGAAAATCATAATCTATCTGAATTAAGGTTGCGTTCATTAAGACAACAGCAATATAAAGAGAGATACCCAACCCGAGGAGTAAAAATGAAAGACGATAAACCCAAATCTGAACTGAATTTCAGAGATTTGACCCAGGCCGATCAGGATCTAGTCGATAAAATGGTGAAGGGTGGTAGCGGTACCGTTACCCGACGCGACGCAATGAAGTTGGCCATGGTTACCGGCGTCTCGCTGGTTGCAGCCGAGCATCTGTTATTCGACGGCAAAGCAGCAATTGCAGCAACCCCGAAAAAAGGCGGCTCGGTGCGCATGTCGTCCAATCTGCACGGACCCGACGATCAACTCGATCCCACGCTGTTTACCTCGACCATCGATTACACCCGTGGTCGCGCAACCTATAACAGCCTGATCCAGCATGCAAATGACCTTAGCCCGCAGCCCGAACTGGCGGAATCGTTCGAGCCGAACGGCAATGCGACCGAGTGGACCTTCAAGATTCGTAGCGGCGTTACATTCCACGATGGCAAAAAACTGACCGCCGATGATGTCGTCTACACGATGAAGCGCCACCAGGGTGAAGATTCGACCTCGGTCATCAAGGCGGTGCTGGCATCGGTTAAGGAATGGAAGAAAACCGGGCCGATGGAAGTCAAGGCGATCCTTGAATCACCCAATGCCGACCTGCCGACCCTGCTCGGCCTGTTCCAGACCAAGATCGTGCAGAATGGCAGCACCGGCGACGGTATCGGTACCGGGCCTTTTGTCATGGAATCATTCCAGCCCGGTGTGAAATCGGTGCATGTCCGCAACAAAAATTACTGGCGTGAGGGCGCGCATCTCGATGCCTGTGAAATTACCGCGATCACCGATCCGGTGGCACGCGTCAACGCACTGATTTCGGGCGATATGCAGTTAGTCACCCAGATTGAACCCAATGCATTCCGCCAGGTAGAAAGCGCGAAAAACGTCACCCTGCTGTCGACTCCAGCTGCGTTGCAAATGGGAATCTGTTGCCTGAAGAATACCGAACCCGGTAGCAACGATGATTTTGTCCTGGGCATGAAGTACATCCAGGATCGCGAGCGCATCGTCAAACGTATTCTCAAGGGCAAGGGAACGCTCGGTAATGACACACCAGTTTCGATTGCGCACGGTAAGGATTTTTGCCATGAATTGCCACAACGCCAATACGATCCCGATAAAGCCAAGTTTCATTTCAAGAAGTCCGGATATAGCTCTGCCGAACTCTTCGTGGCCCCGGTGATGGGCGGTATCGAAGATGCCTGCCTGACTGCGCAGGCCAACTGCGCCAAGATCGGCTTCGATCTGAAACTGAAAAAAGTGCCGACCGACGGCTATTGGGGTGCAGTCTGGATGAAAGAACCGCTCAACGTAGTATCCTGGAACATGCGTCCAACCGCGAATTCGCAAATGGGGATTCAGTTTGGCCCGGGTGCTGCCTGGAACGACACCTTCTGGAACAATGAGCGCATGGGCGAGCTATTAGCCCTGTCTCTAGCGGAAACGGATCCGGTCAAACGTCACGACTTGTACTGTGAAATGCAAACCCTGATCCACGAAGGTAGCGGTATGGTTATTCCTGCATTCTCCAACATCAACGACGGTATCGCTGATAACGTCATGGGAATGCCCACGGTACCGCTGGGGCAATTAGGTGCCTGCGAATGGCCTGAATTTATCTGGCTCGCGTAAGTAGTAGTCAAAACAGTACGAACAGGGCCTGTATAAATGAATTTATACAGGCCTTTTTCGTTGTAAAAGAATTATAACGGGGGAAGTATCCAATGATGACGCGAATGGTCATGCAGCGAATTGGCATCGGTTTCGCTACCTTAATCGTGGTTTCCATTATCGTATTTATTGCCACCAGCATATTACCCGGGGACGTAGCACAAATCGTTCTCGGGCAAAGTGCGACGCCGGAAACACTGGCAGCACTGCGCGCCCAACTCGGTCTTGATCAACCCGGCTACGTGCGTTACTTTTCCTGGCTTGGCAACATGATGACCGGCGACCTGGGCATCTCCAAGGCCGGGGGCGCAACCATATCAAGCCTGATCGGCGGGCGTCTGGGCAATACCATGATGATGGCCGGATGGGTAGCGGTAATATCGATCCCTATCTCGATCGCACTCGGCCTGTGGGCCGCGATGCATCCGGGTACCTGGCTCGACCGCATCGTCACCTTTGGCACCCTGAGCCTGATCTCGGTACCCGAGTTTTTCATCGCCACGGTAGCGGTATTAGTCCTCGCGGTCGAATTGCACTGGCTGCCCTCCACTGCCTACATGACCGGCGAAGAAAGCTTCCTCGAGCTGATGAAGGCGCTGGCGATGCCACTGATCACCCTCGTGATCGTGGTCTCCGCGCAAATGATCCGCATGACCCGCGCCGGTATTCTCAATGTCATGAGTTCCCCCTATATCGAAATGGCCATCCTCAAGGGTGTACCGCGTGGCCGCATTATCCTGCGCCACGCTTTCTTTAATGCGATCGGACCGATCATAAACGTCATTGCGTTGAATCTGGCCTACTTGGTGAGTGGCGTGGTCATCGTCGAAACCATCTTCGCCTATCCCGGTCTCGCGAAATTAATGATCGATGGGGTGCAGACGCGCGATCTGCCGCTGGTGCAGGCCTGCGCGATGATTTTCTGCGCCACCTACGTAGTGTTGATCCTGATTGCCGATGTCGGATCGATACTTTCCAATCCGCGCTTGCGCAACCCGAAATAGTTGGGGGACATAAAAATGACTGAACAAACAGCTAGCAAAAAAGAAGAAGAAGTTCTCGCGGAACTGGACTCGTTTGCCGAATTACCCGATGCGCCGCCAAAACGTAAATTCAGGCTGTCATGGGTTGGATGGGTCTCGGTCGGGGTAGTTGTATTCTGGCTGGTGATCTGTGTTATCGGACCGAGTATTGCACCCTTTCATGAAATGGACATGGACGGCGATGACAGCTTCCTGCCGGCCGGCCAGGGCGAGTACGGTTACTTCTACCTGGGTACCGATTATCTCAGCCGCGACACCCTGTCACGCATACTTTTCGGTGCGCGCAACACCATCGGCATTTCGCTGGCGGCGACCCTGCTCGCTTACCTGATGGGGATAACGCTCGGCATCCTCGCCGCGGTCAAGGGCGGCTGGATCGACATGGGGATCAGCCGGGTGAACGATGCGATACTCGCGTTGCCGACGATCATGCTGGGCTTGATCGTAATCGCCGCGCTCGGCTCGTCGATCCCCATTCTAATCGGCACCGCGGCGGTGATTTATGCCACCAGCGTATTCCGTATTGCACGTGCGCTCGGGCAGGACATCATGGTGCAGGATTATGTCGAAGCCGCGGCCACCCGCGGCGAAGGTATCTGGTGGATTATCAGGGCCGAAGTATTACCGAATGCGGCAATGCCATTGGCGACTGATTTCGGCTTACGCCTCGTATTCGTGGTGCTGTTCATTTCGAGCCTGAGTTTCCTCGGGCTGGGCGTGCAGCCACCGGCTTCCGACTGGGGCAGCATGGTGCGCGAAAACCTGCAGGGCCTGACCTACGGCTCCTACGCGGCAATCTGGCCAGCGGTCGCAATCGCGTCCTTCACCATCGCGATCAACCTGATCGTCGATGACATTTCCGCCAAGTCCGGTGGCAGCCTCGCGAAGAAAATGGTGTAGCACGATGGAGCAAAATTTAATATGAACCGGGAAAAACTATTCGAAGTAAAAAACCTCAGGATCAGCGCCACCAATGATGATGGCGAGGAAGTTCCGATCGTCAAGGGTGTCAGTTTCGATATCCACAAGGGTGAAGTGGTTGCCCTGATCGGCGAATCCGGTTCGGGCAAGACAACAATATCGTTAGCGACGCTGGCCTATACCAAACCTGGGCTGCATTTTGCCGGGGGCGAATGCCAGTTGTTCGGCAAAGATGTCTTGACCATGCCGCCGCTGGCACAACGCGAATTGCGCGGCGGTAACGTTGCCTACCTCGCACAAAGCGCGGCGGCAACCTTCAACCCGGCAATCACGATCAACGAACAGGTCACCGAGGCGGCGGTATTGCATGGTCGCCTGACCCAGGCACAGGCTAACGATCGTGCAATCGAGTTGTACCATGCACTGGAACTGCCCGATGCCGACCGCATTGGATTCCGTTATCCGCACCAGGTGTCCGGTGGTCAATTGCAACGCTTGATGGCGGCCATGGCGCTGTGCGGCAAACCCGACCTGATGGTGCTCGACGAACCCACCACGGCGCTCGATGTAACCACGCAAATCGAAGTCCTGAAAGCCTTCAAGAAAGTAATTCGCGAAGAAAACTCGGCCGCGGTTTACGTTACCCACGACCTGGCGGTCGTAGCCCAGGTTGCGGACCACATCGTCGTGCTCTACAGCGGCGAAATCATGGAACAGGGATCTGCTGATCAAATTATTAACCATCCGACACACGCCTATACCAAGCGCCTGATGGAAGCGGTGCGACCCAAACCGGAGGCTGGTATGGGCGTCGAATTAACGCATGAGCACCACCGCGATATCGACAATATCGAGGTCAAGGATATGACCGCAGGCTATGGCGGTATCGTCGATGGCGAGCCCGTGATTCCGATCCTGAAGGATATCAATGTCAGCGTCAGGAATGGCCACGTGGTCGGCGTCATCGGCGAGTCGGGCTGTGGTAAATCAACTCTGGCCCGTGTCATGGCCGGAATGTTACCGCCAGCCCGCGGCGACATCATTCTCGACGGTAAAAAACTCGAAGGTGATTTGCACGATCGCAAGTTATCTGAATTGCAGAAAGTTCAATTCGTGTTCCAGATGGCCGATACCGCGCTCAATCCAAAACAGCTGATCGGTAATATTATCGGTCGACCACTCGAGTTCTATCATGGGCTCAAAGGCAAGGAAAAACATGCCAAGGTTGCCGAGATCCTGGAAATGGTCGAATTACCGGCAGCATTCGCAAGCCGCTACCCGATGGAACTCTCCGGCGGCCAGAAACAGCGTATCAACATGGCACGCTCACTCGCGGCAAATCCTGAAGTCATGCTCTGTGACGAAGTGACATCGGCACTCGATAGCATCGTTGGCGCCAATGTCATCAAGTTACTGACGGCGCTGCGTGACAAGACCGGGGTATCCTTTGTTTTTATCAGTCACGACCTATCCACGGTGGCCTCGTTTGCCGATGAAATAGTCGTACTCTATGCCGGACGGGTGGTCGAACAAGGGCCCACCGACGAAGTGCTGGAACCACCGTTCCACCCGTATACGCGCCTGCTGATCAGCTCGGTACCGGAACTGCGCATCGGCTGGCTCGAGGACACGATGAAGAAACGGGAGATGGCGGTGGGTATAGCACGGGGCGTCGAAATTACCGCGAAAGGTTGTCCATTCTACAATCGCTGTCCACTCGCCATCGACGGTACCTGTGAAGTGAAGACGCCGCCAACGCTGGAGCTTGAAAAAGGTCACCAGATTTCCTGCCACCTGACACTCGAACAGTTGCAGGAGGCCGAAGCCGAAGCGCAGAAAATACTGCTGGGTTACGAAAAGCTGGGCCAGGAAGATCCGCAGGTCCACGTCCCATAACCAACACAGGATTAACATGACATGAGTGACTATCCAAAACTGACCGAAATGGGAATTAAACATCCTGAGGAAATCGAAAAATTTGCGATTTACACGGTGGGACGCACCGATATCCTGCATGTTACCTACGACCGCAAGAAGGGTTCGTTGCTGCCGGTCAGTCGACGCTACAAGTTTCCGCAGATCAAGAAATCGGTGCTGGTCGATAGCGGTACCCGGCAGACCGAAACGCTGTTTGAAAGCTCGCCGGCGTTTCGGGAAGCCCTGCATGAGCTCGAAGCGTTGAAGACTGCCCGGGGCAAGGGAGTGGACCTGGCGGCGATGATCAGGGAAGAAATCAAGCACCTGGAGGAAGATATCGCGTTGCGCACGCAATACATCAATTCGCTGCTCGACAAGCTCTAGACCCGATTGCCGTTAAACCCCGGAAACCTTTGCACGGTAAGGGGATATCACCGTTTCTGGCAGGCTCAACTGCTGGTTAAAAATTGATATTGTTACCTGATTCATGTTAAAACAACCTCACGACGGCGCTCTACATATAAGCAAGTAACAGGCGTCATATCAGGACAAAAAATATTACCTGGTAATTATCACAATTAAATCTTGAGGAAATAGACCAATGGCGGACATCAAAGATCTCGAAAAAGCGGCGAAAGAGGGAAAACTCGATCGGCGCGAATTTATCAAGCGCGCGAGCGCCCTGGGTCTGGCCGCACCGTTTGCTGCGACGCTGCTATCACAATCCGTGCACGCAGCCATGCCGAAGAAAGGCGGAAGATTTGTCCAGGGTACAGCACATGGATCAACCACCGATACGCTGGATCCCGGTACCCATGAAAACGGCTTCATGCAAAATGTGGTTTACACCTACGCCAATCATCTGTTCGAAGTCGATAACGAAGGACAGATCGCACCCGAACTGGCAGAAAGCTTCGAAGCCAGCACGGATGCTAAAACCTGGATCATCAAGCTGCGTCAGGGTGTCGAGTTCCATAACGGGAAATCATTAACGCCGGAAGACGTAATTGCGTCAATGAATCATCACCGTGGCGAGGATACGAAATCAGCGGGTAAGTCACTGCTAGAGCCAGTGGTGGATATGAAGAAAACCGGACCGATGGAAATCACCTTTAAGCTCAGCGCCGGCAATGCCGATTTTCCGTTTATTCTCAGCGACTACCACTTCGCAATATTCCCCGATTTCAAGGGCGAAATGGACTGGCAGGCCGGTTTTGGAACCGGCGGCTACATCATCGATCGCTTCGAGCCGGGTGTGCGCGCAACCTTCAAGCGCAATCCCAATTACTTCAAGACGGGTCGTGCCCATTTCGACGAGGTCGAAACCATTGCACTGATCGATACTACCTCGCGTCAAAGTGCGGTGATGAACCAGGAAGTCCACGCTATTAACCGGGTCGATCCCAAGACCGTACACTTGCTCGGCCGCAACCCCAGCCTCAAGATCCTCGAAGTTACGGGCACCCTGCATTACACCTTTCCGATGCGCCTCGACCAGCCACCGTTTGACAACTATGACCTACGCATGGCAGTAAAACTGTCGGTCGATCGCGAGGCACTGGTGAAGAAAATACTGCTCGGGCATGGCGCCATGGGTAACGATCACCCGATCTCGACTGCAAATCCATATCACAACAGCGAAATGCCACAGCGCATGTACAATCCCGACAAGGCCAAATTTCACCTGAAGAAAGCCGGTATGGAAGGCGTCAAACTCGATCTCAGCACCTCGGAGGCTGCTTTCTCCGGTGCGGTTGATGCCGCTCTGTTGATCAAGGACTCAGCTGCCGCCTCTGGAATAGATGTCAATGTCGTGCGTGAACCCAAGGACGGCTACTGGTCCAATGTCTGGAACAAGAAAGCCTGGTGCGCCTGCTACTGGGGTGGTCGGCCGACCGAGGACTGGATGTTTACCGCAGCGTATGTCGCGGAAAGTAAATGGAACGACACCGCATGGAAAGACACTCCTGCGGCTGACAAGTTCAACAAACTGGTAGTAGCGGCTCGCTCCGAACTCGATACCAGCAAGCGTCGCGCAATGTACTACGAATGCCAGGTCATTGTTAACGACGACGGCGGCTCCCTGGTGCCGATGTTTGCCAACAATATCCACGCGGTCAGCAAGAAGATCGGTCATCCCGATAAGGTTGCAGGTAACTGGGAATTCGATGGCAACAAGAACGCCGAACGTTGGTGGTTCGTCTAAAAGTAAAGACAAGGGTAATGGGCTGCGGCCCATTACCTTTTTACAATAATTAGATTTTGGCCGCTATTCACGGGGAATTGAATAGACTGGTTCGTTGGAGGGGAATCACCGTGCATCCAGTAATTCGCACCATACTGCAACGACTTGGCCTGGGCCTGGTCACGCTTTTTGTGGTGTCGCTGATTCTGTTCAGTTCCATCGAATTTTTACCCGGCGATTTCGGCGAAGCCGTGCTCGGACAGGCGGCACTGCCTGAAACCGTTGCCGCATTTCGCAAGGAACTGGGGCTTGACCTACCCATACATGAACGTTATTTCGACTGGCTGGGTGGAATATTGACTGGCGACATGGGCAATTCGTTCTCCGGCCGGGGTTCTTCGGGAGGCGCCGACCGCTCCCGCCCGGTTATCGAGTTACTGGCACCGCGGCTCGCCAACACGCTGTTTCTTGCCTCAATGGCGGCAATAATTTCGGTACCCCTGGCCCTGTTCCTCGGCATAACCGCGGCGCTTTACCGCAATTCAATTTACGATCGCATGGTTAACGCGATGACGTTGACCACTATATCATTTCCGGAATTTTTCGTGGCATATTTGCTGATTTTGTTCTTGTCATCATTTACCAAGCTGTTCCCATCGCTAGCCAATATTGGCGCCGAGGCAGAATTCTGGGAACGGGTTTACCTGACCTTTCTCCCGGCATTAACCTTGACCCTGGTTATCGTGGCGCACATGATGCGCATGACGCGCGCCGCGATCATCAACCTGATGGCGAGTCCCTACATTGAAATGGCCGATCTCAAGGGCGCCAGTAAATCTGAGATAATCCTGCGCCACGCCTTACCCAATGCCTGGGCGCCAATTGTCACGGTCATCGCATTCAACCTGGCTTACCTCGTGGTTGGCGTGGTCGTTGTCGAAGTGGTTTTCGTTTATCCCGGCGTTGGTCAGCTCATGGTCGATGCGGTGACGACACGCGACGTACCGGTGGTTCAGGGCTGCGCAATGATCTTCGCCGCGACTTACATCCTGCTCAACCTGTTCGCTGACATTATTTCAATCATAACCAATCCGCGGCTGTTACACCCACGATGAAAACCGACGACGATATCACCCCCAGTAACGAGGCCGAACTTGCCGACCAGGGATTGGGACACGCCCCCGCGGAACTGGCCGACCAGGGATATTCTGCCGCCGGTGAAGTCGGCCTGATCAAGGCGCGGCGCACATTTCTTGAAAACGTCTGGCGAGGCCTGAAATCCGCACCACCCACGGCATTGTTTGGCCTGTCGGTAATTACGATCTACGTATTCTTCGCGCTGTTTGCGCCGTTGCTGGCGCCCCATGGCGAAGCCGAAATCTTCGATTTGTCGTATGCCCCGTGGGGTGAAGAATTCATGTTCGGCACCGATCAACTCGGTCGCGACATTCTATCCCGCCTGATTTATGGAGCACGTAACACGGTCGGGATCGCATTTGTAACAACACTGTTTGCCTTCATCATCGGCGGCGGTCTCGGGATTACCGCGGCAATCAATAATAATGGCTGGCTCGATAACCTGCTGAGCCGCTCGGTCGATGTCCTGATGGCGATTCCGAGCCTGATTTTCGCATTGATCCTGCTGTCGATGTTTGGCGCTAACACGCTTAACCTGATTATTATTATCGCGGTTCTCGACTCCACCCGGGTTTTCCGCATCGCGCGCGCGGTGTCGCTGAACGTGGTGGTCATGGATTACGTCGAAGCCGCCAGGCTTCGCGGCGAAAAGTTGTTCTGGATCCTGTACCGGGAAATCCTGCCCAATATCATGCCGCCACTGGTGGCTGAATTCGGCTTGCGCTTCTGTTTCGTGTTCCTGACGATCGCGGCGCTATCTTTTCTCGGTGTGGGTATTCAACCACCCACAGCCGACTGGGGTTCGATGGTGCGTGAAACCGCGGGCCTGATCCAGTTTGCGGAGTACGACATAACCGCCGCGATGACCCCGATGTTACCGGCCGCCGCGATTGCCCTGCTGACCGTCGCAGTCAACTTCGTGGTCGACTGGTTCCTGCATAAATCCAGTGGTCTGAAGGACTGAGCCGTCACGTAGAGAAAACAGCTATGAGTGATCAATCAAGGGGAAAGAAAGGCGATATCCTGCTGGAAATGAAGGATATCGTTATCGATGGCTACAGCGACGATCGCTGGCATGAAATCATCAAGGGCGTCGACATCACCCTGCGGCGCGGTGAAGTCATGGGTTTAATCGGTGAATCCGGTGCCGGAAAATCTACCCTGGGACTGGCGGCGATGGGTTTTGCGCGACCGGGTTGTCGCATTACCAGTGGCAGCATAATGTTCGACGATATCGACCTGATGAAAGCCACGGCAGAAGAGAGGCGCGCATTGCGGGGTTCCCGGATTGCCTATGTCGCACAATCCGCGGCAGCGTCGTTCAATCCGGCCCACCAACTGATTGAACAAACCGTCGAATCTACAGTGCGCAAGGGAATAAAACCGGAGGACGAGGCTAAAAGGGATGCCCGCCAGCTTTATCGCGATCTGCAGTTACCGAATCCAGATTCTATTGGCGATCGTTACCCGCACCAGGTATCCGGTGGCCAGCTGCAGCGTGTCATGACTGCGATGGCGATGTCTCCTCGTCCTGATCTCATAATATTTGATGAGCCGACGACTGCGCTAGACGTAACCACGCAGGTTGAGGTACTGGCTTCGATGCGCAGAATTGTCGAGCAATACAATACCGCGGCAATTTACATCACCCATGACCTTGCCGTGGTTGCGCAAATGGCCGACGTCATCAAGGTGTTACGTTATGGCGAAACGATCGAGGATTCCGATACCCGCACAATGCTGTCCCAGCCCAAAAAAGAATACACGAAATCACTGTGGTCGGTACGTTCGATCGAAAAGCCTGAAGAAGAATCGGCAGACGTTATTCTAAAGGTTGATCACGTCGATGCCAGCTACACTGGAAGTGCCAAGGTACTCGATGATGTAACCATCGAAGTGCCTCGTGGACATACGGTCGCTATCGTGGGCGAGTCCGGTTCCGGCAAGTCAACGGCGGCGCGCGCGATCACCGGATTACTACCACCGTCAAAAGGCCAGATCCTGTTCAATGGCAAAGCCTTGCCGCCCACACTCAAGGAACGTAGTGTCGACCAGTTACAGAAAATCCAGATGATCTACCAGATGGCCGATACCGCGATGAATCCACGCCATACGGTACGCGATATCATCGGTAGACCGCTCGAGTTTTACCTGGGATTGCGCGGTAAGGAACGTGACCGACGCCTGCTTGAACTGATCGAAATGATTGAACTCGACGAAACCTTTATCGAGCGCCTGCCGGCCGAACTTTCCGGGGGACAGAAACAACGCATCTGTATCGCGCGGGCACTCGCAGCCGATCCGGAACTCATCATTTGCGACGAGGTAACCTCGGCACTCGACCAGATCGTGCAAAAGGGTATTCTCGAATTGTTACTGCGCCTGCAGAAAGAGCTCAATCTGACCTATATCTTTATAACTCACGACATTGCGACGGTTAAGGCGATCTCGGACCAAATCGTCGTCATGCTTGAAGGTCGCGTCGTCGAGCAGGGTATGAAAAGTGAAATCCTGTCGCCGCCCTACCCTGATTACACCAAGCTGCTGTTATCCTCGGTACCGGAAATGGATCCGGACTGGCTGACCGGCCTGCTCGATGAGCGTGCGCGCGAGGGCTCCGCCACTGCGTAACATTACGCCCTGGTAATGTTTTACTTCGATTACCTCCATGATGGTCCGATTATCAGTGTCGACGATCATCCCGAGCTCGAAGGCAACGTTAACGGACCCTCGTTGATCGCGGCACCCGAATGGTTACCCGATCCGCCGGCTAAATACCTGCTCTACTTTGCCCACCACGAGGGCCGCTCGATTCGGCTTGCCGCCAGCGATGACCTCGTCGGTCCCTGGCAAATGATAACGCCAGCGCCTCTCGAGATCGAACGTAGCCTGTTTGCAAGCCAGACCCCTGCTGATGCACAACTGCACCAGGAAGCGCGTGATTACATGGCACGCGGCACCGATGGCAACTATCCCCACATCGCCTCGCCCGATGTCTGGGTTGATCACCAGACCGAGCAAATTCGACTCTACTACCATGGTCGCCTGGAGGATGGCAGACAACGCAGCCGGGTCGCGCTGTCTCGGGACGGGCTTAATTTTGCAGCCCGAATGGAAATAATAGGTTCACCCTATTTCAGGATCTTCTTTCATGCTGACTGGTTCTACGCGATTGCCATGCCCGGACAACTCTATCGTTCGCGCGACGGGTTGGGTGAGTTTGAAACAGGTCCCCGATTGACGCAGGAATCCATTCGCCATCACGCATTGCTGCAACACGGAAATGACTGGTATGTACTCTGGAGCCGGGTTGGCGACTCCCCCGAACGCATACTGCTGTCCAGGCTGGATATGGAAGCCGACTGGCAACAGTGGAAATTAAGTGAGACCTGTGAAATCCATCGCGCACAAAAGTCCTGGGAAGGAGCCGACATGATACCGCGCGCATCTGAATATGGAGCCGTCAAACAACGTGTTAATCAACTTCGTGATCCAGCGATCTTTGAGGAAGATGGTAAAATATACCTGCTTTATGCGATCGCCGGTGAACAGGGTATTGCAATCGGCGAGCTAAAAAGATTGTAGCCTCAACCGATCGGCGTGTGATTAAAACTCGGCAACGCCAGAATTGCATCCATACCGCCAAGTGTCTCGATCATTATTTCCTGATCGGCAAAGGCTTGCCGATTAACCTCCTCCGGGTCGAGAATCTGAAATAGCAACTGATCCAATTTGGCAAGCTTGCCGGTAAGTGTCACATCGTCGGCGAGGTTAACCAATTCGCGGGGATCATTTTCCATATCGAATAGCAGTGATGGATATCCCTCGGAAAAATACACGTACTTCCAGCGCCCTTGCCGCAGCATGAAAATGCCGCAGGGGCTGCCACCATCGTGATATTCACTCAGAATCGGACGCTCGGGTTCCGGATGATTGACAAACCCCTGCAAGGGCCTGCTGCACCAGCTATTTTCCGCAGCATGCACCTCTCCATGAACCGCATGTTCGATTGTTGCCGCCAGATCGGTTAACGAAACTGGCGTCGGGTTTACCGAGGACTCGATACCGGGTCCACTTAATGTCATCGGAATGCCAACCGAATCCTCGTACATGTAGCATTTGCCCCAGATACCATGATTGCCAGTCATGTCACCATGGTCGCTGGTATAAATTATCTGCGTGTTGGCAGCCTGCCCTGAACTGTCCAGCGCGGACAATACCTGTGCGATATTATCGTCAAGAAAACTACACAGCGCATAGTAATTCTTAAGCCCAATTTTTTCACTGTCACGATCAAAGTGGTCAGCATAATCCCAGAAGCAGCGCATCTGGTCGATTACCGGGTGCTTCAATTGTGTAGACGGGTTGCGATCATAGGGTTGCGGCAAGTCTACATCCTGGTACAGATCATAGAATTCCCGTGGCGCTGACAGTGGAAAATGCGGACAGATGAAGGACACGAACAGTACCCACGGCCTGGAATCAGAATCCCGGCGCTGTTCAAGCCAGTTAACCGCGGCTGCGGTGATGTCGCGATCATACTTCGTATAACTGGTTTCGCCAGGCCCCAGAATCGCGGCCATTTCGACTGAATCCGGGAAACTTCCCATCGGTTTACGTTGTAAACCCTGTGGCCAACCGGCACCGTTGTTGGCCAGGTACATCGGCAAAATTTGCGCGCTGAAACCAACGTCGTCAGCCGCGGAACGATAATGTAGCTTGCCAATCGAGACAACCTCGTGCCCTCGATCGCGCAAACGATGCATCCAGCTTTGCTGCTGACCGTAATAGGGTTCGGCCGATGACCAGCAGCGATGCTCGAACACCTGGGTTCCCGTGGCGAAGCTGGCGCGCGCCGAGATACAGATCGGCGACGGTGTATAGGCGTTGTCGAAACGCGCTCCGCCTTTAGCGAGTTTATCTAGTGTCGGGGTATGCACGAGCTGGTTCCCATAGGCACCCATGACCGAACAGGTATGCTCATCCGACATAAAAACGATTACATTGCTGCCACTCATTTCGTTTCGTGGATTAAATTAACCAGGCCACAAACAAATCAGGCTCCCGCGGGAGCCTGATTGCACTCGATTGAGAACCAGCCTACGGCAGCCACTTACGCCAGATGGCTTCGTTGGCTTCCATCCACTCTTCGACAACTTCGTCAACATCGCGTTTCTTGACATCGATTTCATAAATCATGCCCGCCTGCTGAGCATTGGTCAGGCGATGCTTTTTGATTACTTCAACTGCTTCGGGATGTTCTTTCATCAGATCCGGATTGGCGTATTTAAAGGTAATATCATCTGGCCAGGCAGCTTCCGGCGGCAGCTCCACTTCAACCAGGTCCAGGGCCGCATGTATCCAATGGGGCGCCCAGGCATAGGCTATGAAGGGTTCACCGCGCTTGTACTTGGCAAGCATTTCGGCCCAGTGGGCTGTTTCCGAGCCGAGCGCCTGCGCGTAAAAATCAACACCCAGATCATCCATTCGTTTTTGATCTTCACAGGCCCAGGCGGAGACCGGGCAGCCGATCAGGTTACCCCGGTCGCCTGATTCCAGGCTCTTGAACATGTGCTTATACTTGTTCAGGTTCTTGAACGATTTTAGATCCGGAGCCGATGCGGGAATCCCGCGTGCACTATCTCCTTCGATCATGTAACGCGGTACCCAATAGGCCGTCTCGCCGATGATGCCAGTATCTGCAATGATAGTTACCGATCCATCACCACCATATTCACTGAGGTACTTTTCCTTGGTGGGATTGTAGGAAGGCCAGGTTTCACAGTTGTAAAACAGGTCCCCTGCGCGAATCCCCTCCCAAACGCCAGGTCCTTGAGGAATGGCTACAGTCTTGACCTTGTAATCCAACTCGTTTTCCAACACATATTGAATGGTGCGACAGGTGATTACACCACCAGTCCAGTCCGGATCGGGTACGGTAAGGCGCTTGGCTGCCTCCACGGAAGGAATCGAACCGACGCCAAGCATCAGTATTACAGACGCCAACGCGGCTTTTAGTTTTATTGACATTTTAACTTCTCCTCTCTTCGGATATTGTAATTTTTTCCGCCAGTTAGGACGGGTTGGATCGATAATACTGACTGTCAATGCAGTTGTCGAGTCGCTAAATTCTTGCCATTAATCAGGTCAATCCCATTGCCTCGCGCTGGGTTTTGGTCCAGGCCTGTGACATACGGTCGAGAATAATCGCGAGCAGTACAATCCCGATACCGGCCTGCAGCGAAAGGCCTATGCTCGCCATGTTCATACCGTCGAACACGGCCAGGCCAAGCCCCTTGCCGCCGATCAACGGGGTAACGACCTCCATCGCCAGCGCCATCATGATGCCCTGGTTGATACCGAGCATAACCGCCGGAATCGCCATTGGAATCTTGACCTTGACCAGGGTCTGTACCGTCGAGGCACCGAACGAATTCGAAACCTCGTCGATCTGCTCGGGCAACTCGCGAATACCCAGCGTGGTGCAGCGTACAATAGGCGGTAGCGCATAGATCACGGTAGCGATCACCGCCGACACCTGCCCACCCTGGAAAAACATGACGACCGGTACCAGGTAGACGAACACCGGCATCGTTTGCATCGTATCGAGTATCGGTTTGAGAATGGTATCGGTGGTTTTACTGTAAGCCGATAAAATTCCCAGCGGCACGCCAAATATAAAACAAATCAGTACCGAGACGAGAACGGTTGACAGCGTTATCATGCCGAACAACCACAGGTCGGTGGCACCGATAAACAGCAGTCCCAGCAAAGTCGCGATAGCCAGTCCGCGGCCGCTGAATAAGTAGGCGCCCACGACGAACACCAGGCTGGTGTACCACCAGGGCAAACCTTTCAAAAAGCTATTCAGCGGATTGATCAATCCATACCACAGCGTTTCCTTGATTCCCTGCGTAATCGCGTAAAACAGATCGTTGGTGATCAATTCATCCATGTACTGGTTGACCGGGGTGCGGAAACGATATTCCCACTCGCGCGGGAATTTACCAAACAGGTCGGTGTAGGCGTCGAGCAGCATCAAAACCGCGATCAACACCAGGCTCGCGATCAGGAAACTGCGCGCCAGCATGATGTCACGTACCTTGCCGGCAAAATCCGAATCGTAGATTGCAACCAGCCTGCATACCAGCGAGGTAATGGTCAGCGCGACCAAATTCCCAACCTGGGCTATTCGATGCCATATCCAGTCGATGCCGTATTCGATGTACAGTATCGGCTTGATATTCTCCAGTCCCTGTGGAAACAACCGAAATACATGATCGTGCTGGCTGCCCCTGGTTTGTTCGATGTGTCCCATCGCGTAGGTCACGCGATCGAGGATGATCGCCATCAGCACGATCGCGAGTCCCCCTTCGAGCGCCTTGCCGACATTGAGACGTTGCAGCCCCTGGAACACGATATCTCCCAGCCCCGGCGAACCGATGAAAGTCGCCAGTACAACCAGCGCCAGTGCCATCATCACGGTCTGGTTGACACCCAGTTTAATTGACGGCATCGCGAGTGGAATCTTGACCTTGATAAGCGATTGCACCCGGGTCGCACCGAAAGATGTCGCGGCTTCGTCGATCCCGGCCGGGACCTGGCGAATACCCAGATTGGTCAGGCGAACGACCGGCGGCAGTGCGTAAATTACGGTTGCGAGAATCGCGCCGGGCGCGCCGATACCGAACAGGTAAAATGCCGGGATCAGGTAGACAAAGGCGGGTAGCGTCTGCATGGTATCGAGAATCGGTTTGATGAATGCCTCGAAACGATCGCTTTGCGACGCCATAACACCCAGCAGCACTCCGCTGACGATCGCTATCAGGATCGAAATACACATCAGGCTCAGGGTTTCCATCGATTCGTCCCAGAAGTCCAGCACCAACCATGATCCGACTGCGATGATACCGAGCAGGCCCAGGCGCAAACCACCATAGGCAAATGCCGGTAACACCAGGATAACGAATACTACCTGCCACTGGGTAAAGGTCAGAAAATCGACCATCAACTCGTAAAACCAGACGACACCGGCGGCGACCACGCGCGTCGATGGTTGAATAACAGGAAAAAACTTGTCTTTGAAGGCGTCAGTTTGTTGGGCGAACGGAAATGACTCGATCCAGCTCTTCGGGAATATGGTTTCGCCACCGTGAATTTTCCAGATCACCAGAGAAACCGTAAGCAGCGCAAAAGTGACTACCCAGCTGCGGTGTTCTTCCCAGATATCGCTCCACCAGCCCGAGCGTGCCCGTTCTTCTAATACCGCGCCCATACATCCCCGTCCCGTCAGATTCGTGTTAGCTTATCCTCGATCAACGACACCTGCAATAGCGGTACGGCTGGTTTACAGCTCGTTCGGCGTTAGGCTAAGATAGCCGGAAATATCGGCTGATAACGAGTATTACAATGTCCGAAGCACCTCAAATCGTCTGTAAAAATATCTGGAAGATATTCGGAACCTACCCCGAACGGACACTGGAGAACCTCGACCGATCTTTGTCGCGCGCCGAGGTACAGGAGCAAACCGGACATGTGATCGGCGTTAATGACGTTTCTTTTGAAATCAACAAAGGCGAAACCTTCGTCGTCATGGGCTTGTCGGGCAGCGGCAAGTCGACTTTAGTGCGCTGTATTTCAAGATTAATCGAACCCACCGCCGGGGAAATGATCATCGACGGCGAAGACATCATGGGTTATAACGGCACCCAGCTCACCGAACTACGCCGCTTTCGCATGAGCATGGTGTTCCAGCATTTCGGCCTGTTCCCGCATCGCAAGGTTATCGACAATATTTCCTTCGGCCTCGAAATTCGCGGCATGGATAAAAAGGAACGCAAAGCCAAAGCGCTGGAAGTGCTGGAAAAGGTCGGCCTTCACGGTTGGGCCGATCATTACCCGCGTGAACTCTCCGGCGGGATGCAACAACGAGTCGGGCTGGCCCGTGCGATGGCAGTAGATCCCGAGATCCTGATCTTTGACGAACCCTTCAGCGCACTTGATCCGTTGATACGTCGCGAAATGCAGGACGAGCTCATCAAAATCCAGGCCGAAGTGCGCAAGACCATGATCTTCATCACGCATGATTTTCTCGAAGCGATTAAAATGGGAGATCACATCGCGATCATGAAAGACGGCGTCGTGGTGCAAATCGGCACACCTGAAGAAATCGTCGCTAACCCGGTCGATGACTATGTGCGCGAATTCACCGAGGATGTGCCACGCTACAAGGTATTGAGCGTCGGCAAGATCATGCGTGATGCCTCCGATGCGATCAGGAACAATGGCGCGCAACGTGTCAACGAGGGCGCCAAGCTCGACTCATTAATCGACCTTATCATCCAGACCGAAGGCCCACTCGCGGTGGTTAATGACGAAGACAGGATCGTCGGTGAAATCGACCAGGCGATGATTCTGAAAGCGATGGACAGTCGTTCCTGAGCACCGGGCTAAAGCAGAATGTCGGCATTACCTCCCCTGCATAAACCGTTAACGCAAGATGCCGAGACATCATTTACCCTACCCTCCGAGTACTATCTTTCCGCAGAAATCTTCGAACTCGAGAAACAAAAGATATTCTACCGAACCTGGCAATATGTTGCTCACCAGAGCAGCTTGCCGAATTCGGGAGACTATATAACGCTTAGTATCT
>Ga0224508_10000069_pt1 | contig 116952 bp, 104 predicted proteins | sample SF_Jan12_sed_USG_4_FD_170157 | JGI IMG/M metagenome (GOLD analysis project Ga0224508, IMG submission 170157) | Sediment microbial communities from San Francisco Bay, California, United States - SF_Jan12_sed_USGS_21 | ecosystem: Environmental > Aquatic > Marine > Sediment | place: USA... | reverse complement strand
AACCGGCTGACCCGCGTCGATATCCTGCACGATGTGGGCAAGTCCCTGAACCCCGCCATCGATCTCGGCCAGGTCGAGGGTGGCTTCGTGCAAGGCGCCGGGTGGCTGACCACCGAGGAGCTTTGGTGGAACGAGAAGGGCGAGTTGAAGACCCACGCGCCGTCGACCTACAAGATCCCCGCCTGCTCGGACCGTCCGCCCGACATGCGGATCAATCTCTGGGCCAAGGGCATGAACCGCGAACTGACCATCCGCCGTTCGAAGGCGGTCGGCGAGCCGCCGCTAATGCTGGGAATCTCGGCCTTGCAGGCGATCTCGGACGCGGTGGCCGCAGCGGCGGACTACAAGACCTACCCGGCATTGGATGCCCCCGCGACGCCCGAGCGGGTGCTCGCCGCGGTCGAGCGGGTACGCGGCTGATGCGGATCGCCGATCTGGTCCGCGCGGTCGAAACCGAGGGCCAAGCGGTCTTTGTCATTGTTGCGGACGCACGTGGCTCGGTCCCCCGCGAGACGGGCGCCGGAATGGTTGTGACCCCGACCCACAGCCTCGGAACAATCGGTGGCGGCACGGTGGAGCACCGGGCCATCGAAGAGGCGCGGGGAATCATGGGGACGGGGTCTTCGGGCAACATTGTCCTCGACTTCCCGCTTGGCCCCGCACTGGATCAGTGCTGCGGGGGGAATATGCAGGTTGGCTTCGCAGTCTTCGGCGCGGAGGATCTGGAGCGGCTGAGCGCGGCTGGCGGCGTTCTGGAGCTCTGGAAAGGCGGACCGGTTTTCCGGGATCCGGCGGAGGCCAGGACCGTGCTGACCTACGGAGCGGGCCATGTGGGGACGGCGCTCGTCCACGCGCTGGCGCCATTGCCATTCCGGGTCCGCTGGATCGATGCGCGCCTCGACGCGTTTCCGCAGCAGGTGCCCCTAGGCGTCGAGACGGTCACAACCCCCCTGCCTGAAGCGCAGGCCAAAGCCGCGCCTGCCGACGCGCTGCACGTCGTCCTGACCCATAGCCACGCGCTGGACATGGAAATCGTCTCAGCCGTGATGGAGCGCGGCGATTTCGGTTATCTGGGCCTGATCGGGTCGGCAACCAAGCGGGCGCTCTTCCTGCGCCGCCTGCGCGAGCGCGGCATTGGCGAGACGCGCCTGGCGCGGCTCGTCTGCCCGATTGGACTGCCCGGCCTGAAGGACAAGCGCCCAACGGTGATCGCGGCGTCGGTTGCCGCCGAGCTTTTGCAGGTCGTTCAATCGACCACTCAGATTAGTCGGGAAAGTGCTTGAGATCATGAGTGAAACCACGATCTTTCGCGGGCCGTTGATGCGCTTTGCGGGCGACCCGTTCGAGATCGGCGCGGAGGCGGCGCTGATATACGACGAAGATAGCGCGTTGGCGGTCGAGAATGGACTCATCGCTGCAGTCGGCCCTGCGGAGACGATCATCGCGGCATATCCAGGCGCGGGCGTCTCCAGCGCCGGCGGGCTTATCGCGCCCGGGTTTGTCGATTGCCACATGCACTACCCGCAGACCGCGGTCATCGCTTCCTATGGTACCCAGCTTCTGGATTGGCTGAACACCTATACCTTTCCCGAGGAGGCCCGGTTCGGCGATCCGGACTACGCGGCCAAGGCGGCCCGGATCTATTTCGATCAGCAACTGATGAACGGCACCACGACCGCCTGCTCGTTCTGCACCATCCATCCCGCCAGCGTGGACGCCTATTTCGCCGAGGCGGCGCGGCGCGGGGTGCGCGCACTTGGCGGCAAGGTGATGATGGACCGGAACGCGCCCGAGAACCTGCGCGATACACCGCAGTCGGGCTACGACGACTCCAAGGCGCTGGCCGAGAAATGGCATGGCAAGGGCCGCGCGCAATACGCGGTCACGCCGCGCTTCGCTCCGACCTCGAGCCCGGAACAGCTTGAAGCCGCAGGCACCCTCTGGGCCGAGTTCCCGGATTGCGTGATGCAGACCCATCTCTCCGAGAACCATGCGGAAATCGCCTGGGTGGGCGAGCTTTTTCCCGACTGCCCGGATTACCTGGGGGTCTATGAGAAATTCGGCCTATTGGGCCGGGGCGCCCTCTTTGGACATGGCATCCACCTGACCCAGCGCGAGATCGACCGGCTGGCCGAGACCGGCGCCGGGATCGCCCATTGCCCGACGTCGAACCAGTTCCTGGGATCGGGCGAATGCGATGTCGCGGGACTGAGGGCCCGGAACGTGCCTCTCGGCCTGGCGACCGATGTGGGCGGCGGCACAAGCTTTTCGATGTTCCGCACGATGAAGGCGGCCTACGAGGTGGCCCAGCGCCGTGGCGTGTCGCTGAGCCCCGTGCACCTTTGGTGGCTCGCGACCGAAGGCGCGGCCAAGGCGCTGGGGATCGGCGGCAAGGTGGGCAACCTGGCCCCGGGGCTGGAAGCGGATGCGGTGGTCCTGAACCTGAGGTCGACACCCTTGATAACCCATCGCATGGAGCGCGCTCGGTCGATCTCCGAAGTCCTGTTCGCGCAGATTGTGCTCGCCGACGATCGGGCGGTTATGCAGACAATCTGCGGCGGCAAGACCGTCTATTGCCGCGAGGCCTGAGCGCCATGCGCGACCGGCTGCTGCATCCGCTCGGCTCTGGCAGCCTAGTCAACCTGGTCCGGCTGGTGGCGGCCTATGGTTGCGACCTGCGCTTTGCCCCTTGGCTGGTGCCGATCGGGCTGACCTCGATGCTGCGCCAACCGCTTGATTGGCTCGAGACGGCGCGCCACGGCGCCGCTATCGCCCGGCAACAGATCGACCCGCCGCCGATCTTCATCCTTGGCCATTGGCGCAGCGGCACGACCCACCTGCAAAACGTGATGAGCGCCGATCCGCAATTCGCACGGGTGACGCTCGCGCACGCGGCGATGCCGCGGGAATTCCTGTCGATGCCTTCTGGCATGACCGAAGGGCTCGGCCGGATGCTACCCCAGACCCGGCTGATGGACGATGTGCCGGTCGCGCCGGACGTGCCCTGAGAGGAGGAGATGGCGCTGACCAGCCTCGGCCGGCTCTCGTTCTACCATGTCTCGTTCTTTCCGCGGGCGATGGGCCAGATCTTCCGCGAGGCGGTGATGTTCGGCGGCGGCGATCCATCGCTGGTTACGGCCTGGCAGAGGCAATACCTGCACTTCCTCCGCAAGGTCCAATTGGTCCAGCCAGGGCGGCCGTTGCTGTTGAAAAACCCGGCCAATACGGCACGGATCACCCTCTTGCGCGAAATGTTTCCGGGCGCGCGCTTTGTCCACATCCACCGCGACCCGCTCCGCGTCTTTGCCTCGACCGTGCATCTTTACCTGAAAACCCAGACCGCCTGGGGCTTGCAGGCTGTGGACCGTGGGCGGATTGTTGACCATGTCTTGGAAACTTACCCGATGCTGATGGATGCCTATTTCGCGCAATCCCGCGATCTAGGTGAGGGCGAGCTGGTGGAGGTGCGTTTCCGCGATTTGCAACGCGACGCTCTGGGGACACTCCGTCATATCTATGACCGGATTGGGATCGGTGGCTTCGAGCAAGCGGAACCGTATTTCGCCAGCTATCTCCAGGCGCAGCAGGGTTATCGGAAGAACGTAATCCCCCTTGCCGAAGATGAGCGCAAAGCGGTCGAGGCGCACTGGGGCGCAATCATCGCTCGGCTCGGATATTATGACAGTGATTCCATATGATTGCCGGAGCGCGCTGATGAAGGATTTGATCGCCCGCCTGCCCAAGGCCGAGCTTCACCTGCATATCGAGGGCAGTTTCGAGCCCGAGCTGATGTTCGAGATCGCCCGGCGCAACAAGGTTGCGATCCCGTTCGGCAGCGTCGAGGAGATCCGGGCCGCCTACCGGTTCTCGAACCTGCAGGAATTCCTCGACATCTACTATCAGGGCATGAATGTGCTGCTGACCGAGGAGGACTTCTTCGACCTGACCCGGGCTTATCTGGACCGGTGCGCCGCCGACAATGTCACCCACGTGGAGATTTTCTTCGACCCGCAAGCGCATACGGGCCGGGGCGTACCGTTCGACGTTGTGGCCAGGGGGATCCTGGCGGGCCTCGAGGATGGCAAGCGCCGGTACGGGATCACCTGGCATCTGATCATGAGCTTCCTGCGCCACCTTAGCGAGGAGGACGGTTTCGCGACGCTCGCGCAAGCCGAGCCCTGGCTCGACCGGTTCGCCGGGATCGGGCTCGATTCCTCGGAAGTCGGCCATCCGCCGATGAAATTCGCGCGCCTCTTTCAGCGGTGCCGCGAGATGGGGCTCCAGCTTTGCTGCCACGCGGGCGAGGAAGGACCGCCCGAATATGTCGCCGAGGCGCTGGAGATCGGAATCGATCGGATGGATCACGGCAACCGGGCGATGGAGGATCCGCGCCTGGTGACCGAGATCATCCGGCGCGGGCTGACCCTGACCGTCTGCCCGCTCTCGAACACCGCGCTCAAGGTGATCGACCGGATGGAGCGGAGCCCGGTCAAGGCGATGCTGGAGGCCGGGATCGCCGTCACGGTCAATTCCGACGACCCGGCCTATTTCGGCGGCTACATGAACGCGAACTTCGAGGCGGTGGCCGATGCCCTGGCGCTGACCGAGGCTGACATCCGGCAACTTGCCCGGAACAGCTTCACGGGATCCTTCCTGCCCGAGGCCGAGAAGGCGCGTTGGGTGGAAGCGGTCGACAGCGCTTAAAGAGCCAACGCCTCTTCGATCACGGCCGTGAGCTCGGCGTCGTTCCATTTTTTCGGACCGACCGCGGGGCTGGGCCGCGCGGTGCGCGAGACCAAGCGGACCCGCCGCCCGAACGTCTCCTCCAGCCGCCGGTCGAGCCAGGCGAAGTATCCCATATTGGCGGGCTCCTCCTGAACCCAAACGATGTCGGCATCGCTTGGCACGGCCGCCGCGAGGGTTTCGCCGTCGAGCGGATAGAGCTGTTCGAGCCGCACCAGCGCGATGTCGTCGATCCCCCGCTCGCGCCGCGCGGCGTCGAGCGCATGGAAGATCTTCCCGGTGCAGAGGATGACCCGCCGCGCCCCGTCCATGGGCTCGCCGATCACGCACCGGAAGCCCGTGCCAAGAACCATTTCACCAAGCGCCGAGACGCATGCCGGATTGCGCAGCAGCGCCTTCGGCGCAAGGACCGCGAGCGGTTTGCGGAAAGGTTCGGCGACCTGGCGGCGCAGGGCGTGGTAGTAGTTGGCGGGTGTCGAGGGGTTCACGACCCGTATATTGCCCTTGGCGCAGGCGGCCAGCAGCCGCTCGGGCCTGCCGGTCACATGGTCTGGCCCGGCCCCGTCGAGCCCATGAGGCAGCAGCAGCACGAGCCCGCTCTCGAACAGCCACCGGTCCTCTCCCGCCACGATCAACTGGTCAAAGACCGGCTGGGCGACGTTCAGGAAATCGCCGAACTGCGCCTCCCAGATCACCAGGCGTTCACGGCTGGCGGTGCTGAGACCGTATTCGAAAGCCAGGATCGCGTTCTCGATCAGCGGCGCGTTGTAAAGCTCGGGTGGACGCGCCAGGCCGTGGAAGATTTCGTGCTGCGCCCCGGTCTCTTGGTCGAACAGCGCCAGATGCCGCTGCGTGAACGCGCCCCGCACACTATCCTGCCCGCCGAAACGAACCGGCACGCCTTCGTCCGCGAGGCTCGCCAGCGCCACGGCCTCGGCGGTCGCCCAGTCGATACCCTGGCCAGACTCGATGGCCTGCGCACGGGCCCGCAGGAAGCGGGCGACCTTTGGATGGAGCGCGAACCCCTCCGGCGCGGTCGTGATGTGTCGGCCGAGCCGCTTCAAGTCTTCGAGCGCAATGCCGGTCTCCACATCCGCGCACATACGCGCCTCGATGTCGCGGCTGACGCCTGCTGGCAAGTCCGGTCCGTTCGGCACCCAATTCTTCGCGCCCTCGAACGCCGCGGTCAGGTCCGCCTCGAACGCGGCGATATCCGGCATCGCGCCGGTCTGCTCGCCGTAGCGGGCCGAGAGCGCCGGCATCGCGTCGATGGCCTTATATTCCAGCGGCTGGGTAAAACGCGGCTCGTCGATTTCGTTGTGGCCCTTGCGGCGGTAGCAGAGCATGTCGACGACCACGTCCGCCCCGAACTTGGCCCGGTAGCCGGCGGCGACTTCGCCCGCGCGCATCAGGGCGTCCGGGTCATCTCCGTTCACATGCAGGACAGGCGCCTCGATCAGCTTGGCAATGTCGGAACAGCTTCTGGCGGTACGGCCGTCGCCCGGATCGGTGGTGAAGCCGATCTGGTTGTTCAAGATTAGATGCACCGTGCCGCCGATATGAAACGCGTCAAGGCCTGAGAGTTGGAAGACTTCCGCATTGATCCCCTGCCCCGCGATGGCGGCGTCGGTATGGAAGATGATCGGCAGGATCGCGTCACCGGTCCCGCGCGCGCGCCCCTGCATCATCGGTCCGACGACCGAGAGATGCGAGGGATGGGGCGAGACCCAGACCCGCGTCTCGCGCCCGGCGATCCGGGCGGTCGTCTCGAAACCCAGGTGATAGGGCACATCCGAGGAAACGCCCGCCTCGCGGGGCAGAGCGGCCGCGCTGCCCGCTTCGGCGATCAGCGGCACCAGGGGTTTGAAGAAGTTCAACCCAAGCTGCGTGAACCGGCCCCTGTGCATCCCCGCCGCAAAGATCGCCTCGGCACCGAGCGCCACGCCGGCCCGCATCACCGCATCGGTCAGCGCCAGATAGCCTTCGGCACCGCTGAGGCCGAAGGTTTTGACCCCGGGCATCCGCCGGCCCATGGCAGCTTCCAGATGCTCGCCCTTGGCGATCAGGGTCAGGGCCTGGGCGCGCACCTGGGGATCAGGCTCCCATGGCGCCTCTGCCCGGGCCGCCAGCCACTGGTAACGGGCGCGGTCCTGCACATGGCCGATCTCCCAGCCGATTGTGCCGCAATAGGCCCGGGCCAGAGGCGCGGCATCGGTGGCGTTCAGGCCCCATCGTTCAGGATCGAGCTCGGGGAATTGTTGACGTGCGGTCAGTCCCAGCGGGTCCAAATCGGCGGCCAGCCAACCCCAGCGCCGGTACGCCTCGGCCAGTCCGGCCAGGGCCCCGGGTTCGCACCGGTCGCCGAACAGGGCATCGAGCGCACCCGGGTCCCCTGCCCCCAGCGCGGTGCCACCAATCGGTTTCATCTCGCCCGCTTCGTCGCGCATTGTAGGCGCCATTTTACCGGTGACTGTCGGGCTGCACAGGACAAAGTGCCGTGAGGCCAGCGCAAATCTTCCCGCTGATATGGCCGGCCACGGTGCTTGCGCCCGCGAAGCACTGGTTCTATCCCCCGGGATACGCATCAAGGGAGATTCCGCATGGGCGCGCTTGACGGCATCAAGGTGATCGACCTGACCCGGGTTCTGGGCGGGCCCTTCGGAACCCAGTGGCTGGGCGATCACGGAGCGGACGTGATCAAGATCGAACCGCCGCATGGCGACGACGTGCGCGCCTGGGGCCCGCCCTTTGACGAGGAGGCGGGCGCGGCCTCCTACTTCCTGGGGGTCAACCGCAACAAGCGCGGCGCGGCGCTGGACCTGCGCATGGACGAGGGGCGCGAAGTGCTGCTGCGGCTTTTGGAGACCGCGGATGTGCTGATCGAGAACTTCAAGCCAGGCGGCATGGAGAAATGGGGGCTCGGCTACGAGGAGGTGCTGAAAGTCCGCTTCCCCCGCCTGATCCATTGCCGCATCTCGGGCTTCGGCGCCGACGGCCCCCATGGGGGCCTGCCGGGCTATGACGCGGTGGTGCAAGCGCAGGCCGGGATGATGAGCGTGAACGGCCCGGAGGGAGGCCCGGCGACCCGCCTCGGCATCCCCATCGTCGATATCGGAACTGGCATGGCGGCGGCCTTCGGCATCGCCATGGCGCTTTACGAACGGTCCCATTCGGGGCGGGGCCAATTTATCGACATGACCCTCTACGACACCGCCGTATCGCTGCTCTTCCCGCACGCCGCGAACTATTTTCTCAGCGGCAAGCACCCGACGATCACCGGCAACACCCATTCGAACCTTTCGCCCTATGACGTCTTCCCGACGAAGACCTGCAAGGTCTTCATCGCCGGTGGCAACGACACCCAGTTCCGGAAGATCTGCGAGACGATCGGCCGCGAAGATCTGATCGACGACCCGCGCTTCCGCAAGAACAAGGACCGGCTGGTCAACAAGCACGCGCTGCGCGCCGAGTTCGGCCCCTCGATGGCGGAATGGGATGGCGAGGACCTAGCTGCGGCGCTAATGCGCACGGGAGCGCCGGCCGGGCCCGTGCTCGAGACCCACGAAGTGGTCGCCCACCCCCACACGAGGCACCGCGAGATGACAGTGGATATCGACGGTTTCCGGACGCTGGGCAACCCGATCAAGATGAGCCGTACCCCTCCAAAAGCAGCGCGCCTTCGCCCGCCCCGGTTCGGCCAGGACACCCGCGCGGTGCTGGCCGAGGCGGGGTATTCGGAGACGGAGATCGAGAACCTGATCGCCTCGGGCGCCGCGCTCGACAAACTTCAGGCGTAAGTAATGGCCCAGACGATCGGCACTGGCGACCCAGCGACACTCGGCTTCGACCCAGCACGGCTCGCCCGGATCGCGGATTGGATGCAGCGCTATATCGACCAGGGCAAGATCCCCGGTGCACAGACCCTGATCGCCCGGCGCGGTCAGGTCGCCTATTGCGAATGCGCGGGCCAGCGAGACGTCGAGCGTGCCCTGCCCTGGCAGCGCGACACGATCGCCCGGTTCTACTCGATGACCAAGCCGATCACCTCGACCGCGCTAATGATGCTCTACGAGCAGGCGCTGGTCAGCCTGGATGATCCAGTCGACGCCTTTATCCCGGAATTCGCCGAGCGCCATGTGCTGTGGCCCGGCGCAAAGAGCATCACCGAGGTCGAGCCGGCCGAGACGCGCATGACGCTGCGCCACCTGATGACCCATACTTCCGGGCTCACCTACCGGTTTCAGCCTGGCCTGCTGGCCGAGACCTATCGCGAGACAGGGGTCGATTTCAGTGTTCGCGAGGGAAATCTCGCCGAGACGGTGAAACGGCTTGCCGCCCTGCCGCTGGGATTCGAGCCCGGCAGCCGCTGGAATTATTCGGTCTCGACCGACGTTCTGGGGCGCGTGGTCGAGGTGATCTCGGGCCAGCCGCTCGACCGGTTCTTTGCCGATCACATCCTGGGCCCGTTGGGCATGGGCGACACGTTCTTCGGTGTGCCCGAGGCAAAGCAGGACCGCCTGGGCGCTCACTACAACAGGACCGACGATGACGGCATGAAGCTGACCGAGGATGGCCCGGGGACCGGGTTCCGCGCCGACCGGGTTACCCAGTTCTCGGGTGGCGGCGGACTGCTCTCGACCGCCGACGATTACCTGCGCTTCGCCGAGATGCAGCGCCGTGGCGGCGAGTTGGACGGCGTTCGTATCCTTGGCCCGCGCACCATGCGCCTGATGGCCTCGAACCACCTGCCCGGCGATTTGGCCTCGATGGGCCAGAAGGTCTGGGCCGAGGTCTCGTTCGAGGGGATCGGCTTCGGGCTCGGCGGCTGGGTGATGCTGGACCCGGCCCGCGCCCAGACGCTCGGCAGCCCCGGCGATTTCGGCTGGGGCGGGATGGCGAGCACCGTCTATTGGGTCGACCCGGCCGAGGAGATGGTGGTGATCTTCCTGACCCAGCTCTCTCCGTCGTCCAGCTATCCGATCAGGAAGGAGCTGCGGGCGCTGGTCTATTCTGCGCTGACGGACTGATGTTCCCGGGCTTCACGACCGAGGATATCGAGACCTCCGGCGCCCTGTAAGGTGCGCGTTTGCACGCACCTTTGGCCGTTGCTTGAAACAATGCCCCGGACTTGATCCGGGGCCTCGCCGTTCATCGGAAACCATGGAGGTCCCGCATCGAGTGCGCGACATCGAGGTTCAGAGGGCCGCGCCAAACGCTTCCCACAACCGCCGGTTCACCGGATCGTCCGCCGCCCCGTATTCCGCGTGCCATTGCACGCCCAACGCAAAACCGGGCGCTTCGGCGACGCGGATGGCTTCCTGGGTTCCGTCCTCGGCCCAGCCCTCGGTGACGATCCGTCCTCCCTCCTCCAGGATACCCTGGCCGTGGAGCGAGTTGACCAGAACCTCTTCCGTGCCGAAAACCTCCGCGAAGACCCCGCTGGGCGTCACGCGCACGATGTGACGCGGCCGGTAGATCACCTCCGGGTCGGTCTCGCCCTTGGGCATCCGGTGGTTCATGCGGCCGGGCAGGTCGCGAATCTCCGGGTACAGGGTGCCACCGAACGCCACATTCATCTCCTGCATCCCGCGGCAGATGCCGAGCAGCGCCAGCCCGGCCTCGACCGCCGCATGGACCAGGGCGAGCGCCACGTCGTCGCGATCCTCGTCATAAGGTTCGTAGGCAGGCCCCGGTTCGTGGCCGAAACGGCGCGGGTGAACATTTGGCCGCGCCCCGGTCAGCACGATCCCGTCCAGGATCTCGATCAGGTGGCCAATATCTTGCGTGTCGGGCATGGCGGGGATGATCAGCGGCACCGCGCCGATGCTCGCGACCGCATCCATATATCGGAAGTTCACGCGCTGTCCCGGTGCGCCCGGCCCCTCGGTCTGAGCATTGCCGATGATCCCAACGGTCTTCCAGCGCATTTTCCCTCGCTTGGTTGCTCGGCGCAGCTTGAAGCGCCCGGGCGGCTCAGGCAAGCATGGGATCGCGACAGGCGGAGGACAGAATGATCGAGCATCTTCAAGAGCTGGTGAACGGCAACCCGGCCTTGGTGCACCGGGGCCGCTGGACCAATGCGGACATGCTGCTGGAGGTGGGCGACCGGGGCCATGTGGTTGCGATCCGCCAGGGCCGGATCGAGGCGGTTCGCCCCGTCGAAATGAATGTCTCGAAGTGGCACTTCGCGATCCGCGCCAGCACCGAGGCCTGGGCCGAGTTCTGGCAGCCGATGCCGAAACCGCGCCACCACGACCTGATCGCGCTGATCCGCGAGGGCAAGATGCGGTTCGAGGGCGACCTGGACCTGCTGATGGCCAATCTGCTGTACCTGAAGCTGGTGCTGGAAGCGCCGCGCAAGCTGGAGGGGACGGCATGAGCGTGGCTATTGAACCGATTACCGGGCGCTACATGCAAGTGGACATCCATGGGCGGCCCCATCGGCTGTACTGGGAGGAGGCGGGCAGCGGTATCCCGCTGCTCTGCCTGCACACCGCCGGGTCAGATGGCCGACAATATCGAGCGCTGATGAACGATCCTGCCGTCACGGACCGGTTCCGGGTCATCGCATTCGACATGCCCTGGCACGGAAAATCCTCGCCGCCTGAGGGATGGCAAGACGAAGAATATTTACTAACTACAGACGGTTATGTCGATTTGATAATGTCGGTGAGCCGGGCGCTGGAACTTGATCGCCCGGTTGTCATGGGCTGCTCGATCGGCGGGCGGGTGGTGCTGGAACTGGCCTGGCGTCATGCCGCGCATTTCCGCGCCGCCATCGGGCTGCAATCCTCGGCCTTCGTGCAGCGCTATTTCGATCTCGCCTATCTGCACAAACCCCATATCCACGGGGGCGAGGTCTGCGCAGCCTATTGCTATGGACTGGTCGGCCCCGGCGCGCCAGCGCGGCACCGGTGGGAGACCCTCTGGCACTACATGCAGGGCGGTCCTGGCGTCTTCAAAGGTGATCTCCATTTCTATTCGATCGACGGAGATGTGTCGAAGAGCCTGGCCGAAATCGATACCGCGCGCTGCCCGCTCTACCTGCTGACCGGAGAATACGACTATTCCTGCACGCCCGAAGCGACGCGCGCGACGGCGGCGCATATCCCCGGCGCTGAGGTGACCATCATGGAGGGGCTGGGGCATTTCCCGATGAGCGAGGACCCGGAGAAATTCCGGGGATACCTCGCCCCCGTCCTCGACCGCATCGCATCGTAGGGCGGAATTTATCCCGCCACTTTCGGCGGGCTGAAGCCCGCCCTACCGCACGGGTCAACGCCCGGTCAATGGTCACCCCCGCCCAATGAACGGCATCTTGGTGGCCATGATGGTAGTGAACTGCACGTTGGTCTCGAGCGGATAATTCGCCATTTGCACGATGGCCTCGGCCACATGGGCCACGTCCATCCGGTCCTCGACCGCGATCGAGCCGTCCGCCTGGGGCACGCCCTTGGTCATCCGCTCGGTCATCGGCGTCTCGGCATTGCCGATGTCGATCTGTCCACAGGCGATGTTGTAGGGCCGCCCGTCCAGCGACAGGCAGCGGGTCAGCCCGGTGATCGCGTGCTTGGTGGTCGTGTAAGGCACCGAACCGGGGCGCGGCACATGTGCCGAGATCGAGCCGTTATTGATGATGCGCCCGCCCTGGGGTGTCTGGCCGCGCATCTGGGCGAAGGCGGCGCGGGCGCAGTAGAAAGCGCCGTTCAGGTTGACGCCCACCACCATGTGCCATTCATCCAGCGTGTTCTCGTCGATCGGCTTGGCCGGCGTGCCCGAACCCGCATTGTTGAAGAGCAGGTCCAGCCGGCCAAACGCTTCGACCGTCCGAGCGAACGCTGCCTCGACCTGGTCCGCATCCGAGATGTCGCAGGGAACCGCCAACGCGCGGCCCGGGTCCGCCGCCATTCCCACGGTTTCATCCAAGGCTTCCGCGCGGCGGCCGACCAGCGCCACCTGCCAGCCATCGGCAATCAGAGCCAAGGCGCTGGCCCGGCCGATTCCCGAACCCGCGCCCGTTACCAGAGCCACGCCTGCCATCGCATCCTCCCGATTTCTTCCACCTTGCGATAACCCCTTGGCCGAAAAGCCACAAGCCACTGGAATGCTACCGGGATATGCGCTAGGCCATCACATAGGTGATGAAAAGGGCCCGCCGACCATGGCGCCAGTGAATGAAAAGACGGTCAAATCCGCGGTCCGCGTGCTGGCGATCTTCGAGGTGTTCGAATCCGAGCGCCGCTCGCTGACGATCTCGGAACTGGTCGAGCGTCTGGGAATTCCCCAGTCCAGCACCTCGACCTTGATGAAAAGCCTGGTCACCAAGGGCTTCGTCGAGTTCGAGGCCGAGACAAGGCGCTACCGCCCCTCGGTCCGCCTGGCGTTCCTGGGCAACTGGGTGCTGGGCTCGACCGACGTGATCGCGCGGATCCACGCGCTGACCCGCGATCTTTCCGAGCGCACCGGCGAGACAATCCTGATCGGGGCCGAAAGCGGGCTCTATATGCAATATCTCTCGATCATCACCTCGCCCCATCTGGTGCGGATCGATCTGCACCCGGGCGTGCGGCGGCCGCTGCACCTCTCGGGCCTGGGGCTGATGCTGCTGACGCTGAAAACCGACCCGGAGATCGGCCGGATCGTGCGCCGCTATAACGCGGAATACGAGGGCGAGGGCGGCCCGCGCCTGGCCGAACGCGAAGTGCTGTCGATGGTCGAGGCCGCGCGCCGCCAGGGCTGGTGCCAGACGGCGAACCTGATCACCGAGGGTGCCGGATCGATCGCGACTCTGCTGCCGCTGCCGCGCGCCGAGCGCGCTTTGGCGGTGGGGATCGGATCTTCGTTCAAACGCCTGCAATCGCGCCACGAGGAGCTGCATGCGGCACTGATCGATGGGGTGCGGGAGTTCTCGGCGGCGACGGGAGGATGAGTTCCCACTGCCCCGGCCTTGAGCCGGGGCCTCGACGAACGTCGGAAATTATCGGGATCCGGGGTCAGGCCCGGGACATCCTGGCAAGCACCTACCGCCCCTCGAACTTCGGTGCCCGCTTCTCGCGCATCGCGGCCAGGCCCTCGCGCACGTCTTCGGACCCGGCGCAGCGGGCCATCGCGGCGCGAACTGCCTCCTCGTCCATTTCCTCGCGCACCAGTTGCTTCATTCCCGATACCGCGAGCGGCGCAAGTGCGGCGACACCTTCCGCCAGGTCGAAGGCCGCTGTGGCCAACTCTTCCGCCGGCACGATCCGGTGGATGAACCCATTTCCGGTCAATTGCTCGGCGGTCAGCTCGGTGTCGAGATACAGAAGCTGCGCGGCGAAACTTGTGCCCATCGTCTGCGCGATCCGCTTGATCGCCCAAGGCACATAAACGAATCCGAACCGCGCCGCCGGGATCATGAACCGCACGCCCGGCACCGAGAGGCGGATGTCGCAGGCCACCGCCACATGCACACCCCCGCCCATGCAATGGCCGTTCAAGGCCCCGATCACCGGCACCGGCAGGCGCGCCCACTTCTCGATCACATGCGAGAAATGGCTGCGCATGAACTCTTCCGGACTGAAGTCAGCCAGTTCGCGCAAGTCGAACCCCGAGGTGAAGGCCCGGTCGCCCGCGCCCGTCACGATCACAGCCCGGACCCCGCGATCCTCGGCAATCCGGTCCGCCAGCCGGTCGAGCCCGTTAAGCGCCTCGGTGCCGATGGCATTCCGGCGTTCTGGATTATCGAACGTGACGCGCAGCACCGCCCCCATCCGCTCGGTCCGGATCGAGGGAATGGTGGAATTTCCATCCGTTGGGTTGTTTGGGGCCATGAGCCGAGAGTAAAGGGGTGGAAGCAGCGGGCAAGCGGTTTCGCCGCCCGCTCGCATCAAGGGAGAGATGTTTGCCCGCAGGATTGAAAGGACGGCTGGCCGGCAAGACGGCGCTAATCATCGGCGCTGGCTCGGTCGGCGAGGGCTGGGGCAATGGCCGTGCCACCTCGGTCCTGTTCGCCCGCGAAGGCGCCACGGTCTTCGGCACAGATCGCGACCAGGCGGCGCTGGCCAACACCGCCGATCTTGCCCAGGCTGAGGGGCTGAGCATCCTCACGGGCACATGCGACGCGACCAACAGCCAGGAGCTGGATGCCATGGTCGCGGACGCCCATGAACGCCTCGGCCGGATCGACATCCTGGTCAACAATGTCGGCGGCTCGGCGCCCGGCGATGTGGTCTCGATGTCCGACGACGTCTGGGCGCGCCAGATGGACCACAACCTAGCTTATGTCTTTCAGTCGATGAAGCGCATGATCCCGATCATGGTCGCTCAGGGCGGCGGTGCGATCGTCAACCTGGCATCGATCGCGGCGCTGCGGTTCTTCGGGCCAGATTGCGTGGCCTACGCGGCGGCGAAGGCGGGCGTGATCAAGATGAGCCAGGTGACGGCGGTCAAATACGCGCCCCAAGGCGTGCGCGTGAACACGGTCGTGCCAGGGCTGATGAACACGCCGCTGGTGACCGAGCGCCTGGTCAAGGCGCGCAGCCCGGACGACGCCGAGGGCCTGATCGCCGCACGCCACGCCCAGGTGCCCATGGGCCATATGGGGGAGGCCTGGGACGTGGCCTATGCGGCCTTGTTCCTGGCCTCGGACGAGGCCAAGCACGTCACCGGCACCGAGCTGATCGTCGATGGGGGCCTCAGCGCGACCTGTGTAGCGCCCAATCCGAATGCGTGATCTAATCGCGGAAACACTACGAACCTAGGGAGAGAGACATGTCCGAGAAGGCTGTCCGCATCGAGGAATTCGGCGGATCCGACAAGATGCAACTCGTCGATGTCGAGGCCGGCGATCCCGGCCCCGGCGAGGTGCGCATCCGCCACCATGCCTGCGGGCTGAACTTCATCGACATCTATCAGCGGAGCGGCGTCTACCCCCTGTCCCTGCCGGTGACGCTGGGCATGGAGGGTGCCGGCGTGATCGAGGCGGTCGGCGAGGGCGTGACCCATCTGGCCGAGGGCGACCGCGCAGCTTATGCGTCGGCCCCGCCGGGTGCCTATTGCACCGCGCGGTTGATGAAGGCGATGCATGTCTGCAAGCTGCCGGACGCGATCGATTTCGAGACCGGCGCGGCGATGATGCTGAAAGGCCTGACCACCGAATACCTGTTCTCGAGCTCCTCGCGCGCCAAGCCCGGCGACACGATCCTATTCCACGCTGCGGCGGGGGGTGTCGGCCTGATCGCCTGCCAGTGGGCGCGAGCGATGGGGATCACGCTGATAGGCACGGCTGGGACGGACGAGAAATGCCAGCTGGCCAAGGACCACGGCGCCGCTCATGCGATCAACTACAGCACCCAGGACTGGGTCGCCGAGGTCAAGGAGATCACCGGCGGCAAGGGCGTCGACGCGGCGCTCGATTCGGTCGGCAAGGCGACCTGGGAGGGCTCGCTCGACTGCCTGCGCCCGCTCGGCACCATGGTCACGTTCGGCAATGCCTCCGGCAAACCCGATCCGGTTGATCCACAGGTGCTGGCGGGCAAGGGCTCGCTGTTCCTGACCCGGCCTACCCTCTTCACCCACATCGCCAGCCGCGAGGATTGCCAGGCACGGGCCGACGACCTGTTCGCCATGGTGACGCTGGGCAAGGTCAAGATCCGGATCAACCAGACCTATCCGCTGGCGGACGTGGCCCAGGCCCATGACGACCTGGAGGGCCGCCAGACCACGGGCACCACGATCCTGATGCCGTGACCCAATCCGGGCGGGCCGGGCCCTGCCCAAGCAAACGAGAGCACCGATGACGGGGACCGAGACCATCGACCCGCGCTACCGGGTCGTGCTGGGGGCCTGCCTGATCCAGTTCACGACGATCGGGCTGCTGTTCTCGTATTCCGTGCTGATCAAGGAGTTCGAGACCGAATTCGGCTGGTCACGGACGTTTCTCTCGGCCTGCCAGTCGATCTCGTTTCTGGTCATGGGGCTCCTGGCGATCTTTTGCGGAAGGCTTAGCGACCGCTATGGGCCGCGGATCGTGCTGCTGGTCGCGGGGCTGGTCTATGGGGTCGGCTACGGGCTGATGTCGCAGGTGACCGCTCAGTGGGAGCTGTTGGCGATCTTTGGGCTGTTCATGGGGCTTGGCCTGGCGACCCATGACGTGGTGACGCTCTCGACCGTGGCCCGCTGGTTCCAGGCCCGCCGGGGGATGATGACCGGGATCGTCAAGGTGGGCACGGCGGTCGGGCAGATGACCGTGCCCCCGGTCGCCGCCTTCCTGATCGCCTGGTTCGGCTGGCGCTCGGCGGTGATGGCGCTGGGGATTGCCGCCGTGTTCCTGCTGGTGACCGGTGCCCTGGCGATCCGCCCGGCGCCCAAAGCCGAGGCCGGCACACCGGGTGCCGACACTGGGTTGACCTTCGATCACGTGCGCCGGACCCGGGCCTTCTGGACCATCTGTGCAATCCAGTTCCTGTTCTTCCCGACGCTGACCACCGTGCCGCTGCACATCGTGGTGCACGGGACCGATCTGGGGCTGACCACAGCCGTGGCGGCCATTCTGCTGTCGGTCACCGCCGGGGCCAGCATCCTGGGGCGGCTGACCGTCGGCACGCTGATCGACCGGATCAAGGGCCGGCGGGCCTACGTGATCTGCTTCGTGCCGCTGATCGCCAGCATGGTGGCGATGGCGGTGATCACCAGCCCATGGGTTCTGTTCGGCGCGGTCGCAGTCTATGGCTTCGCGCATGGGGGGTTCTTCACCGTGGTGGCGCCGACCGTGGCCGAGTATTTCGGCTTGCGCGCCCATGGCACCAGCTTCGGCGCAGTGCTGTTCTTCGGCACGATCGGTGGCTCGATCGGGCCGATCCTGGCGGGCCGGGCCTTCGACCTGAGCGGCAGCTATACGCCCGCCTTCCTGGGGCTGGCGGCGCTGGCGTCGGTCGGGCTCGGCTTGGCGCTGACGCTGCCGAAATCGGTGGGCTCTCACATGTGAGATTCTTCTTAAGCATTTGTAATATATGTATTTGTTAAAGGGATTTACGCATTCTTTATGAACGGCGTGCGCTGCTCCGCCATCTTGCGCAACGGGCTGTAGGGTGGGTGCTCCGCACCCACCGCGGGATATACGGCGCGGGCAGACGGTGGGTGCGGAGCATCCACCCTACACGTTGTTCACGAGGTGTTGGCGGGGTGTTGGCGGGGTGAAACCCCGCCCTACCCCAAACCGGTGGGGTGGGTTTTCAACCCACCAATCATCGTCAACCTTTGTATCGAAACTCGGTGAAAAGCTCGGGCCTGAAGTCCATGCCGTGGCCCGGGCGGTCGGGGGCGCGCATGGTGCCGCCCGAGGGGAGCACGGGGTTCACCCAGAGGTGGTCGTACCAGCCCATATATTCGAGCCAGGAGGGGTTGGGGATCGATGCGACCAGGTGGGTCGAGAGCTCCGGGAACATATGCGGGGCGATGGTCAGGCCCGCCTGGTGTGCCTTCTCGGCGATCACGCGCAGCTCGGTAAAACCGCCGCGCATGATGTCGGGCTGCAGGATCGGCACCTTTCCGCTGGCGAAGAAGGGCTTCAGGTCGTGGTGAGTGAAGTGGTTCTCGCCGCCGACGACGGGGGTGCGGATCGCATCGGCCACCGCGTGGTAGCCGTCGAAATCGTCCGCCATGACCGGCTCTTCCAGCCAGGCAATGTCGAAATCGTCCAGCCGGCGCCCAACGGTGATCGCCTCCTCGGCGGTCCAGCCCTGGTTGACGTCGACCATGATCTGGATGCGGTCCCCCAGCGCCGCGCGCATGTCGCGCACATTGGCCACGTCCTGGTCATGCGTGAACAGGTGCGCCACCTGCATCTTGATCGCGTCGAAGCCTTCAGCGACGAACCGCTCGGCCTTCTCGATCATGCCGTTATGGCCCAGCCCCCGATAGCAGCCGGAGCCATAGACCGGCATGTCGCGGTTTTCGCCGCCCCAGATCTGCCAGAGCGGCTTGCCCTGATCGCGCCCTACCGCGTCCCAGAGCGCAATGTCGATGGCGGACATGGCCATGACCGTGATCCCCATCCGGCCCTGGATGAAGGTCGCCTGCCACATGCGCTGCCACAGCGCGTCGACCTGGCGGGCGTCCTGGCCGATCAGCAACGGCTTCAGCATCTCGTGGATGCAGGTCTCGAGCGTCCGCATTCCGCCCGCCAGCGGGTGCAGGTGGCCGGTGCCGATGACCCCGGATTTGGTCTCGACCTCGACTACCAGTAGGTCGATACCGCCGAGCGTCAGGAACCCGGTCTTCGGCGGATCGGCGAACGGGACCGAGAGCAGGTGGGTGCGGATGTCCTGGATGATCATTTCCCGACCAATCCTTTCGCGTTACTCAAACCCAATGCACGGATTCATTATATCTTCCGGCATGCATTGCCATTAGGCCACCCGGCGGGCACCGCCGGGCAGCGCCCGACCGCCCCCCGGGCGGGCGCTTTGCTTCCGCCCGCGACCGGTCGCTGCCCTCCTCTCTTTGGAGCTAGTGTCCTCGCCGAATCCGTCATTGTGCTATTGCTTTACGACCGGCGGATTTCCCGGGATCGGCTCACCCTGGAGGCTCGGATGCGTCCGCTGGTATTGCGGCGGGAAAGCGGCCTGGCTGCGCAGCTCCTCGGCCGCGTGCCAGGGCCAGCGCGGGTCGTAGAGCATCCCGCGCGCCAGGGCCACCATATCCGCCTGACCGCTGGCGACGATCGTCTCGGCCTGGACCGGGTCGATGATCCGCCCAACCGCCATGGTCGGCAGGCCGGTGGCACGCTTGATCTCGGCGGCGAACCGGGTCTGGTAGCCCGGCCCCACCACGATCTTCTGATCGGGTGAATTGCCGCCCGAGGAGATATCGACGAAATCGCAGCCCCGCTCCTTGAGCGCGGCGGCATATTCGATCGCGGTCTCCAGATCCCAGCCCGAGCCCTCGACCCAGTCGGTGGCCGAGAAGCGGACGCCCAGCGGCTTGTCGTCGGGCCACTCGGCCCGGACCACATCGAAGACCTCCAGCGGGAACCGCATCCGGTTCTCCAGGCTGCCGCCATACTCGTCGTCGCGCTTGTTCGAGATCGGCGACAGGAACTGGTGCAGCAGGTATCCGTGCGCGCTGTGGATCTCGACCAGGTCATAGTCCAGGCGCACCGCCCGTTTGGTGGCTTGGGCGAAGCCATCGCGCACCCGCTGCAGGATCTGGCCGTTCATCTGGTCCGGCGTATGCCAGCCCGGGCCATAGGCGACGGCGGAGGGGCCAACCGTCTGCCAGGCCCCTTTCTCGGCCGTCAGGGGCGCGCCGCCGTTCCAAGGCAGGTCGACCGAGGCCTTGCGCCCCGCATGGCCGAGTTGGATGCCGATCTTGGCCGAGCCGTAGTCGCGGAAGAACCGGATCACCCGCTCCATCGCCGCCTCGTTCTCGTCGGACCAGAGCCCGGTGCAGCCGGGCGTGATGCGCCCCGCCGCCTCGACCCCGGTCGCCTCGACGATCACCAGACCAACGCCCGAGACCGCGAACTGGCCCAGATGCATCAGGTGCCAGTCGGTCATGGTGCCGTCGATGGCGCTGTATTGGCACATGGGCGCGACAACGACGCGGTTGGAAAGTTCGAGCGAACGCAGGCTGATGGGCGAGAAAAGGTTCGAGGCCATGGGGTCTCCAATGGGTGTTGGGATGGGTCAGCCGAACGGGCGCGAGCCGTCCGGGGTGGGGATCTGGAACGTGTTCAAGGTCAGCGAGACCAGGTGGTAGTAGCCGACGACGGCGATCAGGTCCACGAGCGCCGGCAGGCCCAGGATCCGGACCGCGCGGGCATGGGTTTCGTCGCTGAGGCCGTGATCGCGGTTGAGCTCGGTGGCGGCGGCGTAGACCACTTGCTGATCGGGCGCGTCGAGGACTGGCGTCTCGCCCTTGCGGATCGCCTCGGTGACGGCTTCCGGGATGCCCGCGTCATGGGCGAAACGGCTATGGGCCCACCACTCGAACTCCGCCTTGAAGTGAGCGCCGGTGACGCAGATCGCAATCTCGGAGAGACGCGGCTCCAGGCGCGACTGAAACCGCATATAGGCACCGAGCTTTTGCGCGTGATCGGCGAGGCCCGGCGAGTGTAGCCAAACCTTGAGCGGGCCTTCGACGCGGCCGCGCGGGCCCGTGGCGATCTCGTCATGGATGCGGCGCTGCTGATCGGTCATCGCCTCGCGGGCGAGATCGGGCAGCCGCGTCATTTGAGGCCCCGGAAATCGGGCTTGCGCTTCTCGAGGAAGGCGCTGATGCCTTCCTGGCCCTCCGCGCCGCCGAGCGCGGTGGCGATGCCCTCCGCTTCGAGACCGAGCTGCGTCTTCAGGTCATTGAGCCGGGCGCTGTCGATGAGTTTCTTGCCCACGCCCAGCGCCTGCGCCGGGCCATCCGCCAGCCGCTCGGCCAGCGCCATCGCCTCGGCCACGGCGCCGCCGGGCTCGGTCAGCCGGTTTATCAGGCCGCACTGATAGAGGCGCTCGACCGGGATGCGGTCGCCGGTGAAGACCATCTCGGACAGCAATTGCCGGGGCAGCGCGGAGCCCAGGAACGCGGTCGCGCCCCCGTCGGGCGTGAGCCCGATCTTGATGTAGGCGACGGAGACGTAGGCGTCTTTCGCCGCAACGACCAGGTCGCAGGCCGCGGCCAGCGAGGCCCCTGCCCCGGCGGCACCGCCCTCGACCGCGGCGATGACCGGCTTCGGACAGGCGCGCATGGCCAGGATCATGGCGTGCAGCTTGTCGACGCTGGAGCGGCGGGTCGAATGATCGGCTTCGCTGCGCTCCTTCAGCCCGTTGACGTTGCCGCCGGAGCAGAAGAACCCCTCGGCCCCGGTCAGCACGATGGCGCCGATCTCCGGGTCCTGCGCCGCCGCTTCCACCGCCTCGCGGAACCCGTCATAGAAATCCCAGCTCAGGGAATTGCAGGTCGCTGGATCGTTGTTGGTGGCGACCAGAACTCGGCCCTTGCGCTCCAGAATCAGCTTCTCAGTCATGCGGCGCCTTTCGAGAAGTGGATGAACCGCTCCAAATGGTGATCGGTGTCGCCGAAAAGGTGGTCGATCATCACGATCCGTTTGGCGTAGTGGGGGGCGGCCAGCTCCCAGGTCATGCCGACGCCGCCATGCATCTGGATCACCTCCTCGGCGACCTGGCGCCCGACCCGGCCGGCCAGGTGCTTCGCCGCCGAGACGTTGCGCTCGCGTGTCTCGCGGCCGGCTTCCAGCGTCGAGGCGGCCAGCATCACGCACGAGCGCAATTGCTCAATCTCGATCAGCATGTCGACCATGCGGTGCTGCAGCACCTGGTTGGCGCCGATCGGCTTGCCGAACTGGGTGCGGGTCTTGAGAAAGTCGAGCGTCAGGTCCTTGGCCGCCTCCATGGCGCCGAGCGCCTGGGCCGCCGCCGCGAGCGCCGCGCGGGCGATGGTGCGCTCGATCACCGGGTAGGCCTCGCCGGGGGCGCCGATGGGTGTGCCGATGGCCTCGCCCAGCGTGATGTCCGCCGCCGCGCCGCCGTCGATCAGGGCGTAGCTGCGCCGGGCGACGCCCTCGTCCTTGGGATCGACGCGGAAGAGGGCGAGCCCGTCCTGCGCCTCCGCGGCACCCGCGATCCGCGCCGAGACGATCAGGTCATCCGCCGTGTCGCCGTTGAGCACAACGGATTTCACCCCGCTGATCCGCCAGATGCCGCCGCTCTCGGTCGCCTGCGTCTTGACCTGGGCCAGGCTATAGCGGCTGCCAGGTTCGCCATGAGCGAGCGCCAGCAGATGGCGGCCCTCGATGACCGCTTCCAGGGTCCCGGCATCGCCCGCCTCGGCCCCTCCCGCCTCGCAAAGGGGCCAGGCGCCGAGGATCGCGGTCGCCAAGAAAGGCTCGACCACCAGGCCCCGGCCCACTTCCTCAAAGACCAGTGCGATGTCCTCGCCGGTGCCACCGTAACCCCCAGCCTGCGCCGGCAGTAGGGCGCCGACCAGGCCAAGCTCGGCGAAATCGCGCCAGATATCGGCGGAGAACCCCTTTTCGCTGCGGGCGAAGTCGTGGCGTTTCTCGATGGGGTAGGTCTCGCGGATCATCCGCCGCGCGGTTTCCTGCAGCATCCGCCGTTCGTCGGAGAGGTTGAAGTCCATGCCCTCAGAACCCCAGCAGATGCTTGGCGACGATGTTGCGCTGAATCTCGTTCGAGCCGCCATAGATCGAGGTCTTGCGCATGTTGAAATAGCCCCGCGCCAGCGGCAGGGCGTAGTCCGGCCCGGGCGCCTGACCGTTCCAGCCTTCGTCGAAGGCCTCCGGCAGGTCCGGGGCGGCGTAGGGACCGACCGCGCGGCGCATCAGGTCGGTCGCCTCCTGGCGCACCTGGGTGCCCTTGATCTTGAGGAGCGAGGATTCGGCACCGGGCAGCTTGCCCTCGCCCGCGGCGGCGACGACGCGCAGGTTGAAGATCTCCATCGCCAGCAGGTCGATCTCGAGCCGCGCAATGCGGGCGGCGAAATGCGGGTCGTCGGCCAGCGGCCGCCCATCTTTCTGCTCGGTTTGTGCGATCTTCCTGAGCGCCCCGAGCGATTGTTTTGAGAAACCGACCCCCGCGATGCCGGTGCGCTCGTAGTTCAGCAGGTATTTGGCGATGGTCCAGCCCTGGTTCTCCTCGCCGACCAGATTCTCGACCGGCACGCGCACATCCGAGAAGAACACCTCGTTGACCTCGTGCTCGCCCTCCAGCGTGTAGATGGGTCGAACCTCGATGCCGGGCGTGTCCATCTCCATCAGCAGGAACGAGATCCCCTGCTGGGGCTTCGGGGCGTCGGGGCCCGTGCGCACCAAACAGAAGATGCGATTGGCGAAATGGGCGAGCGTCGTCCAGGTCTTCTGGCCGTTGACCACGTAGTCGCCGCCATCGCGCACCGCGCTGGTCTTGAGCGAGGCGAGGTCCGACCCGGCGCCGGGCTCGGAATACCCTTGAGCCCACCAATCCTCGTCGTTCAGAATCCGCGGCAGGTAATAATCCTTCTGCGCCTGGCTCCCGAACTCGATCAGGACCGGCCCCAGCATGTTGACACCGAAGGGAATGATCCGGGGTGCGCCGGCGGCGATCATCTCCTCCTCGAAGATGTGCTTCTGCACCGGGGTCCATCCGGTGCCGCCATGTTCCACCGGCCAGTGCCAGGCCATCCAGCCGCGCTCGACCAGAAGCGCGTGCCATTCCTTGTAATCGGCCTTGGTCAGACGCTGAGCCTTGCGCACCTTGTTGACCAGACGTTTCGAGAGGCGCTTGGCCAGCCAGGCGCGCACCTCGTCGCGGAAGGCGATCTCGTCTTGGGTGTAGCTCAATTCCATTCAACCGGTTCCCTCACAGGGTCTCCTCCGTCCCCCAGATCGTGGTGACCTGGCTGGAGAGCACGCCGCCATTGCCATGGGCGAGGCAAAGTTTCGCGCCATCGACCTGCCGGTCGCCACAAGTGCCGCGGGCCTGACGGATCGCCTCGATCATGACGAAGAGGCCATACATGCCCGGGTGCACGCAGCTCAGGCCCCCGCCATTGGTGTTGACCGGCAGGGCGCCGCCGGGCGCGATCCGGCCACCGCCGACGAAATCCTTGCCCTCGCCCTTGGCGCAGAAGCCCAGATCCTCAAGGAACAGGATCGTGTTGATGGTGAAGGCGTCATAGAGCTGGACCGTGTCCATGTCGTTCGGGCCATAGCCCGCCATGGCGAAGGCGCGCGGGCCGCCATCGGCGGCCGAGGTGGCCGTCAGATCCGGCATCTCCGAGATCATGCGGTGATCATGCGCCATCGCGGCGCCGAGCAGATAGACCGGCTTTTGCGGTCCGTCCTTGGCGCGCTCGGCCCGGGTCATCACCACCGCCGCGGCGCCGTCGGTCACCAGGCAGCAATCGAGCTTGCCCAGCGGGTCCGAGATCATCCGCGCCGCCAGCACCTCTTCGACCGTCAACGGATCCCGCGTGAAGGCCTCTGGGTTCAGGCCCGCCCAGGCCCGCGCCGCGACCGCGACCTCGGCGATCTGGTCGCGGGTCGCGCCGAAATCATGCATGTAGCGGCTGGTTGCGAGCGCATAAGCCGTGATCGGGTTTCGCGGTTCGTACTGCGCCTCGAACGGCATCGGCTCGGAGATCGACTTGAACCCGCCAGCCGTGCGCTGGTTCGAGCCATAGGCGATGACCGCGACGTCGATCAACCCGGCCTCCAGCGCCATCGCCGCGTCCAGCGCATGGGCCAGGAAGGACGAGCCGCCGATATTCGAGCCGCTGGAATATTTCGGGTGAACGCCCAGATATTCCGCCAGCGACATGGCGGCCATCGAATGGACGGCTGTGGCAGCGAAGACGCCATCCACCTCGTGGAGCGGGATGTTCGCGTCGGCCAGGGCATGGATCACCGCCTCGGCCATCAATTCCGTGGAGTTGCGCCCGGGCGCCTCGCCGCAGCCGGTTGTCGCGGCGCCGACACAGGCGGCCTTGCCCCGGAGGTTCTTAAGATCGCTCATGGCTGCCCCCTCACGCCGGCTCGAACAGGATCGCGGGCGCGCCGTTCAGATCGTCGATCCTGGCGCGGACCTTCATGCCGACCATCACCTGATCGGGCTCGATCCCGACCACGCGCGCCATCATGCGCGGGCCCTCGGCCAGGTCGATCAGCGAGACGTTGTAGTCGCCTCCCTTTTCGGGCCGCCGGCGTGTGCAGGTCGCCGCATAGACCGTTCCCTCGCCGCTGGCCTCGACCCATTCCAGGTCGGTCTCGCCCGAACACGGCACCATGACGCGCGGATGGAAGACATGGATCCCGCTGCCCTTCGACCGCTGGATCATGAACTTGCCGTCTGCGAGGAATTGCCGGAACTCCGCCTCGGGCCCCGGCCCGTCGAAATAGCCGCTCATGGGCGCCTCCCTTTCATTCTGCCGCTTCGCGGGTGGTAAGCCGCAACCGCGCCCGCGCCGCCAGATACTCCCGTTCCAACCGGTCGACCAGCCCGGCCGCGCTGGTGACCGCCTTGACCGCGCCGATCCCCTGGCCCGAGCCCCAGATCTCTTTCCAGCTTTTCGGCTTTGACGAGCCGCTGGAGAAGTTCATCTTGCTTGGATCGCTGTCGGGCAGGTTCTCCGGGTCGAGCCCCGCGGCAGCGACAGAGGGCTTTAGGTAATTCCCCAAAACCCCTGTAAACAAACTGGAATAGACGATGTCGTCTGCCGCGCAGTCGACGATCATCTGCTTGTAAGCCTCGGGCGCATTGGCCTCGCGGGTTGCGATGAAGGCCGAGCCCACATAGCCGAGATCCGCGCCCAACGCCTCGGCGGCCAGCAGCGCGTCGCCGGTGGCGATGGCGCCGGAGAGAAGCAGCGGTCCGTCGAACCATTCCCGGATCTCCTGGACCAGCGCGAAGGGCGAGATGGCGCCCGCATGGCCGCCTGCCCCGGCGGCGACCGCGATCAGCCCGTCGGCGCCCTTCTCGATCGCCTTCTTGGCGAAGCGGTTGTTGATGATGTCGTGGAGCGTGATGCCGCCATAGGAATGGACCGCCTCGTTCAGCTCGACCCGGGCGCCGAGCGAGGTGACGACGATCGGCACCTGCCACTTGACCATGATTTCGAGATCGCGTTCCAGCCGGACATTCGAGCGGTGGACGATCTGGTTGATCGCATAAGGCGCCGCCGGTCGGTCCGGGTTGGCCTGATTGTGGCGGTCAAGCTCGTCGGTGATATGCTTGAGCCAGCGGTCGAGCTCGATCGGCTCGCCCTCCTTCTCGCGGGCGTTCAGCGCCGGGAAGCAGCCGGGGATGCCCGCCTTGCACTGGGCGAGCACCAAGTCCGAGTTCTGGATGATGAAGAGAGGCGCCCCAAAGGCGGGAATGCGCAGGTTCTGCAGGATCGGCGGCAGGGCCATCGCCTAGACCTCTCGCTTGATGATCAGCGCATCCAGCGCCAGGCAGCCACCGGGCAGCGCGCGGACGGGATTCATCTCGACGCTCTCGATAGCATCCCCATGGGCCGCGGCGAAGAGGGAGAGCCGGGAAATCGCCTCAGCCAGCGCGCCTAGATCGGCGGGTGGCTGCCCCCGGGCACCTTTCAGCAGGGGCGCGCCCTTCAACTCGTCGATCATGCCGCGCGCGGTGGCCGCGCTGACCGGCGCCCGCCGGAAGGCGATGTCCTTCATCACTTCGGTGAAAACCCCACCGAGGCCCGCCATCACGACGGGCCCAAAGACCGGATCGGTCTTGGCGCCCACGATCACGTCGGTGCCGCCGGTGACCATCGGTGAGATCAGCACGCCGTCAATGCGGGCCTTTGGCGCATAAGCACGCGCGCCGGCCATGATCTCGTCGCAGGCAGCCGCGGCGGTACCCGTGGTGACGCCCAACCGGACGCCCCCGGCCTCGGTCTTGTGCAGAATGTCCGGTGAGGCGATTTTCATTGCGACCGGGCCCATCTGGCGGGCGATCGCAACCGCTTCTTCGGCCGTGGCCGCCAGCCGGTCCTCGACCATCGGCAATCCGGCCGCCGCCAGAACCGCCTTGGCTTCGCGTTCCCCCAGCGGCCCGCCTGGCAGGGGCGGGAGATCGGGCAAATCTAGCACATCCGGCGTTCCATTCGCGAAGGCTTCGCCGAAGAACATCAGCGCCGCCATGGCGGTGATGGCTCTTGTCGGGTCCTCGAAGCTGGGGAACCCGGCCTCGTCGTAGCGCCGCTTCATTTCATCGTCGGTCAGCATGACATGCAGGATCAGCCGGTCACGGTAGTCCTTCATGGTCTCGGTCAGATGGCCAAGCAGCGGGGTGCCCAGCAGCGGCGAACCGGCAACGGAGGTCCAGAACCCGATCAGCGCGTCATAGCCGCCCCGGTCGAGCATCGCCTTGGTGAATCGCGGCACCAGCGTCAGGTCATTGAAGAACTGCGCGGTGACGTCGACCGGGTTACGCGGCGCGGCGAAGGGCAGGATTTCCTTCATCTCGGCCTGGGCATCTTCGGGCATCGGTGCGACGTCGAGGCCGTGATCCTCGGCCGCATCCGCCATCAGCACCCCGGCCCCGCCAGAAATCGTGACCAGCCCTAGGCGCTTCCCCGCCGGATAGATGCGCGGACGACAGGCATAGGCGATGTCCAGCATCTCCTCGGTGGACTTGACCCTCCAGGCGCCATGCTGGCGCAGCACCGCATCGTATATCGCGTCCTCGCCCGCCAGCGAGGCGGTGTGGGAACTTGCCGCCTGGGCGCCCACCTCGGACCGACCGACCTTCATGAAGATCACGGGCGTGCGGTTTACCCGGGCCACCTCCAACGCGTCCACCAGCATGGCGCCGTCCTTGATGCTCTCGGCATAGGCCATGATGCAGTGCACATCGTCGCGTTCGGCCAGCAGGCGGATGCATTCGGCCACATGCACATCCGCTTCGTTGCCGGTGGTCAGCCAGTAGCGGATGCCGAGGCCCGCCATATGCGAGGCCATGTAGATATGGCTGCCATAGGCGCCAGACTGGCTGGCGATAGAAATGCCGCCCGGCTGCGGCGTCGCCCGGTCGATGGTCGAGGTGAAAGTCGGGTAGAACCGGGTCTCGGAATTGAAGGCGCCGAGACAGTTGGGGCCGATCACGCGCACGCCGGTCTCGCGGGCGATCCGGGTGACCTCGTCCTGCATGGCGGTGCCTTCCGCCCCCGTTTCGGCGAAGCCGGAGGAGAAGATCATCACCGTGCGCGCGTTCTTGCTCGCAGCCGCACGCACCTGCTCGGCCACCAGAGGCGCGGGCACGGCGACCAGCACGAAGTCCAGGTCGCCGTCGATAGCGGTCAGGCTGGGATAAGCCCGCAGCCCCTGCACCGTGTCGCGCCGCGGATTCACCGGGTAGATGCCGCCATCGAAGTGCTGGTTGATCATGTGGCTCAGCGGCCGCCCGCCGATCCGGGTCGGGTCGTCCGAGGCGCCGACGATCGCGATTGAGCGCGGCTCCAGGAGATCGGCGAGGGTGGTCACGGGCCTCAGAGGGTCGCCACGGGCGTGACCGGCGAGCCCACCGCGCCCGGCAGGCGCAGGGGCGGCGCGGTCAAAAGGAACCGGGTGCGTCCATTCTCGCGCAGGTGGTTCGCCAGGTCGGTCAGCCACCAGATCTCGCCGAGCGGGACGCCGAGCTTGAAAAGGCAAAGCTGGTGCAGCGGCAGGAACGGCCTCGGCCCTTCGCCGGAGCGGCTGGGAACGCGCTCGACCGCGTAGTTGTCAGCGATCAGGGCGGCGATGCCGCTGTCGCGGATCCAGTCCTGCAATTCGGGGTCGCGGCCTTCCAGGGCGGCGCAGGAGCCGTGCAGAACCTTTTTGTCAGGTTTCCCGCCCATCTCGACTATTTTCCTGGAGAATCCCGTGTGGAAGCAGACCATGTCGCCCGCCTCGACGGTCACGTTCTGTGCCGCCATCGCATCCGAGAGCCCCGCATAGTCGATATCCACATGGGCATCCCCGTGCATCGCATGGAGATCAATCATCACCGCCCGGCCCTGGACGCAAGTCTCAGCCATGTTCTCGATCCCGAGCTTGGTCGCCTCGACCCCGGTCAAGCCGCCGCAATCCTCGCACGGGGCGCCCGGCGCGATATGCTCGCCGCCGCGCCAGCCGTTGTAGAAGACCTTCTCGGCCACGCCGTCACCATCGGCGTCGAACTCGGCCCCCACATGGGCCAGCGCGTCCCACTGGGTCGAATACTGGGTGTGGATCATCACCCGGTCGTCGTTGACCACGTCGAAATGGTCCGGGTTGATGTCACCGATCCGCAGCAGGTAGCGGTCCTGCCCCTCGGGCGTGCGGGTGGCAAAACGCTGCGGCGGGTGGCGGGCATTGTTGAGCAGGTTGCCGCCCGGCAGGTCCAAGGGCAGCGACAGGCAGAAGCTGCGCCCCTCCTTCACCTCGGCCACCCCCTGGCGCACCTTCTCGGGCGTTAGAAGGTTCAGACGCCCGATCTGGTCATCGGGCCCGAAATCCCCCCAGTTCGACCCCTCGGGCCGGTTTTTCCAGCGGCTCATCGACTCAGCTCTCCGTATGCACCGGCAGGCCCAGGCGCGCCCGGCGCTTCAACCACAGGGTCGGGCGATAGCGGTCCTCGCCGGTGATGGCATGGGTCTGCTCCAGGATCTCCAACGCCTGCCCTGCGCCCAGATCCTCGGCCAGCGCCAGGGGCCCCAGCGGGTAGTTCAGTCCCAACTGCATCGCCAGATCGATGTCGCTCGGCGAGGCCAGTCCGATCTCGGCCATGTAGCAGCCAAGATTGGCGGTCATCGCGCACATGCGCTGACCGACGAAGCCCGGGCTGTCCTTGATCGCCGTGACCGAACGGCCGGACCGCGCAATCGCAGCGGCAACCATGTCCAGCGCGCTTTCATCCGCGGCCGGTGCCGTCATGGCCGTGATGCGCTTCGTCGTGTCGCCGCTCAGGTCCAGGCAGACCAGTGCCTGATGAGCGATCCCGGTGCGCACCGCCACGTGCGTCGCATCCTCGCCGATCGGCGCCGCAACAAACGGTCCTGCATCGCCAATGCTGAGACCGATATCGGCACAGAACGCCTCCAGCGAAGGATTCGGCTCGGCCAGTCGCACTGATGGTGCGGGTTCACCTTTCGCCTGATAATCCGCCGAGGGCCGGTCCAAGGGCTTGCCGCCCTCATACTCGTACCACCCCTTGCCGGCCTTCCGGCCATAGAGCCCCGCATCGAACATCGCCGCGTGGTTGGGCGAGGTTTTGATGCGCGGATCCTGCATGTAGCCGTCATAGATGATCCGGCTAACCGGGTAGTTCACGTCGATGCCGGTCAGGTCCATCAGCTCGAACGGCCCCATGCGGAAATGCCAGCAGTCGCGCATGATGGCGTCGATCTGGGCCGGGGTCGCGACGCCCTCGTGGGCGATGCGCAAGCCTTCGGTGGTGTAGGCACGCCCGCCCATGTTGACCAGGAAACCGGGGCTGTCCTTGACCGTGACCGGTGTGCGGCCCATACGCTGCCCCAGCGTGTTCAGGGCCGTCACAGTCGCGTCCGAGGTCTCGGCCGCGCGGATCACCTCGACCAGTTTCATCAACGGCACCGGGTTGAAGAAATGCATGCCAGCGACCCGTCCCCGCCGTTCGCAGGCCTGGGCGATCGAGGCGATGGGGATCGACGAGGTGTTGGAGGCGATCAGACAATCCGGGCCGACCGCCGCCTCGATCCGGGCGAAGGTATCGCGCTTGGCCTCGATCTCCTCGAAGATCGCTTCGACAACGGCGTCACATGGATCCAGATCGGCGAAATCGGCGGCGATCTCCATACGCCCTTTGGCAGCCTCGGCATCCTCCTCGCCGACCCGTCCCTTCTCGACCAGCCGGTCAATCCGGGCGCCGATTTTCTGGCGTGCTTCCTCGGCCCCGCCCTCGCGGGCGTCCAGGATCAGGCAGCGCATGCCGCCCTGGACCGAGACCTGGATGATCCCTTGCCCCATGGCACCCGCGCCGACGACGCCGACCACATAGTCGGATTGCGCTGGGTCCTTCATCCCTCCCCCGGTTTTGATTTCCTCGCCCGGCGGACACCGTGCAGCTTACCGGCGCAGCTTATCAACGCCCACGGCGTTTGGAACAGAGGGTTCACGCCGCTCGGGTCACCGATCAGATAGGCGATCAGGCTGGTCTTCTGGGCTGGGAACGCCACGCCGTGCCCAACCGGTCCCGGACACCGGTGCGCGTCTGCCGGCATCCGCTGGCACGCCGGGCACACGGCCAATGCCCGCCAAATCCGTCAGATTGGAATTTTGACTCTGTTAGCTTTTGCCGCTACGGACAGGGCGGTATCCGCCCAAAAGATGGGAACAGCCTGCGAATGACCCGACGGTTCGGGAATACTTTGTTGATCTTGGTTGTTTTCGCGATGGCGTTCAACCTGCCGGCCGCGAGGGCAAGCGCCAAGACCTTCACGATGTCTCGGGCGCTGGCCGCGATCGACGCTTCTTTCTGCGCTTTGGACCCCACGACCGCATCCGAGGCCGAGACTTGCGCCGAGCCGGCGCCCGCAGGTGGAGCAGCCCATTGCCCGTTTATGGTCGATTGCTCGATGATGAATTCGAGCTCGCAATGCGCGGTGACGGGTGTCGCGGTTAGTGGGCCCATGGCCTGGCTTTACTCGGCGCCCTCCGACACGATCCGCCCAGCAATGACTGCACGAACGGACCGTTGGCGTGCCGTTCGGCTGTTCCGTCCTCCGATCGTCTGAAACCCGATCCGCCTTGGCGCGCCCGCAGTGCGGCCGCGCCATGCGCGCTCATTTGGTTTCAACGGAGGAGGTCAATCAATGGAAACCGCACTCGGCCTGACGGGATATCAGGCCACCATGATGATCCTGGTGTTCGCCGTGCTTGGTCTGGGCATCGCCGCGCTCTTTCTGGCGCTGTTCCTGCCCGCGCGGTGGCGACCGCCGTATTGGGTGGAGTTCGCCTTCGTCGTGCTCCTGCTGGCGCTGGTCTGGTATGGCGACCGCGAGAGCGCGGAGGTCTTTGCCGCCTATCAGGCGCCGCTGGAGGAAAGCGGCGTGCTGGAGGCCGGCTATGATCCAGCGGTAGGGAATTTCGACCGCACGATAAGGGTCCTTGCGTTCCAGTGGGGCTACGCTTTCGTGAACGAGGAGGACGAGATTTCACGCAACGCCGCGGTGGTGAAGCCCGGCGAGCGCGTCCTCTTCAGTATCTTTGCCAACGATGTGATCCATGGGTTCAACATTCCCGCTGTCGGCATTACCGCCGAATTCGACCCGGGCCGCGAGCGCAACGTCTGGATCAGAGCACCCGAGAAACCGGGGAAATACCTGATTCAGTGTCTGAACTACTGCGGTGTCGGCCATGCCCAGATGAAGGCGTGGCTGGTGGTCGAAGGCGCCGAGACTTGACCGGCGCGGCCTGGAACACGGGAGAGATATGATGGCAAGCGAACTCGATGCCGTTCGTATGGGCGAGATGCCCCATTGGGAACCGGCGGACGTCTTGGGAACGATGACCCTGTCGAATCTGTTGTTTTCGAACGACTACCGGCACATCGCGCTCAAGGGGATTCTGACCTCGGTAGTGATGCTGGGCCTCGGCGGCCTGATGGCGATGCTGTTCCGCACGGAACTGGCGCTGCCGGACCTGCAGCTGATCGACGCCCGGCCGTATATGTCGCTGATGACGCTGCACGGAATGCTGATGGTCTTCGGATTCATCATCCCGCTCGTGATCGCGCTGAATTACTACATGATGCCGAAGGTGCTGGGCACCGGGCAGCTCCTGTTGGCGGGCGCCGCCCAGTGGAGCTATTGGACGCTGATCCTGGCTGCGGTCGCGCTGGTCATCGCACGGCCCGATTTCACCTGGACGTTCTACCCGCCGATGTCGCTGAGGGTCGGTGGCGATCTGGTCTGGCTGGGCTACGTGGCGATCGCGCTGGTTGCGGTCTCCGAATTCCTGGCTGGTGCGGTGCTGATGCGCAACGGCTGGGAGGCGGCCACGCGGCTTGGCTGGGGCAAGCTGCCTTTGATGGGCTGGGGGGCGATATCCGAGGGGATCCTTCTGCTCGGCTCGACGCCGATCCTCGGCCTCGTGGGTATCGTGATGCTGACCGATTGGCTCGAGCTCACAGCGATGTTCGATCCGGCACGCGGCGGTGACGTGATGACCTTCATGTATATGTTCTGGTTCTACGGCCATCCGGCGGTCTACCTGCCACTGATGCCGGCAATCGCGGTGCTCTACACGCTGTTGCCGCGGTTTCTAGGCCGGCCGGTCTGGAGTTATTGGTCGGCGGTCATCGCGTTTTCACTGCTGACGGTGCTGGGTTTCATCGTCTATCCGCACCACTTCCAGCCGGCCGAGAACGTGAGCGGCCTGTTGCAACGCGCAGCGCAGCTCTTAACTCTGGCAATCTTCATTCCCTCGACGCTGCACGTCTTCAACTGGATCGCCTCGCTTTGGTCGGACGAGATTCCGCGCTCGGCCCGGCGCGCGATCCCGTTCAAATTCCTCATCGCCTCGATCTTCTTCCTGATGCTGGGCGGCGTGACGGCCTATGTGAACGCGCAGATCGCGACGGACAGTGCTTTCGTGCACAATACCTACTTCGTGCCGGCGCATTTCCACGCGATGTTCGCAGGCTTCATGGCCAATATGGCGATGGCGGGGATCTACTTTCTGTACCCCTATTTCACGGGGCGGATGTACAGCCAGGTGCTGGGCAATCTGCACTTCTGGTCCTGGCAAATCGGCATCTTCACCAAGGTGATGATGATGTACTACCTGGGTTACGTCTACTTCCCGCGTTGGGTCGTGGACTACCTGGACCTGCCGCAATGGTCGGGCGCGCAACTGGCGCTGACCGGCGGCGCCTATCTGATCGGGCTGGGCTTCATCGTCTTCGTCGTCAACATGATGTGGAGCGCGTCGCGCGGCGCCAAGGCCACGGACGATCCCTGGGCGGTAGACGCCGAACCCGGTGCCGGCGCAGCACCGGTGCCCGCGGAATAAGAAGGAGAGATCGAGATGATTATGCGCCTGTTCTTGGTAGCCGGGCTCCTCCTTCTGGGAGGGACCGCCTATTTCGTCGTCGGGCAGAGGCCCCCAACGGTTCAAGTCACCCCGACCGCCAGCGAGATCGTCAATCTACGACAGGAGGGTATTCTGCCGGCGGGGATCATGGCCGAGAACGAAGAAATCGAGCACGAGGTCTTCGGTGTCTCGCCCGAGGACAAGGAAATGATCGAGCGCGCCACGGAGAATATGGACATGGGCGGCATGAAGATGGAGGGCGACGGCCAAATGGAGATGGCCGAGGATTCCGGCATGAAGGCGGAGGGCGACGGCCAGATGGACATGGCCGGGGACTCCGGCACGAAGACAGAGGGCGACGGCCAGATGGACATGGCGGAAGGCTCTGAAACGCAGACGGAAGGCGGGGAGCAAATGGACATGGCCGGGGAATCAGGCGGAGACTCGGACATGAAAATGGAGGGTGACGCCGATCACGCCGCCGAGGAGGCCGCCGACGCCGATCATGCCGGGGAAGCCGAGGCGGAAGAGCAAGAGCGCCTGATGGCGGGCAAGATGGCCGGTTTGATCATCCGTGACGATGGCGAATTCGACCGCGAGGTGCGGCTTTTGATGTCGGAGTGGACGTTTTCCAATCTCCAGATCGACGCCAAGCCCGGCGAGCGCATCAAGTTCACGCTCAGCAACGACGGCAAAATCCCGCACGAGTTCATGTTCATGAGCATGGCGGCGATGCAGGGCGTGAACTACCGCGCCAAACGCGCCGATTGGAACCTGCTCGAGCACGAGGCGCTATACGAGAAGTCGCTCATTCTTCCTGGCGAAGAAATCACTTTCGTCGCCGAGGTGCTGCAGCCCGGTGCCTGGATGTTCATGTGCATGCTGCCCTACCACATGCAGATGGGCATGATGGGCCAGATGGCCACCGAAGGCATGGCGATGCAGATGTGATCATGGTGCGTGGACGGCTGTCCTGAGGACTGATCAAATCGCCGACGCGCCGCGTTTTCTTGCGGTGCGTCGGCTTTGGCTGGGGTGTATGCCGCCGTTCGCCGAGCGGGAAGAGCAGGCTGAACCCTTTGCCGTGCCGCCGTTCAGTGGCCGTAGACTGGCGCATCGTCGCAAACATGGTTCGAGCATTCTATCTCGATGGTCGAGTGTTCGATTCCATGGCTGTCGCGAAGCGCCCGCTTAATCGCCTGCTTGATCCTATCAGCGCGTGACCACGCACCGGATTCCACGACGACATGGGTGTCAATCGAACTGTGGTGCTCATCCATCAGCCAGAAATGGGCGTGATGAACGCCGGCGACGCCTTCAACTTCGTGGATCGACTTCAAGACGGCGCCAGTGTCGATCTCGGGCGGGCTGCCCAGCATCAGGATGCGGATCACCCGTCCGATCTCGGCAAACGACATCCAAAGAATGTAGACCGCAATGCCGAGCGTGACGATCGGGTCGACGAGACGCCAGTCGAACAGGATGATCAGCGATCCTGCTACGATCACCGCGATCGAGCCGAGCGCGTCGGCGACATTGTGCAGGAATGCCGCGCGGATGTTCACGCTGGTCTTGGACATGGAATATGTCAACGCCGCCGTTGCCGCGTCGATCACAAGCGCGATCCCGGCGATGATGACGACCATCCAACCATCGATTCCCTGCGGCTCGATGAAACGGAAGATCGCCTCGTAGATGAGATAGAGGCCCAGCACTATGAGCGTGGTGTAGTTGATCAGCGCGGCCACGATCTCCGCCCGTCCATATCCGAAGGTCATTTCGGCGTTGGAGGGGCGGCGCGCGATTTTCCGGGCGAAAAACGCAATAATCAGCGCGATGGCATCCGAAAAATTGTGCAGCGCGTCGGCGATCAGCGCGAGGCTGCCCGACAGGATTCCACCGATGACCTGCGCCAGCGTCAGTACGAGATTAATGCCCACCGCCATCGCAACACGGAAATCGCCCGATTCTGGGTCGACATGATGGAGGTGATGGCCGTGTGCCATGAGGCGGTCTCTCGGTTAAACTGATTGATGGCGGCAATCAGCCTCTACCTCGCACGTCCCCGGCGTCAAGAGAAGTCGGGCGGGATGGTCAGGCCTCGCCCCGCAGCTTCGCGATGGTGGTGAAGGCGTTGATCCCCTCGACCGAGCTTTGGACGTCGATCACTACCGGGCCGTCATGGGCGAGCGCCTCAGCCGCTGCCTCGGCCGCCTGATCCGCCGTCTCGACCGTCAGACCCAGCGCGCCGAAGGCGCGACCCCAGGCGGCGAAGTCCGGGTTCGTGAGCTCGGTCGCCGAGATGCGGTGCGGGTGGTCGCGCTCCTGGTGCTGACGGATCGTGCCGTAGGAGCCGTTGTTCGAGACCACGACGATGGGCTTGGCGCCCTTGGCCATGGCGGTGGCGAGCTCGTTGCCGCTCATCATCACGCCGCCGTCCCCGGCGAAGCAGATCACCTTGCGCGCCGGGTGCCGCAGGCAGGCGGCGATGGCGCCCGGCACGCCCATCCCCATGGCGCCCGCCACCGCACCGATCGCCTGCTGGCTGCCGTCCCAGCGCCAGAGGCAGTTGACCCAGCTCGAGAAATTCCCGGCATCGGTGGTCACGATGTTGTCGCGCTGCACCTGCTCGGCCAGAGGTCCGACCATGGCGCCGAAGTCGAGCCCGTCGGCGAACTCGCGCGGCTGGTAGCCGGTGATCTTCTTCACGACCGCGTTGACGCCCGCGGCCCAATCCTCGGATTTCGGCGTCGCGTTGCGCTCCGCCAGCGCCTCCATGAAGGCCGTGGCATCGCAGGCAAGGCCCAGCGTCGCCCGGTAGACCCCGCCGATCAAGCCCGGATCCGGGTAGACATGGACCAGCGGCTGGTCCGGGATCGGCGCCCTCGGGAAGGTGTAGCCCTGGGTCGGCGTGTCGCCCAGCCGCGTGCCGATGGCCAGGATCAGGTCCGCCCCCTCCATCGCCTCGATCAGCGGGCGCGGCACCTTGAAGCCCAATTGCCCGGCATAGAGCGGCGAGGAATTGTCGAATATCTCCTGATGCTTGAAGCTAAGGGCCACCGGCATCCGGTGCGCCTCGGCCACACGAGCCAGCGCGCGGCGTCCCTCTGGGCTGTCGAGCATTCCGCCGGCGATGATCAGGGGCCGCTCGGCGCCCTCCAGCATCTCCATCACCCGGTCGATCTCGGGGCCCGAGGGCGCAGCGCGCACCACCGGATGGGGCGCCTCGACCTGCGCTGCCGTCTCGTCGCCCAGCATATCCTCGGGCAGCACGATGATCGCGGGGCCGGGCGTCCCCGATTGCGCGGCGTGCCAGGCGCGGGCCACCACCTCGGGCAGGCGGTCGGCGTCGTGGACTTCCCAGACGCCCTTGGCAAACGCGCCGAACATGGCCGTATAGTCGATCTCCTGGAACGCGCCCCTGCCCCGCTCGTGCCGCGCGACCTGGCCGATCAGAAGCACCAGCGGCACCGCGTCCTGCTGCGAGACATGAACCGCGATCGAGGCATTGGTCGCCCCCGGCCCCCGGCTGACCGCCGCCACGCCCGGGCGCCCGGTCAGCTTGGCGTCCGCCACGGCCATGAACCCGGCGCCGCCCTCGTGGCGGCAGACCACCACGTCGATATCGCCGGCATCCGCCAGCGAGTCGAGCACCTGGAGATAACTCTCGCCCGGCACACAAAATATGCGGTCGACCCCATGGGCCCTGAGGCAATCGACGAAAAGGTCAGCGGCGCGGCGCATGGGACACTCCATCAGGCATGGGATTCGTATCGATCCGGACTTGATCGCCACGCCCGATGGCGCGACCCTCGGGCACAGAATAGACGGCAATCAGCCGGCATCAAGGGAGGATAAGATGACAATCAAGGCACTGTTCGCGTCCGGCGCGACCGCCTGTTTGCTGGCCGCGCCGGCCATGGCGGGCGAGCTGAAACTGCCCGGGCAGTTGGCCTGGACCGCTTATGGAACCGGCTCGGCGGGCTATAACCAATCGGTTGCCATCGGTGCCGCGCTGCAGGATGCGGCGGGTGTGAACCTGCGCGTCCTGCCCGGCAAGAACGACGTGGCCCGCACCGAGCCGCTGCGCCAGGGCAAGGTCCATTTCTCGGCCACCGGCGTCGGCGGGTCGTTCATGGCTCAGGAAGGCGTCTTCGCCTTCGGCAAGGAAAGCTGGGGCCCGCAGGAGATCCGGGTGCTGATCGCCAACAATGGCGGCAAGGTCGGCCTGGCGATGGCGGTCGCGGCCGAGGCCTGCGAGAAGGTGGGCAAGCCCGGCTGCGAGGGCTTCGAGTATTCCGACCTCAAGGGCATGCGCGTTGCCTGGGTCAAGGGCGCCCCGGCGCTCAACGTCAACAACCAGGCCTATCTGGCCTATGCGGGCCTGAGCTGGGACGACGTCGAGAAGGTCGAGTTCGGCGGCTTCTCGGATTCCTGGAAGGGCATGGTCAACGGTCAGGTGGATGCGGCCTTCTCTTCGACCAATTCCGGCAAGGCGTATGAGGCTGCGGCGGGACCGCGCGGGGTCTTCTGGCCGCCGATCGATCCGGCGAATGCCGCCGGGCTCGAGCGGATGCAGTCGATCGCGCCCTTCTTCTCGACGATGAACGCGGTGGTCGGCGCCAATATCGACGGCGGACCAGGCGTCGCCACGGCGGGCTATGCCTATCCTGTCCTCGCCGCCATGGTCGGCCAGGATGAAGAGCTCGTCTACAACATGACCAAGGCAATGGTCGAGCTGTTCCCGTCCTATGACGGCAAGGCCCCGGGCATCGGCGGCTGGGCGCTGGAAAAGCAGGATTTTCAGTGGGTTGCGCCCTATCACGACGGAGCGGTCCGCTACTACAAGGAGACCGGCGCCTGGGATGACGCGGCGCAGGCCCATAACGACCAGTTGATCGCCCGGCAGGCGGCGCTGAAGGCGGCCTGGGAAGAGCTGAAGGCGGAAGGCCCGGCCGATTGGGAAGCCGCCTGGGACGCCAAGCGCCGGGCCGCGCTGGAGGCCGGCGGCTTCGAGGTGGTCTTCTGACCGGGGCCTGACCCGATGGCAGAAACCGAGCCCTCTCCCACGGGAGAGGGCGCCCCCGACCTCGCCCGGCCGGTCCGGCCCGAGGATCATGGCCTGGCCAATTGGGTCATGATCGCGGGAACAGTTTCGGCAGTGTTCCTCTCGGTCCACCAGCTCTTCAATCTGCAATTCTTCGGAATCGTGCTGATCGAGGGGATGTATCTCTACATCCTGGCCGGCATCTTTCTGGGCCTCGCGTTCCTTTGCTTCCGCGCGACCAAGCACCGGCCGGCGAGTGTACCTTGGTTTGATTGGGTGCTGTGCGCCGCCGCCTTCGCGGTAGCGGGCTATTTCGCCTGGACTGCGGATGAAAGCCTGGACCTGGGCTGGGAATACGCCCCGCCCGAGACCGCGCGCTGGGCCTCGCTGGTCTTCTACTTGCTGATCCTCGAGGCCACCCGGCGCGCGGGCGGGTTGGTGCTTTTCTGCATCGTCTTCGTTTTCTCGATCTACCCGACCTTCGCCGACAAGATGCCCGATCCGCTCTCGGGCTTCGCCTCGCCCTTCATGGACGTGGTGCCCTATCACATGATCTCGTCCGAGAGCTCGTTCGGCATCCCGATGCGGGCCTTCGGCGGGCTGGTGATCGGGTTCATCGTTTTCGGCGCGGTGTTGCAGCGCACGGGCGGGGGGAAATTCTTCAACGACCTGGCGCTGGCGCTGGTCGGGCGCTACCGGGGCGGGGCGGCCAAGGTGGCGATCTTCGGGTCTGGCTTCATGGGCTCGATGTCGGGCTCGGTGATCTCGAATGTGCTGACCACAGGCGCGGTTTCGATCCCCGCCATGAAGCGCACCGGCTTCGCACCACGCTATGCCGCCGCGACCGAAGCCTGTGCGTCCACGGGCGGCGTGCTGATGCCACCGGTGATGGGGGCCACCGCCTTCGTCATGGCCTCGTTCCTGTCCATGCCCTATGCGGAGATCGCCCTCGCCGCGGCGATCCCGTCGCTGCTGTTTTATTTCGGACTATTCGTACAGATCGACGCTTATGCGGCGCGCGAGCGACTGGAGGGGATGAAGCGCGAGGAGCTGCCTTCCCTTAGCGCCGCAATTCGCGAGGGCTGGGTCTATTTGTTCGTCTTCGCGCTGTTGGTCTTCATGATGGTCGCGCTGAGGCAAGAGACCCTGGCGCCGTTCTACGCCACAGCGCTGCTTCTGGTGATCAACCAGTTTATGAAGGCGCACCGGTTCACGGCGCAGGGCTTCGCGGGCATGGTCACCGGGGTCGGTCGCGCGCTGGCCGAGCTGACGGCGGTCCTGTTGGGCGTGGGCCTGATCGTGGGTTCGTTCTCGGCCACGGGGCTGGCGGGGACGCTGGTCAACGAGCTGATCTTCCTTGCCGGCAATTCGGTGATCATGCTGCTGATAATGGGGGCGCTGACCGCCTTCGTCTTCGGCATGGGGATGACGGTGACCGCCTGCTACATCTTCCTGGCCGTGGTCCTGGCCCCGGCGCTGGAGCAGGCGGGCCTGAACCGGCTGGCGGTGCATCTGTTCATCCTCTACTGGGGCACAGTCAGCTATATCACCCCGCCCGTGGCGCTGGGCGCCTTCGCCGCGGCGACGATTGCCGGGGCCAATGCGCTGCGCACGGGCTACGAGGCGATGAAGCTGGGCGGGGTAAAGTATCTGGCGCCATTCCTGTTCGTGCTGAACCCGGCGCTGATCGGCGATGCGCCAGTGGCGGATGTGCTGGTGGCCTGCATCGCGGCCGGCATCGGAATCTGGTTCATCGGGGCGGCGATGCAGGGTTATGTGAGTTTCTGCGGCCGTTTGCCGGACGGCGTTTCGGGCCTGGCGCTGCGGCTGCTTTTGGCGGCGGGCGGCCTGATCATTGCACTGCCCGGAGGCGCGGCGACCGGGTTCTCTGGTTGGAGCCTGGCCGCCGCCGGCATGGCGCTGTCGGCGCTGCCGCTCGCGGTTGCCTGGGCCGGCGGGCGCCGTGAAGTGGCGGGTGTTGGGCGCTAGACCAATATCGTTTCCGACTGGTCCAGTCTGATCCGGTTTTGCTCTGAACTCAGCGTCCAAAGAGGGCTGCGAGCAACGCGATGGCCAGAACGACGGCCCAGGCGAGCCAGGCAAGGCGGATGGCCCCCTCGATATCATCGGGCCGGGCGTCCTCGCGGGCCTCGGCATTCAGGAACGGCCCGTCGACGCGCTCGCCCTCGTAGACCCGGGGCCCGGCCAGGGCGACACCCAGCGACGCGGCCATCGCGGCTTCGGGCCATCCGGCATTGACCGAGCGGTGGCGGGGCGCGTCGCGCAGCATGACATCCATCGCCACCCTGCCGTCGCCCACCAGACAGAACACGAACCCGGTCAGCCGCGCGGGGATCCAGTTGGCGACATCGTCAAGCCGCGCAGCCGCCCAGCCGAATTCCTCATAGCGATCGTTCTTGTGGCCGATCATCGAATCGGCGGTGTTGATCATCTTGTAGACCGCTATGCCCGGCAGGCCGGCGACCAGATACCAGAAAACGGGAGCGACCACCGCGTCGGAGAAGTTTTCGGCCGCCGACTCGATTGCCGCGCGGGCGACCCCCGCCTCGTCCAGCGTCGCGGGGTCACGCCCGACGATCCGGGCGACCGCGTAGCGGCCCTCCTCGAGCGAGACGCGCAATCCATCCGCGACCGCCTTCACGTAGTCGATCAACCCGCGATGGGCGAGCAGCACGGCGAGCGCGGCCACCTCGAGCACGCCGAAGAATATATCCAGCGACAGAATCCAAGCCGGAATCGCCGCCGCCAGGCACAGCGCCGCCATCGCCAGCGCACCGCGCGCCTTGCGGAAAAGACCCTGGTTGAGAACCTTTTCAAGGAATTCGGTCAGTTTGCCGAACAGCACGACCGGATGCGGCGCGCGCCGCCAAATCTCATCGGGCTCGCCGATGAGCGCATCCAGGATCAGACCCAGAGCAAGCATTTTCACCCTCCGCCCCCGCACAGATTTCTGACCCGGCGGGATGCCCCCGTGGAGAAATCACCCTTTTATGGCGGGTAGTTGGGCCTCAGGTCAATCGCGTCGGCGGGCTATTCGCCCAGGCGCACGTTCTCGGTGCTGAATATGGCGGCGCTGGAGAAGCCGATCGTCTCGAGGTAAAGGTCAGCGCCGACCGAGATCAGGGCCATCACGAAGATCGCGGCGAGAAAAGCTCTCATTGGGTTCCTCCTGCGGGCTCCGGCGACCCACCACTGGTGGGCTTGCCATCGGATCGCGGTCCGGTGTTCGTACGTAAATATGCGATAAGATCCTGCCTGTCTTCAAGTTTTGCGATGCGTTGCATCGGCATTTTCGAGCCTGGGGTAAAGTGGTCGGGACCCAGCTCGAAAAGCTGATTGATGGTTTCGGCCTCCCAGATCAGGTCCGATCCGTTCAGCGCGCCCGAGTAGCGGTAGCCCGCAACGGTGCCGGCACGGCGTCCGAAGAGAGCGTAGAGTGTCGGCCCGGCGCGGCGCAGATCGCTGGTCGTCTCGGGCCGCTCGAGCGTGTGGCAAATCGAGCATTTGCGGACGAATTGCCGCTCGCCGTTGCTCATTTCCTCAGGTGGCCTGTCGAAAAGGCGCTGGTCGGCGGCAAAGAGCGCGTCTTTGGATCCCCCGACCGGCCAGAGCACCGCGTCCTCGGCCAAGCCGCCAGCCAACAGCCGGTCGCCCTGCGCATCATAGGCCAGCGCCCAGATCGGGCCGCGCACGGCGGCGCGGAAATCCCGGGCGATGGTCCAATCTGCGGTGTCGATCACCATGATGTAACCCTCGCCGTCCCCGACCGCCAAGTAGCGGCCGTCCGGTGTCTTCGCCAGGGCCAGGATCGGGCGCCGCTCGGCGGTGAGATCGGCCAGTTCCTCGCCGGTCGCAAGATCGATGGCGCGCACCGCGCCGTCGACAGCACCGTATGCGAGCCAGCCCGCTTCCTCGTTCAGAATCAGGTGATTGACCCCAAAGCCATGCTCGACCACCACGCGTTCAAGCGCGCCCGTGGCCACATCCCAACGCCGGATCGTGCCGTCGTAGGACGCCGTGTAGAGTGTCCCGCCATCGGCGGTGAACTTGGCATCGTTGACATTCGCGCGATGGCCTTTGAGCCAGCGCGGTCCGCGCGGGGCTGTCAATGGCCAGAGTCCGATACGCCCGTCCCACCCGCTCGAAGCGGCAAGCGTTCCGTCGGGGCTGATGCTGACCGCGATAAGCTTGCCCTTATGGCCCTCGAGTCGCTTCAGCGCCTGGCCCGTCTCCAGATCCCAGAGGATCAGGTCGAAATCGTCCCCCGCCGAGATCGCGCGGCGACCATCGGGCAAAAAGGCGACTGCGTTGGCCGCGGCCTCGTGCCCTTCGAGCCAGCGGATCAGATCGCCCGAGACCAAATCCCAGAACCCGACCGAGTAGTCAAAGCTGGCTGTAAGCGCGAACCGGCCGTCGGGTGAAACCGCGACCCCCTTGACCGGTCCGCCATGACCCTCGAGCCGCTGATAGCCGCCATCACCGCGCGCGCCCGGCGCGCCGGCGAGCGCCGACAGGATCAAGAGGCCAGCGGAAAAAAGCGCGGCAGGCCGCATGGGATCATCGCGGGCTCATTCGGCGGGCGTCGCCGCCGGATCGGCGCCGGCCGATTCTTGTTCCATCTTCTCGACCCATAGGCCGTGATGCTCCTCGGCCCAATTGTAGTCGACCATGCCCGAACCCATCGCGTCGAAGGCCCCCTCCATACCGAGCGATCCGATATAGATATGGGCGATCACGATCACGATCATCGCCAGAGCCACGATCGTGTGCCAGATCTGAGCGTATTGCATCTCCTCGAGCGGCGTGAGCTCGGTCGCCAGCGGCGCGCCCCAGACCGCCTCGACGCCGAGGGAGTTCAGGATCTCGAATGTTTTGGCGAAGAGCGGCAGCTCGTAGGGGAAGAGCAGTGAAACCCCGCTGAGCGAGACCGACGCGCCGAGCAGGATAACCGACCAGAAGATCAGTTTCTGGCCTGCATTGAATTTCTTCGACGGCGGATGAACGCCCTCGGTGAACAAGCCCCCGCCTTTCATGATCCAGCGTATGTCGGTCATTGAAGGCAGATTGTGGACCACCCACATGACGAAAACCAAAACCAGCGCCAGCATGAAGGCCCAGGCAACATTGTTGTGGATCCACTTGCCGGCCATCGTGATAGTCGCGAAGGCCTCCTTGCCGAAGATCGGGATCAGCAGGTCCCTGCCGTAGAGCAGGTTCAGCCCGCTGAGCGCCAGCAGGATGAACGAGACGGCCAGCAGCCAGTGGCCAAAGCGTTCGACCGGCTTGAAACGCTCGATCAGAATGCCCGACCGGCCCTCCTCGATCGCGATCCGACCGCGGAACAGATAGAAGACGAAAAGCAGTGCCAGCATCGCGAAAATCGCCATGCCGCCATAGGTGCGCAGCGGCCCGTTCTGAGCGCGCATCCTCTCCCAAGCGACCCCTTCCGACTGCACCAGAGTGGCCGCCTTCCGGTCCGGGATCGAGACCGTGAACGTGCTGCCCTGCCGGATCTCACCCCAGAGAGTTGCATCCGAATTCGGGCCAAGGATATCCAGCGGCGCGACTGGCGCATCGCCGCTCGGGGCAACCGCGTCCGGCACCCGGATCTCGCCCGGCGCCATCGGAGCATTGGTCACGGCGTTGTCGGGCGGACGGACCGAGGACTGCGCCAACGCCTCGTTCACGGTCAACGATATCTGCAGAACACTGACCAGGAAGATGGCGAGGGCCAAGCCGATGGCGGAGATCCCGATCATCATACCACGCCGTCGCAATTTGCTGCGCCGCAGGCTCATCGAAAGCCCTCCCTACGGTTTCCGGTGTGCGAATGCTTCCACCCAGAGAGGTTCTCCGGGTGGAAGCGATCTCGCTTCAAAGCGGTCGAGCCGTCAGCTGCCCTTGCGCTGATAAGCCGTGCCCCAGCCCCAAGCGCCAGTGCCGAAGCCACGGGCCACGACGCGCTCGCGATAGATGTCGGAGACATCGTCGCCGTCGCCGGCCAGAAGCGCCTTGGTCGAGCACATCTCGGCACAAATCGGCAGTTTGCCCTCGGCCAGACGGTTGCGGCCATACTTCTGGAACTCGGCCGGGGAGTGATCCTCCTCCGGACCGCCGTTGCAGAATGTGCACTTGTCCATCTTGCCGCGGCTGCCGAAATTGCCCGCCTGCGGATACTGAGGCGCCCCGAAGGGACACGCATAGAAGCAGTAGCCGCAACCGATGCACAGGTCCTTGGAGTGCAACACCGCGCCATCACTGGTCTGGTAGAAGCAATCCACTGGACACACCGCCATGCAGGGCGCATCCGAACAATGCATGCAGGCAACCGAGATCGACCGCTCGCCCGGGGTGCCATCGTTGATGGTCACCACGCGGCGCCGATTGATACCCCAGGGCACCTCATGCTCGTTCTTACAGGCAGTGACGCAGGCATTGCACTCGATGCAACGCTCGGCATCACAGAGGAATTTAACGCGTGCCATCTAGCGTCCTCCCTTACGCTTTTTCGATCTTGCAGAGAGTCACCTTGGACTCCTGCATCTGAGTGACCGAGTCGTAGCCGTAGGTCATTGCCGTGTTGGCCGCCTCGCCAAGCACGTAAGGATCGGCCCCTTCGGGATACTTGTCCCTCAGGTCCTCGCCCTGGAAGTGCCCACCGAAGTGGAACGGCATGAAGGCGACGCCTCTACCGACCCGCTCGGTGACCATCGCGGCAACCTTGACCCGCGACTTCTCGGCGCCCTCGACCCAGACTTGCTCGCCGTTGCGAATGCCGAGGCTGTTCGCGTCGAATGGATTGATCTCGACGAACATTTCCTGCTGCAACTCGGCCAGCCAGGGGTTCGAACGGCTCTCGTCGCCACCACCCTCGTATTCGACCAGACGGCCGGAGGTGAGGATGATGGGATAGTCCTGCGAGAAGTCGTTCTTCTGGATCGACGCATAGAGCGTTGGCAGACGATATGCGTGACGGTCCTCGTAGGTCGGATAGTCCGCAACCAGATCGCGCCGCGGCGTATACAGCGGCTCGCGGTGCAGCGGCACCGGATCCGGGAAGGTCCAGACGACCGCCCGCGCCTTTGCGTTGCCGAAGGGCGCACATTCATGGCTGATCGCGACGCGCTGGATGCCGCCCGAGAGGTCGGTCTTCCAGTTGGTCTTGTCGCCGGCAACCGCCTCGATGGCAGACCGTTCGTCGTCCGTCAGATCGCCGTCCCAGCCAAGCTCTTTGAGCATCGCCATGGTGAACTCGGGATATCCGTCCTGGATCTCCGAACCTTGGCTGTAGACGCCCTCGGCCAGCAGGCTTTCACCATCCCGCTCGACGCCGAAGCGTGCTCGGAAAGTCAGGCCTCCCTTCGAAACCGGCTTCGACATGTCGTAGAGGTTCGGCGTACCCGGATGGCCCATATCGGCCGTTCCCCAGCAAGGCCAGGGCAGGCCATAATATTCGCCATCGTTCGGTCCACCGACCGCCTGAAGCGTCGTCCGGTTGAAGGTGTGCTGGTTCGCCATATGGCTGCGAAGCCGTTCCGGCGATTGACCGGTGTAGCCGATGGTCCACATGCCGCGATTGAACTCGCGGGTGGTATCCTCGACGCTGGGCTCGCCGTCATCCGCAATCGGGATATTGCGGAACATGCGGTCCTCGAAACCGAACTTGGTGGCGAACTTGGCAATGATGGTCTGGTCCGGAAGGCTCTCGAAAATCGGCTCGACCACTTTCTCGCGCCACTGGAACGACCGGTTCGACGCCGTCACCGAGCCATAGGTCTCGAACTGGGTGCAGGCCGGCAGCAAATAGATGCCGTCGTCCCGATCAGGCAAGACCGCCGACATGGTCGGATACGGATCGATCACGACCATCATATCCAGCTTTTCCATCGCCTTCTTCTGGTCGGCACCACGCGTCTGGCTGTTCGGGGCGTGGCCCCAAAGCACCATGGCCCGGACATTATCGCCCTGATCCATGTTGGCCTTGTCTTCCAGAACGCCATCGACCCAACGGCTTACCGGGATGCCCTTGAGGTTCATCAAGGGCTTATCCTTGCCCTCGCTGTCCTTGATGGTGGCAAACCGGCCTTTAAGCCAGTCGAGATCCTCCTCCCAGACACGCGCCCAATGCGCCCAGGAACCGGGCTTCAGGCCGTAGTAGCCAGGCAATGAGTGCGACAGAATGCAGAGATCCGTCGCGCCCTGCACATTGTCGTGGCCGCGGAAGATATTCGTTCCGCCACCCGAGGTGCCCATGTTGCCCAGCGCCAGCTGCAGGATGCAGTAGGCCCGCGTGTTGTTATTGCCATTGGTGTGCTGGGTACCGCCCATGCACCAGATCACGGTGCCCGGACGGCTGTTGGCCATGGTGCGCGCCACGCGCTCGAGCTGACTGCCCGGCGTGCCCGTGACCCGCTCGACCTCTTCGGGGTTCCACTTCTTCACTTCTTCGCGGATCTGGTCCATGCCCCAGACCCGGGTGCGGATGAACTCCTCATCCTCCCACCGGTTCTCGAAGATGTGCCACAGGATGCCCCAGACGAGCGCAACATCCGTGCCCGGACGGAAGCGGACATACTCGTCTGCGTGCGCCGCAGTGCGCGTGAAGCGCGGGTCGCAGACGATCAGCGGCGCGTTGTTCTCTTCCTTCGCCTTCAGCACGTGCAACAGCGAGACCGGGTGGGCCTCGGCTGGGTTGCCGCCGATGATGAAGATGGCCCTCGAGTTGTGGATGTCGTTATACGAGTTGGTCATCGCGCCGTAGCCCCAGGTGTTGGCAACACCCGCGACCGTGGTCGAGTGGCAAATCCGCGCCTGGTGATCCACGTTGTTCGAGCCCCAGTAGGCCGCGAACTTACGGAACAGATAGGCTTGCTCGTTCGAGAACTTGGCAGACCCCAGCCAGTAGACGCTGTCGGGCCCGCTTTCCTCACGGATTTTCATCATCCCGTCGCCGATCTCTTCGATCGCCTGATCCCAGGAGATGCGCTTCCACTCGCCGCCTTCCTTCTTCACCGGATACTTCAGGCGCCGCTCGCCATGGGCGTGCTCGCGCACCGAAGCTCCCTTGGCGCAATGGGCGCCCAGGTTGAAGGGGCTGTCCCAGCCAGGCTCCTGCCCGACCCAGACGCCGTTCTGCACTTCTGCCAGCACGGTACAGCCGACCGAGCAGTGGGTGCAGACAGACTTGATTACATCGACATTGCCCGTGGCGGTTGCCGCCTGGGCCTTGGTGACCGTGCCGCCTGTCGCGGCGAGAGCGGTCAGCCCGCCGATCGCCAGACCGGACCCGCGCAGGAACGCGCGGCGGTCAACCGATTTCTGGGCAGCCTTCGACAGGATCGACTCGCTCCGGGGGCGTCCCGCTACCCCGTTCGTCTTTTTCCTGAGCATCTGAATCTCCCGTAGGGTTTCTTTATTCTTGGCAATGGGGTCAGGGCCATTCGCAACCGTCACCCATCGGTGCCATCAGGTCCGGATCAAAAACTGATCAAAACCGCGCGCTTTCGAGATACTTCTCGACGTGCTCGGTCTTGCGATATCCGCTCCCGCTCGTCTCGGCCGCGGCTTCCGCCGTGCCAGAGCCTGTCACCGCGGCCGCGGCAGCGGCCGGTGCGGCAACAGTGGCGAGTTTGAGAAAATCGCGCCGGCTGTTGGCAGCCTTTTCGTCGCTCATTCTCTTTCTCCAATTTGGGGCCGATCCCGCGGCCCGCTGCACCAGAGGGCTCACGCCCCCATCCGAAATGCCTCGCGCTCGATCTCGATGAACGCGCGGCCGATCGCGCCGACAGGCGCGTAAAACACCGATCCCTTCGCCGCTTCCAGATCGGCGAAGAAATGCCCCGCCCAGGGGGCGATATGGGCCGAGAAGAAATCCTTTTGGGCCGAGAGCCCGACCGGCGCCTCGGCAAACCGGCCGAGGATCAGCCCCGCCATCATCTCACAGAGCGAGGCGATGTTGTCCTCCGGCTCGAACACATTCGGCGCCCGCTCGATCCCCAGGCGCGTCATGTCGTTGCGCAGAAGCGCCAGCGGCTTTTCATTGAGGAAACCGGTCATGTAGTAGCTGGCGTAAGGCAGCAGTTCGCCCCGGGCGACGCCGATAAAGAGACGCGAGAATTCGCGCTCGGCCGCCTGCTCGGTCGTGGCCCGGGCGACCCGCGCCAGCGCCTTGACCGCGCGGCCCAGATCGCCGTCATCGCCTTCCAAATCGGCGACACGGTCGATCAAAACCCGTTGAGGCGGATTGGCCAACAGGGCGGAGAGCAGATCGTAGAGGTTCGCGCGAAGGACATCTTCCTCCGCGACGGTCGCGTCCTGCGCCATGTCAGCGAGCGTCATGCGCCCTCCCCTCGTGACCGGTTCTACCCGATCATTCTTAGCCTTGAGGTCCACGCTATCAGCAATTTACGTCAGGTCAATTCAGATGACCAATCGAGCCCGAGATTACGCCCTAAAACGTTTAATCTTCCGCTATGCGGAAACGCATGCGCTTTCTTGGAATCAGCGGTGGCGCGTCGGCAGCAATGACCGGCGGCGCCACATCTGATCCGGCTTCCACTCGTCTTCCTTGCGCGCCGGATGCTTCGTCGTCGGGCGCGGCCGTTTCAGGGGCATCTTCACCTGAGGCAACTTGTTCGTCACTTGCGGGTTCGGCAGACGCCTCGGGCTCGGTGGACTCGGCATGGGCCGGGGATTTCGGCGTCTCGACGAACTTGTCGGCCCATCCCTTGCCCACCTGATAAGCGGTTTGCAGATTTTCGAGCACGGTGGCGGCGTCCGTATAGTCCTCGCCGTAGTCCACAAGTTCGTCCAGGTTCGCCAGCACCGGGTTTGAAATCCACAGCTTGCGAAGCGCCCGGTTGCGGAGGCGCGCAGGCACCGCCTTGGCCATGAACCCCCTTATGTCGTCCCCGGGTTTCAGACTGTCCGGGTCCGGCAGGCCCAACTCCTCCAGAACCTCTGCATCGGTTCGCGCGTCTTCCTGCGGCGCGGGTGCGTCCGCCTCGGCGGGCGGCGTTTCCCCAGGCTCTTCTTCGCGCGCTTCCTGTTTCAGCCGGGACCAGCGGCTGGCGAAGCCGGGCTCAGGATCCTTGGTGCTCAATGGAGCTTCTCCGGCTTTTTCGCTCCCACGCGCATGCCAGCGGGGCTGCGGTAGACATCCGCGGTTTGGCGGATGCGGGCGTCACCCTTGCCGTCATCTATCCGATCGGTTTTCACCTTGTCGCGCTTGCGCTTATAGAACTCTTCTTCCTTGTGATGGCGGGCGACGAAATCGCTGAGCCAACCGATCAGGGTGGGCGGCATCGGCACCGCCTCAACGATCTCCTCGCCGCTGTCCAAGTAATCCTGCGCCTCATAGGCATTGGCGGTGACCAGGAAGACCTCGACCTCGTGCTTGGCGTCCGGGTCTTCGTTCTCGCGCAGAACGACGTAGCATGAAGGCGGGTCGTTGGAGAGCGCCACCAGATAGGCCTCCGTCTCGGCCCGGTGGACTTCCAGCTCACAGGTCGCCGCATGGTACTCGACCGCCTCGCCTTCGCGGCGCATCTCGCGCCACTCGGCGGGGCCAGCGCCGGGCAACACCCCCACGACCCGCCAGACCCACTTGGCCCAGCGGGTGACCCCGGGCTGCTTGCGCAGAACGACGCCGACCGGCAGGGTTGCGGTTCTCTCGGACAAGCGGTCTCTCCCCAACGCAGGTTCCGAAGGTATTCTTGCCGCTTGCGGGCGGTTTGCCAAGTTTACTGCCTCGCGGCGCTGGGGATTTACCGCCAGCCGGGATGGGCAGCGGAATGGCTTGCCCCGGCTCCAGAAAACAATAGGTTCGCCGCAAGCGGCGCATGCGAGACGCCCGTCCAACGATCTTTCCGGGGAGACACCATGGCCGAGACCGCCCCACGCCTTCTGCTGTGCGACTGCACCGGGACGATGCGCCCGGATGCGGAGGCAATTGCCAAGGGCTGCGGGCTGGCGTGCGATCAGGTGCATTCCCATCTCTGCCGGACCCAGGCGGCGGTCGCGGTCAGCGCACTGCAAGGCGACGGTGAGGTGATCATCGCCTGCGGGCAGGAGGCGCCGGCCTTTCTGGACCTGGCCGAGGAGCTGGGAGCCGCCGACCGGTTGACCTGCGTCGATATCCGAGACCGGGCCGGATGGTCTGACGATGACGCGAGCCCGAAGATGGCCGCGCTGATCGCCGATGCTCGGGTCGGTCCGGCCCCGGTGCCGATGATGGACGTGGAATCCGAGGGACTTTGCCTGGTCTATGGCGCGGGCGAGTTGGCGCTGGCCGCCGCCGCGCGGCTGGCGCCTGCCCTGTCGGTCACCTGTATGGTGACCGACCTCGATCAGATCGACGCGGGCACGGATGCGGATATGGACGTCGTAACCGGCCGGATCACCCAGGCGACCGGCGCGCTCGGCAAATTCGCGCTTCAGATCGACGGATTTGCCGAGCTCGCGCCCGCGGGCCGTGGATCGCGAGACTTCTCCGATCGACAGGATGGGGCAAAATCCGATTGCGACATCATCGTCGATCTCTCCGGCGGCCAGCCGCTCTTCCCGGCGCATCACAAGCGCGACGGCTATCTGCGGGCCGATCCGGGCGATCCGTTGGCGGTGGAGCGGGCTCTGTTTGATGCGGCACAACTGGTCGGCACCTTCGAGAAGCCCCTACACATCCGTTTCGACGAGAGCCTCTGCGCCCATAGCCGCGCCAGCCGCCAGGGCTGCAACCGGTGCCTTGATGTCTGCCCCACGGGCGCGATCACGCCCGACGGAGACACGGTCCGGATCGACCCGAATATCTGCGCGGGTTGCGGGGCCTGCCACGCGGTCTGTCCTTCGGGCGCCGCGTCATCGGACGATCCGCCGGTGGCGCATCTCTTCCGGCGCATGCGCGTTATGGCCGAGGCTTTTGCTAAGGCCGGCGGCGGCGCGCCACGCCTGTTGGTCCATGACGGCGAGCACGGGGCCGAGATGATCCGGCTGGCGGCACGGCACGGACGCGGCCTGCCTGGCGACGTGATCCCGCTCGAGATCCCCTCTGTGACAACCTTTGGGCACGCGGAACTGGTAACCGCGCTGGCGCTCGGGTTTTCGGCGGTCGATATCCTGGCCGGCCCGCGCACCGAGCGCTCGGCGATCGAGCCGCAGATTGAGTTGGCCGAGGCAATTTTGGGTGGCACGGACACCGAGGGTGAACGGCTTCGCCTCATCGACCCGGACGACCCGGACGCGCTCAGCGAGCTGCTATATGCCAAGGCGCCAGATGCGCTGGCGGTCGAGCCGATCCTGCCCTTGGGCGGGCGCCGCGACGCGGTGCGCCTGTCGGCCCGGGCGCTGGCGGGAGAAAATCGGCCGGACGACCCGATCGCCCTGCCCGCCGGCGCACCCTACGGCGCGGTCGTTGTGAACACCGATACCTGCACGATGTGCCTGGCCTGTGCTGGGCTCTGCCCCCCAGGCGCGTTGCTGGACAACCCGGACCGTCCGGAACTCAGCTTCCGCGAGGAGGCGTGCCTCCAATGCGGTATCTGCGCCGATACCTGCCCGGAGAACGCGATCACGCTGGTGCCGCAGCTTGACCTCTCTGACGCGGTGCTGTCGGGTCAAGTGCTGAACGAGGAGGAGCCTTTCGCCTGCATCGAGTGCGGGGCGCTGTTCGGGGTCAAATCAACGATCGATCGGATCACTGAAAAGCTGAAGGACAAGCACGAGCTTTTCACCGGTTCGGACAATTTCCGCCTGATCCAGATGTGCGACGATTGCCGGATCCGCGCGCAATACCATTCAGACTCCGCGCCCATGTTTATGGGTGAACGGCCAAAGGTGCGCACGACCGAGGATTACCTGGCAGACCGCGAGAAGGACGAGAAGGGCGACTGACCCTACCTTGACAAGCATCTAGCCGCGCCGCACATCCGGTCGGCGACACGAAGGAAATGAGCCCAATGAACGAAGACGCTTTCAACATGTCGATGCGCAAGTTTCTGAAGCAGGTCGGTGTGACCTCGCAGCAGCAGATCGAACAGGCGATCCGAGCGGCTAACCCCGCCGGCCCGGTCAAGGTGCGCGCTGTCGTCACCATTCCGGAACTCGACATGGAACACGTGATCGAGGGCGAGATCGCAACTGGAGGCGCTGAATGAGCGTCACCACCGAGGATGTCGTCGCGACGCTGGAGAAGATCGTCGATCCGGGACAGGGCAAGGACCTGATCGCGGCCGGTATGGCCAAGGCGATCTCGGTCGCCGATGGCGATGTCAGCTTCGTGATCGAGGTTGATCCGGCCAAGGGCGCGGCGATGGAACCGGTCCGGGCGGCCGCTCAGGCGGCGGTCGAAAAGCTGCCGGGCGTCGGCAAGGTCTCGGCGATCCTGACCGCCCATTCCGACACGCCAACGGCGCCGGCACCAAAAGGTCCGCCGCCAGAGCTCAATGTAGGCAGGCGCCCTCCCGCCGAGCCTGCCAACAAGAAGATCCCGGGCGTCGATCACGTAATAGCCATCGCATCGGGCAAGGGCGGGGTTGGCAAGTCCACTGTGACCGCCAATCTTGCGGTCGCGCTGACCGCGCAAGGGCTGCGGGTCGGCTTGCTCGATGCGGACGTCTATGGCCCGTCGCAGCCCCGGATGCTGGGCATCTCGGGCCGGCCCTCCTCGCCCGACGGCAAGATCATCCTGCCGCTGCGCAATCACGGGGTCACGGCCATGTCGATCGGCTTCATGGTGCCCGAGGGCGAGGCGGTCGTCTGGCGCGGTCCGATGCTTATGGGCGCGCTGCAACAGTTCCTGGGACAGGTGCAGTGGGGGCGGCTGGACGTGCTGCTGGTCGATCTGCCGCCCGGCACCGGCGACGTGCAACTGACACTCAGCCAGAAGGCCGAGGTGACCGGCGCCGTTATTGTCTCGACACCCCAGGACATCGCTTTGCTCGACGCGCGCAAGGCGCTGGATATGTTCAAGAAAACCGAGACACCGGTGCTCGGTCTGATTGAGAACATGTCGACTTATATCTGCCCGAATTGCGGTCACGAGGCGCATATTTTCGGACATGGGGGCGCCAAAGCCGAAGCCGAGAGGCTGGGCATCCCGTTCCTAGGCGAGGTGCCGTTGGACATCGACATTCGGGTCGCGGGGGACAGCGGCGCGCCGATCGTCGCGGCCAAGCCACATCTGCCGCAGGCCCGTGCGTTCATGGATATCGCCGAGCGTCTGACCGACGGCCCGGCCTTCGAGTAAACCCATGGAGATCGACGACGCCCCCAGCTTCCCGCCGCTTCTACGCGGCGAGGAAACCGCGCCCGGCATGGATCCCTTTGCCAAGGCTATCGCAGCGGCGGCGCTAGGCACCGAGCCCGGGCTGATCTGCTGGGCGCGCGATGAGACGGCAATGCGCGCCGCACTGGTCCTGGCGCCCGAGGCGCCGCTGGCCAAAGCGATCGGCATCACCTTCGCGGTGGCGCATGGGCTGGGCGACGCTCTGGGGGCGCTGGCCCCGCCGGAGGTTGCCCTACATTACGTCTGGCCGTGCGGGTTCAAGGTTAACGGTGCTGATTGCGGGCGGCTGCGCATGGCCGCCTCGATCCCCGACCCGGAAACCGAGCCGGATTGGCTGGTTGTGGGAATCGAAATGCCTTATCTGCCGCCCTCGGAGCTCGAGCCAGGGCAGCGGCCGGATCAGACGAGCCTGGTGGAAGAGGGCTGCCTTGAAGTCACGCCGATGAAACTGCTCGAAAGCTGGTCACGGCACACGCTGGTCTGGATCAACCGCTGGCTTGACGACGGGTTCGAGCCACTGCACGCCGCCTGGCGCGAGCGAGCCTGGGAGATGGGAGAACCCCTGCCCGATGGGAGCGGCATCTTCATGGGGCTCGACGAGTTGGGCGGGATGCTGGTCAAGACCGACGAAGGCACCCGGATACGCTCCCTGATCACGATGCTGGAGGACGCCGCGTGAGGCTGGCCCGCACACTGCGCTTCGACGAGTCCGACGAGCGGGTCTTCGAGAACCCGGCGGAACCGGACGAATGGGCGATTTCGGGCGCCTTCGAATTCTCGGACTGGACCGGCGAGATGCTGACCGGCAAGCCGCGCCAGGCCTTCGCCAACGGCTGGCTGGGCCTCGAAAGCTTTGGGCGCGCGACATTCGTAGCCACAGCTCAGATCGAGCAGGCGGAGTATGACACCCTGGTCGAGCGTCTGGCCCAGCATTTCGTCGATGTATTCGGCGCGCCCGATCTTGACGCTGCCCGGCCCGTCGCCGAGGACGAACTGCGCTTCATGCGCGAGATGTGCGAGGACCACGATCCGAACACGCTGCTGGTGGTCCAACGCGAGATGGTCGAGGCCGGCGTCTCGGAGAGCTTCCGCGCGATCAAGCCCCAAGAGGCCTCGCTAGACATGGTCGCGATTCATGGGGACTTGGACGACGTTTAGAGAACGCTTGGCCTGAGCGGACCACCGTCCTAGCATTAGGGCGACCGGCGCCGCCGGGCGGCGCCATTCCTTGAAAGCAAGACTTGAGGGAGGCCCCAATGTGCGATCATTGCGTCATCGAAAGCGTGAAACAGCGAATGCTGAGCCGCCGCGATCTGTTGCGCGCTGCTCCTGCCGTGGCCGTGGGCGCCACAATGGCCGCGGCCCCGGTTGCGCCGGCCGCGGCTGCTACGTCAAGCGTGGTCGACATGACCCACGAGGTGCATGAAGGCTTCCCAACGTATTTCGGCGCCCCCGGAATCGGGCTGACCCAGAAATTCAATTTCGCCGAGAACGGCTTCAACCTGTTCGAGCTGACCCTGAACGAGCATACCGGCACTCATATCGACGCGCCGCTGCATTTCTCGGCCGATGGGCAGAGTGTGGCCGAGATCCCGGTCGAAAACCTGGTCGTCCCGCTCGCCTGCATCGACATCCGCGCGCGCGCCGCCGAGGATGCGGACACGCTGGTGACCCCCGATGACCTGACGGCCTGGCAATCCGCCAATGGCGACTTCCCGGAGAATTGCTGCGTCGCGATGAATTCCGGTTGGGACAAGCATGTGAGCTCGGACAAGTTCCGCGGCGTCGATGCGGAGGGCAAGCAGCACTATCCCGGCTTCCATGTGGAAGCGGCGCAGATGCTGATGGAGGCAACGTCGGCCGTCGGCCTTGCGGTGGATACGCTCTCGCTCGATCACGGGATCTCGGCCGATTTCAAGACCCACTACGCCTGGCTGCCGACCAACCGGTGGGGAATCGAAAACCTGGCCAACTTGGATGCGGTGCCAGCCTCGGGCGCGACCCTCGTCGTCGGCGCACCGAAATGGCGCGGCGGTTCGGGCGGGCCCTCGCGAGTGATCGCGCTGGTCTGAGCTTCACTCACATGACACGACAGATCCAGCCGACCCATCGCGGAGCCGGCTGGCCATTCTTTTCATGCGGCGCGCGCTCTGTTAACGTCCCGGCGCAAGGGGGGTGGGCGTGATATTGGCCCGACAACATTTTGGGAGGCGATCTTATGGCCAATGTGGACTGGTATATCGAGGGCAAGGCATTCGGCAACTGCAATTGCGTCTATGGCTGTCCCTGCCAATTCGAGGACATCCCGACCGACGGCCACTGCCACGGGTTCGAGGTTCTTCATATCGACAAGGGTCATTTCGGCGATACCGATCTGGTCGGCATTCGCACTGCCCTGCTCTACTCCTGGCCCGGCCCGGTCTTCGAGGGCAACGGCGAGATGCAGGCGATCATCGACGAGAGCGCGAATGACGCGCAGCGCGCGGCCCTGAAAACCGTCTTGCACGGCGGCGAGACCGACGAGGCGAAAACCCATTGGTGGGTATTCCATGCCATGTGCAGCACGGTGCATGACACGCTCTACAAGGCGATCGACTTCGAGGCCGATATCGAAGCGCGTTCAGCACGGGTCTCGATCCCGGACGTTCTTGAATCAACTGGCCGACCAATCAGCGCGCCGCATAGTGATGGTGCCGAGCATCGGGTGCGGATCGATATCCCCGGCGGCATCGAGTTCGATTTCGCTGAGGTCGGCAGTGCCTCGACCAAGTCGGCGGGCGCGATCAAGCTTGACCTGAACGACAGCTATGGCCAGTGGCACACAATGCGCCACGCGCCGGGTGGTGTTGTGCGCTAGGCGCCACCTGCCATGACGCCCGCCAAGGCAATCGAAGCCCTGGCCCGCCGCGACCGCATCGTCGTTGCAGCCGCGCTGGCGGGCATCGCCACGCTTTCGTGGGTCTATATCTTCCATCTCGCGGCCGGGATGGTGGGCATGGGCGCCATGGAGGCGATAGCGATGCCTGCATTAAAACCCTGGAGCGCCACTGACGCCCTCACGATGTTCGTCATGTGGGCAGTCATGATGACCGCGATGATGATCCCCAGCGCCGCGCCGATGATCCTGCTCCATGCAGCCATCCTCAGAAAGCGCAATGACGGACAACCGCCCGGCGCGGCCACCATCGCCTTCGCTGCTGGTTATCTCGTTGTCTGGACCGGGTTCTCCGCGCTTGCGACCACCACGCAATGGGGCCTCGAACAGGCCGCGTTGCTGTCGCCGATGATGGTCAGCACCAGCCCCTATCTTGGCGCGCTCCTGCTGATGGCCGCCGGGCTCTACCAGATGACCAACCTGAAGGAGGTCTGCCTCCAGCATTGCCGCTCGCCGATGCACTTCATCTCGTTGCATTGGCGCAATGGGACGGGCGGGGCGTTCCGCATGGGGCTCGACCACGGGGTCTACTGCGTCGGTTGTTGCTGGGTATTGATGGCGCTCTTGTTCGTGGGCGGGGTGATGAACCTGCTCTGGATCGCGGCGCTGGCCGCCTTCGTGCTGATCGAGAAGCTGGTGCGCGGTGGCGCCCTGTTCGGCCGGACCGCGGGCGGCGCGATGATCCTTGCTGGCGCCGGGATGCTGGCCGCCGCCGGCTAGACCAGAACCGTTTCAGACTGGTTCAGTCTGAAAAAGGATTTGGTCCAGACTCATGTGTTTGAGCAAAATCCTAGGATCAGACTGGTTCAGTCTGATCCGGTTTTGCTCTAGGGGCCGCTTACACAGCCTTCTGGCGCAGGGACGCAAAGCTTTCCCGAGCGCGCATCCGCTCGGCCCATGCGCCCGCATGGTCGCAACCGCCAGGCGGCGGCGTTCCGGTGATGTCGCTCACGAAGATTGCCGCCATCCCAGTGATGTCGGCAATAGTGAACGCCTCACCCGCGATGAAGGGCCGGCGATCGCACATTTCCGGGTCCAACCAGGCCCAGTTCTCGGCGAAGAGCGGCTTTTGCGATGCCGCATAGGCCGGGATCTGCTCGAGCCTGTCGGCAAAGAACGCCAGCGTATGGCGCCCCATATCACCGATCGGTCCGAATATGTGGAACTCGATCCTGCGGTTCCACATTTCGACCATTGCAGCTTTCACGGCGTCCTCGCCCAGCAGACTGGGCTTTGGATGAAGCGCTTCGAAATACCGGCAAATCGCCACGCTTTCGGTCAGAATGCGGCCATCGTCGAGTTCCAGGACGGGCAATTCGCCCAGCGAGTTCTTGGCGAGGAACGCCGGCGTCCGCGTGCCGCCTTGCATCACGTCGATCTTTTCGCGCGCGACCTCGATGCCCTTCTCGGCCAGAAAGACGTTCACACGCAGTGAATTAGGGGTCATCGCGTCATAGAGTTTCATGGTCTCGGTCTCCCATCCCTTGGAGTGTTCTTAAAATCAACGAGCCGGTTGACTAATCTTTGAAACTGAATTAGTCAACCGATAAGTTGACTTTTATGGAGCCGGCACGATGACCGACCTCAACCAAACCTTTTCCGCCCTCTCGGACAAGACAAGGCGGGCTATCGTCACCCGCTTGGCCGAGGGCGAGGCGCCGCTGTCGGATCTGGCCGAACCTTTTGACATGTCGCTGACCGCGGTCTCGAAGCATGTGCGTGTGCTTTCGGATGCGGGACTGGTCCGGGTCAGCAAACGGGGCCGGACGCGCTATTGCGAGTTGGAGGCGGCGCCGATGAAGGAGGCCTCGGCCTGGCTCGAGACATACCGGCGGTTCTGGGAGAGCCAATTCGAGTCGCGTTCCCGCTATCTGGGAGAAAATCCATGACGCTCGCATTTCTGAAGAGCGCGCCGGGCGCCGAGCCGGTTATCGTCGAGGGATTGATCGCGGCTCCGGTTTCACGAGTCTATCGGGCATGGACTGATCCCGAAGATATCGGGAATTGGTTTGGCCTGAAACCCGGCGGCCCGGTCTCGGCCAAGATCGACCTCAGGGTGGGCGGACGATGGCGCTTCGTCATGTCGGAGGAGGCAGACCAGCGATCCGTCCTGGAAGGTGAATACCTGCGGATCGAGCAGGACCGGTGCCTGGCCTTCACCTGGCGCCATGTGCGCGAGAGCGGTGACGGCACCCGCGACACGACGGCGCCGTCGCAAGTGACGGTGACCTTCTGGGCCGAGGGTGCCGCCACCCACATGCATCTGCGCCACGAAGGCATCGTTCAGGAGGACGGACGCCGCGGCGTCGGCCACGGTTGGGAGGCAACCTTCGGGCATCTCACGGATTGGCTCGCCTCGGGCGGTTGAGCCCTCTCCGGTCGGTCAGCCCCCCTGCTGACCTTTCGGCTGGCGCATGAAGGTCAGCAGCGCGAAGCGCACGCCCTTGGTGACCGGCAGCGCCTCGTGCAAGAGCGAGCACGAGAAGATCACCGCGCCGCCATTACCGGGCTTGTAGCCATGGGGTCCGTATTCCGGGAAGACCAGTTCGCCCCCCTCGTATTCGTCGCCGTTGAGGTTCAGCGTCATGGCGAAGCGGCGATCCGCGGTCTCGGGCGAGATGTTGTCGCGGTGGGTGCGGAACCGGTCCTCTCGGTCGGCAGCATAGCGGCAGATCAGGAACCGGTCGAAGACAAAGCCCTGGAAATCGAAGGCCTTGGCCATCTCGGGCGCCACGCGGCGCCCGATCACGGTGCTCAGGGTCTTGTGCATCTCCGGATCCTCGATCTTCAAGTCGAGGCGTTTCTTGATGATGTGATGCACGCGCTGCATCTCCTGCCCCGCCAGCACCGAGCCGACCGTACCCTCCTGCACGTCGCCGGCCTCGAAGAGGCCCATCAGCGCCTTGCACATGGCCGGATCCAAGAGGTTGGGCATGGTCAGGACCGGAGCGGTCGTATTGCGGCTCTCAGGCGCCGGCCGGGGCGGCCGGGCGGCATAGAAGGCCAGAACCTCGTCGGCCAGTGCCCCGGAATCGCCGGTCATTGCCGCCAGAAGGCGCTGGTTCGGGTCCAGCAGCAGCGCCACCGCCTGACCTCCGGACAGAATGTCGGCACCAAGACCCGTCTGGGTCAGATAAGCGGCACTGATCTTGCGCTCGGCATCCGCCCAGACATGCAGTTTGGTCGACAGCGCCTTGACCACCTCCTGCGGCGCCTGGGCGATGCAGAATACGTCGATCCCGGCGGCCGCGAACTTCTCGGCCGCGCTTTGGAAAGCCACCAGGGCCGCCGGCAGGATCGGCGGCTGGAACGGCCCGGTCAGCAGGAGAACAACCGGCCGCCCCTCGACCCGGTCATAGAACATCGTGAATTTGCCGTTGTGGTCGGGCAGCACGAAGTTCGGCGCGCGGTCGCCCGCGGCCAGGGCCTCACTGGGAGCGTCGAGCACGGTCACGGGGGCTGGCCCTTCCTTCGGTCGGTCTTGGCCTGGTTCTAGTGCACCCCAGTTTCTAGTGCACGCCAATTGGGGCGTCGATAGTTTCCAGCCTGCGGCATCGCCCGCCCCCACCGGGGCTTGGCGCCGCCGGTGCCAGCGCCTAACCTCGCGATGGATTGAGATCGGCAAGGGGGCATCAGATGCGGCTAAACGGCAAGCGGGCACTGATCACCGCGGCGGGCCAGGGGATCGGCCGCGCATCCGCCGAGGCGATGATGCGCGAGGGCGCCCAGGTCTTCGCGACCGACGTCAACATGGAGACGCTGGGCACGCTGGAGGGCGCCGAGACGTTCGCGCTGGACGCCCGCGATCCCGATCAGATCGCCGCCGGCGCCGAGCGGGCACAGCCCGACATCCTGGTCAACTGCGCCGGCTTCGTCCATGCGGGCGCGATCCTGGACGCGACCGAGGAGGAGTGGGATTTCGCCTTCGACCTAAACGTGAAATCCATGTTCCGCACGATCCGCGCTTGCTTGCCCGGGATGCTGGAGCGCGGGGCTGGGTCGATCATCAACATGGCCTCGGCCGCCTCGTCGATCATGGGCGCGCCGAACCGCTGCGTCTATGGAGCGACGAAGGGCGCCGTGATCGGCCTGACTAAAGCGGTGGCGAAAGACCACATAACTCAGGGAATCCGCTGCAATGCAGTCTGCCCGGGCACGGTCGACACGCCCTCGCTGCATGACCGGATGCGCGCGACCGGGGACTACGAGACCGCGGTGAAAGCCTTCATCGCCCGCCAGGACATGGGGCGGCTGGCGACCGCCGACGAGATCGCCGCGCTGGTGGTTTACCTCGCCAGCGACGAGAGCGCTTTCATGACCGGCCAGGCCTGCGTGATCGACGGCGGGTGGTCGGGCTGATGGACCGATGCCCCGGACCTGATCTGGGGCCTCGACCAGCAAAGAGAACACATCGAGATCCCGGCTCAAGGCCGGGAGGCAGCAGGAGGGAACGGTAGATGAAACTGATGCGCGTCGGCCCAAAGGGTGCCGAGAACCCTGCGATCCTGGATGCCGATGGCGTGATCCGCGACGTCAGCGCCCATGTGGCCGATATCGACGGCAGCGCGCTTTCGCCGGATGGCCTGGCACAACTCGCGGCGATCGACCCGGCCTCGCTGCCAATGGTTGCCGAGGGCACCCGGATCGGCCCCTGCATGGGCAATATCGGCAAGCTCTGCTGCGTGGGCCTCAACTATTCCGACCACGCGGCCGAGACCGGCGCCGAGGTGCCGCCCGAGCCGATCCTGTTCGGGAAGGCGGTGACATCCGTTTCCGGCCCCTTCGACGATATCGAGACCCCGCGGGGCTCGGACGCGCTCGATTACGAGGTCGAGATCGCGATCGTGATCGGGACGCGGGCGAAGAACGTCGCCGAGGCGAATGCCATGGACCATGTGGCGGGCTTCGCCGTCTTCAACGACGTCTCCGAGCGGACCTTCCAGACCAAGCGATCCGGCCAGTGGCTGAAGGGCAAGAGCCACGACAGCTTCGGCCCCTTGGGCCCCTGGATGGTGACCCGCGACGAGATCGCGGACGTGGACAACCTGCCGATGTTCCTTGACGTGAACGGCGAGCGGCGCCAGACCGGCAACACCTCGACGATGATCTTCAAGATCCCGCACATCGTCAGCTACATCTCACAATTCATGACGCTTTATCCTGGGGACGTGATCCCCACCGGAACGCCTCCGGGTGTCGCCATGGGCATGACCCCGCCGGGCTGGCTGAAACCGGGTGACGTCGTTGAACTAGGCATCGAGGGGCTGGGGACGCAACGGCAGACAGTGGCTGGAGATGTGTAACGCGGCGCCCATCCAGCGAGCTTTTCAGCAAATATCGCATGTGGAGGATTAGTCCGCCCTTGTGGCCAATATCCCAGATTTGGGTCAATGGGGTGGCTCAGGTTGCTCGGGTCTGCTCTACGCCAAAGGCGCCTCATTCCAGCGCGAAGTCGAGAAACACGTTCCGGCAAGTGCGCGCAATCACTCCGCTGCGCGTGAGCGACACTCGCCGTCGAGCTAACTCGTCCGCGTCGCGGAAAAACGCGGACGACACTCGCTTTGTATCCGTGGCGTTGATTTCGACGCCGAGGAAGCGGCCTTCGCGCACACGCCGGATACCTTGTTTTGCCAAGGCGTCGCCGCGGGCATTCGAATTCCAGAATGACTTCACCCATGCCGAGAACCGGCCGTTGTCCCAAAAGCCAATCGGCAATCCTTGCCCGCGTGCTGCCCATTCGTACTGACCGGCATCTCTGGGGTCGTTGCGCTTCGCGCGGACAACCAAGTCGCGCAGGGGCGTCAACGCTCCATAATAGAATAGGGTGCCAGCAACCGCGCCTGAACCCTCGCGAACCTTCGCGGCTAGCCCTTCGGAGGCAGCCGCAATTCGCTCTCTACTGAGGTCGTGAAAGAGGTCATCGTAGACTGTATACTTCGCGGGATCCGGGGAACCGGCGAGCCCGACGCGATCATCGCAGCCAATCCGGTCCCAAGGGATTTCGAGACGACGGTAGAAATTGGCCCAAAACGGAGGATGTCCGCCTGAATTCGCGCCGAGGTGTTCATCAATCTTCAAATCGTTGACGACAGGGATGATCCCAGATGCTTTCAGCCACATCATTGCGAAGGCAGAACATCCCGCGCCGGTCGCCCTATTCGGCCGACTGAGCAGCGAACCAAACCGGTTGTGCACGCCTCGGTCGACGAACTCCAAAAAGACATTCAGCGCATCCAGTGCGTTCTCGACGGGAAGCCGGAAACGGACAAAAACAACATTGCCATCCTCGATCGAGATGACCGGTCCGACATTGCCTTCGCCCTCACGCCGGTAGTTCAGCCCGTCGATCACAACCAGCTTGCGTTGCCTGAGCCGCAATTCCTCGACAACCTCGGCAGAACTGTTCAATCGTCCAGGCTGCCATGTCAGTAGGACGCCGCCGATCCCGAGTTGGCGATCGAGCGTCAAATCCACGAGCTCCTCATCCGCCCGCACGATCGTGGTCATACCGGTGAGCACGGCGGGAAGGCCTGGAATTTCAACCTTGACGAAGAAATGCCCGATCGGATGGCCGGGCACCGGGCGTCGTTCACGGTCGTCCGTGAATACCGGCGAGACATAGTTCGAGTAGGCGGACTTCAACAGATTTGAGGGGTCACGGAAGTCGATGCCACGATCAACTCCGGGCTCCTCCGAGGGAAGGTCTGAGAGCGGGGAATCAACATTATACAACGTGATGAGAGCGTAACGCCGGCCGCGTTCGTCGATCAGATCCGGAGTGACGCCCGGCAACGTGACATCGGTATAAATCGGCACGTCGGGATCGCGCTCCGGATCATATTTGTGCTCGATGAGTTGAAGATCTAACGGCTTGGCGGCGCCAACGCGCTTCGTTTGGTGCCCGGCGTTGACTGGCACGAAGCGCGCGCCTCCCTCGTGCTCATATCGAACCCCTTGAACAACGAAACTACCAGGCAATCGGTCAATCGGGTTTCGCAGCAGGTCACCCTCTTGAGCGTCGGAAGTCGTCTCGCCAAATGGAGTTGCGATAGCAGCGCAAATCAGCAAGCGAACCAAAGCATGACGATAGAAGTCCATTGGCTTCAAATCCATTCGCACGCTGTTGATTCTTTGAGGCTATCAGCCAGACGGTGTCTAAGCGCCCGCCATTCCGGCCGTCATGATCCGGATCAATCCTCGCACAGCGCCGTTTTGTGGGCGCGAACGAGCCCACCGCGGGTCAGTTCGATGATGGGCTCCTGCGAGCCCATCCTACGGTTCACCCAACCTGCTGGTGCACCTCGATCACGTTGCCTTCTGGGTCCAGGAAGAAAACTTGATGCCAGGTCTTGGCAAAGGTGGTTCCGTAATCGGAATAAGGGATGCCATTTTCGTCGAGGATCTTCAGGAACGCGGCGATGTCGTCTGTGCGGAACGCGATGTGCCCGCGGTCGACGGGGTTGATCACATGCCCGTTCCTGAACGCCACGCCCAGGTCACGCTCAGCGAGGTGCATCTGCATTTTCCCCTCGGTGGCGAAGCGGATCTTGCCGCTGTAGCCGGCATCACCGGTTGCCTCGGTGCGCGGAAAGTTCTCCTGCGGGACGTCATCCAGGCCCAGCACATTCGTGTAGAAATCGTGCATCCGCTCGACATTTTCCGAGACGAAGTTGATGTGGTGAAATTCAAGTTTCATCGCGGAGTTCTGCCTCTTTGCCCGTTCCCATGCGACCAACCCTATCGCTTGAGCGTGGCCGTGACGAGGCCGCCGAGCTGACACATCCGCGTCAGCCCTCACCCCCGGTCGATCAGCTTCGCGAGCGCCGGTGAGAGGCCCCGGGCCGGCTTTGGTGACGGCCGTGCGAAGCTACCCTTCTCCGGCGGGCGCAGCTCCAGGTTCACCAGGCTCTCGGCCAGTTTGACCGCGCACGCGACCGGATCGATCAGGGGGACCGGGACCCGGTCGGCGATCTCGCGGGCCAGACCCGCTGTGGGGCCGCCGCCCAGGATCACCACCTCGGCGCCGTCCTGCTCGACCGCCAGGCGGCACTGCTCGGTCAGCTCGGCCACCAGGTCCGCCTTCGCCGTTGTGATGTCGGGCACTGCCACCGGGATCGCCCGAGCGCTGGCCATGCGACCGCTGAGGCCATGCTCCTCGGCGCATTCCATGTACCAGGCCCTCAGCCGCTCGGTCAGGCAGACGATCGAGTAGCGCTTCCCTTGCGTATAGGCGAACAGGAACGCCGCCTCCGAGACGCCGACGACCGGGATCTCCATCAGCTCCTTTGCCGCGAAGACCCCGGGATCACCGAAGGCCGCGACGATGGCCGCATGGCAGCCCGCGCCCTTCTCCGCCAGCACGTCCAGCACCGCATGGGCCGCAATCGCCGCCTCGACGCGGTTCTCGATATAGAGCGTGCCGAAACCGGCCAGCGCCACCTCGATCTCGGTGCCCGGGCTGGCGGAGCGGCGCGCCTCGGCGGCCATGACCTCGGCGATGGCCCCAGTGACGTTCGGATTGACCAGCAGCAGCTTCATCGCGGTCTGACCTCCTGCGCTATCGCATTACCGTCGGCCTCAGGCGAAACCCTTCAAGATCTCCAGCGCCTCCGCATGGACCGCCGGGTCGCCAGCCGCGACGGCCTGGCCGCCCCAGCGGCAATCGCCGCCCTTCCAGTCGGTGACCACGCCGCCGGCGGCCTGGATCAGCGCTGCCGGGGCGGCGATGTCGTAGGCGTTGAGCGACGACTCGATCACCAGGTCCACATAGCCGGCGGCGACCAGGGCATAAGCGTAGCAATCGGTGCCGTAGCGGGCCAGCCGGACATGGGACTCGACAGCGCGGTAGCCCTCCCATTCCCGGCCATCGAAAATGTCCGGCGAGGTGGTGAAAAGCGTCGCCTCGGCCAGGCTGGCGCAGGCGCGGGTGCCTATTGACTGGGTCCCGCCGCGGAAAGTCAGCCAGGCGCGCGGCGCGCCATCGGCCTTCACGCCGACGAAACGCTCGCCAATATGCGGCTGATCGACGATCCCGATCCTACCGGTCTGGCCGTCATCCAGCGCGATCAGGGTGCCCCAGACCGGCAGGCCGGAAATGAAGGCGCGGGTGCCGTCGATCGGGTCGACGACCCAGGTCAGGCCACTGGTGCCCTCGGTCAGCCCCTCCTCCTCGCCGAAGACCCCGTCATCCGGGCGCTCGGCGGTCAGAATGGCGCGGATCGCGGCCTCGGCCTCGTGGTCGGCTATGGTCACCGGATCGAAGGCACCGTCGTTCTTCTTGTTATCGGTGCTCAGTGCCCGCGAGCGGAAATGGGGCAAGCAGGCCGCGCCGGCCGCATCGGCCAGACGGCAAGCAAGATCGGTAAGTGCCGTGAGGTCTGAAGGAGTCATGAACCGGGCTAAGATCGGAACGGGCGTCGCGCCCGCCCGTTCTGCCCGCTACCCCCCAAAACGTCAACACGGGCCCCGGCGCCTGGCCGGAGCCCGTGGTGGTGTTGCGTAACAGCTCAGGCCGCTTCGCTGAGAACGCGGGCGAGATCGAACAACCGCCGCCGCTGCGTTTCCGGAATCGCGTAATACGACCGAACCAGTTCCAGCGCTTCCTTGTCTGTCAGGACATCCCCCTGGGCCTCACCGGTATCCGGCGCTTGGCCATCCAGTCCCTCGAAGAAAAACGACACCGGCACCTGCAGGGCCGCCGCAATATCCCACATGCGGCTGGCACTGATGCGGTTCGCGCCAGTTTCGTATTTCTGGATCTGCTGAAACTTGATGCCGACACTCTCGGCAAGTTGAAATTGAGTCATCCCCAGCATCCAACGCCGCTGGCGAACCCTCTGACCTACATGCACATCCACTGGATGAGCCATACCGAACCCCCTTTTGTTGAACCAACCCACAGATACAGTATTATTCTAAATTGAATTAGGCGACTATAGGGCAACGCTCTGGGGAACTACTTGAGATTGCAAATAGAATTGTTCACTCAACCCTAGGTTGTAAAAGTATCTTATTAGTAGCTTGAACTGCGTCTTCTAAGCCACTGAGAACGCTGAATACGGCGGAAATGCGGCGAACGGGAATCGTCCGCACGCGAATCAATCGTGATTCGCACAAGGCCGCAGTGAGGCCGGCCACGGACCGGGCCGGCGCGGCGGACCCCCAGGACCGGGGATCCGCGCTCGCCTATCGCGGTATCAAGCTGCTTCGCTGAGGACGCGGGCCAGGTCGAACAGCCGTCTGCGCTGTCCCTCCGGCATCGCGTAATAGGCACGGACCAGGTCCAGAGCCTCTTTGTCCGTCAGCACATCGCCACGGGCTTCCTGGTTTTCCATCGCCTGGCCTTCCAGCCCTTCGAAGAAAAACGCAACGGGTACGTCGAGCGTCCCCGCAATGTCCCACAGCCGGCTGGCGCTGACCCGGTTCGCACCGGTTTCGTATTTCTGAATTTGTTGGAACTTGATCCCAACCTTCTCGCCCAACTGCTGCTGGGTCATGCCCATCATCCAACGCCGCTGACGTACGCGCTGTCCCACATGGACGTCGACAGGATGCCTCATCTGATTATCCCTTTGACTGCTCACTCTGACCACTCGCTCTAGTTGGCCCTCTCAGGCGAAATGAGACTACGTCAGGCACCTTGGTTTTCGCGTGCAATTTTTTTCAAATTGGATGATTTTTCCGGCTCGGACTCCCGGTTTGTTGCTCAAATACAACGAAAACGGGTGTTTCAGGATGAAAATTCGCCTGCCGTAAAATCCAATAGTCCGAGAAAGTTATCCTAAAACTCTAAAGTAAGACTCGCAGTCGAGCCGCCGCGAGGGGCAAATCCGCTCCAGATTTGGGGGGATCGATGGGGGCTTTTTCCGGGACCTCGGGATCAAGCATCCGTGCCCGCCGGGCAGGTGACACCCATGCCGCCCAACCCGCAATAGCCGCCCGGGTTCTTGGCCAGATATTGCTGGTGATAGTCCTCGGCGAAGTAGAACTCGTCGGCGGGAAGGATCTCGGTGGTGATCTTGCCGTGGCCTGCCTGCGCCAACCGTTCCTGGAACCGATCGCGGGTCTCGCGGGCCAGGCGCGCCTGCGCGTCGTCATAGGTATAAATGCCCGAGCGGTATTGGGTGCCGATATCGTTGCCCTGGCGCATGCCCTGGGTCGGGTCGTGGTTCTCCCAGAAAACCTTGAGCAGGGTCTCGTAGGTGATCTTGTCCGGGTCGTAGACCACGCGCACCACCTCGTTATGGCCGGTGCGGCCCGAGCAGACCTCGTGATAGGTGGCGTTCGGCGTCTCGCCCGCCGCATAACCCGCCGCGGTGAGCCAGACGCCTGGCAGCGTCCAGAACTGCCGCTCGGTGCCCCAGAAACAGCCCATGCCGAACATGGCCAGTTCCAAGCCGTCGGCATATGGACCAGCCAGGGGGTTGCCGTTGACGAAGTGCTGCTCGGCGGTGGGAATCTGGAAATCGCGCCCTGGCAGAGCGGTTCCGGCTTCGGGCATGGCGGTTTTCTTGAACAGGCCGAACATCGCAAATCCTTCGCAACCGGGGTCGCAACCTAGCAGTGCCCCAAAAGAGGTGTCCCGGGATTATGGGGCGGTTTCGCCATGGAACAAGTGCGCACCCGAAAAGCGGTCACTGAATTGCGAACATGTGGGGAACAAACGCTTCCCCTGCCCGGCCCGCGCCGTTATGGTCTGCGCCTATGAACGGGATGGATATCGACGAGGCCGCGGCTTTCGAGCAGTGGGAAAGTGCTTCGCAGGACAGGCGGCCGCTTTCTGAGCGTGCCGCCGCGCCCGCGCCGTATCTCGACAGTCTGAACCCGGACCAGCGAAAAGCGGTCGAGGCGCTGGAGGGGCCGGTCCTGGTGCTGGCGGGTGCCGGCACCGGCAAGACCCGTGCGCTGACCACGCGGCTTGCGCACCTGATCCACACAAGGCGCGCCTGGCCCAGCCAGATCCTGGCGGTCACCTTCACCAACAAGGCCGCCCGCGAGATGAAGGAGCGGATCGGCGATCTGGTCGGCGGCACGGTCGAGGGGATGCCCTGGCTCGGCACCTTCCACTCGATCTGCGTCAAGATCCTGCGCCGCCATGCGGAACTGGCGGAGCTGAAATCCACCTTCACGATCCTGGATACCGACGACCAGATCAGGCTGATCAAGCAGCTGTTGGCCGCCGAGAACGTGGACGAGAAGCGCTGGCCGGCGCGGCTGTTCGCCTCGATGGTCGACCGCTGGAAGAACCGCGCGCAAGGCCCAGGCCAGGTGCCGCCCGACGAATGCGGCTTCGCCAACGGCCGGGGCGCCGAGTTCTATCAGCTTTACCAGGACCGGCTGCGGGTGCTGAACGCGGTCGATTTCGGCGACTTGCTGCTGCACGTCGTGCAGATCTTCCAGAAGAACCCTGATGTGCTGGCCGACTATCAGAACCGGTTCAAATACATCCTGGTCGATGAGTATCAGGATACCAACGTGGCCCAGTATTTGTGGCTGCGGCTGCTGGCGGCGGAGCATCGCAACATCTGTTGTGTCGGCGACGACGACCAGTCGATCTATGGCTGGCGCGGCGCCGAGGTGGGCAACATCCTGCGATTCGAGCGCGATTTCGAAGGTGCCGAGGTCATCCGGCTGGAACAGAACTACCGCTCGACCCCGCATATACTGGCCGCCGCATCGGGCGTCATCGCCGCCAACAAGGACCGGCTGGGAAAGACCCTTTGGACCGACGCCAACGAGGGCGAAAAGGTGCGCCTGATCGGCCATTGGGACGGCGACGAGGAGGCGCGCTGGATTGGCGAGGAGATCGAGGCCTACCAGCGGGGCACAAGGGGCCACGCAGCGCGCGGCCTCGATGACATGGCGATCCTGGTGCGCGCCTCGTTCCAGATGCGCGCCTTCGAGGACCGGTTTCTGACCATCGGCCTGCCCTACCGGGTGATCGGCGGCCCGCGCTTCTACGAGCGGATGGAGATCCGCGACGCCATGGCCTATTTCCGCGTCGCGGTCAGCCCGGATGACGGCCTCGCCTTCGAGCGGATCGTCAACACGCCCAAGCGCGGCCTGGGCGACAAGGCGCAGCAGTCAATCAATTGGGTGGCGCGCCAGCATGGGGTGACATTGCTTGAGGCCGCCCGGATCTCGGCCGAGAGCGGCGAGGGGATGACCAAGAAAGCCGCCAAGGGCCTGGGCGAGCTGGTCGCTCAGTTCGACCGTTGGCACGTGGAGCTCGCCGCCCCCGGCGCCAACCATGTCGAAATCGCGGGGCGGATCCTGGACGAAAGCGGCTACACCGCGATGTGGCAGGTCGACAAGTCGCCAGACGCGCCCGGGCGGCTGGAGAACCTGAAGGAACTGGTCCAGGCGCTGGAGGAGTTCGAGAACCTGCAGGGGTTCCTGGAGCATGTCAGCCTGGTCATGGACAACGACTCGGACGAGCCGGGCGAGAAGGTCTCGATCATGACGCTGCATGGCGCGAAGGGGCTGGAGTTCCCTTGCGTCTTCCTGCCGGGCTGGGAGGACGGGCTGTTCCCCAGCCAGCGCTCGATGGACGAGAACGGGGTGAAGGGGCTCGAGGAGGAACGGCGGTTGGCCTATGTGGGCCTGACCCGGGCCCAGGATCACCTGACCATCAGCTTCGCCGCCAATCGGCACATCTATGGGCGCTGGCAGAGCTCACTGCCCTCGCGGTTCATCGACGAATTGCCGGGGAACCATGTGGAGGTGCTGACGCCCCCTGGCCTATATGGTGGTGGTTTCGGCGCATCCGCGCCGGGGGCCGGCGGCTATGGGGCGGCGGCGACGGCGTCGCCCTCGGGAGAACCGGAGGGGTCGGTGCTGGAGGAGCGCGCCGCGCAGGCCTCGACCTACAACTCACCGGGCTGGCGCCGCATGGCCGCGCGGCGTGGAGAGCACGGCCTCGGCCAACCGCGCGAGGCGCGTAACCTGGTGGTCGATGCCCAGGCCGCCAGCCGGTTCGAGGTTGGAACCCGCGTCTTCCACCAGAAATTCGGCTACGGAAACATCACCGAGATCGAAGGCGACAAGCTGACGGTCGCCTTCGAGAAGGCGGGCGACAAGAAGGTGGTGGCGTCCTTTGTGACCGAGGCCAGGGCCACGGGCGGCGCCGACGACGTGCCGTTCTAATCAGTGCAGCTCGATTATCTCTCCATTCAGATCGGTCAAACGCCACCCGAAATAGAGGGCGATGCACCGTTCAAGTGCATCTTGGTTGTAAACGGAAAGGCGCAGGAGGCGTGGCGCGGCACGATCAGTCAATGGCTGGTCTCGGCCGGGTGTCTATATCTGATGGTCTGGGGTGAGGATGCCGAGGTCTGGCACGACGGCGTCGACCAGGCGCATCTGAAAGAGTTCGATTTCGGTGACGTTCCGGACGATCGTTTCGTCATGACCACCTGGCACGACAATGAAAGTTTGGAAGACGTCATGTTCTTTGCAAAGTTCGCCGCTATGCATCCCACGATCGAGCTTTCCCGATTGCTGGTCCTGGACGTTGGACACACGGGACGGAGCGACATGTTCGCGGAGTTGCTCGCCTCGGCCTGATGCGAAAAGTGCCGGTTCCGACCCTGGCAGTAGCGCGTAGGGTGGTTGCTCCGCGCCCACCTTTTTCTGAATTGCGGCGGCGCTGCGGTGGCATCGGCGCGAAAGCGATTGATGCAGGTCAAGGTGACCGCGTTGGATTTCACAGAACGTCCGCGTGGCGCAGGTCTTCATTCGCGTCTAAACCAAGTCGCGGCGCTTCGAGCCGCCCCGTCCCGGAGCCAACATGAAAAAGACCGTTATCGCCGTGATCGCGGCTCTCATTGTCCTCGCCGCCGTGATCTTGATGCCGGCGACCAGTTCCAGGATGGGTGTCGGAGTCAACACGCGTGACGCCGAATGGCCTGCCCAATTCCGCAGCAATGGCGAGCGCATTTATTTCACGGGGGCGAGCTCGTCGGGCTTGCCCATCAGACCAACGGGCGGTGGCATGCGAATGCAGATGCATGGGGGCGGTTGCGTGACCTGCCACGGCACAGACCGGCTCGGCGGACGGATCATGCCGCGGTTCTGGATCTCCGCGCCGCCACTTACCCCTAAAGCCCTGTTCGGCGAAGGGGATGCGCATGAAGACGACGGACACGGGGATCACGACGCCTATGACGAGGAAAGCCTCGCCCGTGCGATCGCCCAGGGAATCGATCCGGAGAGCGAGCGCCTCGACCCGGCAATGCCCCGGTGGTCGATGGCCGATCAGGATCTGGCGGATTTGATAGCGTTTCTGCGAACCGGGCAAAGCGAGTGATCGCCACCCGAGCGTGGTGATCGAGGGAATCCGACCGGGGCACCGGCAAAACCGAATCGGCGCCGAGCAACCGAACCACCTGGAGCAGCCGAACGGTTGCGGGGCGCAAATTGTCCGATATCCTCCCTGCTAATGGAGGACGGGCATTGGAAAGACGCCTTGCCGCGATATTGGCCGCCGACATCGCGGGTTACAGCCGGATGATGTCCTCGGACGAGCCGGGCACGCTGCAACGGCTGACCGCGCTTCGCCGCGACGTGCTGGAGCCGCTGATCTCCGACCATTCCGGGCGGGTGGTCAAGTTGCTCGGCGACGGTCTGCTGGTCGAGTTCGCAAGCGCGGTGAACGGGCTCGCCTGCGCGATGGCCTGGCAGAACAAGGTGGCCGAGCACGAAGCGCGCGAGCCCGAGGACCGCCGCTTCGCCTTCCGGATCGGCCTCAATCTGGGCGACATCATCGCCGAGGACAGCGACATCCATGGCGACGGAGTCAACATCGCGGCGCGGCTGGAAGCGGAAGCCGAGCCCGGCGGTATTTGCGTCTCCGAGGAGATCTACCGCCAATCCAAGGGCAAGGTGCCTGTCGCCTTCGAAGACCTGGGCGAACGCAGGCTCAAGAACATTGCCGAGCCCGTCCGCCTTTACGCCGTCCTCGGCAACGCCGCCGCGCCCGACCTCGCACCTCTCCCCCTGCCGGGGAAGCCCTCGATCGCGGTCATGCCGTTCGACAACATCTCCGCCGATCCGGACCAGGAATATTTCTCGGACGGCGTGACCGAGGACATCATCACCGAGCTTAGCCGTTTCCCGACGCTCTTCGTTATCGCCCGCAACTCCACCTTCTCGTACAAGGGCAAGTCGCAGAACCTGAAACAGGTCGCCCGCGAGCTGGGCGTTCAATACATCCTCGAAGGCAGCATCCGGCGGGCGGGCAATCGGGTCCGGATCACCGCCCAGCTGATCGATTGTGCAAACGGCGCTCATCTCTGGGCCGAGCGTTATGATCGTGAGCTGGAGAACATTTTCGGCCTGCAAGAAGAGATCACGCGAAATGTCGTGGGCGCGATCGCACCGCAAATCGAGATGGCTGAGCTGGCCCGCGTGCTTTCTGGCAAGACCACGCGCTTCTCCGCTTACGACCTCGCACTGAAATCCCAAGCACTGTTCTACGATGCTGTCCGAATGGGCAAACCCGAGATCTACGAGCAAGCGATCGACACCGCCAAAGCCGCGCTCGCGCAGGACCCACGCTGCACCCACGCCCTCTGGATGCTCGGCTGGGCCTATGGCGAGGCCTATCTCTACCGCTGGGGTCCCGATCCGGATGGGGCGCTCGATCTCGGCTGGGCGGCGATGGAGCGGTTCTTCGAGGTCGACTCGACCGATCCCCGCGGTCACATGAGACGGGGCCTGCTTCAGCATTTCCGGGGAGACCACGATGCCGCCGTTGCTGATTTCCGAAGGGCCTTCGAACTCAATCCGAATTTTGCTCTCAACGTCTTCGCCATGGCCTGGTGCGAATCCCTGTCAGGCCTCACGGACGAGGCGCGTGAGCACGCGGCACTAGGCCTGCGGCTTAGCCCGCGGGACAATGAGGTTTGGCTCGGCGTCGCCTATCTGGCGCTGGCCCAGGCGAGCTTCGCCGATGGGGATTTCGCGGAGACGCGAAAATGGGCGGACCTGGCAATACAGATGCACCCGCGTGCGCCAATCCGCCGGGCTCTGATGATCGCCTGCTGCATCCATGACGGCGACATGGCGGGCGCCGCCGAGCACGCTGAGTTCCTGCACTCGTTTTCGCCCGATTTCATCCCCAGCGTCCTGCGCGGCGAAATGGTCCTCTATAAGCTGCCCGATCACAATGCGCTTCTGGCCGAGGGACTGAGCAAAGCCGGCACTTCCGACGCCGCGCCTTGACAACCCTCCCCCCGCGCCCAAGTCTCGGCGCCCATGTATGATTTCCGGCCCGTGGGCTTCGTCATCGGCAGGCTTGTGATTGTGCTCGGCGCGTCGATGATGGTGCCGTTCCTGCTGGATATCGCGGACCAGAACGGCAACGCAGGGGGCTTCGTTCTGGCCGCCTTCCTGACATTGACGGCCGGGCTGGCGCTGACGCTGATCACCCGGACCAGCGACGGAGGCGGCCTGACCCGGCCGCAGGCCTTTCTGCTGACGGTGATCGTCTGGGTGATCTTGCCGATTTTCGGTGCTCTGCCGTTCGTCTTCGGCGCGCCGGCGGCCAGCTATACGGACGCCTATTTCGAGGCCATGTCCGGGCTGACGACCACCGGGGCGACGGTCTTCTTCGATCTCGACGAGGCACCCAGGGGAATGCTGCTGTGGCGGGCGCTTCTGCAATGGTTCGGCGGCGTCGGCATCGTCATTGTCGCCATCGTCTTCCTGCCGATGATGCGGATCGGGGGCATGCAGTTCTTCCGCTCGGAAAGTTTCGATCTGGGCTCGAACGTGATGCCCCGGGCAACCGAGCTCGCGGCCTCGCTCTTCTATGTCTACGTGATGCTCAGCATTGCCTGTGTGCTGGCCTATTCCGCCGCGGGAATGTCCGCGTTCGACGCGCTGGCCCACGCGATGACCACGGTCTCGACCGGGGGCTACGGCACCCATGACAACGGCTTCGAGGAGTTCGGGGTCATGGCGCAATATGTCGCCATCGCCTTCATGTGGCTGGGCGCGCTGCCGTTCATCCGCTTCATCCAATTGGCGCGCGGCAATACACGAGGCATCTGGCACGACAGCCAGATCCGCGCCTTCTTGGCGATCATTCTCGCGGTCAGCGCCACCATGGTCGTCTGGCTTGTGATCAATGACCGCCATCCGCTGCCGCAAGCGATCCGCGAGGCGCTGTTCAACGTAACCTCGGCGATGACCGGCACCGGCTATTCCTCGGACCCCTACGAGACCTGGGGCGCACTGCCGGTGGCGCTGTTCTTTGTCATCCCGCTGATCGGAGGCTGCACCGGATCGACCGCCTGCTCGGCCAAGGTCTTCCGTTATCAGATCCTCTATTCCGCGCTGGTGGTGCAGATCAAACGCATCCACTCGCCGCACGGCGTCTTTCCGCTGCGCTATCAAGGCCGCCAGGTCGAGCCGGAAGTGGTCTCGTCGATCATGGGCTATTTCTTCGTCTTTTTCTTCTGCCTGTCGGTCTGGGCGATCCTGCTGTCGCTGTTGGGGTTGGACACCATGACCGCGATTTCGGCCTCGGTGGCGGCGCTCGCCAATCTGGGCCCGGGCCTAGGGCCCGAGATCGGCCCGTCGGGGAACTATGCTGGGCTGCCAGAGACAGCGAAGTGGCTTCTGTCGTTCGGAATGCTGCTGGGGCGGCTCGAGTTCCTGTCGGTCATGGTGCTGTTCATGCCGATTTTCTGGCAGAGGTAAAACCACACTTCCACCTCCCGCGCGCCCACCTCCCCGCCCAACCACCAATTGTCCACCATTGGCAAGATTGGTGGTTGGGCGGGGAGGTGGGCGCGCGGGAGGTGGAATCCCAACTACATCACACTACAAAGCCGGTCCGCGTCCAGGATCGCCGCCGTCATGGTCCGGCTCGAGACTGCGTCACCGATCCGGTAGAGCTCGAAGCCCGAGCCCTCGGGCCGGGGCTGCGCGCGCCCGGCCAGAAGCGCGTCGAGATCGGTCACGCCGTCGTTAAGCGATTTCCCACGCAAATCCCGGAAGAGGTCGTCCACCGGGACCGTGCCGTGCTCCGCGATCACTTGGTCGGCGAGCACCTGGCGCACGGCACCGGTCAAGTCATGGACCAGGGTCGCCACCAGCCGGTTGCCGTCTCGGGCGACCCCGGTCAGACGTTCTTCGAAAAATGTCATGATCTCTTGGGCGGCGAGGTTGCGGCGGAACACCACGCGGTCCGCATAGCCGATCTCGGCGGCAATCTGGTCGTCGCAGGTGATCAGGGTGACGTGCGCGCCGGCGCCGGCCGCCACTTCCGCATAGCTGGCCGCCGCCTGGCGCCCGGTGCCGTCCCAGATCAGCGCCTCGCCCTCGGGCCGGGCGGCGCCGGTCATCAAGTCCCAACCGCTGGTGCAATGCTCAGCACCCGGCAGCCAGTCCAGGTCCGGCGCGCCACCGGTGGCGATGATCACGACCTCCGGGTCCAGCGCCGTCACATCCGCGGGCTCGGCGTAGTTGGAAGTGCGGATATCGACGCCCAGATGCGTCAATTCTGCCACGCGCCAGTCGACAGCGCCGAGCAGGTCGCCCCGCCACGAGGCGCGGGCCGCAACCAGAACCTGACCGCCGAGGCGCGGCGCGGCTTCGAACAAAGTCACATCGTGCCCGCGCTCGGCCGCCACGCGCGCGGCTTCCAGGCCCGCCGGACCGCCACCGACCACGACGATTCGGCGGCCGGGTGTTTCGCTGCGCTCAACCGTCTGCGGCAGCTCCAACTCGCGGCCCGTCACCGGATTATGTGCGCAGTGCGGCTTCTTGTGCATGCAATGCGAGGCGCCGATGCAGGGACGGATGCGGTCCTCCCGCCCTGCCGTGATCTTGGCGACGATGTGGGGATCGGCGATATGGGCGCGGGTCATCGCCACCATGTCCAAGATCCCCTCGCGGATCGCGTGACGGGCGGTGGCGACATCGGTGATCCGCGCGGCGTGGAAGACCGGCAGGCCGACCTGCTGCTTGAAGGCCGCAACTGGCTGGAGCCAAGGGGCGAGTTTCACCGACATGCCGGGCATGCATTCCTCGGCCAGCGCCAGCGACGTGTCGATGCGGCCGAAATTGGCGTTCAGGAAATCGACCGCGCCCTCGCGTTCCAAGATCTGCGCGAAGGCAAGCGCGTCGGCGGCTGAGAGGCCATCCGGGTTGTTGTCGTCGATCGACAGCCGCATGCCGACGACGAAATCGCCCGAGACCCGCTTGCGGATTTCCGCGTGCACCATCAGCGCGAACCGGGCCCGGTTTTCCAGCGAGCCGCCGAATTCATCGTCGCGCTTGTTGGTGTCGGGGCCCAGGAACTGGCCAATCAGGTGGCCCGCCGCCATGGTCTCGATCCCGTCGAGCCCACCCTCCTCGCAGCGCCGGGCCGCTTCGCCGAAGGCACGGACGACGCGGGCGATGTCGTGGCGGTCCATCTCGCGGGCAAAGCAGCGATGCAGCGTCTCGCGCGATCGGCTGGGGGCGATGGTCGGCAGCCACCAGCCGGACGTATCCTCGCCGCGCCTACCAAGATGGGTGATCTGGCACATCAGCGCGCAGCCCTGGGCATGAATGCGCTGCGAGAACTCGGTCAGATAGCGCAGAATGTCATTGGTCCCGACATCCAGCTGCTCGAACACGCTGGGACTGTCCGGCGCCACATTCGACGAGCCGCCGAACATGGTCAGCGCCAGCCCGCCCTTGGCCTTCTCCTCGTGATAGGTCTGGAATCGCGCCTTCGGCAGGTTGTCGTGGTGCGTGCCGCAGGCATGGGCTGTGCTCATGATCCGGTTCTTCAGCGTCAGCCCCCGGATGGTCAGCGGCTGGAACAGGGGATCGGTGGAGGTGTCGTACATGCGGCGCGGCTCCCGAAAGACCCGGCCCATAGTGCTGGGAAACGCGCCCATGTAAATCGCCGCCCGCGGATGATCCGCAGGCTGATGGAGTTTCTGGGCTTCGGGTAAATGGTACGCCCTACGGGACTCGAACCCGTGTTTCCGCCGTGAAAGGGCGGCGTCCTAGACCGCTAGACGAAGGGCGCGCGGTGCCGATGGTTTTGGTACGCCCTACGGGACTCGAACCCGTGTTTTCGCCGTGAGAGGGCGATGTCCTGGACCGCTAGACGAAGGGCGCGCCGTATCAGTCGGAGTGGCGGAGTAGATAGCGACTCGCCCTACGCGTTGCAACCGGTTTCGTTGCAGCCGGTTTCCATGACCCATTCTACGATAGAGGGGCCGCGTCCGCGACGCGTAGCTTGGGCTTCCTGCGGCCGCCCCAATCGTCGATTTCCAGCCGTCCGGCGATGTGCAGCGGCGTGCGTGACGCCGCTGCCGCCTGGAAGAGTTCTGCCAGTCCGGACTCGGCGGCGCGAAAGGCGATCGCCGCGAGGTGAGGCCCCTCGCGCCCAGCGAGGCGCAGCTGGCAATGGCCGTTACCGACGATCCTGACCCCTTGGACGATGACCCCGGAAAAGGCCATGCGCGGGGCCGGATTGGCCTGGCCGAACGGGCCGGCCGCTTCGAGCCGGTCGATCAGATCGATCGTCGCGCCGCCCGGCGCCAATGCGCCGTCGAGGTGCAAATCGGCTGGGCCTTCCAGGCCCGCGCCCTGGGCGGCCAGCTTTTCGCCCAGCGCAGCCATCGCCCGGGGCAGCGCGTCCTCGGCCACGGTCAGTCCCGCGGCCATCATGTGCCCGCCGCCTTTGAGCAATAGACCCTCGCGCGCAAGCGCCACCACGGCAGAGCCCAGATCGATGCCGGGCACCGAGCGGCCCGAGCCCTTGCCCTCGCTATCGGCGAGGCCGATGACCACGGCGGGGCGGTTGAACCGGTCCTTCAGGCGGCTGGCGACGATACCGACGACGCCTGGATGCCAGCCCTCGCCCGCCGCCCAGACCAGCGGTGCCGTGGGGTCGCCCGCCTCGATCTGGGCGGTGGCGGCCTCCAGCACGACTTGCTCCAGCTCCTGGCGCTCGCGGTTCAGCGCGTTCAGCTTCTCGGCCAGGGCGGCGGCTTCGTGGGGATCGGCCGTCGTCAGTAGCCGCTGGCCCAGATCCGCGGCGCCGACCCGGCCGCCCGCGTTAATCCGAGGACCGATTGCAAAGCCCAGATCGCGCGCGCTCGGCGGCGCGGTCAGCCCGGCCACATCGGCAAGCGCAACCAGACACGGACGCCGGCGCTGGGCCATCACGCCCAGGCCCCGGCGCACCAGCGCACGGTTCAGCCCGACCAGTGGCGCCACATCGGCGACCGTGGCAACCGCAACCAGGTCGAGCGCGTCCATCAGGTCGGGCTCGGCCCGCGCGCCGAAGGCCCCGTGTCCGCGCAGCACCCTGTTGGCGGCAACCAGCATCAGCAGCACCACGCCGGCGGCGCAAAGATAACCCATGCCCGACGTGTCGTCCTGGCGGTTCGGGTTCACCACGGCGAGTGCCTCGGGCAGAGTCTCGTCAGCCAGATGGTGATCGGCGATGATCACGTCCGCCCCCATCGCCCGCGCCGCCGCGACCGGCTCGAAGCTCAGCGTCCCGCAATCGACGCAGAGGATCAGGTCATGGGCGGCGGCCAGCGCCTCCATGGCCGGCACGTTCGGCCCGTATCCCTCGTCGATCCGGTCGGGGATATAAGGCGTGGCGCCGAGGTCCATCTGGCCCAGCCAATCCAGGATCAGCGCGACCGAGGCGCCGCCATCCACGTCGTAATCGCCGAAGATGGCAATGCGCTCGCCCTCGGTGACGGCCCTGGCCAGGCGCTCGGCCGCCACATCCATATCGGCCAGGGCGCTCGGGTCGGGCATCAGGGCCTTCAGGGTCGGGTCCAGGAAGTCCGGCGCACCCTCGGGCGTCACACCGCGCGCCGCGAGGACGCGCCCGACGATCTCGGGCAAGCCGTGCGCCTGTGCGATGGCCAGCCCCAGCCGCTCGACCTCGGCGCCCGGGCCCACCCAGCGCCGCCCGGTCGCCGAGCGTTCAACGCCGAGGAAGGCGGCCGCAGTCATTCCGGCGGCGCCTTCGGCGCGGCGCGGACCGCGCGGACCAGGATTAGCAGAATCCAAACGCCGAAAAGCCAGCCCAGCACAGCGAATGTCAGCCAAAGAAACAGGAATAGCGGCGGATGCGATTGCTCAAAAAGCGTCGAGACCGCAAATGCAATGCCAGCGGTCCATCCCACCAGCCAAAAACCCAGGAAGCTGATGACGACCCAGATGATCGGGCGGCGCTGCCCCGCATAATAGGCTTTGGGCACGGGCACCGCGAACCGGAGACCACGGCGCCGCGCGTGATCCGGCAAATCAGGCGCGGGCTCGGCCTGGGGCGGTGCCGGGTCGCCGGCCTGGTCGTCGTTGAACCCGACCCGGCGGACCATGCTCAGAAATTCTGGGTCTTGTAGCACAGCCGCCTGACCGATCCGGTGCGCGAGCGCATGAGCAGGGTTTCGGTCTCGAGATACTTGCCCACCCGGTGGGCACCGCGCAGGATCGAGCCATTCGTCACCCCGGTGGCCGAGAACAGCACGTCCGCCTTGATCATGTCGTCGCGGGTGTATTTCGCATCCAGATCTTCGATCCCGGCGCTGCGGGCCCGGCTGACCTCGTCGTCATTCCGGAACAAGAGCTTTCCCTGGATCTGCCCGCCCATGCATTTCAGCGCGGCCGCCGCGAGCACACCCTCGGGCGCGCCGCCCGAGCCCATATACATGTCGATCCCGGTCTCGTCCGGCTGGGCGCAGTGCATCACGCCGGCCACGTCGCCATCGGTGATCAGGCGGATCGAGGCGCCGGTCTCGCGGACTTCCGCGATCATGTCCTGGTGGCGCGGGCGCTCGAGGATACAGACCGTGACGTCCTCGGATTTGCAGCCCTTGGCCTCGGCGAAGACCCGGATACGCTCGGCGGGCGCCATGTCCAGATCGACCAGTCCGTCCGGATAACCCGGCCCGATCGCGAGCTTGTCCATATAGACGTCCGGGGCATGCAGCATCGAGTAGCGGGGACCCATGGCGACGACGGTCAGCGCGTTCGGCATCGCCTTGGCGGTCAGCGTGGTGCCTTCCAGCGGATCGAGGGCGATATCCACCTCCTCGCCCTTTCCGGTGCCGACTTCCTCGCCGATATAAAGCATCGGCGCCTCGTCGCGCTCGCCCTCACCGATCACCACGGTGCCCTTGATATCCAGCATGTTGAGCTGGGTGCGCATGGCCTCGGTCGCCGCCGCGTCCGCCGCCTTTTCGTCGCCGCGCCCGATCAGCCGGGACGAGGCGATGGCCGCCGCTTCCGAGACGCGCGCCAGCCCCAGGCTGAGCATGCGGTCCTGGAAGGTGACTTGGTTATCGGCGGTCATGGGCGGTGCTCCCTCGATCAAATGCGCGCGGCGTGGACGGCCGCGGTCCTTTCGGTGCCTTCTACGGATATGTCGCAAATCGCGCAACAATCGTGCGCGAGACCGGAATGCTACGCTTCCTCGATCCGGATCGCGACCGGCGGCGCCTGGCTGACCGGCAGGTTCGAGATCGACGCAACCGCGGCGTCGATCGCGTCGCGGTGCGCGTCGTGGGTCTCGATCACGACGGGCACCGGGTCGCCCTGCCCATATTGCCGCATCCGGTGGATCGAGACGCCCTTCTCTCCCAGCGCCGAGGCGATGGCGGCGAGTGCGCCCGGCCGGTCGGCCAACATGAAGCGCAGATAATAGGGCGAGTGCTCTTCCCCGTGCTGCAGCCGTGGCGCGGGTTTCAGATTGGCGGCGGGGCGCCCAAACGCGGGCGTGACAATCCCGCGCGCCGCATCCAGCACGTCCGCCACGATCGCCGAGGCGGTCGGCCCTTCGCCTGCGCCGGGGCCGGTGAAAACGCACGAGCCCACGAAATCGCCCTCGGCCACCACCGCGTTGGTGACGCCTGTCAGTGCGCCGATGGGCGTCGTCTCGGCGACCATGCACGGGCGCACCCGCTGCTCGAGCCCGGTCTCGTGCATCCGGGCGAGGCCCAGAAGCTTGATCGCGTAGCCCATGTCGCGGGCGGTCTTGATATCGGCCAAGGTGATCCGCTCGATCCCCTCGGTCACCACGCCCTCGAAATCTATGCGCGTGCCAAAGGCGAGCGCAGCCAGGATCGCCAGCTTGTGGGCCGCGTCGATCCCGCCCACGTCGAAGCTGGGATCGGCCTCGGCATAGCCGAGCCGCTGAGCCTCGGCGAGCACGTCGGCGTAGTCCGCCTCGGAGGTCTCCATCTCGGAGAGGATGTAGTTGCAGGTGCCGTTGAGCACGCCGAAAACCCGGGTCAACTGGTTCGCCGCCAGGCCTTCGCCGATCGCCTTTAGCACCGGTATGCCGCCTGCGACGCCGGCCTCGAAGCGCAGCGCCGCACCTGCCGCCTCGGCGGCTTCGGCGAGTTCCTGGCCGTGATGCGCGATCAGGGCCTTGTTCGCGGTCACCACATGCTTTCCCGCCGCCAACGCCTGTTCCGCCAGCGCCTTGGCCGGGCCGTTCGAGCCGCCGATCACCTCGATCACGCAATCCACGTCCTCGCGGGAGGCAAGCCGGGTCGCATCGTCCTCCCAGGCATAGGCTGAAAGGTCGACCCCGCGGTCCAGCGAGCGGTTCCTGGCCGAAACGGCAGCGATCTCGACGGGGCGCCCAGCCTTTGCCGCAAGGGCGGCGCCATGGGTTTGAACAATCTTCACGACGCCCGTGCCGACCGTCCCGAGCCCGGCGATGCCCAGGCGGAATGGCGCGTTCATTCGCCTGCTCCTCGTATGGGAGATGTGGACATGCGCCCCTACCCGATGATTCCAATGCGCGCCGCAAGCATGGGCGCAGGAATAGCGGCGGCGGGGAGTTCGGGCAACAGGCCGTGTTAGGGCTTGCCGGTCAGGCGGCGGCGCTCGGCCTCGGTCAGCACTGGCGCCTGGAGGGGCTCGGCACGCACTGCCGCGTCCTGGGCCGCTTGGCTGAGTTCGGCCGTCAACTCTTCGCCGTGCGCCGGGTCGGGCACGCTCGCTGAATACCCGCCCTTCGCCGGCGCATCGGGCGTATCGACCAGCCGCGGCCAGGCTTTGCCGGATGCCGTATCGGACTCGGCCAGAGGATGAGCGTCGAAAAGCCTGGCGCTGCCACAGCCGGTCAGCAGCGCCGCAACGGTCAATCCAGTCAGAACTTTCGAAAAGCCTGTCATTCGCGACCAAACGTCCTGTTGCGCCGTGTTAGACTGAGGCCTAATGCACCGTCTAATCGTGCACCATAGCCGCCGGGCCTTATCGTGACCAGCGGCAACAGATATATCTAGGTGGACCATGAGCAAAGAGAGTCCGTTCCCGAACCCGCACGAGGTCGACGAGATGACCGATCGCATCGCCGACCTGGTCGAGCGCAGCCAGAAGGTGTGGGCCGAGTCGCTCGACCGCTCGGTCGAGGATGCTGCGACCAGCAGCGCAGATCCGCTCAACACACTGCCGGCCATCACCCATCTGGCGAAGGAATACCTGGACCATCCGCAGAAACTGCTCGAGGCGACCGTCGACTACTGGACCCAGCAGGCGGAAATCTGGACCAACGTGGTGCAGAATACACTGGGCGGCGCGGAACCGGGCACGCCGGGTCCATCCGAGAAGCGCTTTCGGGATGAGACCTGGGAGATCCCGATCTTCAAGTATCTGAAGCAGTCCTATCTGATGACGGGGAAATGGCTGAAGGAACGGCTTGACGACGTCGAGGGATTGGACCCGAAGGAGCGGCGCAAGCTGGAGTTTCTGACCCGGAACTATATCGAGGCGCTGTCTCCGGCAAACTATGCCGTCACCAACCCTGAAGTACTTAAGGCGACAGTCGAGGAAAAAGGCCATAACCTTCTGCGCGGACTTGAAAATATGCTCCGCGATCTCGAGCGTGGCAAAGGCAACTTGCTGATCCGGCAAACCGACATGGACGCCTTCGAGGTCGGCCGTAACATGGCTGTGACGCCGGGCAAGGTGATCTACCAGAACGAGGTAATGCAACTCGTCCAATACACGCCCACGACAGAGAAGGTACATGCCCTGCCGTTGCTGATCGTGCCGCCCTGGATCAACAAGTTCTACATCATGGACCTCAACGAGAAGAAGTCGATGATCCGCTGGCTGGTCGCCCAGGGTCACACGGTCTTCGTCATCTCGTGGGTCAACCCGGACGAACGCCAGCGCGACGAGACCTGGGCCAGCTACATGCAGAAAGGCCCGATGACAGCAATCGGCAAGGTGCTGGAAGAGACCGGCGCCGACAAGCTGAACCTGGTGGGATACTGCATCGGCGGCACCATGACCGGGACGACCCTGGCCTATATGGCGGCCAAGGGCAACGACCGCGTCGCCAGTGCGACGTTCTTCACAGCGCAGCTAGACTTTACCGATGCCGGCGAATTGCAGACCTTCGTCGATGACGCCATGATCGAGACCATCCGCGCCAAGGTCGAGGACCAGGGCTACCTGGAAGCCGAGAACATGGCGAACGCCTTCAACTCTCTGCGCTCGACCGATCTGATTTGGGGATTTGTCGTCAACAACTATCTGTTGGGTAAGGAAAACTTCCCCTTCGACCTGCTGTATTGGAACTCGGATTCGACCTGCATGCCGGGCGGCGTGCATATCTTTTATCTGGATCAGTTCTACAACCGGAACACGCTGGCAAAGGGCGAGATGGAAGTGGACGGGGTCAAGCTGGACCTGAAATCGGTCAAGCTGCCGGTCTATCACGTGGCGACGATCGAGGATCATATCGCGCCCGCGCCCAGCGCCTATCGCGCTGCCAAGCTTCTCGGCTCGCGCAGCCAGCGCTTCGTGCTCACTGGCTCGGGCCATATCGCAGGGGTGATCAACCCACCCGAGGCCGGCAAATACCAGTATTGGACCAAGACGGGCCTGGCTGGAAAGACACTCGACGAATGGCGCGCGGGCACGACCGAGACCCCGGGCTCGTGGTGGCCCGATTGGGACAAATGGCTTGCCAAGCACTCGATGCGCAAGAAAGTCCCGGCGCGCAACCCAGGTGCGGTGCTGGGACAGATCGAGGACGCGCCAGGATCTTACGTGAAGGCCCGCTTCGACGAACGCTGAGCTGCACGGCTTCGCTTCCAAGCAAAAAACGGCTACACTGTCCTCCGGGTGGGCGTGCAAGTCATGCCGCCGTTCAGGGGAATAAAGACGATGCGCGGACTAGTCTTACGTCTGTTTCTTGTTGCAGCGCTTGGGCTGGGATTGGCGGCGAACCATGCATGGGCTCAGGGCCGCGTCGCCACCTGCGATTTCTCAGGCTTCGATAAACCCTGCGCGGTTCAAGGCGGCGTATACCGCGCGATCGTGCCCGAGGGAGATGGGCCTTTCCCCGCGATGGTCTATCTCTACGGCTCGGGCGGGCACAGCGCGACAATCGCCAACCACCCGGTCTTCGCCGCCTCGATTGTCGAACGCGGATATGCTCTGATCGTCCCGGCGGCGCGCAAAATGGAATACCGGCCAGGCACTGTCATGACCGGTTGGAACCTGCGCCACGAACCCGATGGCAAGCGCGACGACCCCGGCTTCGTCGCGCGGGTGATCGACGATGCCAGCAGGCGCTTCCGGTTGGACCGCGACCGGATCCTGCTGGCCGGCCAATCCCGGGGCGGCTTCCTGGTCTGGGAGATCGCGTGCCACGGGCCGCGGATCGCGGCCGGATACGCAATCCATGCGGGCGGCTATCTTGGGCCGATGCCCCGGACCTGTGCCGAACCCGTGCGGATCCTGCACAGCCACGGGCTCGAGGATGACGTCGTGCCGTATTCCGGCGCTCCACTGGTGTCGGGCGGGGTCGCGATGGCGCGGATCGAGTCCAGCATGGCGACAATGGCGCGGACCAATGATTGCGCCGGCGGGCCGGTCGAAGCCGAACCGATGCTGGGCTTGGTGCGCACCCAATGGACAGGCTGCCTGACCGGCAGTTCGCTGGACCTGCTTTTGCACGACGGCGGGCACACGATGCCGGTCGAATGGTTCCGGGCCGTCATCGACTGGTTCGAGGAGATCCCCGAGGCACGGCCCGAAATCACGCCGGTGAAGGTTGGCCTCGGCACGCGCAGCGAGGGCAGGTTCAAGGCTGCACCCGAGACCGGCAGGCTGCTGGGCGGAAGCGCCGCGCCGGGCGGCACCAAGCGGCTGCGTCCGCCGAAGAAGAACGCATCGAAATAAGGGTTCAATGCAAAAGAGCCCCGCCAAGGCCGGGCCCTCAAGCCTCACCGTGGGGCGGGGTCAGGCCATCCGGTTGGTCGGATTGCCGATGATGTCCATGAACTCCTTGCGGGTGCGCGGATCGTCGCGGAAGGCGCCGACCATGGTCGAGGTGACCATCGAGACACCCGGTTTGTGCACGCCGCGGGTCGACATGCAGTGATGCTCGCCCTCCATCACCACCGCCACGCCCTGGGGCTTCAAGACCTCCATCAGCGTGTTGGCGACCTGGGCGGTCAGCTTCTCCTGCACCTGCATCCGCTTGGCATAGGCATCGACCAGGCGCGCCAGCTTCGAGATGCCGACAACGCGGTCGGTCGGGATATAGCCCACATGCGCCTTGCCGATGATCGGGGCCAGGTGATGCTCGCAATAGCTCTCGAAGCGGATGTCGCGCAGCACCACCATCTCGTCATAGCCCTCGACCTCCTCGAAGGTACGCTGCAGCATGGCGATCGGGTCTTCCTCGTAGCCACGGAACCACTGGCGGTAGGCCCGCGTCACCCGGCCGGGCGTGTCGAGCAGGCCCTCGCGGCTCGGGTCCTCGCCGGCCCAGCGCAGCAGCGTGCGCACCGCCTCCTCGGCGTCATCCTTGGTCGGACGCTCGATCGGCTTGGCGTCCAATGTCATCAGCGAAGTCGTGTCGATCTTGTTCATAGCGTCTCTCTCACCAATTTGCTCCGCCGCCTCCCTCCGCGTCTTGCCGAGGCCGCTTCTAGGGGTTGATCGAGACATCTAGCGTCAACCGAGGTTAATGACAGGTTAAGAAGGATTACCAAATCATAAACCATTGGTAAATCAGACAACTGCGAGCGCTGATTCAAGGTCCTCACGCAGGTCTAGCGGGTCCTCCAGCCCGACCGAAAGCCGCACCAAACCCGGGGTGATTCCCAGGTCCAGCCGCGCTTCCTCCGCGAGACGCTGATGGGTGGTGGTCGTGGGATGGGTCACCAGGCTTTTTGCGTCGCCCAGATTGTTCGAGATGCGGATCAGTTTGAGCGCGTTCAGGAAGCGGAATGCACCCGGCTGCCCGCCCGTCACTTCCAGCGACAGGATCGTGCCGGGCCGTTCCATCTGCGCCAGGGCCAGGTTGTGCTGCGGATGGCAGGGCAGGCCCGGATAGAGCACGCGCTCCAGGTTGCGCGCGCCCGAAATGGCGCCGGCCAGTGCCTCGGCGCTGTCAGTCTGGGCGTTCACGCGCAGGGCGAGGGTCTCCAGCCCCTTCAGCATGACCCAGGCATTGAAGGGGCTGAGCGCGGGGCCGGTATGCTTGACGAAGGGCTCGACCTCCTCGCGAATGAACCGCTCGCTGCCCAGTATCACGCCGCCAAGGCACCGCCCCTGCCCGTCGATATGCTTCGTCGCGGAATAGACGACGATGTCGGCGCCGAGTTCCAGGGGATGCTGGAACATGGGCGTTGCGAAGACGTTGTCGACCACCAGACGCGCGCCTGCTTCATGCGCGATCTCGGCCACCGCCCGGATATCGATGATCTCGAGCGTCGGGTTCGAAGGCGTTTCCAGGAAACAAGCCTTTGTCTCGGGCCGCATGGCATCGCGCCACTGGTCCAGATCGGTGCCGTCGACCAGCGTGATGTCGATCCCGAAGCGGGGACAAAGGGTCTCGACGATATAGAGGCACGAGCCGAAGAGCGCGCGCGAAGCCACCAGGTGATCGCCCGCCCGAAGCTGGCACATCAGCGCCGCGTTGACCGCAGCCATGCCGCTGGCGGTGGCGAAGGCATCCTCGGCGCCCTCCAGCGCCGCGATCCGGTTCTCGAACATCGCCACGGTCGGGTTGCCGTAGCGGGCATAGATGAAACCCTCCCCGCCCTCCGGCACCTCGCCCTTGAACCGGGCCTCAGCGGCCTCGGCATCCGGGTAGACGAAGCCTTGCGTCAGGTAGATCGCCTCGGAGGTCTCGCCAAAATCGCTGCGGCGATGGCCCTCATGCACAAGCCGCGTGCGTGGACGGTAAGCGTTGTCGCTCATGCGTCTGTCCGAGAAATGCCCGGTCCCTCAACCTCGTGGACCGGAACGGAAGGGCGGCTATTCGCCTGCCACGACCTCTTTAGCGGAGTGCTTTACGTGGCCCGCAAGCCGGCCCGACAAATCGCCACGTGAAATGGGCCAATACGCTTTTTGCGGCGGCCCGTCAATTCCCGGGATCCATATGTTGGCAATTCGGATAGGCGATGAACAGGCGCTATTTTGCCATTCAGAGCGCTGCCATATCGGGCGCTGAATTGCGGCTTTTGACCCAATAAAGACATATGACCTTGATCGATGAGCCAAGCGAATATCGTTCCAAGCCGGGCAGACGGCCTTGATCCTAGTCAACCATTCTGGCCTGACGCCCTCCCCGCGCCAAAAGGTGAGCGGCTGATTTTCGCGATGCCGCATAAGCTGACTGACGGCCGAACTTTATCGCGTGCCGAAGCCGCCGTTTCCCAAAGGGCAGAAGAACCGCTCAGCTACCCCAATGGAGCGCAACATCGCGGGTGAACTGCCTGGGGTTGACCAACATCAATGACACATCTCGCGATCCCGAGGAAGCTTATACAAAGCGATGATGAACACTTCATGAGGAGGTCAGATATGATGACCCCATTACTTCGCACTTTTGCGGCGGCGGCCGCGTTGACGCTGTTCCAGACAGCCTGGGCGAGCGCACAGGAAACGCAGAAAGGTTTCGAAGCTAGCGCACACGAGTTCAGGAACTCCTGCGCGTCCTGCCACGGCGTGGACGGGAAGGGCGCCGGTTTTCTCGTCAGGCTCTTCGTTGGCATTGATCCTGGCGATCTGACCCAACTCGCTAAGAACAACGAGGGCGAATTTCCGTCCGACCGGGTGTTTCAAGTTATCGACGGGCGCGCCGAGGTGGCCGCGCACGGTGAGCGGAAAATGCCGGTCTGGGGCGACCGCTACATGTGGGAGTCTATGTCGGAATACGGGCCCGACGAAGTGAACGAATTGCGAGTGCGGGCGCGGGTGCTGGAGTTGGTGTATTTTATCCAGTCGATCCAGGAACGCTGAAGCGGAACGCTACGACCGTCGTCTTCCGTACAATTCCGTTCATATGAATGGTGGAGTGACGGCAAATGGCACGAAGCCGGCTCTCGGCGCCGTGTCGGTAAAGAAATCCACTGCCGCCGTACAACAGGATCGGCGCCGACGCGCTACCCTTGCCATCCCGGCAAAACCGCTACATTCAGGACTTCTCGCCGCCGCGTGCCCCGTGATTTTGAGGAGCCTCTGCCATGCCCGCACCGATCGACCTCTACTACTGGCCCACGCCGAACGGCTACAAGATCTCGATCGCGCTCGAGGAGATGGGGCTGCCCTATAACCTCAAATACGTCGATATTGGGCGGGGCGAGCAATTCACACCGGAATTCCTGGCGATCAGCCCAAACAACCGGATGCCCGCGATCGTCGATCCGGAGGGGCCCGATGGCCAGCCGATCTCGATCTTCGAGTCAGGCGCCATCCTGCAATATCTGGCCAACAAGACCGGCAAGTTCTATGGGGCGACCGCGCGCGAAAAGATCGAGATCGATCAGTGGCTGTTCTGGCAGATGGCGAATGTGGGGCCGATGGCGGGCCAGGCGCATCACTTCCTGAACTATGCGCAAGAAAGCCTCGACTATGCGAAGCAGCGCTACACGAACGAGGTCAACCGGCTCTACGGCATCCTGAACGAGCGGCTGGCCACGCGCGACTATGTGGCCGGCCCCTACTCGATCGCCGACATGGCGATCTGGCCCTGGGCCTGGGGGTGGGAGCGGCAGAACCAGGATATCGCCGAATTCCCCAACATGAAGGCCTGGCTCGACCGGCTGTGGGAGCGCCCGGCGGTCCGCAAAGGCCGGGAGTTGGGCCAGGAGAAGCGCCGGGACCTGGCCACCGACAAGGAGGCCCAGGCGATCCTGTTCGGCCAGCGCGCCCGGAAAGCGTCGTAAAGGCGTCTTAGGCGTTCAGAACACCAGCGCCCGCGCCTCGCGTACCTGGGGCAGCGCCCGGATCTGGGCTACGGTTTCTGGCTCCAAACGCTCGTCTACACCGACCAGCGCGATCGCATCGCCCCCGCGCTCGGCCCGGCCCAGCGCAAAGGTGGCGATGTTGATACCCAGATCACCGAGCTTGGTGCCGAGCGCGCCGATATAGCCAGGCATGTCCTCGTTGCGGGTATAGAGCATGAAGGGCTGCGGTTCGGCCTCCAGATCGATCCCCCGGATCTGGATGAAGCGCGGCTTGCCGTCCGAGAAGACCGTGCCGGCCACCGATCGGGTCTTCACCACCGACTTGACCGAAAGGCGCATATAGGAGCCATAGGCCCCTTGGGCGTCGCGCCGGGTCTCGGAAATCTGGATGCCCCGCTCGCGCGCCATGATCGGGGCCGAAACCATGTTGACCGTCCCCTCGCCCATCGCCGGGGTCAGCAGCGCGGCGGTCAGCGCGGCGGTCAGCGGCTTCAGGTTCAGGTCCGCCACCCGGCCCACATATTCGATGGCGATCTCCTCGATGGCCTCGTGGGTCAGTTGCCCGGCGAAGGCGCCCAAGACCTCGGCGACCCGGCACCAAGGGCGCAGCAGCGGCGCCTCCTCGGCGGTGATCGAGGGGGCGTTGATCGCGTTGGCGATGGCGCCGTCGATCAGGTAGTCCGCCATCTGCTCGGCCACTTGCAGCGCGACGTTCTCCTGCGCCTCGTTGGTCGCCGCGCCTAAGTGAGGGGTGACGACGACGTTCGGCAGGCCGAAGAGCGGGTTCTCATGCGCTGGCTCGGTGGCGAAGACATCGAAGCCGGCGGCGGCGAGATGGCCGGATCTCAGCGCATCGGCCACGGCGGCCTCGTCCACCAGCCCGCCGCGGGCACAGTTTATCAGGCGCGCACCGGGCTTCATCGCCGCGATCCGTTCGGCCGACAGAATATCGGCAGTCGTGTCGGTCTTTGGCAGGTGCAGGCTGACGAAATCAGCGCGGGCCAGAAGGCCCTCGATTTCCTCGATCTTCTCGACGCCAAGTTCCCGCGCTCGCTGCTCCGAGAGGAACGGATCGAAGGCGATCACCCGCATCCTCAGCCCGATCGCGCGCGCTGCGACCACCGAGCCGATATTGCCGCAGCCGATCAGGCCCAGGGTCTTGCCGGTGATCTCGACCCCCATGAATTTGGATTTCTCCCACTTGCCTTCATGGGTCGAGGCATTGGCTTGGGGGATCATCCGGGCGACCGCGAACATCATCGCGATGGCATGCTCGGCAGTGGTGATCGAGTTGCCGAAGGGCGTGTTCATCACCACGATTCCGCGCGCCGAGGCGGCGGGCAGGTCGATGTTGTCGACGCCGATCCCGGCGCGGCCGATCACCTTCAGGTTATCTGCCTTGGCGATGATCTGGGGCGTTGCCTTGGTCGCCGAGCGCACCGCCAGGCCATCATACTGGCCGATCACCGAGGCGAGCTTTTCCGGGTCCTTGCCCAGGTCAGGCTGGAAATCCACCTCGACCCCGCGGCGCTTGAATATATCGACCGCCTGGTCGGATAGTTTGTCGGAAATCAGAACCTTAGCCATCTCTCTTCACTCCCCTCACGCCGCTATCCGGTCGGCCTTCGCCGCCGCGAAGGCCCAATCGAGCCAGGGGGTCAGCGCCGCGATATCCGCAGTTCCGACCGTGGCCCCACACCAGATGCGCAGGCCCGGGGGCGCGTCCCGGTGGGCGCCGATATCGAAGGCCGCGCCTTCCGCTTCCAGAATGCCTGTCATCGCATTGACGAAAGCGCGCTGCGCCACCTCGTCGAGCGCGGTGACCGCCGGATCGACGATCATCAAGCAGACCGAGGTGTTCGAGCGGGCCGCCGGGTCAGCGACCAGGTTTTCGACCCAGGCCGTGCGGTCAATCCACTGTTGAAGCGCAGCGGAATTGGCGTCTGCCCGGGCGATCAGCGCCGGCAACCCCCCAATCCCTTCCGCCCAATCGATCGCCGTGAGAAAATCGGCGACGCAGAGCATCGAGGGCGTGTTGATGGTCGCGCCCTCGAAGACGCCGTCAATCAGCTTCGCGTCTTTGGTCAGCCGGAAAATCTTGGGCAGGGGCCGGCCGGGGGCGTGGCTCTCGAGCCGCTTGACCGCGCGCGGGCTCAGCACGATCATCCCGTGGGCCGCCTCGCCTCCCAGCACCTTCTGCCAAGAGAAGGTGACCACATCCAGCTTCGTCCAGTCGAGGGCTTGAGCGAAGGCGGCGGAGGTCGCGTCACAGATCGTGAGCCCCGACCGGTCCGCCGCGATCCAATCTGCGTGCGGCACCCGCGCGCCCGACGTAGTGCCATTCCAAGTGAAGACGATATCGGCTTCCGGGCGCACTGCGGTCAGATCCGGCAGCGCGCCGTATTCGGCCTCGAGCACCCGGCAATCGTCCAGCTTCAGTTGCTTGATTGCATCCGTCGCCCAGGTTTTGCCAAAGCTCTCCCAGACCAGCATGTCGACTGGGCGTTTCCCCAGCAGCGACCACATGGCCAGCTCGACCGCACCGGTATCCGAGCCGGGCACGATGCCCACCCGGTAGCCGTCCGGCACGCCCAGAAGCGCGGCGGTGCGGTCGATCGCCTCCTTGATCTGCGCCTTCGGCGCGGAGGCCCGGTGCGAGCGGCCAAGAAAAGCGCGCTTGGCCACCGCTTCGGCCGACCAGCCGGGGTGCTTCGCGCAAGGACCAGAGGAGAATTCGGGGCGGGCAGGCTTGACGGACGGTTTGCCTGCCTCCGCAGGGCTTGCCTGCGGCTTTGGCGGGAACGTCATGGGACGCGCTCCATCGTCAGGGCGAAATTTCTGAGCCGGCCGCCGTTCGCCCTTACCCGGCGACAAACCCGCGCTTCAGATAGGCCGGGCAGCCCTGCGGGTCAACGCAGAAAGTGTCGCATGGAACGACAGCCCGACGTCCCGCATTTGATGGCGACGCGAGTACCGGTCCCGGTGACACATAGCCAAACGCCGCGAATCGTGCTGTGCGCTGGGCTCAAGGTCCTAAGGAACTTTCTTGCGCCTTCCCCCTCCACCGACCGACATTGGCGCGGCAATCATTACACACGCGCAAGAAAGCGTCGTGATTTGCATCGCACTGCCGACAAGCGGCATTCTAGGTGCAATTTCAAACGTTCAGGCAGGCTCCCATGGAACTCTTCACCCACCTGGATTTCGACGGCCACGAACAGGTGGTGTTTTCCCAGAACGAGCGTGACGGATTGAAATCGATCATCGCAATTCACAGTTCGCGGCTCGGCCCCGCGCTCGGCGGCTGCCGGGTCTGGGACTATGCCACCGAGGCCGAGGCGCTGACCGACGTGCTGCGCCTCTCAAGGGGCATGAGCTACAAGGCGGCGCTGGCCGGCCTGCCCTTGGGCGGCGGCAAGTCGGTGATCCTGGCAGACCGGTCCGAGAAGACGCCCGAGATGATGCGCGCCATGGGCCGCGCGGTCGAGCGCCTGGGCGGGCGTTACATCATCGCCGAGGATGTCGGCGTCGAGGTGGCCGACATGGACGAGGTCGCCAAGGAAACCCGCCATGTTTCCGGCATCTCGGGCGGTGTCGGCGACCCCTCGCCCTGGACCGCCGAAGGCGTGTTTCTGTCGCTGCAAGCCGCAGTGAAGCATCGTCTGGGGCGCGGCCTCGACGGGATCGGCGTATCGGTTAAAGGGCTGGGCCATGTGGGCTCGAACCTGTGTGGATTGCTGGCCGGGGCGGGCGCCAAGCTGGTGGTTTCGGATATCCGCGAGGAGGCCGTCAAGGCGATGGCCGAGGCCCACGGCGCAAGCCCGATCGGGGTTGATGACGCCCACGCGGCCGAGGTGGATGTCTTTGCCCCCTGCGCGCTGGGCGCCGGGTTGAATGAAAAAACGATTCCCCAGATCAACGCCAAGGTGGTCTGTGGTGCGGCGAACAACCAGCTTGCCGTGGCCGAGGACGACGACCGCCTGGCCGCGCGCGGCATTCTTTATGCACCGGATTATCTGGTGAATGCGGGTGGGCTGATCTCGGTCGCGCGGCCCTCGACCGGCCTCAGCGACGCCGAGGCGCGGACAAAGCTGGAGGCGATCCCGGATACGCTGACGCAGGTCTTCGCGCTGGCCGAGACGGACGGAGTCGCGCCTGGCGCGGCGGCGGATAGGCTGGCGCGGAAAACACTCGAGCCAGTGTAGGCCCTTCTTTGTGGCGGGCCGTAGGGTGCGCTTTCAAGCGCACCTTTGGCCACGAGAATAGGTGCGCATGAATGCGCACCCTACGTCTCTTCTTCCGACCTGTACCGGAAATCGCAGTGGCTGGCGCCCTGCATGATGGTCTGTGTCCGTTCGAGCGAAATCTTCGGATTGTAGCCGGTGCAAAATGTGCCGTCGCGCCCGCAACTCAGGATGTGGCCGATCTCGGCCAGGCCCATCTCGCGTTACATCTCGGCATAGCGGCAGCGGGTGACATTGTAGTGGACCTCGCGGCCGGTCTCCTTCAGCATCTCCACCTCCAAGGCACCGTCGGCCTTCCACTGCGGCAGCAGGGCGTGGAAGCTTTCCAGCGTCGGCTCGCCGTCATGCGCCTCGGCATAGGCGGCGCCTTGCGCAATGGCATTCTTCACGATCGCAGCGCGCAGGATCTCGGCGGCCTTTTGCTTGCCCAGCCGCGCCATCATCTCTTCGAAGATCGGCTTGATGATGTTCGCCTCGATGCGGCGCTGCTCGAGGATCGGCAGATCGGTCTTGGCCATCGGATACCTCGGCGGTTCTGTGGTCAGTTGGTCTAGGCCCGTCCCCGACGTCAAGCACAGACCCTTGACCTTCCAGTTACTGGAATCATCATTTAGAGCTGGGACAGACAAAAAGGGACAGATAATGGCCGACACAAATACAATCGCGATCACCCGCGATCCCGTTTGCGGGATGACCGTGGACCCCGAGGCGGGCAAACCGTGTCACGAACACGAGGGCCATGTCTTCCATTTCTGCAATCCGGGCTGCCGCGAGAAGTTCGTCGCCGCGCCTGAGAACTACATCACCGCCACCGACCCGGTCTGCGGCATGTCGGTCGATCGCGCCACATCGCGGCACATGGCGAAACACGCGGGCGAGCGGTTCTATTTCTGCTCGACTGGTTGTCACGAGAAATTCGAGGCGGCGCCGGAAAAATATCTCGGCGACCGCCCAGCGCCGGAGCCGATGCCCGAAGGCACGCTCTACACCTGCCCGATGGACCCGGAGATCATCCAAGAAGGCCCCGGCGACTGCCCGATCTGCGGCATGGCGCTGGAACCGATGATGCCCAGCGCAGATACCGAGCCGAACCCGGAGCTGGTGGATTTCAAACGCCGGTTCTGGATCGGAGCGGCTCTGACAATTCCGCTGCTGGTGTTGACGATGGGGCCGTTTCTAGGCCTTCCAGTGCGCGAGTGGATCGGCGAGCGGACGACGCTGTGGATCGAGTTGTTGCTGGGCACGCCAGTGATCCTGTGGTCGGGCTGGCCATTCCTCGTGCGCGGGGCGAAATCGTTCCGGACCATGAACCTGAACATGTTCAGCCTGATCGGCATGGGCGTCGGCGCCGCCTATGTGTTCAGCGTGATCGCTGTGCTCTTGCCGCAGATATTTCCCAGCGGATTCCGCGATGCCGAGGGCAATGTCGGCGTCTATTTCGAGGCAGGCGCGGTGATCGTGGTGCTGGTGCTGCTGGGCCAGATCATGGAACTGGGCGCGCGCGAGCGCACCGGCGCGGCGATCAAGGCGCTGCTCGACATGGCGGCCAAGACGGCGCGAGTGATCCGCGAGGATGGCAGCGAGGAGGAGATTGCGCTGGAGGACGTGAAGGTCGGCGACAGGCTGCGGGTGCGCCCCGGCGACAAGGTTCCAGTGGATGGCGAGGTCGTGGACGGGCGCTCGTCGGTCGACGAATCGATGATCTCGGGCGAGCCGGTCCCGGTCGAGAAGGTCACAGGTGACCCTGTGACCGGGGCGACGATCAACGGCACCGGCAGCCTGATTATCGAGGCCAAGCGCGTCGGCGCCGACACCATGCTGAGCCAGATCGTCGAGATGGTCGCGAACGCACAGCGCTCGCGCGCACCGATCCAGAAGCTGGCAGACGCGGTCGCGGGCAAATTCGTTCCGGCGGTAATCGCGATCGCGATCCTTTCCTTCATTGCCTGGGCGATCTGGGGGCCGGTGCCGCCGCTCGCCTACGGCCTGGTCTCGGCGGTCGCGGTGCTGATCATCGCCTGCCCCTGCGCACTTGGGCTGGCGACACCGATGTCGATCATGACGGCAACGGGACGCGGCGCCCAAGCTGGCGTGCTGATCAAGAACGCCGAGGCACTTGAACGGTTCGAGAAGATCGACACGCTGCTGGTCGACAAGACCGGCACGCTGACCGAGGGCAAACCCAAGCTGGTCGCGGTGCTGCCCGAGGAAGGCCATGACGAAGCGGAGGTCCTGCGCCTTGCCGCCTCACTCGAGCGCGGCTCCGAGCATCCCCTGGCCGAAGCAATCGTCGCCGGCGCCGAGGAACGCGGGGTCGCGATGACCGGGGCGGAGGATTTCGAAGCGGTCACCGGCAAGGGCGTCAAGGGCGTGGTCGACGGCAAGGCGGTTGCCCTCGGCAATGCCAAGCTGATGGCCGATTTGGGCCTGGACGGCGGACCGCTCGACGACACGGCCAACGCGCGCCGCGACGATGGCGAAACGGTGATGTTCGTCGTGCTCGACGGCCGGATCGCCGGTCTGGTCAGCGTCGCGGACCCGGTCAAGGAGACCACACCGGCCGCGCTCAGGGAACTGCACGATCTCGGCTTCCGGATCATCATGGCCACGGGCGACAACGAACGCACTGCAAAGGCAGTCGCGGGCCGCTTGGGCATCGACGAAATTCGCGCCGAGGTGCTGCCCGAGGACAAGGCCCGGATCATCCTCGACTTGCAGGGCCAAGGCCGCAAGGTCGCCATGGCGGGTGACGGCGTGAACGACGCTCCCGCACTGGCCCAGGCGGATGTGGGGATCGCCATGGGCACCGGCGCCGACGTCGCGATCGAGAGCGCGGGCTTCACGCTGGTCAAGGGCGATCTGAACGGAATCGTCCGCGCCCGGCGCCTGGCGCGAGCGACCATGCGCAACATCCGGCAGAACCTGTTCTTCGCGCTGGTCTACAACACCTCCGGCGTGCCGGTCGCGGCGGGCATTCTTTTCCCGTTCTTCGGCATCTTGATCTCGCCGATCTTCGCTGCGGCGGCGATGAGCTTGTCGTCGGTCTCGGTGATCGGGAACGCGCTGCGCCTGCGCCGGGTTAAGATTTAGGCGGCATCCGCGCCGGGTCGCGGCCCCAGTCGCGGTACGGTGCGGTAATCCTGGAGCCCGCTCTGCTCGGTCAGGCGGCGGAACTCGCGCACGGTGCCGGGCCAGATGATCGGGTTGCGGCCATCGGCGTCCTTGTACCACGAGGTACAGCCGCCGGTTTGCCAAACGGTCTTCGCCAGGCGCCCTTGAACCATATCGTCATGGGCTTTCTGACGCTCGGGCTTCGGTTCGACCACATCGATCTGGCGATCGCGCATGGTCGCCAGCACGCGGACAACATGCTCGGCCTGCGCCTCGGCCATCAGCAGGATCGAATTGTGCCCCAACGCAGTGTTGGGGCCCAGCACGAAGAAGAGATTTGGGAACCCGGCGGCCGCAGCGCCGAGATAGGCCGAGGGCCTCTCGGACCAGTGGTCGGACAGCTTGAGCCCGTCGCGCCCCTGGAATGGCAGGTGCGCCAAAGCGCCGGTAGCATCGAAACCCGTCGCCAGGATCAGAACCTCCACGGGCCGCGCGATGCCATCCGTGCCGATGATCTTGTCGGCCTCGACGGATTTGATCGGGCCGGTGACGACCTCGACATTGGACCGTTTCAGGGCCGGATACCAATCGTTTGACAACAGGATGCGCTTGCAGCCGATCTGGTAGTCCGGCGTCAGACGCTTTTGCAGCGCCGGGTCGCGCAGCCCGCACCGCATGTGCCGCCGGGCAATCCGGCGCGCCAGCGAAACCGCGGTGGGATCGCCGCGGAAGACCCGATGCGTCATTTCTTGCAGCCAGAAGGTCAGGGCCCGGTCCAGGCGCATCAGCCAAGGCCAACGGCCATAAAGGCGCCGGAGCCAGCGCGGGATCGCGCCGTTAAAAAGCGGCAGGACCCAAGGGGCAGTGCGCTGGTAGACGGTCAGCCGGGCGGCGTCACGCGCCACGTGGGGCACCAGTTGCGCGGCGCTCGCCCCAGTTCCGATCACTGCCACATCGCGAGACGAAATCTGGGTCTCCGGATCCCACTCGGCCGAGTGGAAGCACGTGCCTTTGAAGGTATCGAGCCCCGGCAGGTCGGGGATGCGCGGCTGGTGCAGCGGTCCCATCGCCGAGACCAGGACGCGGGATTGGAACACCTTGCCCTCGGCGGTCTCGACCCGCCAAAGCCGGGTCTCGGCGTCCCATGCGGCTCCGGTGAACTTGCGCTCGAAACGGGCTACGGGATAGAGGTGCTCGCTGCGCGCCACCTCGCGCAGATAGTCCCAGATGTCCACGCCGGCAGCATAGCGCCGCCGCCAGTTCGGCTTTGGATGGTCCGCCAGCGTGTAGAGATGGCAGGGAATATCGCAGGCCACGCCCGGATAGGCATTCTCGCGCCAGGTGCCGCCCAGGTCGGACGCCTTTTCCAGGATCACGATGTCCTCGAATCCGTGCCGCCGCGCCTCTAGCGCCATTATGACGCCGGAAAAGCCGCCGCCGATTATCAGGATATCGGTCCGGATCACCCGACAATCCGTTCGGCCGCCCGTTCGACCGCGGTGCATATCTCGCTGACCACTTCTTCCAGCAGGTCGGGGTTCTCCGCCTCGCCCATCACGCGGATCACCGGCTCGGTGCCCGATTTGCGGATCACCAGGCGGCCCGAGCCCTTGAGCCGCGCCTCGCCGGCAGTGATCGCCGCGCGCACCGCGTCGTCTTCCAGCGGCGCCGCCGCGCGATCGAAACCTATCGAGAAAAGCCGTTGCGGCAATGGCTGGAACAAACGGCAAAGCTCGGAGGCCGGACGCCCCTCCTCGACAAGAACCGCCAGAACCTGGAGCGCGGCCAGCAGACCGTCGCCCGTGGTGACAAAATCAGAGAGGATGAGGTGGCCGGACTGCTCGCCGCCCAAATTGTACCCTTTCGCCCGCATCTCCTCGACGACGTAACGGTCACCGACCTGGGTGCGAACCAACGCAACGCCCTGATCTGTCAACATGTTCTCGAGCCCCAGATTGGACATGACGGTGGTTACCAGCGTCTTGTGCGCCAGCCGCCCCTGCGCCGCCCAACGGGTGGCGATGAGCCCCATGATCTGATCGCCGTCGACCACCTCGCCCTTCTCGTCGATGATGTGCACACGGTCTGCGTCGCCATCGAGCGCGATGCCCAGATCAGCCCGCGCCTCGAGCACCGCCTTGCGGCAGGCCTCGGGGTCGGTGGAGCCGCAGCCTTTGTTGATATTGGTGCCGTTCGGCTGGACCCCGAGCTTGATCACGTCCGCGCCCAGTTCCCACAGAACCTCGGGCGCGGTGGCGTAAGCCGCGCCGTGGGCGCAGTCGATCACGATCTTCAACCCACCGAGGCCCAGACCTCGCGGGAAACTCGCTTTGCAGAATTCGATATAGCGGCCCCGCCCGTCATCCAGCCGCCGCGCCATGCCGACCTGCGCCGGCGGGGCGAGTTCCGGTTCGGCCTCCATCAGCGCCTCGATCTCGGCCTCGACCTCGTCGGACAATTTGAAGCCATCCGGGCCGAAGAGCTTGATCCCATTGTCCTCAAACGGGTTATGCGAGGCGGAGATCATCACTCCCATATCCGCGCGCACCGACCGGGTGAGCATACCCACCGCCGGGGTTGGCATCGGCCCCAGTTGCACAACATCCATGCCGACCGAGGTGAAACCGGCGGTGAGCGCGGTTTCGATCATATAGCCCGAGCGGCGCGTGTCCTTGCCGATCACCGCCGAGTGGCGGTGCGGCCCTCGGGTAAAGTACCGCCCGGCCGCCATGCCGAGGCGCATGGCAATCTCGGCGGTCATCGGCCAATCGTTGGCCCGCCCGCGGATCCCATCGGTGCCGAATAATTTGCGGCTCATTGTGTGGCCTCATTCAACTCACGTACCCGGTCCATCTTTCCTTCACGGACGATTGCCCGCCATACATCAATCGCCTGCCGCGTCTCGGCCACATCATGGACGCGCAGGATCTGCGCACCCTGGTCCAGCCCGGCCAGCCCCGCCGCGATGGAACCGTGAACCCGTTCGCGCGCCTGATCGGCTCCCGACAGCGTGCCGATGAAGCGCTTGCGCGAGACGCCGAGCAGGATCGGGCAGCCGAGGCCATGGAAGAGGGATAACCGCCGGATCAGGGCAAGATTATGGTCGAGTGTCTTGCCGAAACCGATCCCCGGGTCGATCACGATCCGGCCCGGCGCAACACCTTCAGCCTCGGCCGCGGCAATCCGCAGCTCGAGAAAGTCGTAGACGTCCAGCAGCACGTCGCCGTATTGCGGGTTTTCCTGCATCGTGCGCGGGTCGCCCTGGGCATGCATCAGGCAAAGCGCCGGCGCGCGTGCGGCAGCCTCGGCACTGGCACGGTCATAGGTCAGCGCAGAGACGTCGTTGAACAGCACCGCGCCCGCGGCGATGGCCGCCTCGGCGACCTTGGCCTTGCGGGTATCGATCGAGATCGGCACCTCGCATCCCGCATCGATCAGGCCCTCGATGACCGGCATGACCCGGGTCAGTTCCTCCTCGATGGGCACCGGCTGGGCGCCGGGCCGGGTAGATTCACCGCCGATATCCAGGATGTCGGCGCCCGCTTCGGCCAGACCTAGGCCATGAGCGACAGCGGCTCTTGCATCCTCGAGCAGCCCCCCATCGGAGAAGCTGTCCGGTGTCACGTTAACGACGCCCATGACCTTGGGACTGGAGAGGTCGAGCCCGGCCAGCGGCGCGCAAGGCTGCGAGAGGCGCCGAAACGTGTCGATTTCATCCGGGTAAAGCGCTACCGCCGCGTCGATCGGCAGCACCTCGGGCGCCGCGCCCCGTCGCAGAAGCTCGACCATCGCGAAGCCAAACAATCCGCCGGCCAGCGGCCGCGCACCCGGGTGCCCGATCGGGCAAGGCACGGGCCGCGGATAGATGCGCCGGATGTCGTTTGTCATGGGCGCGGCATAGCGCAGGGCCTTCTTTGCCGCAACCGGGCATTTTTACGCTAAAAAGATGTTCTATTCTCAATTAAGAATCTTTTGTGTGTGATTTATTGATTAACCATCTTAGGTGCGCTAAATCCACCATACCACGCTCGAACGGAGTAAATGCGATGAGCCCTGCCGAATTCGTCTCGCCGCTGGCGACGCAGGAGACCGACGTGCTGATCATCGGCGCGGGGCCGGTGGGTCTGTTCGCTGTTTTCGAGTTGGGCCTTTTGGGCCTGAAAGCGCGCCTGATCGACACGCTGGACCGCCCCGGCGGGCAATGCGCCGAACTCTATCCGGAAAAGCCGATCTACGACATACCCGGCCTGCCCTCGGTCTCGGGTCAGGAATTGACCGACCGGCTGATGCAGCAGGCCGCGCCCTTCGAGCCGGACTTCCGCTTCAGCCAGCGGGTTGAGCACCTTTCGAAGCGCCCGGACGGCCGGTTCCAGATCGTCACTGATGCGGGCGAAGTGCATGTGGCCCCGGTCGTCTTCATCGCCGCCGGCGCCGGCAGCTTCACGCCGCGCAAGCCGAAGATCGACGGTCTGGCGCCCTACGAAGGGAAGTCGCTCTTCTACGCAGTGCGAAGCCGCGCCGATTTCGAGGGCCGCGATCTGGTGATCACCGGTGGTGGCGATTCCGCGCTCGACTGGACGCTCGATCTGTTGCCGGACGTGAACTCGCTGACCCTCGTGCATCGCCGCGACAAGTTCCGCGCAGCACCCCATTCGGTCGCCGCCATGGAGCAGGTGGTCGCCGACGGCCGGATGAACTTCGTCCTTGGCGAGCTCGACAGCCTGACCGGTGAGAACGGCGAACTGACGGCCGTGACCATCCGCAACAAGGACGAGACGACAGCCATACCCGCCGACCGGCTGTTGACGTTCTTCGGCCTCAACATCGAGCTTGGCCCCATCGCCGAATGGTCGCTGGATCTGGAGGACGGCAAGCAGATCAGGGTCGACACCGAGAAGTTCCAGACCTCGACCCCGGGTATCTTCGCCATCGGCGACATCAACTGGTATCCGGGCAAGCTGAAGCTGATCCTATCGGGCTTCCACGAAGGCGCGCTGGCTGCGCAGGAAGCCTTCCGCATCGCGCGGCCGGACGAGAAGCTGCGTTTCCAGTACACGACCTCGTCATCCGAACTGCAGAAGCGGTTGAAAGTGGCGTGATGGCCCATTTCCACGTCACCAGCCGCGCGGGCGAGGCCCAGACCCTGGAAGGGGTCGACGGATGGCGCCTGATGGAGCTTCTGCGCGATCACAAGATGGGCATCGAGGGCATTTGCGGCGGCCAGGCCGACTGCGCCAGTTGCCACATCCATGTGGACCCTGCCTGGGCCGGCCGCCTGCCCGAGCCGCGTGAGGAAGAGGAAGACAAGCTCGACGAATTGCCGAGCGTGACCGAGACCTCGCGCCTTTCCTGCCAAATCATCTGGGGCGAGGAGCTCGACGGCCTCACCCTGACCGTAGCACCCGACTGAAGGAGCCGAACCATGGCAAAGGAATTCAAGCCTGTGGTGGTGACTGCGAACGACCTGATCGAAGGCGACTCGGTGTTCCTGAGCGCCCAGGGCTGGGTGCGTGACATTGCCCGCGCGCACGTCGCCTATGACGCGGACGCAGCCCAAGCCCTGGAAGCAGATGGCTTGGCGGGCGAGACCGCGAACATCGTCATCGGTCCCTATCTTGTCGAGGTCTTGCTGGCGACCGGCCACCCGGTCCCGGTGCTGCGCCGCGAGCAGATCCGGGCCGACGGCGTGCCGACGATCCCGGTGGGGTTGGATGCCCAGCCTGTGGAGCGCGCAGCGGCGTAACGTAGGGTGCGCATTCATGCGCACCATTGATCGCGAAGGACGGTGCGCGTGAACGCGCACCCTACATGCACACATCGGGAGGCGCCGAATGTATCGCTACGACGAATTCGACCACCGCTTCGTCACTGAACGCGTCGCGGAGTTCCGCGACCAGGTGAGCCGCCGCCTGACCGGCGCGCTGAACGAGGCCGAGTTCAAGCCCCTGCGCCTGATGAACGGGCTCTACCTGCAGCTCCACGCCTACATGCTGCGGGTCGCGATCCCGTATGGGTCGCTGGATGCCCGCCAGATGCGGATGCTGGCCCATATCGCCGAGACCTGGGACAAGGGCTATGGCCATTTCACCACGCGGCAGAACATCCAGTTCAACTGGCCGAAGCTGAAGGACGTGCCCGATATCCTGGATGCGCTCGCCTCGGTCGAGATGCACGCGATCCAGACCTCGGGCAATTGCATCCGGAATGTGACCTCGGACCCGTATGCCGGCCTCGCGCCCGAGGAGATCGAGGACCCGCGCATCACCGCCGAGATCCTGCGCCAGTGGTCGAGCCTGCATCCCGAGTTCACATTCCTCGGGCGCAAGTTCAAGATCGCGGTGACGGGGTCCGAACACGACCGCGCGGCGATCAAGGTCCACGATATCGGGCTTCAGATCGTGAAAGACGATTCCGGCGAAACGGGTTACCGCGTGCTGGTCGGCGGCGGCTTGGGCCGCACGCCGATGATCGGCAAGGTGATCCGCGATTTCCTGCCGAAAGCGGATTTGTTGCCTTATGTCGAGGCGGTCCTGCGGGTCTATAACCTGCATGGACGGCGCGACAACAAATACAAAGCGCGCATCAAGATCCTGGTCCACGAGACCGGCATCGACGAATTCCGCGCTCAGGTCGAGGCCGAATTCACCTCCATGGACCGTGATTCCGTCGCCGCGCCGGATGACGAGATGGCGCGCATCGCCGCCTATTTCGCGCTGCCGGACTTAGCCGAAAAGCCGGACGCCCCGGTCGAGGTCGAGCGCATGAAGAAGCTGGACCCGGACTTCGCCCAATGGGTGACACGCAACACCTATCCCCACCGAGTGCCGGGCCATGTGGCGGCGACGATCTCGCTGAAACCGATCGGCGGCGCGCCGGGCGATGCCACCGCCGAGCAGATGCGGGCGATGGCGGACCTGGCCGAGCGGTTCTCGGCCGACGAGCTGCGCATCACCCACGAGCAGAACGTGGTCCTGCCCCATGTGGCGATCGGCGATCTCTACAAGGTCTACCGGGGCTTGGCGGCGATCGGCCTCGACGCGCCCAACAAAGGGCTGGTGACCGACATCATCGCCTGCCCGGGGCTCGACTATTGCGCGCTTGCCACCGCGCGCTCAATCCCGGTCGCCCAGGCGGTCTCGAAGCGGTTCGCAAGCAACGCGCGCCAGCGGGAGATCGGGCCGCTATCGATCAAGATATCCGGCTGCATCAATGCCTGCGGGCATCACCATATCGGCCACATCGGCATCCTCGGTCTCGATAAGGCCGGCGTCGAGAGCTACCAGATCACGCTGGGCGGCGAGTCGACCGAGGAGGCGGCGCTCGGCGATCGCACCGGCCCGGGCTTCGGCTATGACGAAGTGCCGGACGTGGTCGAGAAGATCGTCGAGACCTATCTGGCGGTTCGCGACGGGCCACGCGAGACCTTCCTCCAGACCTATCGCCGGATTGGAATGGAACCATTCAAGGAGGCGCTCTATGCCCCAGCTCATTGACCACCTCGGCGCGGCACGAGACATCTGGACCCGCCTCGCCGAGGATGCGCCCCTGCCCGGAACCGGCTCTGCAATCGTTCCGTTGGACCGGATCGAAGAGGCCTCGGCGACCGGGTTGGAGCTCGGCGTGCACCTTCCAAACGACGTCGAGCCGGAGGCGGCCGCGCCCTGGTTCGAACGGCTGTCGCTGATCTCGGTCGATTTCCCCAGCTTCGCCGACGGGCGCGGCTTCTCGGTCGGACAGCGCCTGCGCGCGCTCGGCTTCGAGGGGCGGCTGCGCGCCAGCGGCCCGGTGATCTCGGACCAGTTCGACTATCTGCTCGCCTGCGGTTTCGACGAGGTGCTGTTGCCCGACGACGTGGCCGAACGTCAGCCGCCCGAGCACTGGACCGCGGCGCCGGGCCGGATCACGCTGGGCTACCAGCGCGGCAGGACCGGTCGCGGGTCGATCCTGGATGCCCGGCGGATGCCGCATTCAGGTTAGCGTCGATGGTGGTCGTTATCGCCGGGGATAGAAGCCTACGAGTTCCAGCCGAAGCTGCAGCGCGGCAGATTTCCGCTTGGAGCCCAATGTGTCGGATGCTGCGCGGCGTTCGAACGGCAGCAATGTGGGGCAAACCGGACGCTCAGTAAGTGTGCGCTACGTGTATTCCTGACCCAAGTCGGAAACACGGGTCGTGGCACTCTCAAGGAAGAACTTTAAAAACTGTCCTCACTTCGTGTCTGCGCCACCGGGGACCGGTCACAGGTCAGGAGCAGGTCACTGGTCACAGACCCACGACCTTTTCCACTGACCCGGGTAATTAAGTACATACTGTTCGAGCTTCTGGACATATTTCTGGATGATCGCCTCGTACGGCTCATCGCTATTGTCCTCTGTCGGCTGGATGAGAGGACTCTCAATGTTAACTGTTAAAATACCTGTGTCTTTTCTCATGGTGAATACTGGTAGCAGGACCGCCTTCGAAGTGCGGGCGAGGTGCACGGGCCCAGTCGCGATGCGCAACCTGGAACCCATAAAGGTTACCTGCGCAGTCTTGCGGGCCTCACGACCGAACGTAATGGAGACGACCTGATTATCCTCCAGCCTGTTGCGCAGGGTCTTGATTGCCGATCCCGACCCTCTGCTGTCGGCGATGCGCACGCGTTCCGCCAAATACCTGTCTTCTATCCGAGTCCAGATCGGGTTCAGGATATGAACGCCAAACTGAGAGGGTGTGAAGCCATGGCTTGGTCGGCTGAGGTGACTGACCCGGTACCCGACGTCATGCAGTCCCTTCTTTGCCACCAAATCGCTGTAGATGAACGGAGCGACCCAAAGCAACACACCATGTCCCTTTTCGCGTGCCGCTTCAATGTGTTCGGTGCCGATTACCTGGATTTCCGGATGCCATCCGCCAGGCCGGTAATCACGGTAAGCCTGCATACGGGCCACGTAGAAATGGGCGTATACCGTGGTTTCTATGCTCTTTGCTTTGGAGGGATCAATGCGGTCGCCGAACCTGCGCCAATGGCGTTTTTGGCGCGCCCTCGTTCGTCCGACCCGCAAACTCGTTCGCCCGACCCGCAAAGATGCGAACAGAGTGGCGAAGCCGCGTGCGATGGAATCCCAATGCCGTTCCGGAATCGTCCAAGATATGATCGCTAGGATCGGAATTCCTATGAGCTCGATGAGGTCCTTGACCTGTATCAGCCGGCGCGCCTTTTCGGACATTGTCTAGGCGTACTCCTTCCCTAGGATTCGAGGCTGAAACTTGCTGAGGGCACGAATGTGCGCCGGGTTCGAACGCGAGATCTTGAACCGCGCTGTCTTGCACGCGCATCGCCCAACGCTGCGAGAAGACCACAAGAGACTTCACATCATTCGTCACCCTCGCCCTCGCGATCATGACTGCCCGCAATGACGGACCCAGAGCGAATGTTAGTGGATGACTACATCGTCTGCTACCTCGTTCTATACGCCTTTCGCCGGCCATAGTTTGTCTGGTCGGAACCAGGTGCCGTGCATTTGAGACCGGGACGAACGCCAGCGCTCTTGATACGATCCGGGCGCACCTAGCCTATGGCACGTTCCCAGTGCGCAGCCGCCTCGGCGAAGCGTGGGCGCGCATGTCGCTCTCGCCCCACACTGCGGCGATGAACCTGACGGGCGAGTATGGTCGGGAGATGACGCAAGGGCGAAGAATCTCTGAGCTCGAGTGTCGGTAGCCGGGACTTTGTTGCCTTTGCCTCAATGGCGGCAATGTCCCGCTGAGCAGACACTAGGTCGTTCCAAGCCAACGGTGATACACGAGCGAAAGGGTCAGACGACCGGTTTGAGCCCTGACTGCCCGATGCTGCGCCGTGTTCGAACGGCAGCAATCAGGCGAAAACCGGACGCTCTGTCTGCGTGCGCTATGCGTACTCCTGACCCTTTGCCGAAGGTCGAGGCGGGCACTACGATGCAGTTGGCTGCCGCCTGAACCGTCATCGGACTGCGAGCGCAACCGTAGTCGTGGCGGCGGTGGCGTTAAATCTTGATCCCAAATTTCACATATGGATAGCGGTTTCCGGCTATCGTGGAGCGTGATAGTCTCGCAGTGAAAACAGCTTAGCCACGGTGAAGCGAGGATTTTACGTCTCACCCGGGACGTTCTTCGGCTTGATTGCCGCCCTGGACGATGGCGCCGTAATTCGATGGAACCTAAATGGCGGATCGTGACTCATAATGCCCGAGGCTATCCTCCGCCGGTACTGAAAACCATTGTCACAGTGGGAACCCGGCCGATGGTGTTCTTACGATCAAACTGAACCAGTCAGATCAGGCCAACCATCGGAACCAAGTTAATAGATAGCTATGAGAAGGATAGAACATGACAGAACAAATTGAAGAAAAGGTCGAAGGGATTGTCGTAGAACTTGCAAAAAACTTGACTGGAAACGCACTCTACGGAATTCCGATTGCAGGTATTTTTCTCAATGCTGTTTTCAACACAATACTAAGTCAATTTGAGAGCGAAGTAGATAAGCTGCGCGAGGATTTGGGAAATGAGATCAACGCAGCAATAGAATCCTATGCAGGCGATGTTCTCGCTGACGACCTTATGGGACTTCGTGATCGCCTAAAATCGTACAAAGATAATGGTGAACTACCCGACGAGCTAAAACGCCTTAATGAGGCTCTCGAGGGTGAGGAGGCTTCATTTTTCGGAACTGCAAATGTGGCGCCTCTTAAGTGGCTACCCTTGACGCTTGGGTTTACGTTCCTTCGCGCGGCTGTATGGCAGCGAATTGAGGCCAACAAAGACGTTAGAAACGACGTCAAAATTGAAATACAAGTGCAAGATTTTGTAATCCGCGCCTTCCCGCTTATTGTGCATCTTGTACAAAAGGCTGTCGAAAGACGGCTCAGTACGATTCAACTCCGACGTGAAACCGAGCGTTTTTACAGTTATTGGGTGCTGTACGATGGCAATGTCGAGATCAGCCGACACGATGGAAACTATAGCGATGTCGATCCAAATAAGGAAAAGGTAGCCGAAGGATCTAGACATGAGTATATGGATAAAATTGAGAAGGAATTGCGCGAAGAGCTTGTTGACAAATACCTCAAACCGCTCGTGGATCTTGCGAATACCTACCAGGTTCACCTCGCAACCATCACTAATCGGAAGGATTTAAGTTCGTCGTCCGGTCCTTTGGCCGATCAGTATGCAGATACAAAGCAAGTAATGCGTGGTGATGGCGATTTTGTTACCGGCATGCAGTTGTACAAACACCATAATAATGTTGCTAGCGAATTGATTAGTCGATCGTTTGATAGAAATAGCGAAAGACTTGTCGGAGAAGCAATATTAGTAAGAGACGATTCTCACGGCGCTACCTCTTCTCACAATCTCAGCGATCAATATGCAGACTTTGACACAGTTATTTGCCCACCCGGACGTGCAGTTGTGGGCATTAGTCTATACAAACATGACAATAACCTTGCACTCAAACTGTGGTGCAAGAGCCTTAACGGCGAAGAGGAGGCGGAACCAATCTACAAACCAGAACTGAATAAAACGTCGCCACGGCTGTATAATCAGTTTATTGATCTAAAGCCTGTGAACAGCCCGCAGGATCATGTAGTAATTGGATGAAAGTTTTATAAACACGATAATCAGTTGGCGCTTGAAATTATTTCCGCAGAGGCCGCTGCGGTTTTGGCGAAAGTTGATTTAGGAGCCCCTATCTGTAAAAGGAAAATATTCTTTACACGACTATGTGTGTCAAATGAATTATTCTTTGTTCCATTTGATCCTCCACTTCATCTGAGCGTGAAACGGTTCAGGAGCGCGTTCTTTTGGCACATTCGTGAAGCAGCCCGGACGGCAGCAATCAGGATCAACTCGGAAATTCGAGATTTTGCTCAAACGGCAGGTTTGTCTGAGCAGAGCTGGCATTCATGATTGGCGCACTATCTGTGGTTTTGCGCCGGTCACGCCCCGCACCGTAAGGTGCGTATTTATGCGCGCTATCCGGTAAGAACACTCCTCGGCCAAACGCCCTCGCGCGGCACTGCCCCGAGACCGGTCGCGCGAAACCCGTTGCGCGAAGCAAGGCACCAGCGCGCGCCAACCGTGTAGATTACGTTAATTTTGAGGAAAACCATTATAAATCAGTGCGATGGATAGGCTCTCACATGTGAGAGCCCCTACTCCTCCGCGTCCGCCTCGTCCTCACCCTGCTCGGCGATCCAGGCGACTGAGACGACCTTCTCGTCCTCGGCGGTGTTGAAGACCCTGACCCCGCCCGCCCCGCGCGAGCGGAACGAGATCCCTGAGACCGGGCAGCGGATTGATTGACCCGTATCGGTGACAAGCATGATCTGGTCGTCGATCTCGACCGGGAACGAGACCACAAGGCGCCCGCCGCGCATCTTCGAGTCCATCGCCCAGACCCCCTGCCCGCCACGCCCGCGCACTGGATAGTCGTGGCTGGACGACAGCTTGCCCGAACCGGTCTCGGTGATGGTCAGGATCAGATGCTCGGCTGCTGACATCTCCGCATAACGCTCGGGCGAGATCGCCGCGTCGGCGACCGCTTCCTCCTCGGCGATCTCCTCCGGCTCGTCGGTCATGCCCGCCACCGCCCGGCGCATCTTCAGATAGCCGGCGCGTTCTTCGGGCGTCGCCTCGAAATCGCGGATCACCGCCATCGAGACCACCTCGTCGCTTTTGGCGAGCTTGATGCCCCGGACGCCGGTCGAGCCTCGGCCCGCGAAGACCCTGACGGCGGTGGTCGCGAACCGGATCGCCTTGCCGAGCGCGGTCACAAGCATCACGTCGTCGCCCTCGTCGCAGATGCGCGCGCCGATCAGCCGGGTGTCCGAGCCCTCCTCGAACTTCATCGCGATCTTGCCGTTGCGCATGACGTTGGTGAAGTCCGACAGCTTGTTGCGCCGGACATCGCCGGTGGAGGTGGCGAAGACGATCTGCAGGTTCTCCCATTCCTCCTCGGGTACGTCGACCGGCATCATCGCGGCGATCGAGACACCCGGCCCCACGGGCAGCACATTGACGATCGCCTTGCCGCGCGCATTGCGTCCGCCCAAGGGCAGCCGCCAGGTCTTCAGCTTGTAGACGATCCCGTCGGTGGTGAAGAACAGGATCGGGGTGTGGGTATTGGCGACGAACAGCCTGGTGACAAAATCCTCGTCCTTGGTGGCCATGCCTTGCAGGCCCTTGCCGCCACGGCCTTGAGTGCGGAATTCGGCCAAGGGCGTGCGTTTGATGTAGCCGCCATGGGTGACGGTCACCACCATGTCCTCGCGCTCGATCAGATCCTCGTCCTCGAGATCGCCCTCCCAATCGACGATCTCGGAGCGGCGCGGGGTGGCGAACGCCTCCTTCACCTCGGTCAGTTCTCGCGAGATGATCGCCATGATCCGCTCGCGCGAACGCAGGATGTCCAGGTAGTCGGTTATCTTCTCGGCCAGCCCTTCCAGCTCATCACCCACCTCGGCGACGCCCAGCGCGGTCAGGCGCTGGAGGCGCAGGTCCAGGATCGCCCGGGCCTGGATATCGGAAAGGTTGTAGGTTCCGTCCTCGTTGACCTTGTGGTTCGGGTCGTCGATCAACGCGAGATAGGGGGCGATCTCGCCCGACGGCCAAGCGCGCGCCTTTAGGCGCTCGCGGGCAGTCGCGGGGTCGGGAGACGAGCGGATGGTCGCCACCACCTCGTCCACGTTCTCGACCGCGACGGCCAGGCCGCAGAGCACATGGGCGCGTTCCCGCGCCTTCATCAGCAGGTAGGCGGTGCGCCGCGCCACCACCTCCTCGCGGAACGCGATGAACGCCGTGAGGAAAGTCTTGAGGTCAAGCTGCTCGGGCCGGCCGTTGTTCAACGCCAGCATGTTGCAGCCGAAATGGGTCTGCAAAGGTGTAAACCGGTAGAGCTGGTTCAGCACCACATCAGCGGTCGCGTCGCGCTTCAGCTCGATCACCACCCGGACCCCGTGCCGGTCGGATTCGTCCTGCACATGGGCGATGCCCTCGATCTTCTTCTCGCGGGCCAATTCGGCGATCTTCTCGATCATGGTCGATTTGTTGACCTGGTAGGGAACCTCGTCGACGACGATTGCCCAGCGGTCCTTGCGGATCTCCTCGACCCGGGTCTTGGATCGGATGATCACCGAGCCACGGCCGGTCAAATAGGCCTTGCGCGCGCCTGACTGGCCCAGGATCTGGGCGCCGGTCGGGAAATCCGGCGCCGGCACGTATTCCATCAGGTCCGCGACTTCCAGTTCTGGATTCTCGATCAGCGCCAGAGTCGCGTCGATCACCTCGCCCAGGTTATGCGGCGGGATGTTGGTCGCCATGCCGACCGCGATGCCGCCCGCGCCGTTGACCAGCATGTTCGGGAAGCGCGCCGGCAGGACCACCGGTTCGGTCTCGCGGTTGTCGTAGTTCGGAATGAAATCGACCGTCTCCTGGTCGATATCGGCCAGGATGGACTGCGCCACCTTGGCCATGCGTACTTCGGTGTAGCGCTGGGCTGCGGGTGGGTCGCCGTCCATCGAGCCGAAATTGCCTTGCGGATCCAACAGCGGCACCCGCATCGAAAAATCTTGGGCCATGCGGACAAGCGCGTCATAGACCGCCTGCTCGCCATGTGGGTGCAGCGCGCCGATCACCGCGCCGACCACACGCGCGGATTTGTTGTAGGCCCGGTCATGGGTCTGGTTGTTGGAGTGCATCGAGTAGAGGATGCGCCGGTGCACCGGCTTCAGGCCGTCGCGCAAATCGGGGATGGCACGGCTGACGATCACGCTCATCGCGTAATCCAGATAGCTGCGCCGCATCTCGTCCTCGACCGCGATGGTCGGGCCGTCATAGGGCACGCGATCGGGGCTTTGCGGCTCGTCGTCCTCGCCGTTCGGACCACCGTTCAGGTCGTCGTCGTCGCTCACAGAATTCTCCTGCCCGACACCCCGCTCCGGGGGCCTGTATTCCTGGGGCTTTTATCTAGATGAAATATAAGCGAGCGGCCCTGACGGAGCAATCGCCAAAGGGCGGGAATCCACAATTTGTAGGGGGTCGGACCCCTTCAAACCGCAGGAAATAGGGGAATCAAAAAAAATTGCCGCTTCAGCAAACGTCGCCACATGCACCCTGCGCCCGCAATATCGCGACGACGCCGGCGTGCGCGAAAAAGGCAGGGTGGACAATCTTGTCCGCCTTGTCATGCAAATGCCCGTTTGCGCGGGGCTCAGAATGGGATTTCGTCGTCCTGCGCCCCGCCGCCGGAATTGCGGTCTTCGAACCCGCCACCGCCGGAACCGCCGCCGGAACCGCTTGGACCACCGCCGCCATGGCCGCCTCCGCCCCCGCCGTTCTGGCGGCCGTCGAGCATGGTCAGTTCCGACCGGTAGGGTCTGAGCACCACCTCGGTTGAATAGCGGTCCTGGCCCGACTGGTCCTGCCACTTTCGGGTCTCGAGCTGACCCTCGACATATATCTTCGAGCCCTTGCGCAGATACTGCTCGGCGACCCGGATCAGCGGCTCGGACCGGATCACCACATTGTGCCATTCCGTGCGCTCGCGCCGCTCGCCCGAATCGCGGTCCCGCCAGGTCTCGGAGGTGGCGATCCGCAGATTGCACAGCTTCCCGCCGTCCTGGAAAGACCGCACTTCCGGGTCGGCACCCAGATTGCCGATCAGCATAACCTTGTTGACGCTGCCTGCCATTCCTTCAGACCTCCTGCCCGCGAATCCTCTCAGTTCGGCGCACCATAACGGGGCACCCCGAAACAGACCAGTGGAACAGACCAGCAGCATGCTTAACCCGCAGTTAAATTCGCCGAAGTGGCGGGATTTGTCCGAGGGAATTGCTCTGCGGGTATGGCACCGCGACAGAATTTTGTAAGCTTCCGATTCACGGAGCCCTGCTCGCGGGCGCCGCACAAACAAAATGGCCGTCATCGAATGGCCAGCACAATGCCCGGGGAGGAATAGGATGACACGCTGCATCGCTGTATTGGGGGCCGCAGGCACCGGCAAATCGACATTGGTGGATGCGCTCTGCGCTCTGGAGAACAACGAGACCACCGAGGCGACGCACTACGACACCCGGACCGCCCGATTCACGTTCATTGGGGACGATTGGGTGGCGTTCGACTGCCCCGGATCGCTGGAATTCATGCAGCAGGCGCGCGACGCGATGCTGGTCGCCGATGCCGCGGTGATCTGCGTCTCGCCCCAGCCCGAGCAGGCGGTGCTGGCCGCTCCGTACATCCGCCTGGCCGAACGCGCCGGCGTGCCGGCCTTCATCCTGATCAACCGGATTGACGAGGCCCAGGCCAGTGCGCGCGATATCATCGAAGCCCTGCAATCCTACTCGACCCACCCTGTGGTGCTGCGCCAGATCCCGATGCGCGATGGTGGCAAGATCGTCGGCTCGGTCGATCTCGTCTCCGAGCGCGCCTGGCGCTACAGGCCCGGCGAGCCCTCGGACCTGATCGAAATCCCCGACGATCTGATCGAGCACGAGCAGGAAGCCCGTGGCGAGTTCCTGGAGAGCCTTTCCGACTATGACGATTGGCTGATGGAGGAGATCATCGAGGACCGCGAGCCGGCCTCGGATCAGGTCTATGCGATCTGCGCCCGCGTCCTGAAGGACGGCGCGGTGACGCCGGCCTTCATCGGCTCGGCGCTCAATGGCAACGGCATGTTCCGTCTGATGAAGGCACTGCGTCATGAGACGCCTGGAGTTGCGGCATTGGCCGAGCGATTGGGCGGCCAGGCGAGCGCTGGCGTGTTTCTGGCCCGCCACCGCAAGCATGTGGGCAAGACCGCGTATCTGCGCGCGCTGAAGGACATCAAGCCGGGCGACGAGCTGGGCGGCCACGCGCTGGGGCCGATCTCAACCGTAGGCGATCCCAAACCCGCACAGCTTACCGAAGCGAGGGCGGGCGATGTGGTCGGCGCGATCAAGTCGGACCATCTGGGTTCGGGCCAGCTTTACGGCACGGGCGAAGTCGCGACGCCGGATTGGCATGGGGCGCTGACCCCGGTCTTTACGGTGGGGATCAAGGCAGTCAGCGACCGGGACGACGCCAAGATGTCCGAGGCGCTGCATAAGCTGGCCTCCGAAGATCTGTCGCTGACGATCTCGACCGACCAGGAAACCGGCGCTCATGTGCTGGCCGGCCAGGGCGTCCTGCACCTGCGCCGGGCACGCGAGACCCTGTCCGGCGATTTCGGCGTCGAGACCGCCGAGGCGGCTCTGGCCCCACCCTTGCGCGAGACGATCACGAAGAAGGCGGATGTGCATTTCCGTCACCGGAAACAGTCCGGCGGTTCCGGCCAGTTCGCCGATGTGAAGCTGAAGGTAGCACCCGCCGCGCGCGGCGAGGGGTTCTCGTTCGAGCAGACAATCCACGGCGGCTCGGTTCCACGGAACTACATCCCGGCGGTCGAGAACGGCGCCAAGGATGCGACTGAGCGCGGGCCGCTGGGTTTCCCCGTCGTCGATATCTCCGTCAATCTCTATGATGGCCAACACCATGCGGTGGACAGCTCGGACATGGCCTTCCGGATCGCCGGGCGCGGCGGCGTGAAGGAAGCGTTGGAGAGCGCCTCGCCGGTGCTGCTCGAGCCGGTCTACGATGTGAAGTTCTCGGTCCCCTCGGTCTATACCGGGTCGCTGAACCCCCTGGTCTCGTCGCGCCGGGGCCAGGTGATGGGGTTCGACCGCGAGGAAAGTTGCGAGGGCTGGGACGTGTTCCGGGCGCAATTGCCGGGCACGGCACTGGACGGCCTCATCGCGGATTTGCGCTCGATCACCCAGGGCGTCGGCCGTTACGAGGCCGAGTTCAGCCATTACAACGAGGTCTACGGCAAGGACGCCGACAAGATGATCGAGAAACGCGCGGAAATGCTGGCGGACGCTTGAGGCGCCCTACGCCGCAGACGCGGCGGCGGTCCGGCTGATTTGACCTAAGAAACGAATTGGCCCGCCCTGGAATGCGCCCGATAGGCGCCTAGCACGCCGATCCACAGCCCCGGCTGTTTGCCAAACCTGGTTGGCGCGCGGGTTCCAGGGCATGGTGGTTCAGACAGCGCTGGTCTATCGTTCTTGAATGGCCGGGAAAAGCCTAGGACGCCGATCCGACGAGCTGCTTTTCGAGCGGGAGCGTCAAGGTGTCGTCACGCTCACCATAGTGCGCGGGATCTTTGTCGCGATCGTGGCTGCGACCGTTTGGATCATCGGTGTCAGCCCGTTCGAGAAGATTGCCACCACCGCGATCGTGACCGTTGTGCTGCTTGCAATCGGGGTTTCGCTTTTTCTGCTGACGCGCCGCATAGCAGTGGGCCAGGTTGGGTTGGCGGGTTGTGCGATCGATATCGCGGTCTTAGCCACGCTGCCCGTCATTTGGTACGTCTCTGTCGGAGGCACCGCGGTCGAGCCAGCATACATGCTGAAGACCCAGATTACGGTCGTCGCACTGGGGATCGTCGTGCTCAACGCCCTGGCGTTTCGGCCGCTCTACCCCATCCTCACCGCCGCCGGGGGCATCTTCGTGCATCTCGCCCTGCTTGCATTTGTCTTGCGCGATCCGCGCACGGTCCTGTCCTCGGATTTCGTCGACTCGGCGATGGGCAGTGCGCTCAGTCTGGAATTGGTGCTGGTCAGCATGATCATCATTGCCGCCGCCGGCGGTGCGCTGGGCTATTTGACGCTGATCGCGCGCCGGACGGTTGCCCAGGGCGTCGCGTTGGAGGTCGCCAATGCTCAGATCAGCAGGTATTTCTCACCCGGTGTCGTGTCGCGCATCGCCGACGAGGCCGATGCGCTGTTGGGTGTCGGTGGGCGCAATCAGGAT
>Ga0224508_10000068_pt1 | contig 118473 bp, 91 predicted proteins | sample SF_Jan12_sed_USG_4_FD_170157 | JGI IMG/M metagenome (GOLD analysis project Ga0224508, IMG submission 170157) | Sediment microbial communities from San Francisco Bay, California, United States - SF_Jan12_sed_USGS_21 | ecosystem: Environmental > Aquatic > Marine > Sediment | place: USA... | reverse complement strand
GTGCAACGCACATTCTCCCGTCAGTCGTTTGCCACGAGTTACTACCTCAAGCGGCCGGAGCTGCTGCGACCCGTCGCCGGATTGCTGGTGGCAGGGTCGGCCCATCGCCAGATCGCCCGGTATCTGGGCTGCTCACCCTCGACCGTCATGACGATGAGTGTGCGTCTCGGCCGCCACGCCGACTTGTTTCATCGGGCGTCCCTGGAACAGCTGGGAACGATCAAAGAGCCGGTCGTGTTCGATCATTTTGAGACGTTCGTGCGATCTCAGATGGAGCGCCTGGCGATAGGTACCGCCGTCGGGCAACAGTCCTGGTTTGTTTACGCCGTCGATGGGATGCGCTACCGAGGGTCTCGCCGACGCAGTCGGCGCAAGCGAATGCTGAAGCGCATCCCTGACCCGACGACGCCCGGTGTCCGGGTCGATTCCACCTGCAACACGCTGGAAAGACTCCTGAGTAGGAGCCCCGAGGGGCTCGACCTGATCAGCGATGATCATCCAGCCTATCGCGCCGCTATCAACAGACTCAACCGTCGGGTCAGATCAGGCACCCTCATTCGCCACTCGATACACGCCAACCCGGATCGATCGCCGGATCATCACAAGACCGTCGCCAGAAAACGGGATCAGGCGATGTTTGCCGCCGATCTGCTGCACAAGTTGATTCGGCACTGTCAGGCTCATCATCGTCGGGAAACCATCGCGTTTGGTCGCAAGAGTGCCAACGTAAACGGCAGGGCGATGCTCTTTGCGATCTGGCGGAACTTCATCAAGCGCATGACAGAGCGAAGGCCCGAGCTGATCTCGCCGGCGATGCGGGTCGGGCTGACGTCATCGCTCTGGACCTGGCAAGATTTCCTCGCCGAGCGGCTGTTTGCCGGAAGGATCTCGGGCTAGCCTCTTCCGGCTACGGACTCGGTGCAGATCTTGCACGACGGTGTCCGCGAGAGTCGACACTCGAGCCCATCGACATCCAGATCCCGGGACATGACTGCGACACGCGTCGCGTAGTCTTGTGACTACAACATTCTTCGGGTCACGTTGAGGTGGCGACACCCAGACCGGGACGATCGGTCAGCGACAACATCCCGTCCCGTAACGTAAAACCTCCGCTTGCGGGGTCCTCGGCCAGGTCGAAGCTGCCGTCGAGATCGAGGTACCGCGTCGCACGACTGGCCGATGCCGCGTGAAGCGACGCGGCGATGCTGATCACGCTCTCGTCCATGCAGCCCCACATCAACGTCGTCCCGCATCGATCGGCCGCCTCCGCGATCTCCATCGCGGGGGTGATGCCGCCACACTTCATCAGCTTGACGACCCAGGTTCCACAGTTGCTCTCGGATTGTTCCCAACGTACCGCGTCGATCGGGCGCTGAACACTCTCGTCCAGAGCCACACGACGACGCTCCTCATCAGAAAGACTCTCAAGGATCGCCTCATCGTCTCTCGACATCGGTTGTTCCAGGAACTCTATGTCCAGGGTATCGAGAACCGGTAACACCCGCCGCAGTGCGCGCTCGTCGTAACCCTCGTTGGCATCGGCGCGGATCGCAACTCCCGCACCGACCGTCTCGCGTAGCCGATGGAGCCGTTCGATGTCTTCATCGACATCGTCGCCCAACTTGATCTTGATGCAACGAAATCCACGCTCCAGGTACTCCCGCGCACTCTCGAGCGTTCGCTCGACGGATTGGATACCGATCGTGATCGACGTGGGTCGTGGCGCGTGTTCCCCGGATCCGTCGAGGAGTCGCACCACCGGACGGCCGAGATGATGCCCGAGCAGATCCCAGAGCGCCATATCGAGCGCAGCCTGGGCGGCGGGTGTGCTCTGCATCTCGCGTGTCAACGGACCGGCAAGCGCTGCGAGGTCGTCGACACTCGCGAGAGACTTTCCGGTCCACAGCCGGGAGGCCCCGTCGAGTGCCGCCTGACAGGCATCCGCACTCTCCCCGGTCACGCGCTGCGACGGCGATGCCGACCCCAGGCCGATGTGAACGCCGTTGCCGAGAATCCTGGCGAAGTGCAGGGTAACGTCGGTCTTGCGATGACCGGCGATGGAGTAGGGCCGCTTGAGACGGACGGGTTGCGACCAGCTCTCGATACTCGTGATCTTCATCTTGGATGTACACCTGTGTTGCTTTGCACGATGCGCGCCAGTTCCTCGCCACCGTCGCGCAGCGGGCGGGAGCAAGGAATCGCCAATGCCTCCGTGGTCGCACGACACCAACGGACGGCGGCCGCCTCATCGAGTCCCTCTTCGTGAAGACCGATGGCCCACACATCACTTCCCAGCGCACGGATCAACTGGACTTCCTCCTTCAGCGGGGGGATCGCTAGGTGGCGATCGGCGAAACCCTTGAAGTGGGCCCGACCGGGGGCGTGCATCAGGATGACACCGGCGGCACCCAGCGAGATGATCATCTCCGACCCACACGGACCGCTGGGATTCCGTAGGGAGGCCTGCCCCTCGACGAGGATCAGTTGTGGGTTCTCCTCCCGGGCGCAATCAAGGACGGCACCCTCCAACTGCCCCGGAACAAAGTCGTTGGGTGTCGCGTCGAAGATGAACCCGTGACGACAGCCCTGTAGCCAACCGGTCTGTCCCGTGTAGACCATCGATGCCGCGACTCCCTGACGCGTGAGCGACGCCAGCACCAGACCACATGTGGTTCGCTTTCCCAGCGCGCAGTCCGTGCCCAGAACCGGAACACGCGGCGTGTCGAGCTTCAGCACGTCGCCACTCCAGAATCGCAGTTGGTCGAGCGGTGGAGGCTGACGGAGGTCGATGATCGTCCCACCCGCTGCCGAGACGCGGTCCGCCACCCTGGGGTTGCCTGCCAGGGATTGGTGGAGCCCGTTAATCAACGTCAGGCCGGCGTCGGCGGCGGCCAGCAGGTCGTCGACGAGACTCTCCGGAAGGATCCCACCCTTGGTCGCCACGCCGATGATTGCGTACTCGGGCTTGAGGGCCAGTGCCTCCTTGACAGCACCGTGGATGGGAATGCCGCGAGGAGTACCGTCCAGGACTTCACCCGCCTCCCGACCCGCGAGGGTGCGGTCGATCACACTGACGATGCGATAGCGGCTGGGGCCGCGAACCAGGCCGTGGGTCGTCTTAGCATCCGCGCGTGTCAGTAGACCGTTGGTGAGGACAATCGCAGTGGGACGCTGGTCAGTTTTCATCGCAGCCGAAAGATACCATGTAGAATCGCCGAGGATGTCGTAGGAGTTTTTCGTTGAGTCGACATGAAGACAAGGGTTGGTGGGAACAGAACTGGAAGTGGGCCACGACCTGCGGTTGTCTGGGGTGTGTGGGTGTTCCGTTGTTGCTTGTGGCGATCCTGGGCGGCGGAATCTTCAGTATCCTCCAGCAGGTGAAAGGCAATGAGGCCTACGTTCAGGCGGTCGCCCTCGTCGCGGAAGATCCGCAGGTCATTCGACGGCTGGGTCAACCGATCGACGTGGGGGCACCGACGAACGTCCATATGTCGACTACAGACGGCGTCGAACTCGGAAACATCGAAGCTAACGTGTCCGGTCCGGAAGGATCGGGGCGAATGCTGGCTTCCGGCCACAAGGTTGACGACACCTGGGTCCTCGATAGCGTCGTCATCCGATTCTCGGACGGTGTCGAGATCGAAATCCTGGGACCGCCGCCATGACCTCGTCCATGGGCCGTTTGATCGCCACGACGGTTCTCGCGTTGTTCAGCGCCGGCTGGGTCGCACCGGCCTTCATCGCCGCCGAACTGTTCCGAAGCGGGCTACGACGTCTGGCAGTAGACAACGGTCTCAGTCGTGGCGAGACCTACTTCGAGGACGCGGAACGCTATCTCCTTGTGGCCGCCGTGTGGCTGGCGGTGGCCGTTGGCCTGTGGGCGTTCATCGGCGCCAGACGCTTGCTGATTCCGCGACCCGACTCACGCTGATTCCTCAGTTGCGACCTCGACGCCGAGTCTTCGCCGTCGGTTCGGCGGTGGCTGGATCCTCGGGCCACGGATGCTTGGGGTAGCGACCACGCAACTCCTTGCGAACCTCCGCGTAGCCACGCTTCCAGAAACTGGCAAGGTCGTCGGTCGTCTGGACCACCCGACCGTTCGGAGCACGCAGCTCCAGCGTAAGCGGTGTCTCCCGCGGCCCAATCTTCGGTGTCTCGAACAGGCCGAACAGCTCCTGGAGCTTGACGCCGCTAGTGATGGATCGGTCTTGGCGGTAAACGATAGACGCGTGATTACCGCTGGGGAGTTTCCAGCGCGACGGTGCGCGTCGATCGAGGTCCCGTCGTAGTTCGTAGGGCAGTAGATCGTGTCGCGTCGTTTCGGGCAGGGATCGCTGCCCCCAGACATGATGACGAAATGCCGTCGTGAAATCGAAGGTGAGCCCGGCAAAGTCCAGACGCCTCTGTAGCTGTTCGTCGTCGTCACCGGGTACTTCTTGCGACCAGGCGTTCACCAACAAGTCTGCGGCTGACGCGTCATCCACGTCGACGATGCGTTCCTCCAGAACCAGATTGCCGTAGTAGCCGCGCTCGAGACCTCTGACCGATTGGCTTTCGGCGTCGTAATAGGATTCGACGACCCTCCGGTCCGCTGCCAGCCACGCCGGATCGATCGCACTGGCGCGGTGGATCCGGACGGTCTCGCCGTCCGCATGACGACCCGTCCGCGACATCATCGAGTCGACGGCCACCACCCAATCGGCGTCCAGCACGTGACTTCTTCGATCGAGTGTGGCGCCGTCACCGGACATCAACAGGAAACGATCCTCGAGAGGTTTTCGCCGCCGAGCCACGCGATCGGCGTATCCCAGGAACACCGCATGAAGGAAATCGGACGTCTCTTCGGGTTCGCGGAGCGACGCGGAACGACGCTTCAGATCGGATTCCATGTGACGGAGGGACCTGGGTGCGTCTCGAAAATGATCGACGAACCCGTGGAGGTCGGAATCCCCGTGGGCCGCAGGTAAGTTCGGTCGCCATCCCTCGGCCAGGGCGACCGCAGCGACCCGAATCTCCCGAGAGCCTGGATTGGCGCAGACCATGCGAGCCAGTCGTGGGTGGAGGGCCAGGCGTCTCATCTGACGTCCGAGATCCGTCACCTGAACCCCCTCGACGGCCCCCAACCGTTGCAGGAGTGTCAACGCGTTCGTGATGGCGGAAGTCTCCGGCGGCTCGAACCAGGAAAACCGATGGGGATCCTCGCCCCAGACGCAGATGTCCAGGACGGCGACCGCCAGATCCACCCGGCATAACTCCGGCTCCCGGTGGGGACGCAGTTCATCTCGTGAGTCCCAGAGTCGCCACGCTTCACCGGGCGCCGTGCGACCCGCGCGTCCCGCGCGCTGGTCGGCGGCATCTTGTGGAATACGTTCCAGCTCCAGTCGGTCGAGTCCGCTCCCCCGGTCGTGTCGCAACAGCTTGTGTGTACCGCCATCGACCACGTGGGTTACACCGTCGATCGTCAACGAGGTCTCGGCGATGTTGGTCGCCAATACCAGTTTGGGTCGACCGTGATCCGCCAGTGCCGCGTCCTGGTCCGCAGGCGACATGGCTCCGTAGAGTCGAAAGAGATCGCGCCCTCCGCTCAGGCTCCTCGCCGCACGCTCTATCTCGCGAGCTCCCGGCAGGAATACGAGCACGTGCCCCGTGGTGGATTCACAGGCTTCCCTCGCCGCATCGATGGGATCTTGCTGCGGTCGATAGCTGATCTCGACGGGATACGCTCGTCCGGGAACATCGATTACCGGACAATCGTCGAGAAACTCCGACACCGGTCGAGAGTCCAGAGTCGCCGACATGACGACAAGACGTAGGTCGTCGCGCGCTTCCCACGCCTGACGGGCCAGGGAGAGTGCCATATCCGCGTGGATCGTTCGCTCATGAAACTCATCCAGGATGACGGTCCGGAATTGCTCAAGAAGCGGATCGCGGAGAAGTCGGGCGGTGAGGATGCCCTCGGTTGCCACGATGAGTTTCGTGTTGGGGTTGAATCTCCGGTCTCCACGGATATGCCAGCCGACCTCCTCGCCCTCACGCCAGCCACGCTCCGACGCGATGCGACGAGCCAGAGCCCGCGCGGCGATCCGTCGCGGCTGGAGGACGATGACCGGGCCATCCGCCACCAACGCGGGAGGCACGCGGGTCGTCTTCCCGCTACCCGGCGGCGCCGTGATCACCGCCGCCCGCGCCTCCCCGATCGTCGCGATAATCTCGGGAATGGCGTCATCGATGGGAAGTCGCTTCATAACGCCTCCAGTCTAATAGACTGTCCGGCGGTAGACGATCTGCCGGCAGAACCGTATCAACGGACGACGCCTGCCAGAACCGGAGCACCCCTTGCACCGAGCGACCCATCGACTCTGCGCGTTGTTGTTCGTTCTCCTTGCCGGGGGATGGGTCGGTGGATTGACGCACGCAGCCACCGCGACGATTCACGTCGTGGATCGTGGTGGTACGGGAATCCCGGAGGTGCGCGTTGGCTTGCAACACACCTCCGGCTACCCGCGACACTACTTTGCCGAATCCGATGCCAACGGTGTCGCAGTCTTCCAGACCCTTGTGCCCGGAAGTTATCGGGTGACTGCCAGGATTCACGCGGCCAGCGATCTGGTCGATCCGAGTAACAACCCTCTGGTCGAAGCCCCGAGCATCACGATTCTGGAAGAGGCCGATTCCGTCGAGGCGACGCTGGAACTCTGGCGAGGCTCGCGGGTTGTGTTGGAACTCAAGAAGAACCGTGGCGACCTCAAATACTTCAAGGTGCTGTTGACGCATCTCGAGACCGGCAAGGTCTATCGAGTCGCGCTCGACGAAGGTGGCTTCAAGGAGACGGCACTGGTGCCAGGGAGGTGGTCGATAAAAATCGAGCAGCCGCCCGCGGGATTCCTGCTTGTCGACATCGAGATCGACGGGCGTTCCGTTCCGGGAGGGGCGGCGGAGATCCTGCTGGAGTCCCACTCACCCACCCGTTTTGTCACCTGGCACTTCATGGCGGTGGCGCGGATCGAAGGGGCGGTAGATGTCGTGCGTGGCGACGGACTTCCGACCGTCGTGGCAGAGCTTCTGGAGCCCGGACCGTGGCTCCTGGCGTCAGAGGATCGTGGCGGCTCTGATGTGCGTCGTGTGCGTGCACGTTACAACCGCGACGGACGGACGTTCAATATTGACATCCCCGATGGGCGCTGGGAGGTTTCGGTCTTCAGTCCGAACCTGATCCAGGCGGAGCCCGAGAGCGTCGTCCTGACGCTGCAATCGGGAGACGTCGGCGAGGCCCATTTCACCGTCGAGATGGAGGATCGAAAGGGACAGTCCCCTCTGGTCATCTCCGCACAGGCGCAGCATCCCACGAGGCGATTCGAGAGACTGACACAACTCTGGATCGAGGTCTGGCGTGCCGACGAGAGCGGGAACCCCGTCGAACGGGTCGGTCGGCTCGAGCAGAAGTATCACTCGGTCAGTTTCTATGGACTCCCCGCCGGAAACTACCTGGCGGTGGCGTTGCATCGGGACTTTCTCGAGTCGCACGTCCTGGTGGCGGGGTACGATCCGGAGGGCGAGGACGAGGACAATCGGCACTCGATCAATCTCGAACCCGGTGGCACGGTCGAAGCGCTGTCGGTGGACGGTGACGGACAGCCGATCGCGGGCACGCGGATCCTCGTCGAGCGTCTCGATGACGGCCCCCGATTCATCACCGACGACCCCGACTTTGTCGCCTCCAAACGAACGCCCAGGGCGGAAACCGATGCTTCCGGCTTTCTTCGAATGCGGGGGTTGTATCCGGGCCACTATCGCGCGACGGCCAAGTTGCGGGGTGAGATGGCCGTCACCCACTTCGTCGAGATTATCGGAATCGACGAGCAACTCCTCTCCGGGCGGGACGCGCCGAATAACGGCGAGCTTTACCAGACGATCGCGGATCCGACGGACGAGCTCGAATTCGAACTGAAGCAGAGCATCGCGCTGGATCTCAAGGTGTTACCGGCCGCGACCCTTCGCATCGCCCTGAACTGCCTGGATCGTGGCCCGGTCACGGACTCGACCGCCGTGCGGATCTTCCCCGTCGGTGAACCCCATCGCCCGCGGGACGTCGATCCGGACCTTCTGGACGGCGCCTGGCTCAAGCTGGAGCGCGTCACACTTGGCGGTGAGTTGCAGGACCAGTTACTGGTCGGTCCGCTGGAGTCGGACTCGGTGCAACTGGCGGTACGTCCCACGGGCTTCGGTCTTTGGACGTGGGCGTACGGATCGGAACGTCGAGATGACGCTGCGAACTTTAACACCAACGTCGGGCGCATCGACGATGTCGGACGAATCGATATCGATTGTTCCCCCGCCATCGAACTGATCGCCGAGACCGGCGACCGCGGGAGCCTGCCCGATCTTGCGTTGACCGAGTTCGGTGGCGAGGCGAGACCGCTGCATGCCAACGGCGAACCTGACGGCACCCCCTATCGGCCACGACTTCAGGCGGAAACGACGCAGATCCTGCTACGGGAATTCGAGGAGGGGCGACTTCGCCTCGCAGGATCGTTCCATCACCCACACTGGCTGCCCATGTCGACCATTGATATCGACTTCGAGGCGGAACTCGAGCGCGGCCAACTTGTGCCGGCACCCTTATGGATTCCCGCAGTCGGCGGTGCCATCCGCGTGTTCGGAGCGTTTCACGGTGCGCGAATCGTGGATCCCGACGCCGAGGAGGTCGTTCCCGGCCCCGTGGTGCCGCGTGAGGATGGGATGCTGGTCATCGAGTCGGTCCCCGTCGGCCGTTATCGAGTTGAGGCCTGCGCCGACGATGAATGTGAGGAACCGATCGCCGTGTGGCAGGATGTAGAGGTTGCACGAGGCGTAACCACGAAGGTAAGACCGGATGAGTGAATCGACGATGGGACGGATAGCGGTGGTAACCGGTGCCGGGCGTGGCATCGGCCTGGAACTGACTGGCCAGCTGCTCGAGGGCGGGGCGACGGTGTTCGCCGGAACCCGCGGGGCCCCTTCGACCGAGCTCTCGTCGTTGGCCGCAAAGCATGGCGACCGTCTTCAACCGCTGGTCATGGATGTCGCCGACGACGAAGCGGTGGCGGAGGGCGCTCGCACCGTTGCCGGGCGGGTCGATCATGTCGATCTCCTGATCAACAACGCGGGAGTCTACCCTGAAGATAGCGGAGGTCTCGAACGGCTCGACCTGGACGCCATGCGTCAGGGATTCGAGGTCAATACCCTGGGCCCCCTTCGTGTCACACGTGCGTTCTTGCCACTCATGCGGCTGGGATCCGAGCGAAAGATATTTCACATAACCTCATTGATGGGATCGATAGGCGATAACAGCAGCGGAGGATCGTACGCGTACCGTGTCTCGAAGACCGGCCTGAATATGGTCTCGCTCAATCTGTCCCACGAACTGCGGGCAGAGGGGTTCGTCGTTCTGACTATTCACCCGGGCTGGGTTCAAACTCGAATGGGGAGTGACGCGGCACCGTTAACGGTTGGAGCGTCCGCCGCCGGTATCCTGCAGGTTATCGACCGGTCTACGACGGAAGACAGCGGCAGTTTTCGTAGCTGGGATGGTCGGCCGCTGCCCTACTAGGGACCGCCTACAGTCGCTCGATGGTAGCCGGGTCCACACGAAACAACGTTCGATCGGTGTAGTCGACGACGGTCCCGCGGATGGCGACGGGCTCTGCAATGTAGGGCAGGACCTGCTCACGGAGCGGCACACCGCTGAGATCCTCCAGCCAGTAATAGCGTGCCCCTCCCGAGTCGTCGCGGACGACCAGCAGTGGCGGAATACCTCCGGAGATACAGCGAATGGCACACGCCCGATGGGGCTTCAGGTTCCCGGGTTTCATCACGCCGAGGAAACATTTGCTGTCGATGATCTCCCCGACAAGTCGGACGTCCTCAAAGATCGCCGGCGGGTCGATCGATCGCTGGATGGGGCCGGTTCTGGAGCCCGAATCCGCCGAGACGGCACGAATCGACCCGTCGACGATCTCGATCAACGTCTGCCCGTCGCGGTAGATCAGCGTTCCCTCCAGTTCGACGTAGCGCCCGACCCAATCGGCGGTCATCGTGTAGGGCCCGAATTTGCCGACGGCGACAAGCGTGATCGCGGTCACCTGGCCCGTTGCGTTGGCGCCGGGCCGTGCCAACTCCAGTCGAAGTCCGCTGTCGTCGATTCGACCGCTGAACGAACGAGGCTCGCCCCACTCGAAGTGGCTGCGGGCAAACCGTCGCTGCCCGATGACGGTCATGAGCGAGACCGCGATCACCACGACGGCGAGCAGCGCCACCGTTCGGCGGGTGGTTCGCGCCGGTCCCGGAGGACTCTTCTCGAGATAACCGACGTACAGTTCATCCGACATGCGTGTGATCCTTCATCTCCGGTTGCGGATGGACCCACACGTCTCCGTCAATGACGCGGGAACGAAATGTCGGAACCTTCTCGGTGAACGGTGGCGGTGACTCGCCGGTCTCCGGCCGATACTGATAGCCATGCCATGGGCAGGTGATGCAGCCATCGATGATCTTGCCTTCACCCAGAGGGCCATTCTGATGCTGGCACGCGTTCGAGACTGCCGCGATCTTTCCGTCATAGCGGAAGATCGCCACCTTTTCGCCGGATAGAACCGCCATCTTCGCTCGGTTCTCGCGGATCTCGTCGACACGGCAGACACGCACGTATCCGTCGCGAGCGGCCTCGCTGATCGGTCGATCGCCGCCACGTTCACGGAAGCCTGCGAGCAGATGAATCCCGACGATCCAGGCAAACCCCAACAGAACAAGACCACTCAACAGCGGCGACGTTTCGGCCTGAAGAACACCCAGAACGACATGCAACGTCAACAATCCATACGCGACGTAGACCAACATGTGCAGCGTCTTCCACATGGGCGCGGTCAGCTGGGTCAACCAGAAGTCGTGGCTGGTGGCGGCCATCAGAAAGAGGATCGATAACGCGACGAAACCCAGCGGCTGAAACGGGAAATCAATGAGACTGTCGAAGCGCTGATTCGACGTTAGCAGGCTGACGAGTGGGTGGACATTTCCCTGCGAATGAAACTGAAGCAGCGCAAACCCACCGTGTGCGGCTCCGACAAGAAACGTCGTCACGCCGAGATGCCGACGGTTGTAGAGCAGAGGCAGGAAGCGGGTGTCAAGTCGAGCTAACGGGCCGATGGAGAGCACGACATGCAACATCAGGAAGGCGCAACTGCCTAACGCGCGGATCAACATGGTTTCGGGGCTTGTATTGGGTCGTAACCACAGATCGACGACGACGAAGATCGTCAGGTAAAGACCCACACAGGACAGCATGACCGTGTCATAGATCTTTTTCTGTCGATTCCAACCGACGGCGACATACTGATGGCTCATGGATCCACCGTCTCGACGATTTCTTTCTGGGTCAGGCTGTACAGCACAAGACGACCCTGAATCGATGCGTACTCCGTCGGGATCGGATGGATCGTCGAGGACTCTCCATCGACGACGCCGAGAAAGAGCATGGTGTCGACCGATGGGTCGACCGATGGGTCGGTCTCTCCAGACACGTCCCAGTAGAGACTCCACTCGGGATGTGCCGGGACAGCCGCCGTCGGTGTCACATGGACTCGCGCAACAGGCCGGGATCGATCGATCCGATACTCGAGACCGGTCTTCCCACCCGCTGCCCGCGGCGATGCCGAGGGTATTTCTCGTCGAGTCAGAAGCCCCATCACCATCAGTGGACCGACCACCAACAGCAACCCGAGGAAGAACCACCGATGTCGGGTCCGCAACGGCCGGATCACGAACCGTCTCCCTGGACACGGTCACGGTGCGGATTGCGTTCGACCGGCGGTCCGCCGCGAACAATCCTACCCAGCAAGAATGGCCAGAGCGCGGCGACGCCCGGCAAGATCAGAAGTCGAAACCCCAGGCCGCCTTCGTTCGCGGCGGGATCCAGACGTTTGACCGCACGGAACACGAACCACAGCCCAAAAAGAACACCGACGGCGAGATACGCCTGCAAGAGAGTGACGAAAGATTGCGCCAAAATATCCATCTCGTCTGGCAACGGTGTCAGCTATCTCATTATGCCCGAATGGGTGAGAATAATTCGGAAGGCGTTTGGGTTCTCACCGGTGGTGCCACGGGGTAGACTGCGCCCAACCACGGAGAAAGACCATGAACAAGCTGAAGATCGCCGACTGGGCGACTCTGGAACCGTCGACACCCACGTATGCGCTGGTGGCCAATGTGGATCTGGTCATCGTGCGCTATCCCGATGAAGACGATGTGTCGGTGCTGTATGGCCGCTGCCTCCATCGTGGTGCACTGCTGGCGGACGGGCATATCCGCGGAAACGACCTGATCTGCGGCGTTCACGACTGGGACTATCAGTTCCGCTCCGGGATCAGCGCCTACAACAACAAGGAGCAACTCCACAAATTCTCGTCCTGGGTTGAGAGCGGCGGTGTCTGGGTCGACGAGGACGAGATTGCCGCCTGGGAAAAGGCCAACCCCCAGCCTTACGATCGGGATGCCTATCAGGGTCTCTACGCCGATACCCATGGGGTTCCGATGGAACCTCACGTCAACTACATCAGAGAGCTGGCAGAGCATGGTCTGGAACGGACCGGGGCCCACGGTCCCGTCTCTTCGATGGGCGTGGCCCTGACCGAACTGCCGCGTTGGGACGACATCCAGTTCGTCACCGCGCAGCTGGCCATCGTTCCGCAGTTGGATGACGTCGAGGTCGGTACAGAGCTGGTGATCGGACCGGGTGCCGCAAAGCCTCTCCATCTGAAAATCCCGCTCTTCGTCTCGGACATGAGTTATGGCGCTCTCTCGGAAGAGGCGAAGATCTCTCTGGCCACCGGCGCCGAGTTGGCAGGAACCGGCATCTGCTCCGGTGAAGGGGGCATGCTCGCCGAAGAGCAGGAGGCCAACTCCCGCTATTTCTACGAACTTGCGTCGGCGCGGTTCGGCTTTTCCATGGAGAAGGTTGCGCGCTGCCAGGCATTCCACTTCAAGGGTGGGCAGGGTGCCAAGACCGGTACCGGTGGCCATCTCCCCGGCGAGAAGGTCAAGGGCAAGATTGCGGAGGTGCGCGGTCTCGAGGTTGGCAAGGGAGCGATCTCGCCTTCACGTTTTCCGGAATGGGACAACCCGGCGCCGTTCCGCGAGTTTGCCGGGGAGGTGCGAGAGGCCACCGGCGGAATCCCGATCGGCTTCAAGCTCTCCGCGCAGCACATCGAGGATGATATCGATACCGCGCTGGAGATCGGTGTCGATTACGTCATCCTCGACGGTCGTGGCGGTGGCACAGGCGCCGCACCAAAGATCTTCAAGGACAACATCTCGGTCCCGACGATCCCTGCGCTGGCACGCGCACGACGACATCTGGATCGATGCGACAAGAAAGAGGTCACGCTGATCATCACCGGCGGACTTCGCACACCGGCGGATTTCGTCAAGGCGTTAGCCCTTGGCGCGGATGGTGTGGCGCTGTCCAACTCCGCGCTACAGGCCATCGGATGCCTTGGAATGCGGGCCTGCAGCACCAATAACTGTCCCGTCGGTATCGCGACCCAGAAAGAGACTCTTCGATCGCGACTGGTTGTTGACGCCGCGGCCAAACGGTTGGCCCGGTTCTTCGATGCGTCGGTTCACCTGATGGCCACGATGGCCCGAGCCTGTGGCCACACCCATCTGAATCAGTTCGCGGTTCGGGACCTGACCAGTTGGAAACGCGATATGGCAGATCTGGCCGGCGTTCGTTTCGCCGGCCCCGGAGCGACCCATGAGTAAGACCGACGACGTGAAGTGGTTTCGGGTTGCCGATAGCGATGAGCTGCCCGAAGGGCGGGTCAAGACCGTCGTCGCCGGCCACGTAAGCCTCGCCCTGACCCATTTCGAGGGTAAGTACAACGCGCTCGACAACAAGTGCCCGCACCAGGGAGGCCCGCTCGGAGAAGGCTCGATCGAGAACGGCTGGTTGCGATGCCCGTGGCATGGCTGGGACTTTCACCCCTGTACCGGGAATTCTCCCGGTGGACACGACGACGGAGTCGATGCGTTCGCCGTCGAGGAACGTGACGACGGGGTCTACGTCGCGCTTCCGTGCGAAGCCGCCCATCAAAGGACGGTTTCCGACGTGATGGTCGAGACGATGGTCAACTGGGGCGTCAAGCACGTGTTCGGAATGGTCGGTCACTCCAACCTGGGTCTCGCCGATGCCCTTCGTCGCCAGGAGGCCGAAGGCAATCTCCGCTACATCGGTATTCGTCATGAGGGCGCGGCCGCGTTCGCGGCATCGGCCTACGCAAAGTTGACGGGGAAGCCCGCCGCCTGCCTTGCGATCGCGGGGCCCGGCGCAACCAACCTTCTGACAGGTCTGTGGGACGCCAAGGTCGATCGCGCACCGGTCCTGGCTTTGACCGGTCAGGTCGACACCCAGGTCCTCGGACCCGGCGCTTTCCAGGAAGTGGATCTTGCGTCTGCGTTCTCGTCGGTCGCCGCCTGGAGTCAGACTGTCCTCCACTCCAGCAAGCATGCAGAGTTGATGACCCTGGCCCTCAAGCATGCCCATCTCAAGCGAGATGTGGCCCACCTGATTTTTCCCGATGAGGTTCAGGTACTGCCCGCCGATGAGGCCGCGAAGCCTTCTTCTCCCGAAGGGAGAATCACGGAGGAGACGATTACACCCCCCAGGGCATCGTTGACCGAAGCGGCGAAACGGATCGGTGAAGCCAAACGCCCGCTGATCATCGTTGGTCACGGGGCCCGCTTCCGCATGGATCGAATCACGGATTTCGCTGAACAGATCTCGGCACCGGTGGTTACGACGTTCAAGGGCAAGGGCCTGATCGCGGACGATCATCCACTTGGCTGCGGGGTTCTCGGACGGAGCGGCACACCCATCGCGAGTTGGTTCATGAACGAGGCCGACCTTCTGATCGTCCTCGGTGCGTCATTCTCCAATCACACCGGAATTACTCCCAAGACTCCGACGATTCAGGTCGACTTCGACCCGATGGCGCTCGGCAAGTTCCACCCGGTGACGGTTCCGGTCTGGGGCGAGATCGGCGTCACGGTCGAGGCCCTCCAGGAGATGCTGCGGGGCAAGTCGTCCGCCGTCGACCCTAAGAAAGAGCTGGCTGGACGCTGGGCGATCTGGCGCGAGGAGAAGCGGCGACGAGAGATTGACGATCGCGGGAACGGTCTGCCTTCGGCGGCGGTCTTTGCGGCGTTGACGCGACACGTTCCGGAGGACGCCGTCATCGCAGTGGACGTCGGCAACAACACGTACTCGTTCGGGCGATACTTCGAATGCAAGAACCAGTCGGTGCTGATGTCGGGCTATCTGGGATCGATCGGGTTCGGATTCCCGGCGGCGATGGGGGCGTGGGCAGCGCAGCCTGAACGAAAAACCATCGCGGTTACCGGAGATGGCGGATTCGGACAATACATGGGTGAGCTAACGACCGCGGTGCGACACGGCATGGATATCACCCACGTCCTACTCAACAACAACGAACTGGGAAAGATCAGCAAGGAACAACGCGCCGGTGAGTGGGACGTCTGGCAGACCGGACTCCACAACCCCGACTTCGCAAAATATGCGGAGATCTGTGGTGCCGTCGGGATCCGCGTCACGAAGGTCGATCAACTTGACGATGCCCTGAAGCGTGCTTTGGCACATGAGGGTCCCGCGCTGGTCGAGGTCGTTACCGACGCCGATTTGATCTAGTCGGAGAACCCACGTCGAGCCAGCGCAGACGAAACGTCCCGCGGAACCAGGTCGTATCGCGGACCTCGCCGGTCAGCTCGAGGGAACCGTCGGCGTCCTGACGCACGAGGTCGAGGAAGCGATCGGCATCGAATCGTATGCGTCCTTCGGGCACCCCGTCCCCGTCGCGATCCGTCGCGATGGGTGTCTCATCGATGGGCGCGAGCGTCCCCTGCAGACGAACGCCGGACGCAACGATCGTCCGTGGGTCGAGTCCGGATGGAAGTTCAACGAAGACCTCCACGACGTCGCCGTGTCGGCGACGACCCAGCGGAACGAGGATCTCCAATGGTTTGATCTCTCCGATATGGAAGATCAGCGGGATCGATCGCTGCGATTGGAACGGATCGTTGCTACGGAGTTCCAGGTCCGCAGCAAAGCTGCCCGAGGGCAACGCTCCGGTATCGACGGTTAGCGTCACGACATCTTCGCCGGCGGGCGACACCGCTCCGGATGCCGGCGAGATATGCAACCAGTCCGGCGCCCGACGAAATTCGATCGCCCGTCTGTCCTGGACGAACGACTGGTTGGCGACGACGAGGTTCCCGATCGTTCGATCGCTGTTCTGAATTCCGATGGTGGCGCTATCGGTCGCACCCTCCAGTACCCGGTACTGAAAGACGATTCGGCCATCGCGGTACAGCAGCACCTGGAACGTCAACGCACCGGGTGACGAGAATCTTTCGACCGCTTCGTACTGGACGATGAAGCGGTGGGGCTGTGACTCGACGAAGATCTGCCCCCTGTGGGTCAGGTTCAGATCGTCCCAGAACGGCGCGATCAGGTCGGCCGGTGTCCGTACGCCCGTGTCGGGCAGCGCCGGCGGATTGCTGTAGGACGGCGGACTGTCGGCGAAGCTCAGCCAACCGTCGGTGGAAACATGAACATGACTCGCCGCTCGCCCGTAGAACTCGAACGGGAAACCGATGGGTATCGGCTCGCTGACCTGATCGTCGGATGCGAGATCCAGCGAGACTCCCCGCCCGGAGATCTCCTGCCAGTCGAAGAGGGGTCCACCGGGCTCGTCCTCGGTCCGCCAGCGATAGCCGAATGCATCCTGGCGGCCGACATCCCGCGAGTGTCGACCGGCCGGCGCTGGAATCGTCGTCTGCGACAACGTCCACTGAAGTTCCGTACCCATGCCACGCACGCCACCGTCATCGCCGACATTGGCGATGTGTATCTCGCGGAGTGTCTTGAGGTGCGGTCGCGGCGGGAGCGCCACGGCGATCCTCTCGGGGTCGACGAGTAACTTCGGTGGATGCCGTGACGTGCCGGTCAACACGACCGACATCGTCGAAGGATCGGAATTCTCCACGAACGCAACGAGAGACGTCGCAAGATCTCCCGCCGACGTGGGCGTCCACGTGACCTGTCGGGTGGCGTGTTCGCGTGGCGCAAGTTCGACCGGCGATCCCATCCCGTCGATCACCAGCGACTCGCGTGCCCGAGGATCCGCAATTTCGAGATCGACCACACGAATCGGTCGATCCCCGCGATTGGAAAACTCCAGAAGCTCGGTCCTCGGGACGCCGACAAACGTCGTAAGATCGAGCCCCACGGGACCCATCTCCAGGCGTCCCGCGGCGGCGATCGTCACGTCGAGGATCGTCGAGGTCACCGGGGTCTCGGGGTCGTTGCTACGCAGGTGGATCGTTTCGCGGTACGGACCGATCGGTAGATCCGTGCGAAGCATCAGGGGCAGGACCACCGACTCGCCGGGTGCGACGACTCCGCTGGGGTAAGGCGGCTGGACGATTCCCTCGGGAGTGCCCAGGCGGATGAATTCCCGTCCGAATTCGCCCTGCTGAAAATAGACGCCCGGGTTCGTACGACCAATCCACGCCAGCTCGCCCTTTCGAGAAACGAGGGGAGCGACATCGATTGCCTGCCAACGATTCGTCCGTGTGTCATGACGATAGACGATCCCCGCATCGGGTTCTGCGATGACGTAGTACGAGGACAGGATCGGATCGAACGTCGTGCCACTTCTCAGACCGGACGGGGCTTGTTGCTGCAGATCCCAACGATCCACGGCGATATCGTAGCGGGCGAAATCTGGATTGCCGTTGCCGCGATGGCCGTACAGATGCCCGTCGAAGAACTCAAGACCTCCGCCGCGCTCGAACGGAAATGGCGGCGGTGCCAATTCCGTGGTGACCTCGGTCTCCGGATCGTGGCGGAACAACCGCGCAAGACGTGCCAGATAGATGAACGATTCGCCGTCGCCGGCCACCGCGCCCACGTTCTGATCGACGGGATGAGGGCGACGTTCCCAACGATCGACGGCGATGTCGTAGACCGCGTAGAAGTCTCGGTCATTGGAATGGAATACGTGAATCTTGCCGTCCAGTAAGACCGATCGACAGAACTCCTCGGCCGCCATCGGTGACCGCGAGAGCGTGGTCCAGGTGGAGCTTGTGACGTCAAACCGATAGAACTCGTTCGCCCGACGGATCTGTGTATAGATCTGCCCGCCGATCGGATCTGCCACGAGACAGGCAGCGGGGCCCGGGCTGGCGGGCAGCGTTTCGAGTTCGACGCCGACGGCCACCTCCGGGGCCGTGCTGAAGCTGAGCGGCAACCCACCGGCGTTGGAGAGACTCAGTTCGAAGGTCTCGGGTGTCGCCGGCAGCACGACGTGTTGCAGGAGCGATGGACTCAGAACGGCTTGCGGTGCGGCGTTGGACGTTGCGCGTAGCGGCAGTCGGGTGAGAGGCTGATCCGTAGCGTTGCTTGCGACGATCAATTCTCCGGATAGGACTCCGACATCGTCGGCCAGCACCGTGATCTCGATCATCTCGCTCTCACCGGGTTCCAGGACGAATGATCGATCGACCACCCGGAACGACGAGCCGGTCGTCGTAAGACTCTGAATATTCAGATCGGAGTTGCCGTTGCTGAAGATCTCGACCTGGGTGCCGTCGGGACGACCCAGAAAGACCTGTCCAACTTCCACGGAACTCGCAAGTTCCGGGTAACGGAGAGTCACCTCGTGAAATCGCTCAGGGCAGATGGTGCCGACGGGCGCACTGTTCTGCACGATGACATCCACCGTGCCGTTCGAGGACCACTGGGAAAGGCGGGCCGGTGAGACCGAGGTTGTCTCGGTGATCGGAACGCAGTCGGCGCTGTTGCCACCGGCGGAAAGGAGGAATTGACCCTCGACCAGCAAAGCGGCCTGTTCGCCGATCGAACCAAAGTCGCCGACAACATGCAGGCTTACGTCGACATTCCCGGCAGCCGGCCGATCGACGGAGAACTGATGTTCGGTCGCGGCTGCGGCGACACTGAACTCGACCCGGGAACGTTGTTCGTAACGGGATGTCGAGAATCCCAGGCGGGGCGTCCCGGTCACGACCCAGTTCACCGGAATCTCGATCAGAGATTGCTGGGGATCCTCCGTTGCCAACATCACCGCAAAGTCCTGCGCGCCGGCTGGAAGATCGGTCCCGTCAACGGTGATGGTGATTTCCGCAACGTCGCCAGGCGCGACAGTGCCGGCGACGGGTGTGATCGATACCTGAGAAATCACCGTGCCCACAGCCGATGCCGAGAAACCGACGGGGACGCTTCCGTTGTTTTCCATGGAGAGCGAGCGCGACTGGATCTCACCGAGCGTGGTGTTGAAGGTGAGCGACAACGGAGTAACCCGTAGGCTTGGCGCCGGGACACCGTGGCCATGCAACGGAAGACGGACAACTGCAGCATTCGTGGCGTCGGAGATGACCACCAGTTCACCCTCGTGATCTCCGAGGGCGTCGGGAGTGAACCGCACTGGAATCGATCGGCTCGCACCCGCCTCAACGAACTGTGGAACGACTCCAAGCTCATAAGCGGAGCCGCTGGTTTCAACCGAGTCGAAGGTCAGACGGTCGGTTCCGGAGTTGGTGATAACCACGTTGCGAATCGACTCGAACTCGACGAACCCATCCCCGAACTCCAGTCGATCGGACGGTCCGTCATAGATCAGGCTCAATCGATGGCTATTGCGTTCGCAGAACAGATCGACTTTTGGCGAGTTGCTGACGATGGCCTCGATCTGATTGTCGGAATTCCAACGTGTGACGTCGTCGATGGAGAGTGGTTCGACGATTCCGATCGGTTCGCAGTCACGCTCGGCGTCACTGATCGACAACAACTCGTCACCTTCGACCGTCAATGTCGCCGATTCATCGATCAATCCGAAGTCTCCGTCCACGACCATTTCAAACCTGGCCGCGCCGACGATGGGGATCGAGATAGGGAAGATATGAGTCGTCACCGCATCCAGCGTCGAATAGCTGATTTCGGAATCGATCCGGACTACAGCAGGTTCCAACCGGATCCGAGGTTCGCCGCGAATCTCAAGGATGATCGGTAGCGCGATCTGGAGTGCGTCGGGATCATTGCTCCGAACCATGATCGCCGTTTCACGCAAGCCCGCGACGAAGTCCGTCCCGTCGATCTCCAGAGTAAAGGGTTCCGTCTCCCCGGCCGGAATCAGACCGGACTGTGGGGCGACGACCAGATCGGAGCCCGCGCTCTCGAGCGTGACGACGAGCGGCGAGGCGCCGTCGTTACCGATCTCGAACGAGGCCTCGATGCGTTCGCCAGCGTCCAACGTGCGCTCGATCCGATCCGGTTGGAGTCGCAAGATGGGGGGTGCCAGTCCCACACCCTCCAGGAACAGCTGAGTGGCGTCATGGTCGGGTTCGTTGGTCGTGATGCTCAGGGTGTCGGCCCGCCGGCCCGGGGTCTGTGGGTGAAACAGCACTTCCAGAGTCAATACCTGGTCCGTCTGAAGCGTGGCGAACGGAAAAACTGCCGTGTAGTCCGTCAACAACTCGCTGGAGATGGATGCAATCCGTAAGGCAGACGACCCGACGTTGATCAGGTCGACTTCCATCTGTTCGGTGAGCCCCACGATCGTCTCGGGGAACTCCAGACTCGAGACGGGCTCGCGATACGCCAACTGCAACCCGTGAACGTTGTTAGAGCAAAACGTGGCAACGTCAGCGGAATTCTCGATCGTGATTATCAGAACGCCGTCCCCGGCCAGTCGCTCAACATCCTGCCCGCTGAGAATGAAGCTGCGCCCACCGAAAGAGCAGTCCGTGCCGCCACCCTGAACGATGCCCAGAAACTCACCATCAACCGACACGGTCCCGAACTCGGAGGACTCCGCGAAGTCCCCCTCGACCGAGACCGTCACGGTCATCGGCCCTATCGCCTGTGACCCAAGTTCGATGCGATGCGTGGTTCCAGCCGGGCTGTCGTCGAACAACTGTTCGCTCTCTTCCGTGGGTCCGGAACGACCGACGACGAGACGTGGGCGGAGACCGATGATGACGGCGAGCGGGATGTCGAGTTCCGGACGGGACACGTCGTTGCTACGTACGTTCACGAGCGCCCCGTAGAAACCGGCTGCAAGACCGTTCGTGTCGATCGTCAGCGGGACATCGATGGACTGACCACCGATTAGTCGACCGACCGTCTGTCCGAACGTAACCCGTTCGTCCAACGGGCGTGAATCCAGTCCCGTGATCATCCAGTCGAGCTCACCAGGACCTGCGTTGGCGATCCGTAACTGTGCCGTTCCGACCTCGACGGGATCGAGGAATAGCTCGAACGCTGAAGGCGAGACGTCGATGATGGGCGGTGGCAGGGTGTGGACCGTGAGGACATTCGATACCGGCCCGACGTTTCCCCACTCGTCCTGACCTTGAACGGTCATTGAAAGGTCGGCGTCGGGCGTCAGCCCGTTCAGTTCGAACGTCTGGGTCGCTCCAGCTGCAAGCGGGATGGGCCCCGAGGCCAGCAGGCCTTCGGCGGCTACACGAATCCGGTAGCGCCAGACGGTACCGTCGTCGCCATCGTCCCCCGGCGCGGTCCATGTAATTACGGCGCGGGTGCTACCGAGTTCCAGCAGATGGAGGTCGTCGATCCGACCGGGAGCAACGTCGTCGATGGCCTGCAAGACTCCGAGCGCGTCGAGACGGGCCCCGGTCCGACTGTAACCCGTGAGACTCGGCACGGGAATCGCCGAGTCGAGAATCCGCTGCTTGAGCGCAAGCGCGGGGATGTTCGGCGCGACCGAGAGAGCCAACGCGGCCACGCCGGTGACCTGTGGCGCCGCCATCGATGTCCCGGTCAGCTGGCGATAGGTTCCGCCGACCACCGAACTGAGAACTCGCTCACCGGCGGCGGCGACATCCACGCCGATGGGGCCAATGTTCGTGAAGAAGGCAGGCAGGTCGCGATCGTTGGTCGCCATCACGGTGAGGATGTTGTCCAGATCGTAGCCTGCCGGGAACTGCGGTAGCTGATCGATATCCACGGCACTGTTGCCGGCCGCCGCGACGAACAGATGGTCCGCCTCACCCGCCCTCTGAATGGCGTCTCGCAACGCCTGTGAGTTGAACGACCCACCCCATGAATTGTTGCTGACGCGTGCGCCCATCGCGACGGCGTAGTCCAGCGCGGCGACGGCGTCCGAGGTCGAACCGAACCCGGCACTGTCCGTGAACTTCAACGGCATCAACGTGACCTTCCAGGCCACGCCACTGACACCGCGGCCGTTGTCCCCCACCGCCCCGACGATTCCGGCGACATGGGTGCCATGATCGTTGTCGTCGAAGGGATCGTTGTTGTCGGTGAAGAAGTTCCAGCCGGCGGTGTCGTCGACGTAACCGTTGTTATCGTCATCTATCCCGTTCCCGGCGATCTCGTTCTCATTGGTCCAGAGGTTTGGAAGAAGATCGGGGTGGTTGACATCGATCCCCGAATCGATGATCGCGACGATCACATCGCGACTACCGGTGGTCAGATCCCAGGCTTCCATCGCGCGGATGTCGGCGCCGGGTGTTCCGCCGGTCTGACCGGCGTTTGTAAGCCAGTACTGCTGGAAGTGAAAAGGATCGTCAGGTTGACGATAGAGGGAAACCATCCAGTTGGGTTCTGCGTAGAGAACTTCCGATTCGGCGGCGAGCTTGCGGGCGATCGTCTCGACATCCTCCAGCGGTCCAACTCGCATCCGTTCCAGCCCGTGACGGTCGCGGTGGATCCTGGCGACGTTGAAGCGACCGGTCGTCTGCCGCCTCGCGCCTGCGTCGACATCGTCGCGAAACTTGACGAGGATCTCGCCGGGGACGAATCGCGGCGGCGAATCGGACGACGAGCCGTCGACCGTCACCCCGCCCGGTAACAACAGGCAGAGGATCCCGAGCAGTAGATTGCGCGTAAACCGCGGCAAGACAAACTCCCCCGCCTTTGTGTACGTCATGCGGTGGGAGGGTGCAAGCAGGTGCCTCAGTCCTCGCGGGGCGTCACCCGCGCCGCGGTTGCCTGCAGAACCTGCCAGGCTTCTGCGACATGTGCGCGTGTCTGGCGGAGATTGCCGATCGTCAATCTGAGGGTATGACGATCGTCCAACCTGGCGTGGGAGAGATAGAACCGGCCCTCCTCGTTGATGCGCTCCAGGATGTCGACATTCAACCGGTCCAGCGTCCCGGGGTCGTCGATTCCACTCGGGTGATAACGAAAACAGATCGTCGCAGCGGGCGTCGGCGCCAGCCGTTCCCAATCCTGCGCCGCGTCGATCCAGTCACGGAACTCCCTTGCCCACTCGACGTGAGCACGAATCCGCCTGGCAAACCCCTCGGTCCCGAAGTAACGGATCATGATCCACAGCTTCAACGCACGGAATCGACGCCCGAGCTGGATTCCGTACTCATTGAAGTTCGTCGCCTGACCGTCGGTCGCCGTTTTCAGGTACTCGGGATTCAGGGCGAATGCGTTACGAAACGCATCACCATCGCGGAAGAGAAGTAACGACGCATCGAACGGCGTGAAGAACCACTTGTGGGGATTGATGACGATCGAGTCGGCCAGCTCCCAGCCCGCCAGCAAGTCACGGTACTCGGGAACCAACGCCAGGGCCCCACCGTAAGCCGCATCGAAATGGCACCACAGACCCTCGTCCCGACATAACTCTCCGATGGCTCGTGCCGGGTCGATACTCGTCGAGGCGGTCGTGCCGAGCGTTCCGGCCACACAGAACGGTTGCCAGCCGGCGTCACGGTCTTCGCGGATCGCGCGCGCCAGTGCATCGACGTCCATGCGGTAGTTTCGATCTGCGGGGATGGGTCGCACCCCGTCCGGGCCCACACCGATCACCATCGCCGCCTTCTCGATCGACATGTGAGCCTGATCGGAGGCGTAGAGCCTCAACCGAGTGGGAGTCTCCAGATCCAGAACCTTGTGACGGGCCGCCACCAGGCTGAGGAGCGTCGAGATCGATGCCGTGTCGGTGAACATCCCGCTGAACGTCCCCGGTAGGCCAAGCATCTGTCGCAGCCATGCGACGACACACTCCTCCAGCTCTGTTGACGCCGGGGCGTTGCGCCACATCATCACGTTGGAATTCAGAGTCGCGGACAGCCACTCGCCGAGGATTCCCGGACCACTGGCCATGCTGGGGAAATAGGCCATGAATCGAGGGTGCTGCCAGTGGGTGATGTTGGGTTCGATCAATCGCTTGTAGTCGGCAAAGATCTCTTCGGTGGGCTGCGGATCGACGGGCGGCGCGTCGGAGAGCTGCGCGCGGATCTCGCCCGGTTTGACGTTCGGAACGACGGGAAGCTGCTCAAGACCCTCCAGATAGTCTGCGGCGAGATCCGCGACACGGTGTGCCCATTCGCGAAACTCACCGGCGTCCATGTCGCCGATACCGGTCTGCCCCGGCGTGGGTTTGGTCGTCATCCCGGGACAACCTCCCGATCAGTGAAAGTAGATCAACAGGACGCACCCAAGAACGATGCGATAGTAGGCGAACGCTCGAAACGTGTGTGTGGCAACGAACTTGAGGAGCCAGCGGACCGCAGCCCAGCCGACGACGAACGAGATGGCGAACGACAGCGACAACCATCCACCGTCGCCGGGCTGTAGATGATGAAAGTTGCTGTAGAGGTCGTAGCAGCCGGCGGCCATCATCACCGGGATCGCCAGGAAGAACGAGAACTCGGTCGCGGCACGCCGATCGAGACCGGTGACCACCCCGCCGAGGATCGTCGCCGCGGACCGAGAAAAGCCCGGCCAGAGTGCCAGCATCTGGGCCAGGCCGATCCACGCCGCCTGTCCCCAACCTAGGTTGGTCGCGTCGTGTACGTTCGGCTTGATCCGGATCCCCTCGACGATCAGGATCAGGATCGCACCGACGATCAACGCCCAGGCGACCATCTGCGGATTGAACAGATGGGTCGTGATCAGGTCCCGCAACGCCAGGCCGACGATGGCCAACGGCAGGAACGCGATCAACAACTTGACGGCGAAGGTGCGCGAACGGCGTTGCGTCGGGAGCTCAAAGACCAGCTTGAACAGCTTTTGACGGAATTCGACGACCACGCCGAGAATCGCACCCAGCTGGATGAAGATCTCGAACAGTTCGGCCCGCTCTCCCTCGAAACCTAGCAAGGCCGATGTAACGATCAGGTGACCGGTCGACGAAACGGGAAGGAACTCCGTTAGACCCTCGACCAGGCCAAGCAACACTGCGATCCAGAACATCGACGCCACAGATCAACCTTTCTGTTGGCGACCCATGATGGCTGGAACCAGGGTCAATGCGGTCAGCAAGCAGGTCAACGAGCCGATCAACGCGACCTGGCCGAAACTCCGAAGGGCCGGGTAGTTGCCAAACCAGAGAGTTCCGAACCCGGCGATATTGGTCAACGCCGCCATGACGACGGCCTTGCCCGTTTCGAGGAGTCCTTCCTCGACAAGTCCATCGCTGAGTGTGAAGCGATGCACGATATGAATACTGTAGTCGATTCCGACACCCAGGATCATCGTCGCAACGAAGGCGTTGACGTAGTTCAGCGGCACGTCCAGCACGCGCATCATGCCGAGCATCATGATCACGCCGCAGACCAGCTGCGCCAGGGCGATACTCGTCAGACGAAGGCTGCGGAAATCGATCCACAGCAACACGAAGACGACCACAAGCCCAAGAGCCACCGCACGCGGCGCTTCGCGGCTGAAGATTCTGCGGAACTCCTTGCTGACGACGTTCGTGCCGGTGATGACAATCCGTGCGTCATCGCCGGTCAGAGCGTTGACGAAGCCGGGCGGAGGTTGACGCTTCCAGCGAGCATCGGCGAGAAAGACGTAGGTCACGATTCGTACCCGTCCCTCGTCGCTCCGCACGTAACGACCCAGAAGTCGATCCAGACCACGGTTCTCGAGGTCCTGGAGCCTCAACGGCTGCTCGGGACCGAGAAAGCGATCCAGTCGTCCCAGGAACTCGTCGAACGCCGCGGGGTTCATCCTCTGTTTATCGAGCTCCGAGAGAAACGTGCTCTTGACCCGTTCGGCGTCGAATTCCGCGGGACTGGCGGCGACCGCCTGTAAGACCTCTCGCTGCTGAGTCTCGCCGGGTAGGTAGGCCAGGACGGAATCGTAGGAGCCGACGGTGCCGTCCTCGACGAACGGCTGCAGTCGATCTTCGACCTTCTGCGTCAAGGCCAGGGCCTCGTCGTGGGTGGGTGCCTCCACGATGGCCATCATGTACGAGAGTGCCGCACCGAAGCGGTCCGTGATGCGCTTCTGAACCTGGTAGGCCGCAGACTTGTTACTGCGGAGCGCCTTGATCGAATCGTCGAATTCCAACCGCGTCGCCAGCCAGCCACTACCGAGGGTCGCGATGACGATCAACGTGATGACGGTCTTGCGATAGCGGACCGACAACGGAATCAGGTGCTCCAGAAGGAACGACTGCAGATGCAGTTTCTTGACCGAATCGACCTTGCGCTTTCGTACACCCTCGTTCCAGGTGATCATCGCCGGAAGCATGAACAGGATCGCCACCGCGCAGAGCAGGATGCCGCTGCCAATCAAGAAGCCGAGATCCCGCAGGCCGCGAAACTGGCTGATGCACATCGCGTAGAACGTGCCGGCCGATGTGATGGCTCCGGTGAAGACCCCAAGCCCGGTCTCGCCGATCATTCGCTCGGTGGCCTGCGCGAGGGTTCTGCCGGCCCGACGCTCCTCGACATACCGTGCGTAGATGACGATGACGAAGTCCGTACCAAGCCCCATCAGTAATGCGGTGAACGCCGAGGACGACGCGTTCAGCGATTGGAGCACCAGAAACGCCAGCCCGAAGGTCAGGGCCTGGCCGACCAGAAGCGGGATGCTGCTGTAGAGCAACGCCGCGAATCGTCGGTAACAGAGCCAGTACAGCATCGAGACCGCGAGAAGCGAGAGGATCAGATTCCGGCTGACGTCCTCACGGATCAGATCGGCCTCGTCTACGGCGACCGCGTAGTTTCCGCCGTAGTGCACCGAAGGCGTCAACGCATCGGCGCCGTCCCGCTCGTGGATCTCGTCGCGGGAATCGGTCTCGGCCTGGCGCACCGCCTGTAGCAGGCGCTCGTCGAAATCGATGTCCTGCGAGGGGCCCGTCGGCTTGACCAACATGATCAACAACTTGCGATCGCGCGACAGGTAGTAGCCGTCGCTGACATCGATCTGCAGCACGTTGCGATTGCTCTGCAGGCGATCCAGGAACAGCGGCATCAACCCGAGCGGATCTGCGCGCTGTGGGTCATCGAGGAGGATTGCCGCCGGATTGCTCAGATGGAGTCGCGTCTCCTGAACCTGGCGGCGAATCGCTTCGTCTTCCAACTTGGCCGCCACGTCGGCCAACTTCTCCGGTGGCAAGAAGAGCAGCGCGTTGTCGTAGAACAGTTCGAGGAACGACTCATCCAACGCGAACCGATGCTCGACGTACTCGATCAGTTCGGTCTCAGCCGAGAGGCGCTCCGCCAGGACGTCGGAGAAATCCTCGAGCGAGTCCTGGGAGTTATCGTCCGCCGCCTCGAGCAGCACCATCAGGTAATCGATCGAACCGAAGTCGTTCAACGCTTCCTTCAGCGTGTCGACCTGGCGATTTCCCTCGGGAATCAACGCTAGGACATTGGATTCCAGTTTTAGTTTGGATCCGAAGAACCCACCCGCCGCCAGCGCCAACGCAGCCATCACGAAGACGATCAGGTAGTGTCGTCTTCCGAAGCGCTCGACGCGTAGAAGCAATCGATGTCGCCCGCCAAACTGTGGGTTGCCCGAGGAGTCGGAGCTCATCGATTCTGGATTCCGGGTTGAGAGACTCAGGATTATCGAACGCCGGAAACAGGGCGTCAAGGGACCCCGCATGGTATTCTGATCCGTGGCGACCCACCGTTGCCTCCCGTCTCCCCCTTCGGTTACGACCCGCTCCCCACGTCTGCGAGGATCGATGAGTCGAAAGTATCGACATTCCGGTTACCAGGATCGCAACGACGATCGTGACCGTGAAGACCGCCCACGAGGCGGACCGAGCGGAGGTCCACGAAAGGACCTGACGAAGGAGCAGCTGATCCACAAGCGTGGCCTCCGTCATGCGCTGGATCGCGATGCCAACGAAGTGGTCCGCTGTTACAGCTGTGGTCGCGACGTCGATCGGGTGGAAGCCATGGCCCGAGGCAGCCGCTGTCCCGGCTGTTCGACCGATCTACACTGCTGCCGCTTCTGCAAGAGTTTCGACAGCAACGCCCGGTTCCAATGTCGGGAACCTCTCGAAGAGGCGATCGCCAACAAGACCACGTCCAACGACTGTTCGATGTTCAGACCGCGTCTTGTGTTGGATGTCACTGGCCGTCGGACGAAGAAGCAGGCCAAGCCGACCGCACGCACGGCGTTCGACGACCTGTTCAAGAACTAGGCTACTCCCCGATAATCTTGACCAGGACTCGTTTGGCGCGACGGCCGTCAAACTCGCCGTAGAAGATCTGCTCCCACGGCCCGAAGTCCAGGCGTCCAGCGGTCACCGCGACCACCACCTCGCGACCCATGATCTGCCGCTTGTGATGGGCGTCGCCGTTGTCCTCTCCCGTGCGATTGTGGAGATATCGCGAGGGGTCATGAGGCGCTAACTCCTCCAGCCATTTCTTGTAGTCCTGATGTAGGCCCGACTCGTCGTCATTGATGAAGACGCTGGCCGTGATGTGCATCGCGTTGACCAGACACAGGCCTTCCTGGATCCCGCTCTCGTCGACCAACATCTCGACATCCCGAGTGATGTTGATGAAATCCATGCGGGTCGGGACCTCGAACTGCAGATGACGGGTAAGGAAGTTCATGTGCGGCAGCGTAGCCGATCCAGTGTGTTTTAGGGGATTTTTCGCCGGTTCAGGGTCAGGTTGTCCCGGTTAGGCGCCGAACCTATATTCGACGCGATGGCGGATATCGCCGAGGGTCGACAAAAGGGAAACGCACAATGAAGCGCTTTAATAATGAGAGTGGTGAGGGTCGGGTTGGATTGCTTGTGGCGTTGATCGTCGCGAGTTTGATGATCTTCATTGGCGTCAAGGTGATCCCGGTTCGGGTCAGCGCGTACGAGTTCAAGGATGTCCTGCGCACCGAGGTGCGCTACGGCGCGGTCCGTGACGACGACAGCGAAGTCAAGCGCCGCATCCTGGCCAAGGCCGAGGAGCTCGAGGTACCGATCAAGACGAAAGACGTGAAGATCAAGCGCACGGCGGGCTGGATGACCGTGACGGCCAAGTACGAGCACCCGATCGACCTGAAGTTCTACACCTACGTCTACACCTTCAACGCCGAGGAGAAGGCACCGCTCTTCTAGGCCTCGTAGACCAACCGTCCCGCAGCAAAGACAAACTCGACACGAGGCGCCCCGAATCGGTAGACCAGGTGGTACCGATTGGGGATGCGATGAACGACCAGGTCCGCGCGCTTCCCGACCTCGACACTACCGATGCGGTCGGCACGTCCGAGGGTGTGGGCCGCGTTCAGCGTCGCTGCCGTGATCGCCTCGTCCACCGTCAGCTTCCCGTTCAGACAGGCGAACCACATGGCCGCCGTCATCGACTCGGTTGGACAAGAGCCTGGATTGAAGTCGGTGGCCAACGCCACGGGGACACCGCCATCGACCAGTCGTCGTCCGGGGGGCGGGGCATCCATCATCAGGAAGAACGTCGCGGCAGGCAGGAGGATCCCACCGGTGCCGGCTTTCGCCATCGCCTCGATGCCGGCATCCGAGGCGTACTCCAGGTGGTCGGCCGAGCTGGCCCCCAGCTCCGCCGCCAGCGCCGCCGCACCGTCGTCGGCCAGCTGATCGGCGTGGAGGCGTACACCGAGCCCGCTCTCGCGTGCCGCCGTCAGGATGGTCCTCGCCTCGTCGATGGAAAAGGCATGGGCGTCGACGAACGCATCGGCGTACTCGGCCAATTGGCGCTCGACGATCTCCGGCAGGAGTCGATCCACCAGCAAGGCGACGTAATCGGCGCGTCGGTCCTTGAACTCCGGGGGGATCGTGTGGGCACCCAGGAAGGTCGGGACCAGCTTGACCGGATGATGGCGGGCAGCGTGGCTCAGCGCCTCCAGCTGTTTGATCTCGTGGTCGAAGGAGAGGCCGTAACCACTCTTGGCCTCGACGGTGGTGGTCCCCAGCGCCAGCATCGCGTCGAGCCGGTTCTCTACCGTCTCGGCCAGTTGCTCGGTGGAGGCCTCCCGGGTCTTCGCAACCGTCGAGAGGATCCCACCGCCACGGGCCGCGATGTCCGAGTAGCTGGCGCCGCGGAGTCGCTCGTCGAATTCCGATTCTCTCCAGCCGATGAACGGCAGATGGGTGTGGGGATCGACAAATCCTGGGAGTGCGGTCCCGCCGTCGGCATCCACCGTATGACCGTCTTCCGTCAATCGGACGGCCTGTTCGAGTTCGGATCGTGGACCGACCCAGACAAAAATGCCGTCGCGACAGGCGACGGCGGCATCGGGGATCGTGGTCAGTTGGCCGAGATCGGCACCGAGCCGTGGGCCGTTCCCCGTGGGGGTGGCCAGCTCGGCGATGTGGGTGACGATCAGGTCGGCGTCAATCATCCCGCTTCAGTTTGGTTCCGTCGTGGCAGCAAGTGGACGTTATCCAGGTCATCCCGCTCGGCGCTCCGTCGATCCACCAACTCGAGATGCTCTTCCAGCAAGGTCCGCAGGCGTTTTTCGAACAGGTCCCGCTCCAGCTTGCTGCGTCCGATCTCGGTTTCTAGTCGAGACAGCTGGTCCTGGGAATCCTGCAGCGTCTGTTCGGCACGCATGCGTGCTTCGCGGACGGTGAGTTCGGCCTCGGCCTGGGAGCGACTCTTGAGATCCTCGGTCATGCTCTGGGCCGTCACCAGGGTCTTCTGGAGGGTCTGCTCGCGGTCGGAGTGTTTGGAGATTTCGGTCTTCAGGCTGCCGATGGCCTCGTGGAGTTCGGCGTTCTCTAAGTTGAGACGCGCCATCTCTTCCGCCACCGAGTGGAGGAACATCTGCACCTGCTGGGGGTCCAGCCCTCGGAGCTTCGTCTTGAATTCCTGGGTCTTGATCTCGTTGGCGGTAATCCGGCTCATGGAGGGTCCTCCGCTGCGTTCAACACGTGGGGGAACGTAAGTCTCTTTTCGGGACCTGGCAAGCGCCACCACGACTGCCGGTATGCGTCTTCGCATCGTCCTCAAGATTGTAATCCCGTTTGGTTGCCGCTGCCTGTACCGGCGCGATTGTAGCAATTGGGGTGCAACGTTTGTGAGGCAGTCCGGTAGGTTTGACGCGGCCGTCGGTCGCGGATGACCCGTGAGTCAGGATTTGCGGCCCACGCGTTGTTAACCACCGTGAATTGGGTTCGAGTCCTGTCTGGGGAGCCAACCTTTGCGGTGCGCGGAACCTCTGTCCTTGGTTAACAGGGGCTGCTCTACGAACTCAAACACCGCTGGCGCGACGGCACGACTCACATCGGATTCGAACCCCTGGAGTTGCTGGCGAAGCTCGCCGCGCTGGTCCCGCCTCCGCGGTTCAACCTCGTTCGGTACCACGGCGTTCTCGCTCCCGCGGCTCGACACCGGGCGCAAGTGGTGCCGCCGGGTCCGGCGCCGGAACCCGGGGCGGCACACACCGATTGCGAGGTCGCGCATCCACACCAAGGACACTCCGAGCCCGACGAACAACGTCCCGATCCGCGACCCCGCAATTACTCCTGGGCCGAGTTGATGCGGCGAGTGTTCGCGGTGGACGTGCTTGAATGCCCGGCGTGCCAGGGGCCGATGCGGGTGCTGGCCACGATCCACCCGCCCGAGGCGACTCGCGCCATCCTCGACTGCCTCGGCCTGCCGTCGAGGGCGCCGCCCGTCTCGCCGGCCGAACTCGACTCAACCGACCATTTTGCAGAGGCGTTCTGAGACGTTTCCCGGAACGCGCTCGGGGAGTTGTGTCCGCCGGCCGAGCGGCGCGCTTGTCTGCCCGGCCTCCGGGCCCAATTCAGCCTCATGGCGAAGTCTTGGAGTTGACGTAAGAGCATATTATCGGACCCTGAACACGCGTCCTACTCCGTGAGTTTCGAAAAAGGGCTCTTGTTCCGCCTACCCGCACTGAGCCCGCGATTGACGGCGCAGGTTTCCCAGAAACGCACGTTTTGCGTGTACTCCGAATCGAAAACGATTGCCGCTCTTGCAAGCCCTGGAACCTTGGCGGAATACTGCTCGGCGAGGTAATAGATATCGCCCTCGTTCAGCGTGTGCTCAAGTTCACGCTCATCGAGCAACGCTTTCGTGCACTTACCGTCAAGGCCTGCGGCCACGATCGCGCCCACGTAACGGCGAATTTCAGCAGCGCTATCGGGCTTGCCGCGCGCTGTTGCGGAAAGAAGGTCGCCGTCGATGCGGATTTCGTATTCGATCGCCATTTCTGTCATCAGTATAAATGATTGCGCGCACCCCGGATGCGTCGCAGATATACCGATTAGTTAGTGCCTAAAACGTGCCGAAAGTTTCTTGTCAGTGACCGCCCGCAGCAGCGATTATTTTTGTGTGGGCAGCTACAGCCCGGCGCAGGAGGAATCCGACCGGCACGAGAATCAGCTGCCCAATCAGCCCTTTAGCGTGCAGCTCGAAAGTTCTTTCTATACGAGTAACGCCTTCGCGGCGGTCAAACTGCCATGTTTCAACGAAGTACCGTGCGAAATTCTTCAGCGGCGTCGAAAAATTCTCGATCTTCATGACGAGCTCGCGGTCGGGCACGTAGCCGGTCACGGATTCTTCATGTGTCGAACCGTCGGAATTGGTTACCGCAATGCGCGTACCGACTCGAGATGACGTTTGTTCGATAATCGTTGCACTGTCGATGCCCGGCAACGGTCCCCAGCCCGTGAATCCGGGCCAGTTCCTGACATCGAGGATTTCCTCAACAAGCTCTTCAGGCGAAAGCCGGGATTGGGCTGAAACAGTGAATGACATGCCAACTGCGGCGTTGCGTCAAACCTGCGCGGCTACCTGACTTCGCCGCGCGCCTCCATGCCCGCATATTCCTCAGCAGTAATAAGGCCTAGTTTCGCTGCCTCAGCACGTTCTTCGTCGGTGATGACTTCCTGCAGGATATCGATGCGCTTCCATGGCGCCAGCTTGTAAGAACCGTCGTCGCGCGGCAGAAACGTCGAGAGCTCCGTCGGCGTCATCGGATGTACATAGCGTGCGCAGTTGAGCCACACCTTTTCCACGGCAATCTCTGTGACCGTCATTGAACCGGGGTAACTCGCCAGCATCGGACCGTCGCGCAGCAACTTTGCTGTTCCACGCAGACGCATCCGCTGTGGCTTCTCAAAATTGATGAAAAGCAGACCGACTTTGGCAGTTGCCTGGATATTGCCCTGCGACATAAACATGCCGTTGCCGTCGTAGTTTGGAAACACGATAGTGTTCGCGTCAACAACACGAACAAAGCCAGGTGCACCGCCCTTGTATGAGCAGGACGGGAAACCAGTCTCGTCAACGGTGCCCAAAAAAAACATGTTGCGCTCGCTGATAAATGCCTCATGAAAATCGGCAAGCTCGTCCGCCGAAATCGTGTCAGCAACACGGTCTGCCAGGCCACGCGCGTTGAATTCATCCTGCAGCAGGCGCTGCGTGGGCGTATAGAGCTCCGTCATTGGTGTCTCCCTAAGCTCGTGTCATATACGGATCAGCTAGCACCATACCAAAATATCGCCGTAGTGCGGCGTCACGGTGCAAGGCTGAATTCAACGGCCTTTTGCGCATGAATCGAAGCCGTGTCATACAGCGGCACTGAGGTGTGATTCTGACTGACCAGCAGACCAATTTCCGTGCAGCCAAGAATGATGCCCTGAGCTCCTCGCTCATTGAGCTCAGCAATAATGCGCAGAAATTCCGCTCGGGAATCTGCCGAGATTCTGCCAACGCAAAGTTCTTCGTAGATGGTCCGATGCACGAGCTGCCGATCACGCTCATCCGGAACTAAAACGTCGATGCCGTGCTCGCGCCTGATACGTCCGCTGTAGAAATCCTGCTCCATTGTGAACGCCGTACCAAGCAGCCCCACTGACTGAATTCCATCCGCGACAAGTTGCTGCGCCGTCGCATCGGCAATGTGCAGGAACGGAATGCGGACCGCATCGGCAATTTGCTCCGCAACGCAATGCATCGTGTTCGTGCAGAGAATCAGAAAGTCTGCACCGCCCGCCTGAACCGACTGAGCAGCACCGCAGAGAATCTCAGCGGCCGCGTCCCACTGATCGGAATGCTGAAGCTGCTCAATTTCTGCGAACTCCACGCTAAACAGCACAATTCTTGCGGAATGCAGACCGCCAAGCCGTTCTTTGATGCCTTCGTTGAGTTCTGAGTAATAGCGTGCCGTCGACTCCCAGCTCATGCCGCCGATTAAGCCGATGGTTTTCATCTAATCATCAGGGAACCGGTATCGAAACAGGCTCGCCCTGCTGTTTCACGAAAAAGACGAGAATCTTCGCTGACTCCGTGTCGCTCGCATTCATACCAACCGTGTGAATGTCTGCCGGCGTCTCGTAAAACGTCTTGCAGAGGCGTTCTGAGACGTTTCCCGGAACGCGCTCGGGGAGTTGTGTCCGCCGGCCGAGCGGCGCGCTTGTCTGCCCGGCCTCCGGGCCCAATTCAGCCTCATGGCGAAGTCTCGGAGTTGACGTAAGGGCATATTATCGGACCCTGAACACGCGTCCTACTCCGTGAGTTTCGAAAAAGGGCGCTTGTTCCGCCTACCCGCCCACCTGAAATCTCGCCGCAAAACTCCAGCAACTGAGACTCTTCTCGGTTCCGCCCAGCACGCCGGCTTCCGCCGGAAATCTCTCCTGATCTGTAACTTTCGGACGCCGATCGGTCTTTAACCCACAGGGGCCAAGGATTGAGCCCTCAATGGCAACGCTATACTGCGTCCGAACTCAGGGGGAAAAACATTGAGAAAACCAGCTAACCGTCGTCTGCCTCTCGTGCTCGTCTTGTTTGCGACATTGCTGTTGCTGCCGGTCTTGTCTCTCGCATTCGACCTCATCGAACTCGTCATCCAGGTGAACCTGGAACCCGGCACGGATTCGGCGTTCAACTACGAAGCCATCGGTTTCCCGAACACCGGTTTCACGATCACAAACCTCGGGCTGTCCTCGCTCGCGGTGGTGGCTCAGACAGCGCTCGATCCCGATGGGCTGCTGGCCGGCGAGGAACTGCAGGAGGGGTTCGCCCTGTTGGACGGTACGCTCTTGCTGGAAGCGTCGGCCCTGGACCCGTCAGGTGCCCGGGCGGACGTTCGGACAACCTATCGCATGGACGTCGACCCGAGGATGCTGCAACGTGACTTCGTCCGCGATCTGTTCCTGCGGCAGCAGGTGACCGACCCTGTCAGGGCTCGTGCGAGGGCTCGTGCCACCGGGCTGGCCGACGCACGGATCATGCGTTTCGTCGACGGCGAGAACGGCGGCCGTTGGATTCGCGCGGTGCGCGCGATTCGTGCGCAGGGACGCGCCGACATCCGGTTCATGCCCCGCATGGAGCCGGATGGCGTGCTCGGTCACTACGGCAACGCGACCACGGCGACCGGGGACAGCTACGTCTGGGCGGTGATGGACACCAACAGCAAGTACGCGGTCGGCCTGACGGTGGATCGCGACGATGACGGCGTGTCCAACTCGGACGACAACTGCAGGGATACCGAGAACGCCAATCAGAATGACTTCGACAACGATCTGGCGGGTGACGCCTGCGACGACGACGATGACAACGACATGATTCTCGATGGAGCGGATAATTGTCCGCTGGCCGCCAACCCGGAGCAAGACGATTTAGACGGCGACGGTATCGGCGACCCGTGCGACCAGGATGTCGATGGCGATGACGTCAACGATGGGCTGGACCTCTGCCTCGAGACCTACTTCGGCGACACGGTCGATTCGGACGGATGCTCCATCGCCGACATCTGCCCCTGCGAGAACGACTGGAAGAACCACGGGGCGTATGTGCGCTGTGTCGCACGCAGATCCGGGTCTTTCGTCGACGCTGGGCTGATCGCGTCGGAAGAAAAAGACGCGATCGTCTCCGCTGCCGGCCAATCCGGCTGTGGCTTTTAAGCGACTCGTCTGCCTCTCGGTCGGGGTTCTTCTCGCGCTCTCCTGCGCGGAAGAGCCTCCGATCGAGGCCTCACGAGAGCTTCTACCCGACACGGGGGGGCGCGTCACAGTTGCGGTCATCAGCGTCAACAGTGCCCGGCGCGCCGCTCTTCGAAACGCTTCCCTCGTGACGAACATCGTCGCCGGGCTACCGCCGTCGACGAACTTCTTTATCCTTGCCAACGATCCCTCCGCTTTCTCGGTCGCCGGGACTTCCTGGCCGGAGAGGATTCAGCTCGTCGAGCTTCCGTTCAGCAATCCCATCACCATCTGGACCCAGGACCCGTTCCTGGTCCTCAAGGGAGGAGCGGGAGGAAGCGACACCACCTTGCTGAACTCGAAGGAATTCGAGCGTGCAGGGGACAGGTTGATGGCCGAGAAGATTGCCGAAATCGCCGGCTACGAACTCGAGCAGTCCAGCCTGTACTTCGAGGGTGGCAACATCGTTTCCGACGATGAGTTCATCCTGATCGGCGCCAACACGATTCGGCACAACGCCATGAAGCTGGAGCTGAGCGAAATCGAGGTGGTCCTCGAGTTCCAGGAAGAGTTGGGGCGCCGGGTTCTGGTCATTGGACCCGTTCCGCAGCCCGTTGCCCACATCGACATGATTCTCACGCCGCTGGGGAACCGGCGAGTCCTCCTCGCGGACGCAAGCGCCGGCATCCGGATTGCGGAACACGCGCTGGAGACCGATCCCGACTCGATTACCGGTTTTGAGAAGTACTGCGAGGAACACTTCTTCGGGCATCCGGCGATCCGGGAGATCCACGCCAAGGACGGCGGGACGACCTCGGCACCGCAGGTGCAGGGCAAGACTCGGAAAGCCATCGAGTTGAGCCGGCTCGTCGCCCCCACTCTGGACGGGATTGCCACCGCTCTCGAGCGTTACGGCTATCAGGTCGACCGTGTTCCGTTTCTTTTCGGCGGACCGCGGAGCAAGGACAACGAGGACGAGCAAGCGCCCCTGAAGGCCGACTATCCCATGTTGACCTACAACAATGTCCTGATCGAGGACGACATCGAAGGCAAGATCGTCTACCTACCACGCTACGGTTGGCCGGCGATGGACGACGCGGCATCCGAGATCTGGGAGGAGCTGGGTTTCAGCCCTCGACCGATCGAAGGCTTGACGATCAGCGCGATGTACGGAGGCGCCCTACGTTGTTCCGTCAAGGTCGTCGGCAGGTGAACGGATCCGACCCACCGATTCCGTGGTAGGGTCGCCCCAATGAGTTCCGCCAGACCAGGAACGTCTCCAGTCGGCGCGGAGTTCGCAAAGAGGGTATTGCATGAGCAAGAGGTCAAGAATAACGATTGTCGCTCTTCTTCTGATCGCTGCAGTGGTCGTCGCCAGCGGCGTCGTGATGGCGAAGAAACCGAAGCCCGTCCCGGGCGGCTGCCCATGGGCCGATATCCAGTGCCCTGATGTCTACGACCCGGTTACGTGCAGCAATGGCGTGACCTATCCGAACGGGTGTTACGCGTTTGCTGCCTGCGCGACGGGCTGTTCCGGAGGCGGAGCGGACATCTAACCCGATCCCGAAATTCAGTCAAATGGCGGGGCGTCTTCCGGAACTCGATCGGGAAGACGCCCCTTTTGTCTTTCGTTCGGGGCGATTCAGTGGACTCCCGCCGCTTCGACGATCGTCCCAGTCGGCGTATGATTCCTCATGGTCGATCGCGTCCCCTGTCCCGACTGCCGAAGAATCCACGCCGTCCTCGGTTCCAACACCGGTCGCGGAGTCGTGCAATGCACCCGCTGCCGACACTGGTGGCCTGACACCCCGAGCCACGACTCCACAGACAGGAAACGGGCGTACTGCACCGACCACCGGCGTGAGCCGTCGGTGGCACTGTGCTCGACCTGCGACAAGTCGTGGTGCCAACCCTGCACGAAGACCGTCAACGTTCAGGGGCATGGGACCACGTTATCTCCCTGCTGTCGCGCGGGTCTCGATCCGATCGCCCCGTTCGAGCACGTGGATCCGTTCTGGAGCAATCTCCAGGGGACGTTCACGTACGTCCTTCGCGGAGAGGGTCGATGGCTGCTGCTGTTCTTCTGGCTGCTGTCGCTCGTTCCGATCATCGCGATCCTGACGCCGGTCCTTGTGCTTGCGTACGCCGTGCATGTCCTGCGAGAGTCTGCGCGCGGCCCGGGGCCGGCACCGGAGTTCCCTGACATGGGCGACGGATTCAATGGTCTTGTCTGGCCGGCGCTACGCGTGATTGGCGCAGGACTGATCGCGTGGTTCCCGTGGATTCTGATCAAGATTTACGGAGGCATGACGATTCTCGAACCCCTCCTACTCATCGTAGGACTCGTGGTCTTTCCGGCGATCCTGCTTCTTGCGGCCTGTACCCAATCCATCGTCCGCGCACTCTCACCAAGAAGCGTCTTCGTGACGATGCGCGGACTCGGGATCGACTACCTGGTGTTGGTGCTGGCAGTGGTGATCTTCTACTTCACCTGGAACTTCATCGGCAACGTCGGCGAGCTGATGACGGAAGCGGGTTGGTTCACGCCGCTCATCCAGATCTATCTGGTGCTGACCCTGTTCCACATCTGTGGGCGAACGGTCTGGCAGTCCCGGGATCGGATCGACTGGGAGATCTAACGCTCGCCGAAGATCGCCCGTCCGACGCGCACGAGGGTCGCGCCTTCCTCGACGGCGACCTTGTAGTCATCGGTCATGCCCATCGACAGTTCCGGCAACGGGATTCCGCATCGACTTGCCTCGCGATCGCGAAGCTCTCGTAGCCGGGCGAACCAGCGGCGATTGTCTTCCGGCTGTTCGGCCCGTGGGGGGATCGTCATCAGACCGACCGGTGTCACGCCCTCGGTTTCGATCGCACGATCCAGGAGTTCCGGAAGCTGCGCCTCGGTCACGCCCGACTTCGTCGTCTCGTCGCCGGAATTAACCTGCAGCAGGATCGGTTGCTCGAGTTTGGCCGCGACCGATCGACGACCCAGCTCGTGGATCAACCGTGGGTCATCGACGCCGTGGATCAACGCAAAACGACCGATGACCTGTTTCGCCTTGTTGCGCTGGAGATGTCCGATGAAGTGGAAGTCGGCTCGGCCCGCGAAGTGCTCGACCTTCTCGATGGCCTCCTGGACGCGGTTCTCGCCGAAGAGTTGCTGGCCCTGGGCCAGGAGTTCGTCGATCCGCTCGACGGGGAAGGTCTTCGAGACCGCGATCAGGCGCACCGCGTCTGCCGCACGTCCGCTCTTCGTGCAAGCGTCGGCGATCCGCGCCCGAACCTGCTCGAGGGAAGTCACCGCCCGACCGGCCTACGCGGCTCTAAACCGTTCCACCGTTCACCGCCTCCGCCGAGGCTTCAGGCGTCGCAGTCGCTTCCGCGACGGCCTTGGGGGCGTAGAGGTAGCGACCACAGCTGCTACAGCGATGGACCGCTCGACTCTGGCGAATCTCCTGATACATCTGAGGTCGGACTCGCACGAAACAGGCGGAGCAAGATCCGCCGTCGACGCTGGCGACGAAGATTCCGGCACGGATACCTTCCAACCGCTGAACCTGACCGACGACACCGATGGGCAACTCGCCCTCGATGGTCGTTCGCTCGGCGCCTAGCTGCTCGATCGTCGCCTGGGCTTCGCTGGCCGCCTTCTCGACGGCGGCTCGCTGCTCCGCGACCTGTTTTCGTTCCGTGTTGATGTGCTCTTCCTGGGTCGAGAGTTCGCCGGACAACTTCTCTATCTCTTCCATGTCCTTCAGGATCACTTCTTCGTTCTCTGCGACCTGCGCCTTGACCGAATCGATCTCCTTCAACATCGCCGCGTACTCCCGCTGGTTCTTGACGTCCATCAGGTCTTCCATGTACTTCTTGCGACGCTCTTCCAGCTCGGTGAGGTCACCGTTGCGGAGTCGTTGGTCAGTCTGTAGTTCTTCGTGACGGTCCTTGATCGCGACGTACTCCGCGTTTCGCTCACGGAAGTTCTGTTCGATTCTCTCGATCTCGCCGGGTGCCTCGACCGTCACCTTCGTGGCGGCGCGGACCTCGTTGGCCAGCTCCTGAATTTTCGCCAGTCGCAAGATCTGTTCCTTGGGCTCCACTATCTAACCTCCGTCTCGACATCGCCCCGTCATCTGCCCCAGAAAGAGAAAGGGCGCTCGGAGACCGAGCGCCCTAGTTGCTTCTGGTTCGGTAGGCTCCAACCCGTGCCGGTTGGTACCCTCGCCGACTACCGCCGGCGACATGACTTCTGTTGGGTCGTTTTATCACTGTGATGGCGCAGCTTAGCACCGGGTTCCGAGGAGCGTCAACCGAACAGGGCGTAGACGATCAGCACCGCCGCCGTCAGTCCGGCGACGTCGGCCGTCAGGCAAGCCGGCAACGCGTGACGGCTGTTTTTCACGCCTACCGCGCCGAAATAGACCGCCAATACGTAGAACGTCGTCTCCGTGCTGCCCTGCATGGTGCTGACCAGGTAGCCGACATACGAGTCGGGGCCGTGGGCGGTCATGATCTCCGACGCCAGCCCGTAGGCCCCGGATCCCGACAGCGGCCGCAGCAGCGCCATCGGCAACGCCTCGGCCGGGAGCCAGGCACCCGAGAGACCGACCGCCGCCAGGGTCATCTCGTAGACACGCGTGAAGACCGCGATGACACCCGAGTCGCGAAGCATCCCCACGCCGACAAGGATCGCGACGAGGTACGGGATGATTCGAATTGCGACCTGGAACCCTTCCTTGGCGCCCTCGACCAGTGAGTCGTAGACACGGGCCCCTCGGCTCCAACCGAACAACACGATGGCGGCGACCAACGCCGGGAGCACCCACCAGCTTGCGATGCTCTTGAGAACCTCCCGGGCAGGCGTGTCGTTGACCATGAACTGCATTCGGATCTCGACCACCGCCGCGATGACGAACACCGCCCAGAACAACCAGACCATGACCCTGCGAAGTGCGATCGGTAGGCCACCGATTTTCTTCGCCCCCTTGCCGTCCTCACCCATCAGGTCGTCGGCGTCGGTCTCGTCCTCGGGCTTCCACGCCGGCACGATGGGTGGCGGCTGCGTCCCACGGAAACTGGGCAGACGTGAATAGAGGAACGCCGCACTGATGCCGATGATCGTCGCCGTGCCACTGGCGACCCAGGTCGTGAAGAAGATCCCGAATGCGTTCTCGGAACCGAGAGACGCACGTAGGGAGGCGATCCCCGACGGCAGGATCGCCAGACCGGCGGTGTTGATCGCCAGGAACAGCACCATGTCGTTGGTGGCGGTCCCGGTACGGCTGTTCAACGTGTTGAGTTGCTCGATCGCCTTGATGCCGAACGGCGTCGCGGCGTTGGCAAGCCCTAGCATGTTGCTGGTGATATTGAGGATCATCGAGGACATGGCCGGGTGACCGGCGGGGACGCCGGGAAACAGCAGGCGCATGACCGGTGTGATCTTCCGCGCGATGGTCCGCAGGATGCCGGCGTCCTCGGCGACCTTCATCAATCCCAGGAAGAACGCCATCACTCCGACAAGTCGGATGGCCAGATCCACGGCGGAGCGGGCCGACGTCACGATCCCGTTTGTCAATGCGTCCATGCGACCGCTTGTGGCCGCGACGAGCACGGCGATCACGACGATCAGGACGTAGATACCGTTGAGCAACGGAACTCACCTCACGCGGAACCCACCGCGCGCCGCAAGTCTCTCATCTTTTGTCGTAACCCGGAGCGAGAATTCCGCTAGCCGGGTGCGTTGGCTTCCCGTTCGATGGCCTGCCTCAGGAGACGATCCTCTTCCATCTCGTGCTGACGGAAGTCCTCGATGAACGCCTGCAGGTCAACACGCAACCCATCGGCCTCCATGGTGTCGCCATGCTGCGCGTGGATTCGCGCCATCTCCAGGATCTCCATCAACTTCTGGTGCTGGTTCACAAGGCGTCGGATTTCAACCCCGCAGTCCGGGAGGATGGCCTGGATCGCCTGGAACAGACCGTCCTCTTCCTCGGACTGGTGATGTTCCGCCAGTCGCTCGCGGAGCCCCTCCAACTGCGCGGCAAGCCGGCGCATCGGTTCGACGTCCGAGAGGCCGCTCCTCAGGGAGTCCAGGGTCCGCGCGATCTGATCCAGGTAGAAATGGATCTCGCGATGTTCTTCCAACGTCTCCTGGGTGATTTGCTGAAAGATCTGTTGTTGGCTCATCGTCGCCTCTTGGATGGGTCGTCGAGCGATCTCGCGGAGAGCCGGACCCACACCGACTGCTCCTGATAGCAAAGATCCGACCGATCCGTCCCGGGTCAAGAGATTCCTCAGGATCCTCTCTAACGCCCTAATAGGACGTCATGATCGACTCCAGAGGCAGACGCTCCAACTGGGGAACCTCACAACCCTCTTCAGGATAACCCAGCGCGACCAACATGTATGCCCGTTCGTTTCCCGGCCGACCCAGCGCCTCCGGGAGGAAGCCCATTGGCGAGGGTGTATGGGTCAGGGTCGCCAGCCCCGCGTGGTGAAGTGCAGCCAATAACATGCCGACGGCGATACCGACCGACTCCTGGACGTAATAGTTCTTTCGCTTCTCACCGGACTCTTCGAGTCCATAGGTCTTGGCTAAAATCACGACCAGCCACGGGCAGGTGGTCAAGAACGGCTTGTGCCAGTCGGTGCCCAGCGGCGCAAGATCGTCCAGCCAGGTCTGGGGCATGCGGTTCTCGTAACTCTCCCGTTCCTCGGCTTCCGCGGCCTCGCGGATCTTCCGCTTGACCTCGAGCCCGCCGACGAGGGCGAAGTGCCACGGCTGCTTGTGGGCTCCCGACGGCGCGGTCCCCGCAGTACGGATGGCGTTCTCGACGATCGCACGGTCGACCGCTCTGTCGGAGTAGTGCCGCACCGATCGGCGGCGGGCCATCTCGTCGTAATACGCCGTGGATCGTTCCAGCATCTGCTCGGGTGTGTATTTGACAAATTCCAGGGGTTCGAATGGATAGTTCACGGGCCCTCCGCCGTCGTTAGTGCGTCGAGTTCGATTCAAGCTCGGGTGCCGGCTCGTTGATCGCCGCACCGACGGCGTCGACCACCGTCGTGAGGTCGTCGCCCAGAAGAGCCGTCTCGTCAAATTCCAACCAGACGACCTTCCGTCGTCGACCCATCACATGACCCACCCGCCGGTAGCCCTCGTGCAGTCTCTCGAAGAACGCCTCGTCGTGGGACGGGTCGGTCTCCTCGCCCGAAGAGCGGCGCCGAGCCGTCAGCTCGGCGGGTCTCGTCGTCAGAAATACGAGGACCTCGGGCACCGGTGGACGGGCCAGATCAAACTGATTGACCAACCACACCGCCGGCGTACGACGGATCGATCGCCACTTGCGGGAAAGCGGGATCCGGAGTTCGCCGCGAAGATACTGGGTTAGCCGATGCAGTCCGGCTTCGTCGAACTCACCCTGATAGATGTCACTCTCGGCCCACGCGACGAGATCGACCAGGGCGTTTCCGTCCGAGACGACATAGCGAACATCCTGGGCGCGATGGGCGGCCTCGTCGATCTGGGCCCGTTCGATCATCTCGATAAAGCGCGGTCCGCCTCGCAGCAGACCGGCCACGGGTCGGAGCCAGACCTGACCGCGGAACGGCGGGACCGGTGCGGTGATCTCCCGGACGCCATCTTGATCCGCAGTCAGCGTGGGTTGGGTCAAGCCCAGGGTGGTTCCCTGTTCTCCGAGACTCCGTGTGATCGCCCTTACTACTCGATGCCGTAAAGCATCGTCGACGCCACAGACCGCTACACTGCGGGCCGGTCGTGGTTGCGGTGAAGGCGGAGGAGGTTCGGGCGGTGCGAGCGCGACAACATCGCGTTGCACCTGGGCCGCGATATCCCGTGCGTCTAGCTCCGGATCGTAGGTGCGTGGCTTGCCGACGACGACATCGACGGCCTGTGGCACGGGAAGCAGCGTCCCACGACCCCAGATCCGCTCCGGGCCGGAGAGGAAGACCGGGACGATCAACGTTCCCGGTGCAAGCTGGGCCAGTCGGCCGATCCCGGGACGGAAACGTGCCATCACACCCGCCTCGCCGCGGCTTCCCTCGGGAAACAGGATCAGGCTCTTACCGGCACGCAACGCATCGGCCATCGGTAGCATGGGGTCCTGCCCCTTGGCTGCCTTCCGCTCGATGGGGATGGCGTTCATCATCAACATCGCCATCGTCCTCTTGAACCAGGTCTTGCCGAAATAGTCCGCGGCGGCGATGGGATGAACGAACGGCAAACGGCGGAGCGGGAACAGTCCCATCAACAACGCCGCGTCCAGGTGCGAGTTGTGATTCGCAACGACGACGCACGGTCCGCGAGGTACCAGGTTGCGTCGACGGTAATGTACGCCGGCCACCCAGCGGAGGACGGGACGTCCAAAGCCGAAGTGGAAAAGCCACAGGGGGAGGTTGCGGAGCAGGTGCTTCACGATTCGAGCTAGGCGAACGTATTCAGATAATGGAAATAGACCGGCGCCGCGTAGGCCGCCGGGACGATCCGATTGAGAAACGCCCCACGCCCAACGGGCGATGCGTCGTTCTTGAGAGCCAGATCACGCCAGACCGCCTGGCTGACGGCACCGCCAAGTGCCACGGCGATCGCCACCAGAAAACCGGCGCGCCCACCGTCTTCCTCAACGAGACCACACTGCGGCCCGAGAATGTGACCGACGATCACGGCCAGCACGGCGCTAATGATGATGCCAGCCCAGATCCTCGTCCAACCCACCTCGCTTCGCCGACGACCGGCGAGACGCTGCACAAACTCCGAGAGGATTACGAGGATGCCGTACAACTCAAGGATCCCCGGTCGTGGCCAGTGAGCCAGTAGCCCCAGGTGGGCCATGCAGAACAGGAAAATCAACAGGCCGAAGATGGTCCGTCCCATCGAGTCGAGTAGACCATCGCGGGTTGTCCCGATCGAGAGGAACACCGGAACACACAGGAAGAGCAGGATCGGCAACGTGGCCAGGACGGTTTCGTCGTACCCACGAAACGCGGGCCAGATCACCGTGGGGATCGCGAGGTAACTGGCGAGGATTGCGTAGCGGTCCCTCGGGCGAACGGGGGCGACAAAGAAGTAGGCCCGCAACGAGACGAACATCACGATCGCGAGAACGGCAAACGACAACAGTGCGGGCCCGCGGGAGAGACCTACCAACAAGAGACTGAACAGGACCCAGAATCCACCCCAACCGGGCAGCCCGCGATAACGCCCGCCGCGTCGCCCGATGGCCCAGGCGGCAGTCCCGCAGACGGTGACCGCCGCCGCGAGTGCAAGGACCATCCCCGGGATCGATGTAAACCAGTCAGCCATGGGCGCCATCATAACGTTTATTATGTTCCACGCGTCACATCACTCCCCGACAGACGGAGACACCGTTGCCGCTACAGAGGTCCGCCGCAAATCCCCGACTTAGCCTACGACCCGATCGGGATGCCGAGTCCTGCACGCTGGTGATCTTTGGTGCCACCGGTGACCTCACCCGGCGCAAGCTTGGCCCCGCGCTCTATAACCTGAAATTGGATGGTCTTCTGCCGGAGTCTCTCGCCGTCGTCGGGATCTCCCGTCAGGACCTCACGACCGAAGACTTCCGCAAGATGATGCATGAAGGCATCGAGTCTCACTCGCGACGTCCTCTGGAAACCGCGGCGTGGCAATCGCTCGAGAGCAGCCTCTCCTATATCTCGAACCCCACCGGCAGCCCGGACGACTACGCGCGGATCGTCAAGCATCTCGACGCGATGGACGAGCGACACGGAACCGGCGGGCGACGCCTGTTCTATCTGGCGGTGCCGCCGTCTGCGTTTCCGAAGATCGTCGCGGGACTCGGATCTGCCGGACTTCAACATCCGGCTCGGCCGGAAGGTTGGTCGCGGATCGTCGTCGAGAAACCGATAGGACGAGACCTGGAGAGTGCCGAGACGTTGAACCGCGCCGTCAACGAAGTCTTCAGCGAGCAAGATGTCTATCGCATCGACCACTATCTCGGAAAAGAGACGGTCCAGAATCTCCTGGTCTTCCGGTTCGCCAACGCCATCTTCGAACCGCTCTGGAACCAGAAGTACCTCGACCACGTGCAGATCACCGTGGCCGAGTCGATCGGTGTGGAGGGTCGCGGCAAGTACTTCGAGGAAGCCGGCACGACCCGCGACATGGTGCAGAACCATCTCATGCAGTTGCTCTGCCTGACGGCCATGGAGCCACCGGTCTCTCTGGATCCCGACGCCATCCGCGACGAGAAGGTCAAGGTGCTGCAGTCGCTGCGTCCGGTGTCGCCGGACCATGTACGAGAGTCGACCGTTCGCGGTCAGTACGCTCGAGGTGTGGCCGATGGCAAGGAGGTCCCCGGCTATCGCGAGGAAGAGGGCGTCGCAAGCGACTCGTGCACCGAAAGCTACCTGGCCCTTCAGGTCCAGATCGACAACTGGCGCTGGGCGGGGGTGCCGTTCTTCCTGCGGGCCGGGAAACGGATGCCCCGGCGGGTGACGGAGATCACGGCACAGTTTCGTGACGTACCGCATCACCTGTTCCGCTCCGATTCGCCGGCACCCAACATCCTGGCGCTCCAGGTCCAGCCCGACGAAGGCATCTCTCTGCGCTTCGGCGTGAAGGTACCGGGCGCCAACCCGAGGATACGGCCGGTAGATATGGACTTCCGTTACGAGGACTCGTTCAAGCAGGACGCACCCGACGCCTACGAGCGATTGATCCTGGATGCCCTCCTTGGTGATTCAACGCTGTTCATTCGACGCGACGAGGTGGAGTGTTCGTGGGCCTATATCGACCGACTGTACGAAGGTTGGGCTCTCGCCGATCCCGGTCGACCACTGCCGGAGTACACGGCCGGCACGTGGGGACCACCCGAGGCCGACATCCTGCTGGCGCAGGGTGGCCGCACGTGGCGTCGTCCGCAATGACCCCGACCCTGACCGTCACCCGACTGGACACACCCGCCGAGGTGACCGAGATGGCGTTCCAGATCGTGCAGCGGGTGGCGACCGACGCGATCAGTTTCGGTTCTCGGTTTGTCATGGGCCTCGCGGGAGGCTCGACACCACGCGGCCTGTACGAGCGGATGGCAAGGCGCCCCGAGGCCCTTCCGTGGTCCTCGACCCATCTAATCTTCGGCGACGAACGTTGCGTCGCACCGGACCACCCGCGAAGCAATTACAGGATGGCGCACGAGACGCTGCTCTCACATCTCGACCCGGCTCCGTGCGATGTGTTGCGCATGGAAGGCGAGCGGGCACCGGACGACGCGGCACGCCGTTACGAAGATCGACTGCGTCAACTGTTTCCCAGGGCGAATTGGCCACCCATCGACCTACTGTTGCTCGGCGTGGGAAACGATGGGCACACGGCGTCCCTGTTTCCCGGCAGTGTCGCGCTGGAAGAGGAATGTCGCTGGGTCGTTGACGGCACGGGTCCCGACGGTGACACCGAGGATCGTCGTTTGACGCTGACCATGCCCGTGCTTCGTGCGGCACGACACGTCGTGTTCCTGGTCACGGGAAGAGACAAGGCGAGCGTGGTGGCTCAGGCCTTCGCCGGTGAACCCCACGAGACGCCTTACCCGGTCGAAGCGCTGCTCCCGCCAACCTGTCCGATCGATCTTCTTCTGGACCGCGACTCGGCCGCAGAGATCAACCCAGCCAGTCCCGGATCTTCGTCGTCACCGCGTCGGGCGTAAAGCCGAACTTCTCGCCCAGCACGTTGCCGGGTGCCGACGCGCCGAACTGGTCGATGCCGATGTTCAGACCCGCGCGTCCCGTCAGCGCCTGCCACGGTTCGGTCACTCCGGCCTCGATCGTCGCCACCGGGACACCGCCCGGGAACAACCTCTGGGCATAGACCGGACCCTGGGCCCGGAATCGTTCGTAGCACGGAATGGAGACGACGTTGATCTTCTTGCCCTCGCTCGCCATCGCCTCGCGGGCGGCCACGGCCAGGTGGACCTCCGACCCTGTCGCCGCGATCACCGCATCGGGTTGATCGTCTCCCGCGACCAGGTACGCGCCCCGACGCATGTCGGCCAGCGCGCCGGTCCTCTGACGATCGAGGGGCGGCAGCTTCTGACGGGTCAGTAGCAGCACGGAGGGTTGATCGGTGGCCTCGAGGGCGAGCCCCCAGCAGAGAGCCGTCTCCACGCCGTCGGCGGGACGAAACACATCGAGTCCGGGAATCATCCGTAGGACCCACGCGTGCTCGACCGGCTGATGGGTCGGTCCGTCCTCGCCCACGAAGATCGAGTCGTGGGTGAAGATGTGGATGGCCGGTAGTTTCGCCAACGCCGCGAGCCGTAGTGTCGGACGCATGTAGTCGGAGAAGACCAGGAACGTCGCCCCGTAGGGCCGGAACGCCCCGTGGTACAGCATGCCGTTCACGATGGCGCCCATCGCGTGTTCACGAACACCGAAGTGGAAGTTGCGTCCGGAGAAGTCCGCAGGCGAAATCGCGGGCGAGTCGTTGATCGTGGACTTGTTCGAGGGTGCAAGATCCGCCGAGCCACCGACCAGCCCCGGCATTTCCGCTGCCGCAACCTGCAGGACCTTCCCGCTATGCGCGCGAGTGGCTCCAGCGTCGGTCGGAGCGGCGGCGATCAGACGATCGGTCAGACCCTTCGGCGCCTCCGGTTGCCAGCACTGATCCCATCGTTTTCTGTGGCCCTTTTCGCGACCGACCCAGGCCTCGAACTTTCGAACCCAGGCCGTTCGTAGCGCGGCACCTTCCTCGGCGCGCGATCTGAAGAACGAACGAACCTCCTCGGGGACGTGGAAGGCCGGCTCGAGAGGCCAACCGGCGGCCGCCTTGGTCGCCTTGATCTCGTCCTCGCCGAGGGGCGAACCGTGAGCGTCGGCAGAGTCCTGTTTGTTCGGCGAACCGTGGGCGATGTGGGTCCGACAGGCGATCAGCGACGGACGGTCCTTCTGCCCAAGCGCGTGATCGATGGCGCCCGCGATGGCGTCGTGGTCGTGGCCGTCAATCCGTTGGACGTCCCAGCCGTACGCGGCGTAACGCGCACAGACATCTTCCGAGAAGGCCAACTCCGTCGGGCCTTCGATGGAGATGTGATTGTCGTCGTAGAGCGCGATCAGATTCCCGAGACCGAGATGGCCGGCCAACGAGCAGGTCTCGCCGCTGACGCCTTCCATGACGTCGCCATCGCTGCAGAGCGTGAAGACCCGATGACCGACCAGGTCGTCGCCGCTGTTGGGAGAGACCCGGTCGCGAAGCATCCTGGCCGCGATCGCCATCCCGACCGCGTTGCTGATGCCCTGCCCCAGCGGACCGGTGGTGGCCTCGACGCCCACCGTATGACCAAACTCGGGATGCCCCGGCGTCTTGCTCTCCCACTGCCGGAACGCCTTGAGGTCGTCCATCGACAGGTCATAGCCGGACAGATGCAGCATCGCGTAGAGCAACATGCATCCGTGACCGGCGGAGAGGACAAAACGATCTCGGTCCGGCCAGTCCGGAGTTCGTGGGTCGTAACGCAGGTATCGGCTCCACAGCACCCATGCGATATCGGCGGCACCCATGGGGAGACCGGGATGTCCTGAGTTGGCCCGCTGGACGGCGTCGGTGGAGAGAAACTTGATGGTCTGAACGGCCTGACGGGCGAGTTGCGAATCGACGGCAACCGACATGCGGGGTCCCTCACTGACAGATCGATGGGGTGCCCGCGCAGGATGACACGAACCGGGAGAGAGGCCAAGGGCTCAGCGCTCGATCAGGAGCCCTTCGAGGAGTTCGACATCCGCGCCACGCTCACGAGCCTCGGTTAGAGCCCAGTCGAGGTCCTCCTGATGACCGGTCTCGTAGGCCGCGACGGCCAGCATGGCGTAGGCCTCGGTCAGTTCCAGGCGCTCCGTACTGGCACCGATCCTCCACAGCATGGCCCGCGATTCATGGGTGCGTCGTCCCGGGTCCAGGTAGCGGAGTGTCTTCTTCAGTCGCTCGCGAACGGCGGCGTAGTCGCCACGGAGCAGATCGCGTCGAGCGGAGAGCGTGGCTCGGGCCACGGTCAACCGATTGGAGGTGGGGTCCAGGAGCTCGTCGGCGGCCTGCATGTGTCGGACCCCCTGGGCGTCGTCGCCCTGGTCCAGAGCCAAGCGGGCCAACTCGAGATGGATCCGTGCGTTGGTCTCCCGCTCGCGCAGGTCGGGGGGCCGCAACCATCCCTGGCCCGTCCGGGCCTTCGCCGCAGCGGGCTGATCCAGCGCTTCTCTGAACGCCGCCCGGGCCTTCTCGGTCTCTCCATCAGCCAACAGGTTCTGAGCGCGGAACCGTGCCACCGTCTTGGGAAACTCGTCGGCCGGGTAGAAGCGGGCGAAGATCTCGCCCAGTGGATCGAGCTGGAAGGTAACGGGACGAGCCGGTGCCGGCACCGCGAAGTCCGTTCGCCCGCGCTGCAGAATCAGCTGTCGGCCAAAGTAGTTCCGCACATACCGCCCGTCGCCACTGCGATCCGTGGCATCGCGGTCGGCGGTCTCGACGACGATGCGATAGGGCACCATCAGGGACGGCGCACCGGGAATGAGTTGGGGTAACGGCTCACGCTCGATATCCCAGCCGTCGCCGGTCGATCGGACGAGGCGTGAGAGGAACGTCGGTCGACGGGCATCGTGGGCGATACCCGTCACACGTGCACCGCCTTCGTCGTCCTCCCCGACCTCGTAGTCATAATAGATGTCGGCGATGCCGGTCCCGTAAATGAACTGGTCCGCGAAGCCCGAGAGATTTAGTCCGGACATCCGCTCGATGGCCTCGACGAAGACCTCCGTCGTGATCACTCGGTTCCCGGCCGCTTCCGTAAACGAACGCAGCATCTCCTGGAAGGATTCGTGGCCGACGGCGCGTGCCAGCATCGCCAGAACCACCGCACCCTTGCGGTAGACGATCGCCCGATAGCCGTCACCGGCCTTACTGGAATTGAGACGCGTACCGAGAACCACCGGACCCAGGGCGTCGAGGCGATATCCATCCAGCGTCGTCTGCGAGAGCGACTCGCGCCAACCGGCGGAGATCGCCGCAAGCGAGTCCGCACTCCTGCCCGTCTTCGCAGTTTCGAACAACATCGCCGCGTAGTTGGCCATCGCCTCGCTGAGCCATTGGTCGCGGTAGCTCCACCAGCCGATGTGATTGCCCCACCACTGATGCGCCAGCTCGTGGGCGACCGTGCTCTCCCGTGACAACCGGCCCTGCTCATCGACGCCTCCGACGAGCACGTCCTGCGAGAGGGTGATGAAGCCGAGATAGCTTTGCGAGTAGTCTCGGGGAAGGGTTGCGACGGTCAGGTAGTCGAGCGGGTAGGGGCCAAACGTTTTCTTGAAGAAGTCGAGACTCTCGCGAACCGCCTTCACCAGCCCGTCCCGTCGTGCCTGGGTCAGCCGACGCGGTAGGTTGGCATTGACGGCAACCCGGAGATCGACTCCATCGACGTTCTCATCGATCATCTCGAACCGACCCAACAGGAAACTGAATGCGATGGCCGGGGTGTCGAGGGTCCGTCGCTCCCAGTGGTAGCCATGTCCCCGCCCGGATTCGACAAGGCGACCGCTGGCGACCAGCTGCAGACGACGCGGATGACGGATGCGGACGTCGTAGGTGGCCCGGTCGACCGAGCCGATATGCGGATGCCAGGCGCTGGTGTCCTCGAGGGCGAACGTGCCACGTCCGACCCAGCTGAGGGCTCGGCCGCTGTACTCGATATTCAACCGGAGGTCGGTGCCTTCCACGGACGGTTTCGGGAGGACTACGGCGACCGTGCTGCCCGAGCGGAAGTGGAACAACTCGCGACCCGACCCGTCGGCCACCCGATCGACCACGAGATCACGAAACAGCGTCAACGGGATGGCCCGACGCCCTGACGACTCGACACGAAGATCGATCGTGGCCCGACCCGAGAGCTTCAGGGCCGTCCCCTCCACCGAGAGTTGGATCTTGTAATGCTCGGCCTCGAAACCCGTGGTCCGTGGAAGTGGATCCTCGGGTCGCTCGTAGCGACTGGCGGCCCAGATATCCCACGCACCGAGATCGTCCACGGTGAGGCCGAGCCATCGACCCCGACGCTGACTGATCTTCAGATGACGGGCCAGACGCATCCGATCCCACCCCCGGGATTCGATCGTGTTGAATCGCATCAGCGTGAGGGGCTCGACATCTTCAGGATCGAGTTGGTAGACGAAATCCCCCATCTCGTGACTGCGACACCACATGCCGAAGTAATCGGAGTACGCGCTGTCGTCAAGAAGCGTCTTGAGCAACGACTCCTCGGCGCCTGACATCCCGAAGTCCGATCGACGAAGCAATTCGCGATAGATCCGTTGGGCGCGAGTGACAATGCTGGGTTGCAAGCTCCCGGCGCGGGGACGGGCCAGTAGTTCCTCGGAACGTTGTCGATCCGCGGTGGCGATTACAGCGGCCTCGATGTCCGCATCGAACGTGCGACGACCGGTGAAGAGTTCGAGTTGCCCGGCCTCGATGGGATCGGGCGTTTCCAACAACATGTGGGCCTGACCCAGGAATAGAAACTCCAGCACCCGACCGCCGATCGGGTGCGCGGGGATCAACACGCCGTCCTCGATCTGTAGGATCGCCTCGCCGAACACCAGCCGCTGGTTCCGCAGGATCACCGCCTCGTCGGGATTGAGCCGGCTGTCGAGGATGGCGGCGTAGAGCGACGCAGGGTCCTCGTCGGCCGCCCGGGCGGGCCCTGCCAGCACGAGGCCCAGGAGGAGCGAGAGCCCGAGGCAGAGGATTCCTGTCTGGCGACGCTTCTGCAACGGGCCTTTCCCCTTTCCGTTGAGTGCCGAAATCATCCTATTCCTACTCATTGTGAGGGTGTACGACAATCTCCCGCGACCGTTTCAGCGGAGTTTCTGCGGCACGGGTTCCGTCCAGAAATACGAGGATCTCCCCTTTCGGCTGGAGACCGGGTTGCGTAGAATCCCGTTCGTACGGGGTCAATACGCGGGAGTTCAAGTGATGGCCACCAGAAAAGTCGTTCGCAAGAAGCCTCAGGAAGATCTCAATCTTCATCGCATCGTCAACACGCAGTTCGACAACGCGACGCGCAGATTGAAGTATCCGAAGGGGTTGCTGCAGCAGATCAAGGCCTGCAACAACGTCTACTTCATGCAGTTTCCGGTGAAGTTCGGCGACAAGTACAAGATGATCAAGGCCTGGCGGGCCGAGCACAGCCATCACCGCAGCCCGCTGAAGGGCGGCATCCGCTACAGCCGACTGGTGGACCAGGACGAGGTCATGGCCCTGGCCGCGTTGATGACGTACAAATGCGCCATCGTCAACGTGCCCTTCGGCGGTTCCAAGGGTGGCGTCCAGATTCAGACCCGTGCCCACACGGCGGATCAACTCGAGCGTGTCACCCGTCGGCTCACGGCGGAGTTGATTCGTCGAAACTACATCGGCCCTGGCATCAACGTCCCCGCTCCCGATTACGGCACCGGCGAACGTGAGATGGCATGGATTGCCGACACCTACGCCGCCTTCCATCCCAGCAATGTCGACAACATGGGTTGCGTGACCGGCAAGCCGTTGTCCCAGGGCGGGATCTCCGGCCGCACCGAGGCCACCGGGCGTGGCGTCGTCTATGCACTACGCGAGCTGTTCGAGCACCCGCGCGATCTGAAGAAGGTCGGCCTCGACGGCACCCTGGAAGGCAAGCGCGTCTCCATCCAGGGGTTCGGCAACGTGGGTTACCACGCTGCGCGAATCCTGCACAACGAGGACGGTGCGAAGATCATCGCCATCGGCGAGTGGGACGGCACGATCTACAATCCCAAGGGGATCGACATCGACAAGCTGGCCCGCCATCGGAAGCGAACGGGATCGATCCAGAACTTCCCCGGGACCAAGGGCCTGAAGAATCCCGGCGACTGCCTGGAAATCGAGTGCGACATCCTCATCCCGGCCGCTCTGGAGAATCAGATAACCCTTTCCAACTGTAAGAAGATCCGGACGAAGGTCGTCGCCGAGGCCGCCAACGGACCGACGACCCCCGGTGCCGAGGCGTACCTGACCAAGAACGACGTGCTGGTCATGCCCGACATCTTCATGAACGCCGGAGGTGTCACCGTCTCGTACTTCGAGTGGACGAAGAACCTCTCGCACATCCGTTACGGGCGTCTCGAGAAACGAATCGATCGTAGTAAGCGCGCCAACCTGCTCGACGCCGTCGAGGTACAGACCGGCAGCAAGTTTCCGCGGTCGGTGAAGGCGTCTCTCGTCCGTGCGAACGAGGAATCAGACCTGGTTCACTCGGGACTCGAGGAATCGATGGTCACGGCGTATCGGGAGATCTCGGAGATCAGCAGCCGACGGCGGGGGATCGACATGCGCACCGCGGCCTACATCTGTGCCATTCAGAAGGTGGCTCAGAGCTATATGAAGATGGGGATCTTTCCCTGATCGATGTGGCGTATCGCAGTCGACACCGGTGGAACGTTTACCGATGCGCTGGGCATCGATCCCGACGGCCACACCCACATCGTCAAGATTCTCAGTCACGGAGCGTTGCGTGGCGAGTTGCCGGTGGACGCATCGCCTGACGCGGACCCCGCGACACAACTTCGCCGGAGTTTCCCGCGCGCGCTACCGCGCGACTTCTTCCGCGAATTCTCCGTACACTGGCTGGGGACCGAAGGCGTCGGCCGCCGAACTTTCGAGCTACGCACGAACCTCGACGTTCCGCTGTTGGCCGCGCACCTGCTGACGGGTGTCACACCGGGCGATCCTCTTCCGGCTCTGGAGTTGAGGCTTGCGACCACCCTCGGCACCAACGCGTTGCTCGAACGACGCGGCGTGCGAGTGGCGTTCTTCGTCACGGACGGGTTCGAAGATCTCCTCCTGATCGGCGATCAGCAGCGGCCCGAACTCTTCACCCTCGACGTTCGGCGAGATCCTCCACTCTACGCCAGGGCCATCGCGGTGGATGAGAGGGTCGCCGCCGACGGCTCGATCCTGCGCCCCCTGTCGACGGCATCCCTCGACGACTCGATCACGACGCTCCTGGCCGAAGGCATCGACGTCGCGGCGGTCGCGCTGCTCCACGGCGACATCGCCCCGGATCATGAGCGCCGACTCGCCGACTACCTTCGGCGGCGTGGCTTCCGTCATGTCTCCCGTTCCGGCGACCTATCTGCAGGTACCCGTCTTCTGCCACGATCCCAGACCACCGTCGTAGATGCCTACCTCGCGCCGCTTCTTAACGCCTACCTGGAACGTGTCGCACGAAGCGTGACCGGCGGCCGACTGACCGTGATGACAAGCGCGGGTGGCCTGCTGGTGCCCGACCAGTTTCGAGCGAAGGACAGTCTCCTCAGCGGTCCTGCAGGGGGCGTGGTGGGTGCGGCGGCGGTCGGGCGAAAGCTGGGCTTTGACCGCGTGATCAGCTTCGACATGGGGGGCACCAGCACGGATGTCGCCCGCTGGGACGGCGATTTCCAGTATCGCTATGCCCAACGTATTGCGGGGCGAGAGATCCTCGCACCGGCCTTGAAGATCGAGACGGTGGCCGCAGGTGGTGGCTCCATCTGTCATCTGGAGGGTCGACGTCTCCAGGTGGGCCCGAGAAGCGCAGGCGCCGACCCCGGCCCCGCCTGTTACGGTTCCGGCGGTCCGTTGACGATCACCGATGTCAACCTGTTGTTGGGGTATCTCGATCCAACGCGGTTCGATATTCCCATCCACGTCGACGCTGCGGGGGCACGCCTGGACGAGCTCTGCGCGGCTCTCCGTGAAGCCGGTGAAGTCACGTGTGATCGTCACGAGATCTTGCTGGGACTTCGCGAGATCGCCGACGAACACATGGCGGCGGCCATTCGACGGATCTCGGTTCGAGAGGGTTACGACCCCGCCGACTTCGTCCTGGTTGCGTTCGGTGGTGCCGGCGGACAACACGCCACGGGTGTCGCCGATCGGTTGGGAATCAAGACGGTTCTCGTCCCGGATCGCGCGTCGGTCCTGAGCGCCGAGGGGGTGCTTACCGCCGCCCACCAACGGTTTGCGGAACGACAGCTCCTCGAGCGCCTCGAGGATTGTCTCCCGCGACTCCCCCGCCTGTTTGACGAATTGGAGCACGAGGCCTGCGGAACCGATCATCCGAACATCCGTCGCCGAACGGTCCATGCCCGGTTCATGGGGCAGGACGACTCTCTGGAAATCCCCTACCTGGGGGGAACAGAACTCGCGCAGCGATTCGAGGCCTGCTTCGCGAAGCGTTACGGGCATCGTCCCGAGGATCGTTCGATCGAGGTGGAGATGCTGCGCGTGGTGGCCTCCGCCGATCCCGACGAGATTGTCACGACAGAAACGCAAGAGCCGGCGACGCCTGAGATTGACGGACCCGACGGCATCGACGGACTCCACACACGGACCTGGATCGACACCGGCTGGCAGGGGCGACGCCTTCAAGATGGGTCGGTGCGGATCACACGAGGCGCGACCCACGCGGAAAGCGGCACACGACCTCAGGCTGCCCAGCTGGAGTTGTTCCAACATCGATTCACCGCCATCGTGCGGGAGATGGGCGAACGACTTGAGCGCACCGCCATCTCGACCAACGTGAAGGAACGGCTGGACTTCTCCTGCGCTCTTCTCGATCCGGAAGGCCAGCTCGTCGTCAACGCTCCCCACATCCCGGTCCATCTCGGCGCGCTGGGACTCTGCGTGCGTCGTCTGATGGATACGTTGGAGATGCAGGAGGGCGACACCGTCGTCACCAACCATCCGGCGTTCGGTGGCTCTCATCTTCCCGACGTGACGCTTGTGACGCCCGTGTTTCATGAGGGGCAGCGGGTGGGATTCGTAGCCAACCGCGCCCATCACGCCGAGATCGGCGGTACCCGGCCCGGGTCGATGCCGCCGGACGCCACATCGCTCAGCGAGGAGGGCGTCGTGCTCTCACCCTTGCTTCTTGTGCGACGCGGGGTCGCGGACTGGAAGACCATCACCCGGCTCCTGACCGACTCGTCCCACCCGACGCGCAAGCTGTCCGACAACCTCGCCGACCTGCGAGCCGCACTCGCTTCCAATCAGGCAGGGGTTCTGGGCTTACAACGACTCCTGACCGGTCACGGCACCGCGACGGTCCTCCGCTACATGAGAGATCTTGCCGGCCTCGTGGAGCGAGAGGTGCGGGTCGCCCTGCGATCGCTCGGGGCGGTGGGCACGGTGCTTCGGGCGAAGGAACAACTCGATGACGGCGCCCCCATCCGCGTCGCGATCGAGATAGGCGACGACGCGACAACGATCGATTTCACCGGTAGCGCTCCGGTACACGCCGGCAACCTCAACGCAACGCCGGCCATCGTTCGATCCGCGGTATTGTACGTGATTCGTCTCCTCGTCGATCGACCCTTGCCACTGAACGAGGGACTCCTTCGGTCGGTCCGTATCAAATTGCCCGACGGCATGCTGAATCCGGTGTTTGTCGCCGACGCCACCAGGTGCCCGGCCGTGGTCGGTGGGAACGTCGAGACCAGTCAGCGGATCGTCGATACGCTGTTGAAGGCGTTGGGGAGAGCGGCTTGTAGCCAGGGTACGATGAACAACGTGTTGTTCGGCAACGACGACTACGGCTACTACGAGACCATCGGCGGTGGCTGCGGCGCAACCGCCACGTGTGATGGAGCGGACGGAGTCCACAGCCACATGACCAATACACGGATCACGGACCCCGAGGTTCTGGAGCGACGGTACCCGGTCCGCCTCGAGCGATTTGGGATCCGCCGCGGGTCCGGCGGCGATGGACGGCGGCGGGGCGGGGATGGGCTGCGGCGTGAGTGGAGTTTCCTGCAACCGGCGAAGTTATCGGTCCTGTGCCAACATCGGATCGAGATGCCGTACGGCATGTCCGGTGGAGACGCGGGCCAGTGCGGACGTCAATGGCTTGTTCGTGCCGACGGGACGGAATTGAGACTGGCGGCAAGAGACGCCGTCGATGTGGACGCGGGGGACCGGTTGATCATGGAGACCCCCGGAGGTGGCGGATACGGTGACTGAACAGCGAAGAATCGGCATCGACCTGGGTGGCACCAAGATCGAGGGCATCACGATGGACGCCGATGGGACCCTCGTCGATCGACGTCGGATCGCAACGCCCCGCAACGACTACGAAGGTGTTCTGGCGGCGATCCATGACCTCACGAAACAGCTGGGCCAGGGCGCCGTCCTGCCGATTGGAATCTGCACCCCCGGTACCATCTCGTCGAAGACGGGCCTGATGATGAATTCCAATTCGATCTGCCTCAACGATCGTCCGTTTCACGATGACCTGACGGATCGGCTCGGACAGCGACCCGCCATCGCCAACGACGCCGACTGCTTCGCGCTTTCGGAGGCCACCGACGGGGCCGGTCGTGATGCGCGAACGGTTTTCGGCGTGATCCTGGGGACCGGCGTGGGGGGTGGCATCGTGATCGACGGTAAGCTGGTCTCCGGCCCCAACTCCATCGCCGGCGAGTGGGGTCACAACTCGCTGCCGAGACCCTCCGCGGAGGAACTGTGCGTTCCCCCCTGCTATTGCGGTCGTATCGGTTGTATCGAAACTTTTGTATCGGGGCCGGCACTCGCAGCCGATCATCCAGGTGAGGGCGACCCCGAGACCATCGTCGCCGCGGCAGCGGCCGGCGACGTCGAGGCGAATCGAACCCTCAAGCGGTACGAGGACCGGCTCGGTCGGGGCCTCTCGTCAGTCATCAACATCCTCGACCCGGAGGTCATCGTCCTCGGTGGCGGACTCTCGAGCATCGACCGTCTCTACACCAACGTGCCACGGGCCTGGGATCGTCATGTTTTTTCGGATCATGTCGCCACCCGTCTCGTTCCGCCACGATTCGGCGCCAGCAGCGGTGTGCGCGGGGCAGCCTGGCTGGTCTAGCGGGAACGGCCGACGCCGATCCGCGGGCAGTCGTTCGCCACGACGCATTCGGTACATAACGGCGAAACCGGCTTGCAGGTCGCCTGACCGTGACGGACCATCGTCTCGTTGATCGGAATCCAGTGCCGGGGATCCAGAGACTCGCGGAGCAACGCCTCCGTGGTGTCCGGGTGATCGCTCTCGATCCAACCAAGACGATTGCAGATCCGATGCACGTGGACGTCGACACAGATCCCGGGGAGGTCGAACCCCAGGGTGATGACCAGGTTTGCGGTCTTGCGGCCGACACCGGGGAGCCGCAGGAGACTCTCCATCGTCGAAGGCACGTCGCCGCCGAACTCCCTCACGAGCATGTGACAGATCGCCTTGATCTGGACGGCCTTGCGATTGAAGAACCCGGCGGGATAGATCAGCCTGGCGATCGTCTTATCGTGCAAGCGTGCCATCGCGTGTGGAGTGTCCGCGCGACGGAACAGGCGCTCGGTGGCCGGATAGGTCACCTCGTCCTTGGTCCGTAGCGAGATGATGCAGCCGATCAGGATCCGAAACGGATCGCTGCCGTTCTCGGTCTTGAATCGATGGATATCGTGAATCCGACCGAGGTCTCGCATCACCCGATTGACGATACGTGTCGGCAGCCGCGACGCCATCTAGAGATCGGCACCGTCGTCGTGGACGAGCACCTCGTCGACCGTCAGTCGTGGCTTGCGTGAGGCCGGTCCGCCGATCGGGTATCCGACGACCAGTAGCATCACCGGTTCGAATCGATCCGCGATGTGAAACTCGCTCTTGACCCTCGGGGCATCGAAACCGATCAGCGGGCCGGACGCCAGGCCGTGGGCCTCGGCGGAGAGCATCATCACCATCGCTGCAAGCGACGCAGAACGCAGGGCCTCGTCTCGTGCCAGTTGCGGCGTTTCGTAGATCTGCTTCGCCAGGCGCTGCCAGGCCTCCGCCTTCCCCGCCGGTAACACCGCTTCATCAACGGCCCGCTGCATGACCTCGGGTAGACGATCGATGCCCTCACAATCGCCGAGAACGATGAAGGTAACCGGCGCATCCATGATCTGACGCTGATCGAACGCCGCTGCGCAAAGGCGTCGACGGGCCTCCGCATCCCGAACGGCGATGAATCGCCAGTGCTGGATGTTGAATGACGACGGCGCTTCACAGGCATCTGCGACTAGCGCACGAATCTGATCGTCGCCGACGGGTCGCCGCGGATCGAAAGCCTCACTGGAGAGACGACGTCGGATCAGGTCTCGAAATGACTGTGTCGGGTCTCCGCTCACTTCGACGGAACCTCGTGCCCCACACGGGAAACCGCGCGGCCAATTAGTTCGGCCGCCTCGATACCGATCCCGACGCCGTGTCCTGTCACCAATCCCATGTAGAGATAGATCAGCAGCGTTCGAATGGCGTTGTCCGACGTGAGAGAGTGGTAACTCATCATCGGCGCCACCGCGAAGAAGATACCCGCGACGAGGGGTCCGAGAAGCAGGAACTTGCCGACGGTCCAACCGTAACGCGTGAGTTGATCGAAGATCCAACCCACGACGATCAGCCCGAGCGCGATGACGATCCCCGAGGACGCGTACAGCGGGCCGCGGCTCTGCCACAACGTGAGCTGAAACACCGAATAACCGATCGCAACCGCCGAAGCGTGGGACACGTGCCGGTCACGCATCAGGGCCACGATGGCCGACGCGACGACGCCAACGACCAGAACGTTGAAGATGGGTCCGGTGGGATCGAACAGGCGGCCGCGGAATGCCACCCAGCCCACGCCAACCACTCCGGTCAGTCCGGCCACGAATCTCCCGAGGAATCGTGTCAGAGTGGCGGACGTTTCGGCCACGAAAGGTCCTGCTCCCTAGTCCAGGGACGATTTGAGGGCGCGCGTGACGACGCCTTCATCAAGTAGCAGTCGATAACCGTCGCCGTTCTTGACGACCTCTTCGCGGCCGAACGGATCGTATTCGAACGGCTTGATGATCCGGCCGTACACCTCTTTCAGGGAACGCGCGCCAATGCGGCGAGCCTCCGACGCGGTCTGCGCGACAAGCTGGATCGCCTGATCGTTGATCGACAGGTCTATCTGTCGTTTTCTGAAGAACTCGCGGGAGATGTTGAACACCGAGTCGTCCGGTTCGATGAAGATCCGGGAGAGCATCGCCGCGTCGAGATCCTGCAAGATGACCGAGTTGTCGAAACGGGATAGAAACTGCGGCTGCATTCCGTAGTCGAACAGGTCTTCCTGCTTGAAATGGTCGCGGAGAGTGAAGTACTCGCGGATACTGACGTCCGATCCGCTGACCACGGTCTCTGTCGGCAGCTTGACACGACTGGTCGGCGAGGTGACGCGCTTGAAGACCTGGTCGTAAAGGGTCTCGTAGGCCCCCGCGCAGAGAAACAGCATCTTGGAAGTATCGATCGTGACCGGCTGAGTCTGACGCCCCTCGCCGTCCAGCTTGACGCGGTGCACGACTTGCTCGCCCTCGATCAACGTCAGCAACGCTTGCTGAATGTTGATCCCGGTGACGTAGGGCTTGCCACCCACCATACCCGAGACCTTGTCGATCTCGTCGAGACAGACGGTGGCATGCTGCATGTACTGGCCGACCTGTTCCGCCGACGCGCTCGGCCCGAGAATCTTGCGGGCCCGCTCCTCCAGGGTCGCAAACAGGCGACTGGTGTCGATCACACCCTCTTCGGTGGCGAAGGTGTTGGCGTTCATGATGATGACGACGCGATACTTGCTGAACTCGTCGTGCTCGGAGTACAGCTTTTCCATCGATCGCATGATCGTGGTCTTGCCGGTGCCGGAGTTGCCGATCAGCATCAGGTTGCCGAACATCTCGCCGGCCAGATGCTTGAAGATCGCGACCGAGACGAAGCGCAGCGCCTCCTCCTGACCGATCACGTCCTTCTTCATGTAGTCGTTGATTTCGACCGGATTCATACCTGTCTCGCCTCCGTGGTCATTATATCGATACGACCCACCCCCCCTGGCCGTCTAGCGCCAAGTGAGGGGTTACCAGCGGAAGTCGGTCCGGGAGGTCTCCAGGTAGAGCTGGTCCCGGAGCAGGGCGGCGGTCTCGGCGGGAATCAGGGGGATATCGACGGTCCGCCAGCCGGCCCCGGATCCGGCCGTGTCGATGCAGAGCGAGGCCATCTTGTGACGACGATCGAAGGGGGTTTCGCGGATCGAGATGCCCTGGATCTTGTCGATTCGCACGACGGCCATGCGACGGAACCACCAACCCCTGCGAAAGAGGACCACCCGATCACCCAGGGCCCAACGACTGTGAAGGACGAATTTCCGTGCGTAGATCGATGCCCACAGGACGGCCAGGATCCAGAGCGGTACGACCCAGACCTTCAGCAACAGGGTCAGAGGCAGTGCGATCAACGAGAACACGATGATTAGGCGTTTTCGGATTCGCCATTCCGCCCGGGGTGCCAACGGGCGCCATTCGAGGGAGTGCCATCGGGTCTCGGGTAGTACGGCCTCGATCAGATCCACCATCTTCTGCGCGGGGAAGATCGGCGCTAGCCACGGACGACGAACGATCGTGGACTCGTCGGGATCCGACGACTGACGCGTGCTGCCGGCGGTCTTCGCAAGAACGGAAACGCGATTGAACAGTCGTTGCAGGGGGCCCTGGCGGGTGGCCAGCAGCTGAACCCGTTGCAACGGGATCGTCGCCTGGATGCGGGTGAACAGCCCGTACTCGGTCCGTAGTCGATCCATGCGACGGGTCAGCTTGAAACCGTGGTAGCGCATCACGCCCCACGCGGTCGAGAGCAATGCCAGCGCAACGATGATGATGAGCGCCAGAGCGACTCCCGTCACGATCGATAGCCAGAGGGGTGGAGCCTCGATCTGCAGAAACCGCTCGAGGAGGGCGGGAATCTGTTTGACCTGCTCCTCGCCGACTTCCCACCACTCAAACTGCGACGCGACGCCGAGCACCGCGCCGACGAGAACGAGTCCACGATTCGAGATCAACCCGTACAGGGCGACCTCCCGGAGGGACAACTGGACAAGCGGCGTGGACGCCGGGGTTGTCGACGTCACGGAGGGTGCCACGGTGTCCGCGTCGACCTGTTGTCGAAGCTCTCGCACGGCGTCCATCGACAGGACGCGCATGACGGCCTCGGGTTTGTCCCCCGACGCGGTCTCCAGCTGAACCTCGGCGACACCGAACATTCGGTGGAGCGGGTTGCGAACCAGATTCACGTTCTGAATTCGCGTGAATGGGACGTGACGGACTTTCCGCAGGAGGATGCCCTGTCGGATGATCAACTCCTCCTCGGTGAGTCGATAGCGGTAACTGATGTAGTGCAGAGTGCCGGCGATCATCGCGGGAATCACGGCGAGCATCAGCCAGAACGACGCGAAGCTACGGGCAACCACGATCGCGATGATGACCGGGACGACGAACGACCGCAGGGCGCCGACGATGGAGAAGAACACCGAGCTCGGGTGGAGTCGGTGCTCAGACTCCATCCGACTCTCCGAACGCAATCAACGTATCTCTGAGACGCGTCGCTTCTTCGTGGGACAGCCCCGCCAGCGATTCCGACGCGTGCTGAGTCCCCGCGGTGTAGATGATCAGAGTGCCCAGACCAAAGGCGCGTTCAATCGGGCCCTGGGTCACATCGATGTGTTGGATGCGGGTGATCGGGATCGAGGTCTCACCGCGAAACCAGACGCCGCGTATGATCCAGATCCCTTCCTGGTCCATTCGATAGCGGGTGTGACGGTACTGGAGAGGTGGCCAGAGCCACGTCCAGACCACGAGGATGAAGCTGGGAACGAAGAACGCTGCCCCAAACCCGATCCACGTCACGATACGGGGAGAATCCCCGAAGATCGTAATCATCGATGTCGTGAACAGGAAGCCGAGACCGACGATCACCGCAAAGATCGCCGACCACGCACGGGACAGCGTGACACTGCGGGGATCGAGTTGTCGTTCTTCGGTTCGGGGTGACTCAGGCACCGGACCAGTCTAGCAGCTAGCTACCGAGTTCGAGTCCCGCAAGAAGGCTCTTCATCTTGACCAGATCTGCGTCGGATGCGGGATAGAACAAGACTCCACAGATGTTGCTGTCATCACTGTCGGTGGCATGCATGACCAGAAGATCGCCCTGCAACGTGCACTCGCCGATTTGACACGTCGTGTCGTGGAGTGTCGTACCGATCTCCAGCTGGTCGAACGGCAGGTCGGTCTCGAACGAGAACCCCGCGACACTCACGTCCAGGAGGCGGAAGCGTCGCATCTTGCCGTTGGGCTGAGGGAACGTGAATCCGACCCAGGCCTCTCGCGATTCGTGGATCTTGAAACGGCGATGACCTCGTCGACAGTTGCTGGCTGTTTGCCCCATTTCGGCCTCCGTCTCCCCCGTCGACGAATATAGGGGCGGGCATGGGAAGAAAACCAGTCGCGGCTCAACCGGACGGTTTTAGCAACTCGTCCAGCGCCGAACTGGCGATCGGGTGGTAGAACGGGCGCCCCTTTTCGTAGATTTCCAGCGCCCTTTGCCGCCCCTCGTCGCTCTTCGCCATCTCCGCGTAGAGCGGCCGGAGGAACTTGGCGCGACCCATGCTGAGTAGGAACCTCTCGGTGGCCGCATCGGCGGGCCCGTACCCGGTCCGGATCCCATGGACCAGCCAGGCGTGCAGGACCTCCGCGTTGCCGGTCTCGGTCAGGCCGAAGGCCTCGTCAAGCTCTGCCATTCGTTGGGCGGCGAGTCCGTCGGGAAGCTCACGGATGAAACGTAGCCACTCGTGGGTGGTCCATTCGGTCGTCTCCAGTTCGTCCAGAGCGCCGCCCTCCAGCCAGCGTTCGCGTCCGGCATCGACACGACGAAACGCGTCGGAGTCGATCGCGATGGCATCGTCCGGTAGGCCCGAACCATGGACCCAGGTGTCGATATCCACGGCATCGTCGATCTCGGGAAACTTCAGACGTAAGAACGTCAGGAACTTATCCGTCGTCATCGACTGGAATGCAAACGTGTCGAAGTACTCGCGTAGGAACACGTCCCATCGGTCTCTACCGACGGCCGCCTCCAGTCGACGGAGGAACTGGTAGCCCTTGTCGTAGGCGACGGAGGTGAACGAGTCGTCGGGGTGTCTTCCCACCAGATCGACCTGGAGCCGGGTATCTTCTTTGGACAGCGTCTCTATCTCTTCCAACAGGTCGCCGAGGCCGATGGCGGCCAACATTTCGGAGTAGGGGCGACCGTAGATCGCCTCCATGATTCGGAACTCGAAGTAGACCGTGAATCCCTCGTTCAACCAGAAGTCGTTCCACGTCGCGTTGGTGACGAGGTTGCCGGACCACGAGTGGGCAAGCTCGTGGGCGATCAATGAGACCAGCGATCGATCCCCCGCCAGGACCGTGGGCGTCACGAAGGTCAGCCGCGGATTCTCCATGCCGCCGAACGGGAAGCTGGCCGGTAGGACGATCAGGTCGTAACGCTCCCAGGCGTACGCTCCGTAGAGGCCCTCCGCCGCTTCGATCATCTTCTCGGTATCGGCGAACTCCCAGGCGGCCGACTGAAGCACCTCGGCTTCGGCATAGACACCACTCCGCCGTCCGATCGATTGGAATTCCACGTCCCCCACCGCAAGCGCCAGCAGATAGGCCGGCACCCGCTGCGGCATCGAGAAACGGTAGACCCCGTCAGGTGATTTCCGGGTGGGGTTCACCGCACTCATCAACGCCATCATTCCCTGCGGCACGCGCACGACGGCCTCGTAGGTCATACGAACCGCAGGACTGTCCTGACAGGGAACCCACGTCCGGGCGAAGATCGACTGCGATTGGGAGAGCAGGAACGGAAACCGCTTGCCGGTGGTTTGCTCGGCCCCGAGCCACTGAAGGGCCTCGGCGCCGGGGTCCGACGAGTAGCTCACGTGAACCCATTCGGTCTCGGCCGCAATCTCGATCGACAGCGGGCTTCCGAGATGTTCGACGGGTTCGCCGATCTTGAAGTCTGTCGGCGTTCGATCGTCCCCCAGGGTCACGGCATGGATCGTCAGGTTCTGGCTATCGAGCCAGAGTTGATTGGCTTCTGCGTGATGCGCGATCTTCAGCGAGGCCGTCCCACTGATGGTCCGGGCCTCGAAATCCACGGTGACGTCCAGAAGAAGATGATCGACGGCGATCTCGTCGGGACGAGCGAACGAGTGTGGATCGCGTCCGGCGGCGGCTAGCGAAGATTGCTCACTGGTCGATGGACCGCAGGCAAGCGTTGCGAACAGACCGCCGACAAATACAAGCAGAGCAAGTGAACGCACGGTCATCCTCGAATTCTGGCGGTGTTGTTACGCCGACTTCTTCTTGTAGGTCTGGTCCAACATCGGGCGCACATCGTCCGTCAGGTTGGGCGTTCCCCGATGGAGAATGTTGCCGTCGCGAAAGATCGCATCGCCAAGAGTCAGTTGGAGAAGATAGCTGTGGATATTCGAGATCCCGTCGATGCCGGCGTAGTCTCGCGGTAGGTGATGGCTTCCCGGAATAACTTCCATCGCGCCGGTCTGCCACATGAACTCGAGCAGGGGGATGTTGAACGTCACCCGGATAGTCTGGTGGGGGCCATGGACATCCGGCGTGTCTTCCGGCTTCTGATCCGAGTGCCATGCCATGTGGGAGGCACCCTTCCAGGCGGCCTCGACCAGCGTCCAGCCACGATCCCACTGTCCCTCGCCCAGGGTCGCGTCCACCAGTTCTTCGATGATGGCGTTTCGTTGGTAACGATCGTCCGCCAGGGCGCCGCGCAAGAGGCTTGCGTACTGATCGAGATGCAGCGCCAGGCGTCCCGTTGCCCGACCACTCGCAAATTCGTCCTTATTGGCCTTGGCGTATTCGGTCTCGAGTAACGGGGCCAGTTCATCTCGCAACTGCTGGACGAACTCGACGGGCAAAAAATTCCGCAATACGACGAAGCCGTTGAGGTGAAACTCACGGAGCCAGATGTCTTTCTGCTTTGCGTCGATAGGCATGTCACGAACCTCCCCGAAGACGTTAGCATAAACCCTCCATTACACTGGAAACCGGAGGAAGCGTGTGACCCCCGTCGATCGACCCACAGGTCATTTCGCGACCAGCGTCCTGCTGGTCGCGGTCACGGTCGTCTCGCTCGGCGCGTGGATCCCCTTTCTTGGACGTGACGCGCTCGCGGCGTTGTTCCACGACGACGCGTTCTACTACTTCCAGGTGGCTCGCAACGCCGCGTCGGGAAACGGCCTGACGTTCGATGGGATTCACGCGACCAACGGATTTCACTTCCTGTGGCTTGTCATCCTCGTTCCGGTGTTTGCGTTCGTATCCGGCGATCTGGCCCCGCTCCGTGTGATCGCGTTGCTCGAGACCGCGCTCTGTGCCGGCGCCGCGGTCGTGCTCTACCGCACACTCTGTCGTTGGGTTGATCGACGAAACGCGCGGCTCGTCGCTCTCCTCCTGATCGCGATGCCGATGGCCCGCGTCATCCTGCGCTCGGGGCTCGAGAGCAGCCTGATGCTCTTTCTCCTGTTGTGTGTGTGGCGATCCTGGTCGGGCCTCCGTCAGGACGAGGACGGGACTGCGGGGCACTGGCTGTGGCTCGGTGGTCTCTGCCTGTTGGCGATGCTCGCCCGTCTTGAAGCGGCCTTGCTGCTACCGGTCATCGTGCTCTTCGAATGGCAACGACTGCGGCAGACGCCGCGGTGTCTTGTGGCGTTGGCGCTCCTGCCGACGCTGGGACTCGTCGGCTACCTGGCCTGGAACCAACTTGTGTTCGACTCGGTGCTGCCCATCAGCGGAGCGGTCAAGGCGGAGTGGGCGGGCAACGCACCGTTCGGTCAGCGTCTTCGCGCTCTCGCCGAGTTTCCGTGGGTCGGCAGCGCGGCCGTCCTGCGGGTCACCGGTGCGACGCGAATTGCCGCGCTCGGAGCCGGTGGCATCGCGCTCTATGGAGGTCTCCTGGCAGCCGCGGTGTCGATCGTCTGGCTGCGTCGAAGGGACGCGACTCCACGACTCACCCAGCCCGGTGTTGTCTGGCTCCTCGTTGCCGGTGCGGTAATCATCGTCGCCGACATGGGGGTCGTGATCTGGATGCCGGCCTGGTATCAGGGGCCGATCCTGCTGGCGACCTCCCTCGTCGCCGGGCTGCTGGTCTCTCCTCGCATGACACGCTGGTTGATTCCGCTGGTCATCGCGTTGGCGTTGGTTCGGGTGCCGACCACCGCATTGAATCTGAAAGAGCCCGGACGGTTCTACCCGGCGCAACGCATCGCAGCCGCACGTTGGCTAGCGACGAACACTCCGGAAGGCAGCCGCATCGGAAGTTGGAATGCCGGCATGTTGGGCTACTTCTCTCATCGGCATGTCGTCAATCTGGATGGGCTAGTGAACGACAAGCGATATCTCGAACAGGTGATTCGCGGGAACGATCTCGAAACTTATCTCGCAGAGACGTCGATCGACTTTCTTGCCGATCAGACTTGCGGCGACCGGCCGACGTTGCTTCCTTACATAAGTAGGACCGGGAGCCAACACCTCGAAGAACGGTTGACTCTGGAAGAGGCGTTCGGTCACGGGCCCGCACGTTGTCCCGGCTACTCCGTCTGGCGTCTGCAACCACGATGACCTCAACCCTCGCTTCTCGTCGGACACTCTCCGTCACCCTGCTCTCGTTCTCGTCGGGGTTACCGCTGGGGTTGATCTGGATCGCGTTACCGGACTGGATGCGAAACTCCGGCATCGACATCAGGGTCGTCGGGCTGATGACGCTGGCGCAGGCACCGTGGGCATTCAAACTCCTCTGGGCACCTCTGATGTCCCGCTGGGAGCCGGCATTTCGCGGGCGACTGCGAAGCTGGATGATCGTCACCCAGGTCGGGCTGATCCTGGGGACGGCGGCCCTCGGTTTCTTCGCCAGCGCCCCGGACCTCCCCTGGGTGATCCTCTCGGTATCGATGGCGATCGCGTTCGCTGCCGCGTCACAGGATATCGCTCTGGACGCCTATGTCGTGGAGGTCCTGGAGAAGGGCGAGCACGGCGTCGTGGTCGGCGCACGAACGGGTTTCTATCGCGCGGCCATGTTCGTCAGCGGTGGGATGACGATCTATCTCGCCTCGGTGATCTCGTGGCAACTGGTTTGCGGCCTGCAAGCACTGCTCTACCTGCCGATGATCTACGTGACCTGGCAGACCCAGCCGGTCCCCGATCGCGCGGAGGCGGGAGCGCGGAACCTGCGTCGCGAAATCTGGGAACCGTTCGTGGGCATGATGACCCGCCCGCGTGCCCTCGAGATCTTGACCTTCGTGTTGCTCTACAAGTTGGCGGACGCGTTGTCGCAGTCGCTCCTGCGACCCTTCCTGATCGACATGGGTTACGGCGACTGGGATCGCGGGGTTGGTCTGACGACGGTCGGTCTTATCTGTACGGTGGGTGGAACGTTCTTCGGTGGGATCGCGTCGGACCGGATCGGTCTTGGGCGTGCGCTGTGGGTATTTGGCGCGCTTCAGATCCTGTCGAACGTCGGTTACCTGTGGATCGCCCATCTCCCGACTACCCGCTGGGCGATGTACAGCGCGATGTCGTTCGAGATGTGGACCAGCGGTATGGGGATGGGGGCCTTCGGTGTCCTCCTCTTGCGACTGACGGCAAAACGATTCTCGGCGACGCAGTATGCGTTGTTCTCCAGCATGTTCGCGTTGCCCCGTGTCGTCGGTGGACCGATCACCGGGTTCATCGTCCATCAGTTCGATTGGAGTTCGTTCTTCATCTTTACGATGATCGCCGGACTGCCCGGCATGATCCTGCTCTCTCGATTCGTGCCGTGGGGCACGCGAGAGATCGTGTTCAACGTCGAGGACGACGGGCGACGAGGCGCGGTGGATCGAGCCATGGCCTGGCGACGGGGAGCGCTGGGGGCGGTCGCCGGCGGTGTCACCGCAGTCGGGCTCGTCGCCCTCGGACGATCCCTCGAGGCCTTGAAGGACGACTCGTCGGCGCCCTTCGACCTGGGGTCCGCCGTCGGTCAGATTCTGCTACCCGACGGCACCGGCGGCTGGATCCTCCTGACAGGAATCGTCGTTTTTTCCTTGATTTGCGGACTTCTCGGCGCCGCCAGCGCAAGAAAAGGGGACAGATTTATTTAATCTCGGCCTCCGCAGGATGAAGTCACTAGGTTTACCTGCGGTTCCCAATCCGACAAATGGCACCGTGACCCATGACGAAATCCCGCCGCACGATCGTGACCCTCGGCATCGGCCTGGTCCTGATCCTGCCGTTCACCGAGTGTGGACTGAGGCTCGCCGAGAGGGGCGCAGCGACCGACTCCTTCGCGGACCGTCTGCTGGGTCGGGTGCTTGCGACCGAGGATCGACCTTCGGGGGCCGATCCCGTACCCCATCCTCACTACGGCTTCACGCTCCAGACATCTACCCAGCGAACGATCGATGGGCCAACGCCCTATTCGATCGACACCAACCAGCTCGGGTTTCGCGCGAAGCCGCCGGTGACGATCGATCAGTTGCCGTCGAATACGATGCGCGTCGTCGTTCTCGGGGACGATCGTTTGTTCGGCGTCGGCGTCGACGCTTCAAACACGTTCGACGCACAGTTGGAGTCGGTAGCCGCCGCCGAGACGATCCAACTCGACGTGCTCAACTACGCGCTGCCGGGGTTCAACAGCGTCCAGGCGCTGGCGGTAGGACGGGATCTCATCCCTCCGCTTGCCCCGCACCACACCGTGATCGGTCTCTCGTTGGAAGATGACCCGTTGGCCAACACCCTGGTGACCCTCGACGAGGGGCGATACCTGCCACTGGCCGGCTCGCGGGAAGCCCTTCGCGATGAACTCCTCAGGCGTCTCGATCTTGGCGGGGGCCTGGCACTCGAGCGACGCTGGGCGTTGGGCCCGGGCGCCCGTCGTCTGCGCTACCAGATGGCCGAAGAGCCTGCAGTCATCCTGCGAGCTGTGATCGTGTTGCAGGCACTGAACGATGTCGTGACCGAGAATGGGGGGCATCTGACCGTGCTCCTGTTCCCTCCGACCGAGTCTTCGAGCGGCTCGCGGTGGGCCGACTGGGCCGGTGCCTCGCGTATCACTCAGACCTACGCAAACGCACTGGCCATCGCCGGTTTTGAAACGATCACGCTGCCCTCGAGAGACATCGAGTCCAACCGGCAAATCGCCCGTACCGTCTGGCCCCATCTTCGATCTGGCGGGGGTCGACCGACTGCGGAGCCTGCTGGAACAGGCCGTGGCGGGGCCGACTAGATAGAATGCGCCCTCGACCGTATCACTACCTGAGATGAGATCGATGATGACCCAGAAGAGACGGATCGGGCTGGGGTTCGCTCTGTTTCTGCTTCTGTCGCTGCCGCTGAGCGCAGGCGTCGTGATGGAGCCGACCAACCCACCGGACTGGCACATCTCGGAGTGGATCAACGGAGATCCCGGCCCCCTTCGCCAGCAACGCGACAAGGTCGTCATCATCGAGTTCTTTCAGATGTGGTGCCCGGCTTGCAATCAGTTCTCGCTCCCATTGATGCAGCGATGGGAGGAAAAGTACGGACGACGAAGCGACGTGCTGTTGGTCTCGATCCACACCGTCTTCGAGGGGCATGACGTCCAGACACCGGAGCGACTAAAAGCCTTCGTTCAGGAGAAGGGTATCCGTCGCCCCGTCGGTATCGACGGCTACGAGATCATCGACCCCGAGATGCCGGTCACGATGAAACGCTTCAAGACTCAGGGCACTCCCCAGATCGTCATCATTGGCAAGGACGGCAAACGGGTCTTCGATCACTTCGGAATCTTCAACGCGCGTAGCATCGAAGGGTTCATCGACCGGCTGTTGCGTGATGTCGAGGAGGACTCCGTCGGCCAGTACCCCACGATGAAAGACGACGATCGTGTTCGCCCACCGGCGGTCGATCCGATGTCGGGTCGATACAGGCTCGAGTTGCAGCAGGTCGCCAATACCTGCGCGTTGCCGGCGTTACCCCAGCAGCTCGATCTCGTCATCGAGATCAAGGGAAACAACATGCGAGCGACGTTCGGGACCGGGTACCTGGGCGTCAAAGAGTTGACGCTGGACTACAACGCGGCGACTCAGGGGTTTAATCTCGATAGCCGCGATCAGAAACAAGACGGGGACCAGGAACTGATCGTGCAGCTGGAGATCAAGGGACGGGTTTTTGGCGATAACCCGACGGAGATGCAGTTCACCGCGATCCTGAATCAGGGCGGCCCCGGCGCGGGGCCCGAATGTCTCGTCGAACTACAGGGCTACGGACAGAAGCTCGGTCGCTAACCGCCGTAGATCGCCATGATCTTCTTCAACATCGCGACAGCGGTCTTCTGCGGACGCTGGAACGAGTTGCGACCGATGATCGAGCCGAACCCGCCGCCATCCTGGATCGCCTGAATCTGCTCGAATAGCTTGCTGTCGTCCATCTTCCCGCCACCGGAGAAGATCACGATCCGTTTGCCGTTGAAGGCCGACTGAACCACGTGCTTCACCCGATCGGCCAACGTATCGATGACGATGCCCTCGGACTCATAGACCTTGCGAGCGGCGTCCTGCTCGAGATGGGCGGACGGTAGCTTGACCTTGATCACGTGGGCACCGATCTGAGCGGCGATCTGTGCGGCGTAGGCGACGACATCGATACCGGTCTCACCATCGCTCGAGATATCCGTTCCGCGGGGATACGACCAGACGACCGTCGGGATCCCGACACCCTTCGCATCCTCGATCAGCTCGCGCAGTTGCTCATACATGATCGGCGAATTCGACGACCCGGGATAGATCGTGTACCCGATCGCCGCACAACCCAGTCGCAGCGCATCGCCGACACTCGACGTCTGGACGGAAAGCGGGTTGGCGTCGGAGTACAGCGAGTTGTTGTTGTTGACCTTGAGAATCAGCGGCACGTCGCCGGCGAACTTCGCGGCGCCGGCTTCCAGGAAGCCGAGGGGTGCGGCGTAGGCATTACAGCCGGCCTCGATCGCAAGACGGAAGTGGTAATCGGGATCGTATCCGGCGGGGTTGGCCGCGAAGGATCGGGCCGGACCGTGCTCGACGCCCTGATCTACCGGGAGAATCACCATCTTGCCCGTCCCGGCCAGCGTGCCGTGATTCAGCATCCGCGCGAGGTTCGAGAGAACCCCGGGATTCTCGCCTGAGTAGTGGGACAGAATCTCTGCGACACGCTCGGTCATGATCATTCCTCTCGTGGGTCCATCGGCGGATCCGGTTGCGCCGATATGGTGTCCCATCGTCTCCGCGCCCGCAAGGGGGCCGGGCGGGACGATCTAGAGGAGGAACAGGCTGACGACCAACACCGCCAATCCCATGTCGGTGACGACTAGAAGCATTCCGGACGGCATGAACTTCTTCGTCTTGACGAATCTGAGGGCGAACATCGCGCTGAGGACGCCACAGATCACGATTCCGGCGATGATGGCGGCCTTCGGGCTCGACTGAGCCCACCAGGCACAGACCAGATACGCCGCGGCACTACCGAAGCCCGCCATCAGGGACACCTTCGAACCGGCGCGAAAGCCGATCGCCCCACCGATGGCCATCAGCACGGCAAGGGCAACGAGTGTGTAGAGCGCCAGTGGCATCTAACGAACCCAATCGGTCGGTTGTCGATGTGCGGCCCGCTCACGTGCCGACCAGATCAGATGGACGATCGCCGCAAGAATGCCGCCGACGACCGCAGCGGCCAACCAGCTTCGCAGAGTCTCCGCGGAGGGAGACGGCAGGATGATGACGACGTTCACGATGAACGCAACACCGATGGCGAACGCATCGACCCGCGAACGATGGAGGGGGTTTCGACTTCGCTCCCTGAGCCAGAAGAAACCGATGACACCGTTCACGAGCAACGTGAGGAGGATTGCAGCACTGCTCATGACGGTGATTATCTTAACCTATTTCTAGCTCTCCAGGGCCTGATGGGCCATGGCAGGCGCATCGTCGGGGGAGGTCGCACGAGCCGATCGGCCCCTCAGCAGATTGCCGAACATCCGGGAGCCGAACTCCCGCGCGTCGTCAAATAGCGTGTAGAACACGGGAACGACCAGGAGGGTCAGCAGCGTTGCCGTGATGAGGCCGCCGATCAACGTCAGCGAGAAGCTGGTGTAGCTGAGCCCGATGCTGCTGGCACCGGCCAGAGCCAGCGGGACCATGCCACCGACGGTCGTGATGGCGGTCATCATGATCGGGCGGAACCTGAGGTCCGTCGCCCGCAGGAGCGCTTCCCGTCGATTGCGACCCTCGAGGCGAAGTCGATTGACGTAGTCGATCAACACGATGCCGTTGTTCACGACGACACCGACCAGAATGATCACGGCGACGGCTCCGAGGAAATCGATATCGACCCCGGAAATGATGTGCCCCCACATCATCCCGATCCCCGATAGCGGGATCGTCAGGACGATCGAGAGCGGCAAGATGAAACTCTCGAACAGGAACGCCATCAACAAGTAGATGAAGATCACCGACAGTAGCGCGGCGGAGATGAGTCCCGAGAGGTCATCATCGCTCTGAGCCTGACGCGAATCACCACCGAAGGAGACACCCTCCGGAAGATCCATGGCGGCCTGCATCGCGACCAGCGTCTCGCGGACCTCCTCTTCACGGCCCTCCTCCAGCTCCAGCGTGACCGTGTAACCGACCATCTTGTTGCGACGGAAGATCGTTCGTGTCTCGGGAAGAACTCGGCTCTCGGTCAACGCCGACAGCGGAAGAAAACCACCGTCGTTGGTCGGCACCTGGAAGCTGGCCAGCTCCGTCAAGCTCTCCCGGTCCGATTCCTGGAATCGGACACGGACCGGCACCTCGCGCCCCTCGGCCTGGAATCGTGGCAACGACGTTCCCCGCAGCGTGTAGCCGACCAGGCCGGCGATGACCTGCGGGTTGACACCGACGTGTTGGGCTCGCTCGCGATCGATGATCAGTCCCAGCTCGCTCGGGGCATCGCCACCGGCCTTAAGTCGTCCCACGACACCGTCGACATTCACCAGCACATCGGCCACCTGATCGGCGACATCATTGACCAGATCCGGGTCTTCGCCGCGAACGAAGACAACGTGAGTCGAGAGGGCGTTCTCTTCGGAGTTCGCCTCGTCACCGGCGAAGATCTCGACGCCTGCCCGTTCGGGGATGCCATCCATGACGACCTGCATCGTTTCCTTCGCGCTGTAGGGTGCGGTGCGCTCCGGCGCAAACCACGCCTGAACCTCACCGAATGTCTTTCGATGGAAGATGAACCAGCCGTCGATCTCGTATTCGTCCTTGTACGCCTCGATCGTCTTCTCGACGGCCAGGAAGTACTCCTCGGACTCTTCCAGGGTCGTATTACTTGGCAAGTCGAACTGCAGCTCGAACTGCGCCTGTTCGTCCTCCTGCGAGCCCACGAACTTCGTCGTGTTCGAGAAGATCCCGACGCTGATGGCCAGGATTGCGACCACCGCCAGGCTCATCTCCAGGCGTCGCGAGAGGAAAAACTCGAGCACCTTGCAGTAGCCACGGTTGACTCGTCCGAACGTCGCCTCGTAACCGATTCGTAGGAGGTCGTTGACCCGTTCGTGGGCCCGTTTCAGGCGACCGGGCGCACGTGTCTCGAGCCCTGTGGGAAGCGTCAGGTAGACGCTGATCGGGATGAACAACAGCGCGATGACGAGCGAGCCCGCGACCGACACGGCGACGGGAATGGCCAGTCGCATCATGAAGAACTGGGCCGGCCCCTCGGCGAGTAGCGCCGGTAGGAACACGATGATCGTCGTCAACGTCGACATCGTAATCGCCAGACCGACCTCGCCCGCACCCTTGATGCAAGCATCACGACGCGGCATGCCCTCGCGATGCAGACGATGGATGTTCTCCGCCACAACGACGGAGTTGTCCACCAGAAGACCGACGCAGATCATCAAACCGATCAACGTGAGGATGTTGAGCGATTCCCCGGCGAAGTACATCACCGTCAGACCCACAACGAGACTCAAGGGGATCGAGAGCGCCACGATCATCGTCAGACGCACCCGACGCATGAACGCAAACAGCACCATCGCGGCGAGCAACCCACCGATCATCCCGCTCTTCACCAACGTGCCGAGGGACTCATCGATGATCTCGCCCTGGCTGAAGTAGTTCTTCATCCACAGTCCCGCCAGACGCGGGTCTTGCTCGAGACTTGCGTATTCTTCGTCAAGACGCTCGCAGAGTTCCTGGGTGTTGGCCTCGGCCTCCTTGATGATCTGAAGGGCGACGGCCGGACGACTCATCACTCGGGTGCGATAGGTCTTGTCGGGTTCCTCGTAGCGAATCGAGGCGATGTCGGCGAGACGGATGGAGGGGGCGATACGACGATTCTCGAGCTCCTCCAAACTCCTGTAGTTGGCCATCGATCGCATCAGGAGTTTCTGCGAGCCGTTACGAACCGTTCCGCTGGCCATGGTGAAGTTGTCGTCACCGAGGTCCTCCGCCAGCTCGTAGATATTCAGCCCGGCAGAGTTCGTCTTTTCGCGATCGAGCTCGATCAGGATCTCTTTCTCTTCCAACCCGAACGCCTCCACCGAGGCAACACCGTCGAGTCGTTCCAGACGGGCGACGACGGCGTTCTGAATCAGGTCGTAGGAGTTGGCAAGACCGGGATCGACGGCGATGCCGATGGCGTACACCGGTAGGCCGCTGAGGTCGGCCTTGTTGATGAACGTCTGATCGATGTCGGATGGGAAATTGACCTTGGCTCGTTCGATTCGATCGCGGACCTCGCGATAGGCGATCGACATGTCGGTGCCCTGCTTGAACCGCATGAACACCCGGCTTCCACCGGTAAACGAGATGCTGACGACCGTCTGGATTCCCCGGACGGTGCTCAACTCCTCCTCCAATGGAATGGTCACTTTTTCCAGAACCTCCCGACCGGGGGCGTCGTCCCACGGCACCTGGACGTTCATGAACGGCAGGACGAAGCCGGTCGGCAACATCTCGGCCGGGATCTTGTTGGCGGCAATACCGCCGACAAGCGCAATCGTCACCGCCAGCATCAACACGGTAATGCGACGGTTCAGGGAGAACTTGGGAAGCGCCGCTTCGTGGTCTAAATCTCTTGGGCTCATGGCGCCACCGAATCCACGCTTCCGCCTGCCACCAGCGGTGCGTCCTGTTCAGATTTCTTGACGCGCGAGCGGAACATCCAGGCGACGACGCTGTCGAAGAGACTGTAAACCACCGGGATGACCAACAGCGTCAACGCGGTCGACGTGATCAGTCCGCTGATGACCGCGATCGCCATGGGGGCTCGAATCTCCGCACCGTCTCCCACGCCCAACGCCAACGGGAGTAACCCGAGGACAGTCGTCATGGTGGTCATCAGGATCGGTCGCAGGCGGACCTGACCCGCGGTGACGATCGCCTCGGCTCGCTCCATCCCACGCTCGCGCAACTTGTTGATGTAGTCGACGAACACGATCGCGTTATTCACGACGATGCCGGCCAGCATGATCATTCCCAGGAACACGACGATGGACAGATTCAGGCCCAGGATCTTGAGGGCCAGAACGGTTCCGACGAACGCCAACGGGATCGTCAGCATGATGACGAGCGGATGGACCAGACTCTCGAATTGAATCGCCATGATGACGTAGACCAGGAACATCGACAGGGCGAGGGCCAGCAACAGACTGCGTTGGCTTCGCTGCCATTCCTCGTTCTGTCCGCTGATGGCGAAGCCCAGCTCGGCGGGCCAATCGAGTTCGGCGTGAAGCGCCGTCTCGATCGCAGTGGCGGCGGCGCTCAGAGAGCCCTCGCCGAGGTTCGCCTGAACCAGACCGACGCGGGACCCATCGACCCGGCGCACCTCGCTGGGACCCTCACCGAGGGAGACATCGGCGACGGCCGACAGCGGGATCGGTCGATCACCACCGGGATTGACGATCAGATCGCGAACGTCCTCGACGGTCTCCCGATCGTCCATCTGCAATCGAACGAGGATCGGGATCCGACGATCCGTCATGTTGAAGCGCGTGGCCTCGAAGCCCTTGACCTTGTCGCGGACGTGGCGCGCCACATCGCCGATGCTCAGGTCATACAACGACAATCGGTCACGGTCGTAAACGATCTGAACCTCGGGTGCACCGGGACGCAACGTCGTCTCGACATCGGTCAACTCCGGTAGACGCGCAAGCACTTCCTTGACCTGCGTCGAGTAGTCGCGAAGCAGACGGAGGTTGTTGCCGTAGATCTCCACCTCGATCGGGGTCTTGGAGCTGAACAGCACGGGACGGACGACGCGGGCGTCCAGGTCGGGGATACGAGAAAATCTCGTTCGAAGTCGGTCGATGACCGCCTGCTCGGCTTCCGCGCTTCGACTCTTCTCGTCGAGGAGCACCTTGAACGCGGCGGTATGTTCTCCTTCATCGGATCGTTGCGAGTTTGCCGAGTCGTAGCCGACGGTCAGCAGCAGACTCTGGATGTTCTCTTTCTCTTTGAGCAGCGCCTGTTCGACCGGAATGACGATCGACTCCGTCTCGGAGAGCGGCGTGCCGACGGGCAACTGAACCTCGACGGTGAACTCACCCTGATGGACTTCCGGCAACAGTTCGCTATCCAGCGACGTGCCGACCTGCCAGGTCACCCAGAGGACGCCAAACACCAGAACGACGATCAGGAGTGGCGCGGCCAATGCGCCGCGGAGCAGTGGAGGGTAGATGCGATTCATGGTGTCAAGGATCCCACCGACGATCTTCCTCGGCAGCCACGTCACGACGCGGAAGGCGACAACCACTACCGGCACCACGTAGCGTGCGATCAACCAACCGACCCCGAACACAACGGCGGCCAGCAGCTTACCGAGGAACTCGAGGATCGTCCCCAGAACCAGCCTGCCGATGAACACGAAGAAGTACCCGACCACGAAGGTCAAAACGGCACAGACGATCCACAGCGGATAGAACAGCCACAGCCCGACTTTTCCGAGCAGGCTCTTCCCTCGAAGTGGCAGAGTCAGCAGACTACGAGTTACACGGGACGGTGCACCCAGGTCGCGCCGAAAACCATGCCACGACGACCAGCGGAGCAGACTCTTCAGTCCCTCCGGGCTCTCGTCGCCGGTGCCACCTCGCAAGTTAAGCTGCAAGCTAGCCAACATCGGGATGAAGTAGAGCGCCACCAGTGCCGACGCCAGAAGCGAGAAGACGACCGCGAAACCCAGATCGCCAAACGCCTGACCGGCCAGCCCCTCGACAAACACCATCGGGAAGAACACCGCGATCGACGTGAAGGTCGAGGCCCAGACCGCCGCGCGAACCTCGAGGGTTCCACGGACGGCGGCCTGCAGGATGCCGTCCCCTTCCTGACGACAACGGAAGATCGACTCGAGGACCACGATCGACGAATCGACCAACATGCCGATGCCGAGGGCAAGTCCTCCTAGCGACATGATGTTCAATGACACGCCGAGCATCTTCAGAGGTGCGAACGCGACCAGGAGCGATAGCGGAATGCTGACGAAGATGATCGCCGTACTCTTGAAGTTGCGCAGGAACAAATAGAGGATCGAGATGGCGAGGAATCCACCGAGGACCGCCGTCTGCTTCACCTCGTCGATGCTGCTCTCGATGAACAACGATCGGTCTGCGGCGAGGGAGAGACGTGCGCCTTCTTCATCGAACAGCGTCTGCGCGACCCCGGCCCCGCGATTCTCGTCGTCACCCTCGACGATCGTGCCGATCATGACGTTGACGCTCTTGGCCACGCCGACGATGTTCGCGTCGGCTTCCTTGAAGATATCGATCTGAACACTGTCGCCGCCGTCGGTTCGAGTGAGGATCTCTCGTTCCTTGTGCTCCCAGCTGACGGTGGCCAGATCGCGGATGCGGATCGGGCGTCCCTCGAAGCTGGAGACGATCGTCCCGCGAATCTGGTCGAGATCCTGAAATTCGTTCAGGGTTCGTACGAGATACTCGATCCGCCCTTCCTGGAGAGTTCCGCCTGCGACGTTGATGTTCTCCTGGGCCAGGCGATCGATGACACGCTGGATCGGAATCCCCGTCCGACGAAGGGACGCAGCATCGACCTTGACGTGAATCTCTTCCTCCAGGCCTCCACGGACGCGGACCGCGGCGATCCCCTTGATCGGCTCGATCTGTCGCTTGACCTGCAGTTCTGCCAGGCGACGTAGTCGGCGTAGCCCTTCCTGTCCGTGGAAACGCTCGCCGTCACCGGACAGCGAGAGCTCGAGGATCGGATCAAGGGAGGGGTCGTAGTGCAGGATCAACGGGCGTTCGGCTTCCATCGGCAGGAAGACCCGGTCCAACTTCTCAAGCACTTCCTGAGTCGCGTCGGACATCTCGGTGTCCCACGTGAACTCCAGCACCACGTCGGAGATTCCCGCACGGTTGATACTGCTGATCTTCTGGATGCCGCCAACGACACCGAGCGCATCCTCGATCGGGCGGCCGATGTCGTTCTCGACCTCTTCCGGTGCCGCGCCGGGATAGGTGGTGCGGACCGTCAACGTCGGGTACGTCAGCTCCGGCATCAGCGTCACGGGTAGCTGGAAGTACGAGAGCAGCCCGAACACTCCGGCCGCGATGAACACCACGAGGATGGCGACCGGGCGGGCGGTGGCGAAACTCTTCAGGGCCGTCTGGCTCACAGACTCGCCCTTTCAGTGACCGTGCCATCGGCTTCCGCAATGGCCGCGGCGTCATCGACGTCGTCCTCACCGGGGAGACGAACGAGGGCTCCGTCTTTCAAACCGGCCTGTCCGGCAACGACGAGGCGATCACCGGCACGAACACCGTCCTCAGGTTCGACGAAGTGCTTGTCCTCGAGAGAGGTCTCGATGTAGACCCGTTCGACTCGGTGTTCGACACCCAGTCGGTAGACGAACATCTGATCGTTGTCGTAGACGATCGCCCGCTTGGGGATCAGGACCGCGTCTTCATTGGTCGCGGTAATCAGCTCGACATCGACATACATGCCAGGACGGAGACCGGCCTGGTTGCCGACACCGATCGTCACCTTGATCGTGCCGGATTTCGGATCGACGACCGGCGAAATCCGGGTCACGCGGCCGGTGTAAGCCTGGCGGGCACCGGCCTGGGCGGTCATCCGCGAGTCCTGACCACGGGACAAACGGGGTAGGTGTTTTTCAGGGACGAAGATCCGGGCGACCATCGAATTGAAGTCGACGATCTCGAATAGCTCCTGTCCGATCTGTACCTGGTCACCCAGATTGATCATCCGGGAGGTGACGGTCCCACGGATCGGTGCGCGGACCTCGGTATAACTCAGTTCTCGTTCGGCGTCGGCCAACGAGATCTCGAGTTGCTCCATTTCATAGGTCGCATTGGTGTAGGCATCTTCGCTGATGAGATCTTGCTTGTAGAGCCGTTCCTGGTTTGTGTACTCGCGCTGGGCCTTGGCCAACTGGCTTCGCACCTTGGCAAGCTGCGAGCGTTGCTCGTCGTCCTGGAGTCGAAGTAGGATCTGATTCTCCTTGACGGAGTCCCCTTCTTCCACCTTTAGATCGATCACGAGACGCCTGGCCTGGGAGACGACCTTGACCTGTTTCTCGGTCTCGAGGTTGGTGGAGAAACGCAGCACGGACTCGATCGATCCCAGCTGGATCTCTTCGACTTCGATCGGCACCGCCTCTTCCTTGTCCTCGTCCTTGCCCTCGGCATCGTCGTCCTTGGCGTCGGCATCGTCGTCGTCGGTCGACTGCTGACTGGCTGGCGTCGCCGGATCCTTCTTGTCATCCGAGTCCGACTCGGACCCCGAAGAGAAGCTGCAACCGCTCAGGGTGAGCGCACCGATCAACAAGATCAGCAGCAGGAAGAATCCGTTTCGAGCCATCTGTTTGCCGTTCATGATCAAACCTCAGTTCGCTGTTGCGTCGCCTCGCGTTTCAATAACTCTTACGGACGAGGTGTGGATCGGGTTCCGCCGAGTCGTGCCAATCCACCCTGTCCTTACCCTCTAGGACGGGCGGGGAGCCCCACCGATTACACCCGACTGCTAGAATTTCGCCGGGTCAGGAGCCGATGGAGTCCAATAGATGAAGCTGATCGAATGCGTTCCCAACATCAGTGAGGGGCGGGATCCCGCCGTAATCCAGGCGGTTACCGCAGAAATCGAGGGAATCGAGGGCGTTCAGCTCCTGGATGTCGACCCGGGGCAGGCGACCAACCGGACGGTGATCACCTTCGCCGGAACCCCGGAACCGGTCCTGGAGGCGGCGTTCCGGGTGATCCGGAAAGCGGCCGAACTGATCGACATGTCCCGTCACGAGGGGGCTCACGCGCGCATGGGCGCGACCGATGTCTGCCCCTTCGTCCCCATGCAGGGGGCGACAATGCAGGACTGCGTAGAACTGGCGGAGCGTCTCGGCAAGCGGGTCGGCGACGAACTGGGACTTCCGATCTTCCTTTACGGCGAGGCGGCGAGAACTCCAGAGCGACGACGTCTTCCCGACATTCGCCAGGGCGAGTACGAAGCGCTCGAGCAGAAACTGTCCGACCCGGGGTTCGCGCCGGATTGTGGGCCTGCGACGTTCAACGCCCGTGCCGGTGCCACCGCCATCGGGGCACGGGAGTTCCTCATCGCGTGGAACGTCAACCTCAACACGCGTAATCGGAAGATGGCCAACAAGATCGCCGCCGAGCTTCGGGAACAGGGCAAGCTGAAACGGGACGCCAACAACAAGTTCGTCCGCGATGCGGATGGCAAGGCGCTTCGAACCCCTGGGCGATTCACCGAACTTCAGGGAGGCGGCTGGTACATCGACGAGTACGGGAGAGCGCAGATCTCGTTCAACCTGATGAACTACAGGATCACTTCGATCCAGGACGTCTACGACGCCTGCTGCGAAGAGGCCGATAAACTCGGCGTGCGGGTGACCGGGAGCGAACTCGTCGGGCTGATCCCGTTGGAGGCGATCCTCTCGGCCGGCGACCACTACCTACGGAAGGAAGGTGCGACCACCGGCGTATCCGAGTCGGAGAGGATCCACGCGGCGACTCTCTCGATGGGTCTCGCCGAACTCGCGCCATTCGAACCTGAAAAGAACATCATCGAGCTTCGCTACCGCGGTGCGCCATCGGGTCTCCAGGCCATGACCGTTCGAGACTTCGCCGATGAGCTGGCCAGCGACTCCCCCGCCCCCGGCGGCGGAAGTGTGGCGGCGCTGTGCGGATCGCTGGCGGCCGCCCTGGCCGCGATGGTCGCCGCGCTGACCTGGAACAAGAAAGGGATGGAGTCGGCAAGACCGGAGATGGGCGAGATCGGTGTAGACGGACATGCTCTGAAGGCCTGGTTTGTCGACGCGATCGATGCGGATACCGACGCCTTCAACGCCGTGCTGGCCGCCGGCCGTTTGCCGAAGCGGACGGAGGCGCAACAGGCAGTGCGGGATCGGGCTCTCGAGGAGGCCAACCAGGGGGCGACCCGGGTGCCACTACGGGTCCTACAGAAATCGGTCGAGGCGATCGTTCTCTGCTCTCGTGCCGCCGAGAAGGGCAACCCCAACTCGGTCAGCGATGCCGCGGTCGGCGCCGCATGCGGCCTGGCGGCAGCCGAAGGGGCGGCGTTGAACGTCCGCATCAATCTCCCGACCCTCCACGACCAGGAGGTCGCCGATGAGATCCGGAAGGAGATGGGTCAAGCGATCAAGGAGGCCCGTCAGCGGGCCGCTGCCGTTGCAGCAATGGTGGATGCCGATCTCGACTGACCGGTTGGGTCAGACCTCGGGAACGGGCGGGTCGTCGAGCTCTGCGATCCGATAGCGCGTTCCCCGACGCTGGCCACTGCGCTCCAGATAGCCCAGGTCCACAAGCTTGCGAAGGTTGTCCTTCAGCGTATTTCGATTGGCACCGGTCTTCTCGATCAGCAGCCCGGCATCGACCACGCCGTGATCTCGGGTGGCCAGGAGGATCGCTTCCTGCAACGGCGAGATCTCGCGCTGCGTCGGGACGGGGTCGGCAGAACTCTCGCCGAGTTGCGCCTCGACCCAACGACGCTGCCCGTCGAGACAGTCGGTAACGAACTCGATCCAGGGTTCGAGCTGCCCCGCACCGATCCAGAGACGACTTCGGGAGCGGTCGATCGCCGAGTAGTAGGCGTCGCGAGAGCGTTCGATCTCGACCTCTAGACTGGCGTAGCGCAGGTGCTCGTAGCCGGCTCGCATCAACAGCTTCTGCAGCAGGAGTCGACCCAGTCGGTGATTCTTCGATCCGAACGGGCTGATGCCAAGGAAGCCCAGCGTGAAGGTCGCCACCACCATGATGGGATGATGATCGCCGCTGCGAAGCTCGAGCTCAAGCCAGGTCAACAGGTCTTCCATCTTGGTCTCGACAAGATGAGAAGGAAGCGTCGGAATCACCCGGCCCGTCGCGTGGCCCGCCTGATCGAACGCCTCGTTGTGCAACGGGCCGTCACGCCACGGGCTCGGTCGTGTGGGATCGTTGCCCGTCAGCGTGGAATGCAGGGCGCCGAAGTAAGAACTGTCGAGGAGACGATCTCGCGACGGCACCGGAGAGCGAAGACCGGCGGCGTAACAGGCCAGCTCTCGTTCGTCGGCGTCGCCCGGGGCCGCTTCCAGGATCTCGCCGGCACGCTGGTCGGTCATGGGGATGGCCGCCAGCCGACAGGCCGAGGCGGAACCGCGGACCAACGACTCGTAGGCCATCCGCTCCAGGCGAGACGACGGCGCCGGACGGCCACCACGGAATCGATCGCGGACCCGATCGATCTCGGTCAACGTCTGTCGGAGCTTGGGCGTGTTGGGGATTTTGAAGATCATGGGGGTTTTGGGTGGTGGACGTTGATCCACCCATAACTCAAGGTTGTACACGATTTGAAAGCCGTTGGGAAGGGCCTATACTTGCAGCAGGCCACCCATAATGAAGAAACCCCCCGCCAACAATCGACGAGATAACCGGTTTTTGGCCGGAATCAAGGCACAATTGATCCTCGAGGATCAGTGCGGGGACTGCCACGCAGAAGATCTCAGCCGCTCCGGGGTTTTGCTGACCGGGGCCTTCAAGACGATTCTGGAGCGGGACGTGCGGGTTCGCCTGGAGGCGGTCCAGGGAGACCTGATCCTCGAGCTGAGCGGGAAAATCGTTCATCTCCACGAACAGGACGATGGCGAGACCCGGGTCGGGATTCAGTTCGAGACGCCTCCGGAAGCCGTCCATGACGACTTCGATGCGCTGCTGGCGCGGGTCGTCGAGGGGGTATCACCGGCCCCGATCGCCGCGCTCTCGCCGGACGCTTCTGAAGAAGAGATCCGTGAGGCGCTCGAGCAGGTACCCGTGGCCCATCGGATCCAACTGGCGCGGAAGGCCGATGGCGATCTTCGAAAGATCCTCTGGCAGGATCGCAACTACGGCGTTACCGAGGCGCTGTTACGAAACCCCCACCTGACGCCACCGGAGCTGATGACGATGATCCGCAGCCCGAGACTGACTCCAGGAGCACTGGGGCTGGTCGCCGACGACCCACGCTGGTCCAACCATGACGAGGTAAACATGATCATCGCGACCCATCCGCGGGTCAACCTTCGACTGGCACAGCGTGTCGTGGATCGGATGACGCCGGGCGGACAGAGACAGGTGCTGCGTCGTCCCGGTCTTGCCGACCCGATCAAGAAGAAGTTATTGACGAAGTTTACGACGAAGAACCTGCAGAGCTGGTAGGCGGTTACAACCGATCGCCGTCGATTCGCTGGACCACCATCCCCGAGCGCAGCTTCGGTTCGAACCAGGTACTCTTGGGTGGCATCACACGACCGGCGTCGGCAACCTTCATCACCTGTTCCAACCGAGTCGGGTAGATTGCAAAGGCCACCGCGTCGCGACCGCTATCGACCCGACGCTCGAGCTCTTGCATGCCGCGGATCCCTCCGACGAAGTCGATGCGTCGATCCGTGCGGGGATCCCCGATCCCCAGGATCGGCTGCAGCAGGCGATCGGTCAGGATTGCCACGTCCAGTTGGCCGACCACATCCCCCTCCGGGATGATCTCCGTCCTCGGTCTCAACAGATACCACTGACCGCCCAGGTACATTCCGAACGTCTCGGCATGGGGCGGACGTTTTCCGGCGTGCCCCGGCTCCACCTGGAAACCGGCGGCGGAGATCCGTTCGAGCAGTTGCTCGGAATCCAGACCGTTCAGGTCCCGCACGACCCGGTTGTAGTCCAGGACTCGCACCTGATCCACCGGAAAGTGGACCGCCATGAAGTAGTGACAGGGCTCCTCACCGGTGGCGTCTTCCAAGAGCTCGCCACGCATCTTCGACACGGCAGCGGCGGCGGCCGTCCGATGGTGGCCGTCGGCGACGTAGGTGGCGCGAACGCTTCCGAGTAGCCGTGCGATGTCGTTGACCTGTTGGGTGTCATCGACGCGCCACAACGTGTGCTGGACCCCATCGACGGCAACGAAGTCGACGTCGGGATCTCGAGCGACCACGCCGTTGATCAGGGCGTTCAGTTCGGGTAGCGGTTGGTACGTCAGAAAAACCGGACCGGGGTGGGCGTCGAGTGCGTCGTTCAGACGGATCCGATCCTCCTCTTTGTCCGGACGGGTGAACTCGTGCTTCTTGATCTTGCCGGCGAGGTAGTCGGTGACCGCCGCCGCGCCGACGATTCCCGTCTGCGACTGGCCGTCCATCACCAGTTGATAGATGTAGTAGGCCGGGCGCGGGTCCTGAACCAACCAGCCCTCATCCACCATGTGATCGAGGTTGCGTCGTGCCATCGCGTAGACGGCGTCATCACCGGGCACGGTCCCAACGGGGAGATCGATCTCGGCCTTGATGACGTGAAGAAACGTGTGGGGGTCGTCCGCGGCCAACTCCCGCGCCTCGGCACTGTTCAGCACGTCGTACGGAAGACTGGGTATCCGGTGGGCGAGGTCGGCACGGGGGCGGAGCCCGCGAAATGGCTTGACGATCATCGAGGTGAGGCTACTACGGCTTCGACATCGATTCCAGATCGACGACGATTCCCCTCGGGTGAGGTCTGAGGGCGGACCCGTCGAACGATGTCGCCCATTCCGAGGCCGTAAGCGGTTCGGCATGTTCCATCAACCCAAGCTGGTAGGCCAACCAACCGACCAGGGCCTCCGCCGTCCAGCCGGCCTCCCGAAGCTCCCGCAGGGTAATGCCCCCGTGACGCTTGGAGAGACGCCGGCCGTCGGGACCCAACAACAACGGCACGTGACCGAAGGTGGGCGATGGCTTGCCGAACGCGTCGAACAGGAGACACTGCCAGGCGGTGGAAGCCAACAGGTCATCGCCACGGATGACCTCGTCGATCTCCATGGCGATGTCGTCGACGACGACGGCCAGCTGGTAGGCGATCACCCCATCTGCCCGATGGATGACGAAGTCGCCCGGTTGCCGGTCGACGATCTGCGTTCCGTGGAAACGATCGACGAATGCCGGTCGGGCGTCGGCAGCTACGCGGAATCTCCATGCGTGACGGTCCCCCCGGGCAATCCGTGACTCGGAGACCTGAGGCGGAAGCTCGCGACAGGTCCCGGGGTAACGCCGGAGTTCATCGGGCTCCTGGGGCGCACTCGCGGCGGCCGCGATCTCCTTGCGGGTGCAGAAACAGGGGTAGAGATCCCCACGATCGTGGAGTCGGTCTGCGGCGGCGCGATAGAGATCGATCCGATCCGACTGGGTGTAGGGTCCGCGAGGTCCACCGACATCCGGTCCCTCGTCCCAGTCGATGCCGAGCCAGCGGAGATCTTCGAGCAGCTGCCGGGCCAGATCGGCGCGGGATCGTTGACGATCCAGATCCTCCATTCGCAGGATGAACCGTCCGCCACGGGAACGGATCGACGCCCACGCGAGTAACGCGCTGGATGCGTTCCCGAGATGCATCTCACCGGTTGGACTCGGGGCGTATCGTCCCGTGGGGAGCGTCATGCAGGCGGGAGCAGAAACATCTGGGTGAAGTAGACGGTCCCGTCCTTCCGAATGTGAACGCCGATCCCGCTGTGGGTAAACCGCTCATCGAGGATGTTCTTCCTGTGACCGGGGCTGTCCATCCAGGACTGGACCGCCGTCTCGATGGGATTCCGTGCGCCGAGACTCATCTGGATGTTCTCGGCCATCATGCGATACGAAATATCGGCCTCGTCCAGTCGATCTGCCGGGCGGTTGCCGTCGCGGTCGCGATGGGAGAAGTACCCGTGACGGGCCATGTCTTTACTGTGAGACGAGGCGACATCCCGCAGCCGGCTGTCTTCGGTCAGCGGTTCGAGGGCGTGCCGGTGACGGACCGCGTTGACGGCGTCGAGGGTCAACGTCGCGAGGGCTTCGACGTCATCGGGGACTTTCGAGGATTCGACCAGCAACATGACAAACACCAACGTCCCGTCGGCGGCGGTGTAGTCCGCGGCACCGGCCAGATCGAAACGCGGATCCATGGCGTCCTTCCAGCCACTGGCCTTGGTCCACTTGGCGATGATCGATGACGCCGGATCCTTGTAGCCTCGGGAGAGGTCGACCCGGGTCCGCAACTCCCCGAATAGACGAAGCCCGAGGGCGCGAATGTCCGGAGAGATCCCGTCCTTGACGCTCAGACGCTTCTTGTCAGGAAGTCCCGCAATCCGAGAAGCCCGGGCCATGGCCACCTGGTCCAGGATCGCCAGCCGCTCGCTGAGTTCGACACCGGCCTCGGCGCGGTATTCGTTCACCCCACCGAAGACCCGGTCCGCGGTCTGACCGGCGCCTGCCGCCGTTGTCAGACCCCACGCCAGCAGACACAGCAAGGAGCGACCGAGAAGTGACGAATAGCGGGACATGACGGCCATTCTCCCACACTCTTGCCGGGGCCGCAGGCCGGACCTAGGTTTACGACATGGCACGACGAGGCAGTAGTTTCGGCATGTTGATCCTGATTGTCACGGTCGCGATCGTCCTTCTCCTGGTCGCCAAGAACTGGGAATCGATCGCGCCGGTCGCCACCACCCTCGATGCGGCCGGCGATCGTCCGCGGGTCGACGATCACGGCCAGACGGGTGCCGGTGAAGCGTTACGCCAGGGGAACCTCCCCGGTCTCGGCGAGATGCGCCTGCAGACCGACGCCCATGCCGACGACGTCCAGGAAGCGCTCCAGCAGATCGACTGACCGATTCGCGTCTCGCTGCTAGAATCCTCGCGACACGGATCCCACATCCAATCCCGAGGAGAGCAGTCGCCATGTCCAACGGCAACTTCAAGGTTCCCGTCCCTGTCAACGAGCCGGTTCGCGAGTACCGTCCCGGCAGCCCCGAACGAGCCGCGCTGGAAGCGGAACTCAAGCGGATGACCGCCAAGTCGATCGATATCCCGGCCCGCATCGGCGGGCGGAAGGTGCGCACCGGTCGACTGGGGAAAGCCGTCATCCCTCACGATCACGGGCATCTGCTGGCGACCTGGCACAAGTGCCGCAAACCGGAAGTCGAACGTGCGATCCAGGCGGCGCTGGCCGCCCGAGAGAACTGGGCGAGGATGCCGTGGCGTCATCGCGCAGGGATCTTCCTCAAGGCCGCAGACCTCCTGGCAGGGCCCTATCGTCAGATCCTCAACGCGTCGACGATGCTGGGCCAATCGAAGACCTGTCATCAGGCAGAGATCGATGCGGCCTGTGAGCTGATCGACTTCTTCCGCTTCAACGTTCACTACATGCAGCAGATCTATGGCGAGCAGCCCGACTCGGCCCCCGGCCTCTGGAACTCTCTCGAGCATCGACCGCTCGAGGGTTTCGTCTTCGCCGTGACCCCCTTCAACTTTACGAGCATCGCCGGCAACCTACCGACGGCGCCTGCGTTGATGGGCAACACCGTCGTCTGGAAGCCCGCGTCGTCGTCGGTCTTCTCCGCTCACTTCATCATGAATCTGTTGGAAGAGGCGGGACTGCCGGCCGGCGTGATCAATCTGGTCCCCGGCTCCGGCGGAGACGTTGGCGACCCGTGTCTCAACAGCCCCGATCTTGCGGGGATCCACTTCACCGGCTCGACGGCGGTCTTCAAGGGGATGTGGTCGACGATCGGCAAGAACATCGATCGTTACAAGTACTACCCACGAATCGTCGGCGAAACCGGCGGCAAGGACTTCATCTTCGCCCACCGCTCGGCGGACCTCAAGGCGCTGGTAACGGCGTGTGTCCGGGGTGCGTTCGAATTCCAGGGGCAGAAGTGCTCCGCAGCGTCCCGGGTGTTTGTTCCGAAATCGCTCTATCCTCGATTCGAGAAGATGCTGCTTCGCGAGGTCGCCAAGATCAAGATGGGCGACCCGGCGGACTACCAGAACTTCATGGGTGCCGTGATCGACGGCCACGCATACGACAGCATCACCGGCTATATCCGTCACGCCAAGCGATCGCGGGATGCCAAGATCATTGCCGGTGGGAACTACAACAAGAGCAAGGGCTACTTCATCGAGCCGACGGTCGTCCTGACCCGCAAGGCCGACTTCAAGCTGCTACAGGAAGAGATCTTCGGCCCCGTGCTGACGGTCTACCCGTATCGCGATCAGGACCTCGACAAGACACTCAAGATCTGTGACGGCGGTTCACCTTACGCTCTGACGGGCGCGGTCTTTGCCCAGGATCGCGAGGCGATTGTCAAGATGGCCGACACGTTGACCCACGCGGCGGGTAACTTCTACATCAATGACAAGCCAACCGGGGCGGTGGTCGGGCAACAGCCTTTCGGGGGCGGACGCGCGTCGGGAACCAACGACAAGGCCGGAAGCTACCTGAACCTGGTTCGCTGGGTCAGTCCACGAACGATCAAGGAGACCTTCGACCCACCGAAGGAGTTCCCCTACCCCTACATGGACTAACGCGGCGGCTCACTGACCCAGAAGGTGGGCGGCGATTCTACGACGGTGGGGTGCCGTTCGGTGTTCGTACAGATAGATCCCCTGCCAGGTCCCCAGGGTCGGCCGACCGTCCCGGACCGGGATGGAGAGCCCCGTCGCCGTCAGCGCCGTCCGCACATGGGCCGGCATGTCGTCGGGCCCCTCACAGGTGTGTCGAAAGAGCGGGTCGCCCTCGGGCACCAGGCGGGCGAAGAACCGCTCCAGATCCCGTTGCACCTCCGGATCCGCGTTCTCCTGAATCAGGAGCGAGGCGGAGGTGTGCTGGAGATGGAGCGTGAGGAGTCCCGTCGGGATCCCCTGATCCCCCACCCAGCCGACGATCTCCTCGGTGATGTCGATTAGTCGCTTCCCGGGGGTTTCGATAATAAATTCTGTGGTTTGCTGTTGGATTTATAGCTCCAGATATGAAAATCAGATAATTATTGTAATTGGAAAGGGAATAACACTAAATTGCTTCATGCCATCGACGGGACAGATCCAGGATCCGCGCTCGTTTTTGGGTGATCGTTTCGACCTGCCGCCGCTACCGGCGGGAGATCTCCCCGCCGCCGCCCCTAATCTGGTCCCCCGATCCCTCAAGATCGTCAATTCAGCCTACTACGATCTCGCCCGCCCGATCGGAGAACTGCGACACGCCGCGGCCTACCTCGGTGCCGACGAGATGCAGCGGATCGGTCTGACGGTGGCCGTGATGGATCGCCTGACTCCCGACGACCCCGACGCGTTCCGCGACTTCTGGTATCACGCCTTCCACACCGCCCTGGCGGCACGACAGATCGCGCGACGGCACATGACCACCTGCGACCTGGAGGAGCTGCACATCGCCGCGTCGCTCCATGACATCGGCAAACTTGTCTACATGAAGTTCTTTCCCGATGCCTATCGACAACTGCAGGTTCATGCCGGGCAAAAGGGTCTGAGCCTCTGCGAAGCCGAGGCCTCCTTGACGATGCCGAGCCACGCGGACATGGGCACCGCCCTCTGTCGTCGGTGGAAACTACCGGGGTCGGTGTTGCGCGCATGCCTGAAACACGAACTGGAAGATCTCTCCGGCGGTCATCTGGACGATCAGCAGCAGTTGATCTGTCTGGCCAACTTGCTTTCCGGATTGTCAACCACGGAGATGACCGACGTCCGGAAGAACGAGATCCGTGAGGTCGCGCTGACCACGATGGGATGCAGTGAAGCCGAGTTCCTGCTGCTGATGGGGGAGTTGTACGAGATGCACCTGAAGGTTCAGCAGCTCACGGATGAACTCTAGCGACCTCCCAGTTCCGGATACCGAAAACAGTCCACCAGGTGATCGTTCACCATCCCTACCGACTGCATGTAGGCATAGAGGATGGTCGGACCGACGAAACGCATCCCCCGCGTCTTGAGATCCTTGCTGAGACTCTCTGCGAGTGGCGTCTTGGCCGGAACGTCTTTCGGTCGCCGACGACGGTGGATGATCGGTTGGCCGTCCACGAAGCCCCATAGGTACTTGCTGAAGGTGCCGAATTCGTCCCTTATTTTAAGAAACACACGCGCGTTGTCGATGGCCGACTCTAGCTTGGCCCGATTTCGGATGACGCCGGGGTCGGCCATCATCCGCTGGACGTCGGCCTTGCCGAACGCGGCCACCACCGCCGGATCGAACTGACGGAACTGCTCTCGGTAGCGATCCCGTTTGCGAAGGACCGTGATCCAACTGAGACCGGCCTGCGCCCCCTCGAGGATCAACATCTCGAATAGCTTTCGATCTCGGCGGATCGGTTTTCCCCACTCCTTGTCGTGGTAGGAAACGTAAAGAGGATCGTCCCCACACCACCAACAGCGCTTTCGTGTCTTGCGTGCCACCTGCATCTCTCCTGACTGTGAGGCTTTGTACCCTACCGGAACTGGTCTACCATCGGCGCCGGAGGACCGGCCCCCATGGAGCATCAAAACGTCTGTGAGTTACTTCGCGACCTCACGGACAGTTTCCCAACTCAGGCCGCTTTCCGCTACGCCAAAGATGAACAATGGGTTTCCGTTACGCGACGAGAATCCTACCGCGTCGCGCGAATCACGTCGCGAGCGCTGATCTCCCTCGGAGTCCAGGTCGGCGATCGGGTCGCCATCCTGGGCGAGACCTCCTACGAGTGGATGCTGGCCGACGTCGGGAACGTTCTCTGTGGCGGCGTGACCGTCGGGATCTACCCCTCCAACCTGCCCGAGGACTGTCGCTACATCCTGGAGCACAGCGATGCGGATCTGCTGTTTGTCGACGGGTCGGAGCAACTGGATAAGATCCGAGAGGTCCGCGGCCAGCTACCACGAATCCGCTGCATCGTCACCTTTGAAGGCGAGAGCATCCCTGAGGAACAGATCCTCTCGTTCGACGACTTCCTGGCTCTCGCCGAGGAAGTGACCGAGGAGACGCTGCAGGAACGATGGGGACAATTGACTCCCGACTCGTTGGCCACCATCGTCTACACGTCGGGAACCACCGGTGTGCCGAAGGGGGTGATGATCACCCACGACAATCTGTTGTTCACGACGTGGTCCGTCTCGCAACGTCTGAGTCTGGCGGGGAAGAACTACACGACGCTTCTGTTCCTACCGTTAGCCCATGTCTACGGTCGGTTGGTGGTCTGGTGGTGCCTACGGGACGGCACCGAGGTCGCCTTTTGCGACAACCTGGCCCGACTGCCGGAGGCGCTCCGAGAGGTGAGACCCCACTGGGTGCCCTGTGTCCCACGGGTCTACGAGAAGATCTACGACCGGATCACCGCGACTGCCGATGCCTGCGGGGGGATCCGCAAGACGCTCTTCTACTGGGCGATGGCGGTGGGGCATCAACGCAGTCGGCTGGAGCAAGCCGGTCAACCGATCCCGTTGGGACTGCGGCTGAAGAACGCCGTCGCCCACCGGATCGCGTTCAAGAAGATTCAGGATGTGTTCGGTGGACAGATGGTCTTCGGTGTCTCCGGTGCCGCGCCGTTGAATCAAACCCTGGCCGAGTTCTTTCACGCGGCCGGGGTGCTGATCCTGGAGGGGATCGGCATGACCGAGAACTCTTCGTTCAGCAATGTAAACACGAAGGTCGACAACCGATTCGGAACGGTGGGTCTGGCCGGACCCGGTATCGAAATCTCCATCGCCTCGGACGGGGAGGTGTTGTTCCGTGGCCGCAACGTGATGAAGGGCTACTTCAAGAACGACGAGGCGACGGCCGAGTCGATCGACGCCGACGGTTGGCTGCATTCCGGAGATATCGGCGAGATAGACGATGGCTACCTGACAATCACCGACCGAAAGAAGGACCTGATCGTCACCGCCGGTGGCAAGAACATCGCCCCGCAACGCATCGAGCGCATCCTCCGGACGTCGCCGTTTGTCAGTCACGCGGTCGCCTATGGCGATCGTCGGAAGTTCATCGTCGCCCTGATCACCCTGGAGCACTCGGCGGTCGAGAGCTGGGCCAAGGATCACGGGCATGACGGTGAGACCGTCGAGACCCTTTCCAACCACCCGGACCTGCGGCGTCGGGTCGAGGAGGAGATCCAGCGTCTCAACGAGCAGTTGGCCTCGTTCGAGACCGTCAAGCGAATCCACCTGATCGCCGACGATTTGTCCATCGAGAACGGCGAATTGACGCCTACGATGAAGGTCAAGCGTAAGGTGGTTTTCGAGCGATACGGGGATGCTCTCGCCGCGCTCTACGACAACGGCCCCGCCCCCGACTGACAGTTACGACATTGTAATCGCCGTCGCTTGAAAGCCCGTTCCCGGGGAACCTATCTTCTTTATGAGGTGATTCCAAACGGAAGACAGGGGACGGCATCGTGGACTACAAGATTCTGATCGTTGACGGCGATTCAAAGGCTGTCGACAGCATTCGTAAACCTCTGGTCGAGGCGGGTTACGAGGTTGTCAGCTGCGATACCGCGGCCGCTGCGCCAGCGATGTTGACGGAACACAAACCGCATCTGGTGATGATCGAAGCCGCCATCTGCGACGGTTCCGGAATACGCCTCTGTCGTGACCTGAACGCGACGGAAGAGGGCCTCACGACGCCGATGGTGTTGTTTGGAGGACTCGAGATCGCCGAACAGGCAGCCTCCCTCCCGGTCGGCGAATGTGGTTGGGACCAGTTGATCGACAAGAACGTCGATTCCGAACAGCTCGTCATCATCTGTCGCGAACTACTCGGAGACACCCGACCTCAGACGACGGAAGAACGAAACGCGGCGATCGATGCCGCCGCCGACGCCCTCGATGAGGCCGCGCCGGCCCCGGACGAGACTTCGTCGATCGCCGATCAGACCGATGCGGCACTCAATGGTGGCAAGACACTCCTACCGAGCGAAGAAGTCTCCTCGGCCATGGGTGCGTTAGAGTCGATCATCGACGACGGCACCGTGGACGAGGCCGAAGTGCCGGAGATTGTCGATGCCAAGAGCGGCGGTGATTTTTCCCACGTCTTGCAGGAGATGCAGCAGGAACCCGCCGGTGACCCGAAGTCGATTGACCTACCGCCGCTGCCTGCCGAAGAGCCTCAGTCCGATCTGGCCTCGGCCGAGGCTGAGCTGTCCGACGACGTCGGGCAGGATATCGACAGCCACCTGGAATCGCTGTTCAACGATGGGCTGCCCCCGGCCGAGGCACCGATCGAGCCGAGTCTGCCGCTCCCCGTCAGCGACGATGCGGAAGCCGAGACGATCTCTGCCGTCGAAGCCCAGCCGGTCATCGAGACGGAAGACGCGACCGTCACCGAACCGGCGGGCGCAACCGTCGTCGACCCCGTCGAGGAGACGGAGGCTAAACCGGCGCCGTGGTCCCCGGCTGCACAGGTCTCGTTCCCCGATCTCCCGGCTCGCAAACCCTCCCGTTCCTGGATGGTCGCCGCCGGTATCGGCTTCGTCGTCGTGTTCGGTGGCATCACGCTACTGATGATTGGCGGTGGCGGCGACGACAGCGGATCCGGCGGCAACACCGAAGTCGCCCAGGCGGGTACACTGGGCGAGATCAACATGATGCAAGCGCCGGAACCGATGAAGCCTCCGGCATTCCTGGAAGAGACCGAAACGCCGGAGCCAACCGAGACCGCCGCGGTCGAGGAGCCGAAACCGGCGCCCACGAAGAAACCGGTGAAGGTCGCCGAGAAACCGGTTCGAACCGTCGCGGCGGTGCAGCCGAAACCGGAACCCAGGAAACCCGAACCCAAGAAACCTGAGCCGAAGAAGCCGGAACCCAAACCGACGGTGGTCGAATCGAAGCCGGTGATTGCCGAGCCGATCAGAACCGAGCCGGTCAGAACCGAGCCCGTCGAGATCATCGCCACACCCGTTGTCGAAGCTCCCGCGGTGGTCGAAATCGAACCGGTGATCGAAGCCGAGCCGGAGGTTGCCAGCGTCCCGGAGCCCGAACCGTTCGTGGAGCCGGAACCCGAAATCGTTGAATCGCCCCCGGTGGTCGCAGAGCCGGTCCTCACGGAACCGATCCTGGTGAAGCGAGTCGATCCGGAGATCCCACCGCGATCCCTGAAACGGGGTCAGCGTGCCGTGATCGTGTTGAAGGTGCTGGTGGACGAGAACGGCCGTATCGGTCGCGTGCTGGTCGAAGAGGGGCAGAGCGGATCTCCGCTGGAAGCGGCAGCGATCAGTGCGGTCCTGCGATGGCGGTACGAGCCGGCAACCGAGGACGGGGTGTCCATCCGTTCATGGGCCCTGGCACGGTTCGTCTTCGAGCGTTAGTCGAAACGAAAGACGTAGCACGAGTAACCGATCCGTGCGATCGGCTCGTAGCGCTCCAACCAGTCGGTCTTGAACGCCGGGTTCTTTTGCTCGTGCAATCGGCCACGGATCAACTCGTGGGTATCGAACGCGTACAGACCGGGAGGCGGGTCCCCGAGCCATTCGGCGTCGGAGACCGGCACGCTACGGATTCCGTAGTGACCCGGTGCGACGTTCCGACCGTAGCGGAACTTGATGCGGTCCACCCCGTTGTCATCCATCCACCACTTGATTCGTTTTACGTCCTGCCCCCACGAGATGTTCGAGTCGTCCAGCCAACGATGCCCGCCCTCGGCACCGCCGGCGATCTCATTGAAGAACGCCAGTTGATCGGGTTGAACCCGTAACGTCCCGCCGGCGTACCACAACACCAGGAGCACTAACGCCACGCGCGATGGCCGTCCGCCGTTCCATCCCTTTGCCAGTCGCCCAACCGCGATGAAGAGTAGGGGGTAAATCGGCAAGAGATAACGAACTCCGATGTTGTCGGCCTTCCACGAAGTCACCAACAGGAACAGCAACACCGGGACCCACAAGAACGCCTCGTCTCTCAGCGAGATCCTTTTGAAGCGTCGATAGAGTGCCCCGGTTGCCAGCAGACCGAGCAACAGCGGCAGCGGTGTCTTGACGAGGAATGCGACCAGGAAGTAATTCCAGAAGCCGCCGGTGCTGAACTCTCCCATCAGGAAGTAGGAAAAGTTCGGGTCTCGATCGGCGTTGACCCGCGTCACCCCGTCAAGATAGGGCTCGAAGCTGAACGGAAAGAAATAACAGGCCTGAATGACCAGAGCCGCCAGAGCCAACGCCAGAGCCGCACCCAGCAATAGCTTCCCCGTGCGCTGCACCTTCTGCACCGCACAGAGACCCAGGAGAATCGCCAACACCGGCAACAAGATCAGACCCGAGAACTTCGTCGCCAGCGCCAGACCCAACGCAAGCCCGCCCAGGCTGGCGTGAAGAGTCGTGCCGTCTCGCTGCCAACGCCAGAAGTGGTAGAGCGCCATCGTCACGAAGACCGCCAGAGGTGCGTCGAACGTGACGAATCGCGAGTGGGCCAGAAGCGTCGGCGAAAAGACGCTCAACAGTAGGGATAACCAGCCTGCGGCGGGGCAGAACAGCTGGCGCGCCCAGACGAAGACGTAGCCCGACAACAGCAGCGACAACAAGACGACCGGTAGACGCCCCCAGAACAGCAGTCGGTCGGTGTCGTTGGTGTAGAGGAACCGAGCGCCAAACGCCCACTCGTCCTGTCGCGGTCCACGCCAGGCCGGGTCGTTGAGATTCAGCTGGGGCTCCAGAGCCAGGAGCGGCGTCGCCGCCAGCAGTTTCACGAACGGAGGGTGCTGCGAGTTAAGACGGAAGTCACCGGTCTTCAGATACGTGTAACCCGACGGAAGGTGGGTGTGCTCATCGTAGGTCGCGGTCAGGTCCAGGATTCCCGGAATGAGGATCGCAAACTGGATCGCCAACAGGAGACCGACGCCGAGACAGCGGAACCACGTCGTGTCAGTTTTGCTGTGTGACTGCAAGATGCCTCCGGCATCGTGCAGCATACGTCAACGTTGGTATCAGACCCAGAGGACGGCCGCAGGACGAATCCCTTCGTTAGCCCCGTCCGCATCCCTCAACTCGATCATGCCCTTGACGAGTAGTTGATACAGCGCGCGAAACAGATCCAGTTCGCGCAGGGGTGCTGTCCACAGGATCGACTTGATATTATTCTTGCCGTCCAGCATGCCCATCAGGAACCGCTCGCTAGGCTGAATCGCTTCGCTGGCCTGCTCCGGTGAGATGATCGCCACCGGCACCCGCGTAAGCTCCAGCGTTCCTTGTCGTGCGTCTTTCAGGAAGCTCGATTCCGCCTGCAAGACCAGATGACGGAGGTAGCTATCGCCTGGATGTCGTCGGTAGCAATCGCTGATTATGTCCAGTGCGCCGTAGTACTCCCCACGCTCGACCAGTTGCTCGTAGAGTCGAATCCTGGAACCAAGCTCCGAAACATGAGGTGCCTCGCTTGGCGGCTCGACGGGCGTCTCGACGGACGTCACGCCGGATAACAACTCTTCGGGTGTCGAAAACTGAATGTCGATGTCAATGGGTTCTTGATCATCGACAACGTCGGCAACTTCCGGGTTCACGATGGGCTCTTCGGCGACCGGGTCCACTGCGGGACAATCGACGGCCGGTTCCGGCGAATCCAACAACGTGTTGCCCCGAGTGCCCTCGTACTCCTCGCGGATCGAGACGACATTGCGCTGGAACAGCGTAAAAAGAAAACGGAGGACCAGGTATTCGGTCGCGTGGGCATGAAGCAGGATCTCGGCGATGCTGCGCTCTCCGTCGATGGTATCGAGGATCCGCGAAGCCATCCCGCTGGTCCGGATTTTTGCAGGCGTCTGCTGATCGGTCTGTTGCAGCACGATGGCGGAATGGGTGAAGACACCTCGAATCCGCTCCAACTCCTGGCGACGAAGGGTGCCCTTCTCGATGACCTCCTCAACCTCGAGATCGATGGCGATGGCGTGTCCCTCGATGTCGACGAATTCGTTGAATCGGAAGACGGCTTCGGTCCAATCGAACAGACCGTAGAGGCTCTCCTCGACCTTGGCGCGACACTCGTCGTCGAGCTCCTCGGTGGTCATCAGACCAAGTTCCGGCAGGATGATGCCGAGAGTCTGGCCGGACTCCTCCTGCATGGCCAGGCACTCCTTCAACTGCGCCGGCGTGATCTTGCCCCGAGAGATGAGAAACTGTCCCAGTAGTAGGGTGGGATCCTGCGTCGAGCAGGAGGCGATTCGCCCTTGCTCGAAGAGGATCTGTTTGCGAATCTTGTTTCGCTCTAGTTCCAGAACGCCTTGCTTCCGATTCCCATGCGCCCAGCGCAGGAGATCGGTGAGAGACATGGTCGAGATATTTCCATTGATCGCCATCCGATGCTCCTTGAACCCTAGTCCAAACGTAGATTTCTTATGAGAAGGGTCAAGTCGATACTACTTACAATAGTTATTCGTACTCGTGACGGGTTTCGGGGGTTCCCATGAGAGCAGTAGAGATCGGTGACGGGTTCGGCCTCGACAAGCTGCGGACCGTCCGGCGGTCGGCGGCGGCCGTAGGCCCGGGAGAGGTTCGGGTCGCCCTGCGACGGGCCTCCCTCAACTACCGAGACCTGTTGATGGTCCGCGGCCAGTACAACCCTCGCCAGCCACTTCCGTTGATTCCCTGCTCCGACGGTGTCGGTGAGATCGTCGAGATCGGCCGCGACGTCCAGCTTCACAAAAACGGCGACCGGGTGATGACGCTCTTCGCTCAGGGCTGGATCGACGGCGATCCCACACCGGAGCGGGTCGGACGAACCCTTGGCGGACCGTTGGACGGGACGCTCTGTCAGTCCATCGTGTTGCCGGAGCACGGGGTCGTGAAGACGCCGGACTACCTCACCGACGATGAGGCGGCGACACTGCCCTGTGCGGCGCTGACGGCCTGGAGTGCATTGACCGGATCCGATCCCTCCGTCAACGGCCGCACGATCGTTGTCGAGGGCACCGGAGGCGTCTCGCTCTTCGCGTTGCAGTTGGGCGTTCATCTGGGTGCCCGCGTGTGGGTCACCTCCAGCTCCGATGCAAAACTCGAGCGAGCCAGAGAGTTTGGGGCCAGCTACACCGTCAACTATCGAGAGCAGCCGGACTGGTCGAAGTTCGTGAAGGAGACCACCGACGGTCGCGGCGTCGATCAGGTCATCGAGGTCGGAGGTGCGGAGACCCTTCCGCAGGCGCTGCGGAGTGTGCGGATGGGTGGCACGATCAGCCTGATCGGAAACCTGACCGGGCTTGTGACGGAGCTGAACCTGGCACCGATCCTGATGCGTCAGGTCCGGGTGCAGGGGATCTTCGTCGGGCATCGAGCACAGTTTGTCGCGATGAACCGCACCCTGGAGGAGGCCCAGCTACGACCGGTCGTCGATCGAACGTTCTCGTTGAACGACTGCGTTGCCGCTTTCGAGCACATGGCGGCCGGACGGCACTTCGGCAAGATCACCGTCGATCTCTCGGACAAGCCATGAACTGGCGGCGGTTCCTGCGTATCGCCGGGGTTCTGGTGTTGGTCGTGCTTCTGGTGGTCGCGGGCTTGTTCCTCTGGCTGCGTGGTCGCGTCCACGGCAGTCTTCCCCAACTGGATGGTTCGTTGGAGGCGGTCGGAATCTCGCAGCCGGTTCAGGTCGACCGAGATGCTGCGGGGGTCCCGACGATCCGAGCGGTTGATCGAGTTGACGCGATGGGCGCTCTGGGATTCGTGCACGGTCAGGATCGGTTCTTTCAGATGGACCTCCAGCGCCGACAGGCGGCGGGGGAGTTGGCAGAACTGATCGGCGCCGCCGCCGTCGATGCCGATCGCCAATCACGCTTTCATCGTTTTCGCAGCCGGGCCCGGGAACGGGTTGCGGAACTCCCCGAGGTACATCGGCAGGTATTACTGGCGTACACCGACGGGGTGAACAGCGGACTGCAGCGACTGGGTCCACCGCCGCCCGAGTATCTTCTGTTGCGTCAGACCCCACGACCCTGGCAACCGGAGGACTCGTTCCTGACGCTGTACGCGATGTACTTCCAGCTACAGGGGAGTCGTGGAAGCATCGAACGACAGCGTGACCTGCTGCGAACGGAACTCCCGTTACCGTTGGCGGAGTTTCTTCTTCCGGTCGGCACCGCATGGGATGCGGCTCTCGACGACAGCGCCGTGGTCATCGCCGAGATTCCGCCGGCGTCGGTCTTCGACCTGCGGCAGCCGGGCTACGTTCGACATGATCGAAGCCCCGGCACGAAGGCAACCGATGAGTTTGAGCTGCCCGCCGCGCTTGGCAGCAACGCCTTCGCGGTATCAGACCAGGTCGGAGCCGACGGCCACGCGTGGCTGGCCGGCGACATGCATCTTGGCCACTCGATGCCCAACATCTGGTACCGGACCGTCCTGGAGTACGACGATCCCGAACCCCGTCGTGTGGCAGGCGTGACCCTTCCCGGTGTGCCGGCCATCGTCGCGGGTTCCAATGGCGACGTCGCGTGGGCCTTCACCAATAGCCAGGGCGACTGGCTGGACATCGTGAAGATCGAGTTCGCCACCGATGATCGTGATCGGTATCGGGCCGGGGACAAGTTCGAAGATGTCGAGTCCTTCGACGAGGTCATCACGGTTCACGATGGTGAGCCGGTCACGTTGACGGTGCGAGAGACCCGTTGGGGCCCGATCCTTCGTCAGGATGAAGGCGGCGTCGGCGAGGCGATCCACTGGATGGCCCACCAACCGCAAGGCGCCAATCTGCAACTGATCGAAATGGCTTCGGCTCGTGACCTGGACCAGGCACTGGCTGTCGCGAACCGTTGCGGGATCCCGGCCCAGAACCTCAACGTCGTCGATCGGTCCGGTCGCGCGGGTTGGGCGATCGCCGGACCGATTCCACGGAGGGTCGGTGGGTTGGACGGTGTCACCCCACGGTTCTGGTCGCCGGACGGGCCCCGCTGGGACGGGATCCTCGGTGAGGACGAAGCACCAAGCTGGGTCGATCCGCCCGGTGGCAGGATCTGGACCGCCAACAATCGGGTGATCGGTGGAGAGTCGCTGCAGAAGATCGGCGACGAGTTTCTGGTTGTCGGTGCCCGTGCCGCACAGATCCGTGACGGGCTTCGAGCGCGAGCGGTGGTCGGGGCAAAGGACCTCCTTGCGATCCAACTGGACGATCGCGCCCTGTTCCTGGATCGTTGGCGAACGCTGCTGCTGGACCTCCTGAATGACGCCGCCGTCACGGGCCACCCACAACGAGAAGAGTTCCGCCGCTGGGTGAAGGATGACTGGAGCGGTCACGCGTCCATCGACTCCGTCGGCTTCCGACTCGTACGGGCCTATCGTCTGTTCCTGGCCGATCGGGTCTTCGACCCCATCGTCGCCGCCTGTCTTGCCGTCGATCCGGACTTCTCACTGACCGGCATCAGCCAGTGGGAGGGTCCCCTGTGGGCCCTCGTCACCGAGCGTCCGGTCCATCTCCTGGATCCGACCTACGAGAGCTGGAACGATGCGCTACTTGCCGGCGTCGACGCCGCCATCGAGGGGCTCCTGACCGACGAGAACGAAACACTCGCCGACAAGAGCTGGGGGCAGCGAAACCGGGTTCGCTTCCGGCACCCGATCTCTCGCGCCGTTCCTCAACTTGCAGACTGGCTGGATATGCCAATCGAGTCACTCCCCGGCGGAGGCCACATGCCCCGGGTCCAGTCGATCGGCTTCGGCGCATCCCAACGGTTCGTGGTCTCGCCGGGACGCGAAGAAGAGGGCTACTTCCACATGCCTGGCGGCCAGAGCGGTCATCCGTCCTCGCCGTTCTATCGTGAAGGACATCGTGACTGGGCAGAGGGGAGACCATCGGCGTTTCTTCCCGGTGACACACAACATTCGCTGGAACTCATCCCGACAAACGTGATCCCGTAACAGGAGCCTTGTTCATGGAATATCGTCGTCTTGGTCGGTCCGGTCTCAAGGTCAGTGCTCTCTCGTTCGGATCGTGGGTCACGTTCTCGTTTCAGGTCGATCGAAAGGCGGCCACCGAGCTGCTTACCTGCGCTTACGACGCCGGCGTCAACTTCTTCGACAACGCCGAGGTCTACGCCGCCGGCGAGTCGGAACGGATCATGGGTCAGGTTCTCGCCGACCTCGGTTGGTCTCGGGATACGTTCTGCGTTTCCAGCAAGGTCTACTGGGGTGGTGATCTGCCGACCCAGCGTGGACTCCACCGCAAGCATGTCGTCGAGGCGTGTCACGGTGCGCTGCGTCGTCTTCAGGTCGATCATCTCGATCTGTTCTTCTGTCACCGCCCGGACCTCGAGACACCGATCGAGGAGACCGTCCGCGCGATGGATGATTTGATCCGGCAGGGCAAGGTGCTCTACTGGGGCACCTCCGAATGGTCGGCGCAGCAGATCCAGGAAGCGCACGGTTGTGCGCGGGCTCTGGGCTGTCATCCACCCACCATGGAGCAACCGCAGTACAACATGTTGCATCGCGATCGGGTCGAGCGTGAGTACCACCGACTCTACGACGGTGTTGGACTCGGGACCACGATCTGGTCGCCGCTGGCGTCCGGAATCCTCACCGGAAAGTATGCCGCGGGAATTCCCGACGACTCACGGATGGCGCTGCCGGACTACCAGTGGTTGCGGGAGCAACTGGAAACGGAAGAGGGGCGACGTAAGATCCAGACCGCGATCGATCTGAATCCGATCGCGAACGATCTCGGCATCTCGATGCCCCAATTGGCCATCGCGTGGTGTCTCAGGAATCCCAACGTCAGCACCGTCATCCTGGGGGCGTCCAGGGTGGAGCAGCTGCGTCACAATCTCCAGACGCTGGAGATCGTGGACAAACTAGACGACGAAGTCATGGACCGAGTGGAAACGGTCCTGAAGAATCGACCCACGCTACCCGAGCAGTTCTAGGAGTCTGTCGCGCGGGCGGGTACCCACTGGTCGAGGGCCCGCTTCAGGTCTGAGATGCGAGCGGGCTTCGAGATGTAGTCATCCATGCCTGCATCGAGACACCGCTCGCGGTCACCCTTCATGGCGTTGGCGGTCAGCGCCACCACCGGTGTATGTCGGCCCGCTGTCGCCTCTTCGATTCGAATGACACGGGTCGCCTCGAATCCGTCGGTTCCTGGCATCTGACAGTCCATGAAGACGATGTCGTAGTGGGCCTGTCGCATGGCGGCGATCGCCTGTTCCCCGTCATGGGCCTCGACGCAATCGCAGTTGAGGGTCCCCAGCATCGACAGGGCGACCTTGCGATTGATCGGGTTGTCCTCGACGACCAGAACTCGTGTCGGCTCCAGACTCATCGGGCTACCTCGTCGGTCCGTTTTGCCGCCGGTACGACGGACAGGTGTCGCTCCAGCAAGAGCGACCCCACTGCCAGCGGTAGGGCCATCACGGCAATACCAAACCAGAGTGTATCAGGGCCATATCGCTGATACACCTGGGTACCGATGATCGGAGCGAAGACGAACGCCGATGCAAATGCGGAGACATAGAGACCCATGTATCGACCCTGATGGGTTCGTCCCGCGCGCTCCGCGACCAGGGCATTGATGTAGGGCAGACAGATCATCTCACCGAGTGTCCAGACCAAAACCGTGAAGAGAATATAGGGTCGCGAACCGCTAAAAGGCATCAACCCGAAACCGATGCAGATCAGGGCGGCACCGAAGGCGATCACCCGCATCTTTCGGAACCGATTGAGCCACAACATCAACAACATCTCGAAGATGGCGATCACCACGGCGTTCAGCGCGAAAACCGCACCGATCATATCTTCGCGGAACCCACGGATCTCCTTCAGATAGAGCGGGAACGTGCTGGTAATCTGAAAGAAGATGCTGGCGATCCCGACCACGATCAGGAGCAACGCCAGGAACGGTCCGTCGGTCCACGGAGAGATGGAGTTCGGATCCGGTTGCGCCCGATCCTCCGCGTGCACGCGGGGCCCCGCCAGGAAGATATGGAGCACGATCGCAGCGACCCAGCAGGTGATCGCGTCAACGATGAAGAGCCAGTGGTAGCTGTAGAGCGCGATCAACCCACCGACCGCCGGTCCGATACTGACACCGATATTGGCGGCCAGTCGCAACAGGGCGAAACTGCGGGCCGTGGCGTCTTCCGGCGCGAACCGGGCGAAGCAGGCCATCACGGCGGGACGAAATGCCTCGGCCACCGCGCTGACGAAAAAGACCGCGATGGTGATGGCCCAGAGATCGTCCAACTGACTCAGGATCAGATAGCCCACACCACTGATCGTCAGGCTGAGGAACATCGTCCTGCGGGCGCCGATCCGATCCGCCAGCTGCCCACCGACGAAGGAGCCGATGATCGAACCAAGACCGTAGGTGCCGATGATCTGGCCTGTCACGCCGATGCTGAACTCTCGTTGCGTCGTCAGATAGAGCGAGAGAAACGGAAGGACCATCGTGCCGGCCCGATGGATCATCGTCGCGGCGGCGAGCAGCCATAATTCGCGGGGTAGACCGCGATAGGCCTCGCGATAGAGGCGGCGGACGCGGGCAATCATCTCTGGAAGTCGTTCAGCCCGCGGCGCAGCGGTTGGGGCCGGCCTCGAGATCCAGGGGTGACGCGTCACCCAGCTCGAGCCGCCCCTCGTTGATCCCGATAATCGTCTCGAAGTTGCCCGGCTTGCCCTGCAGGCTATCGACCACCCGGCCCACGAAGGCCTCCTGATCGAGAGTGAGTAACGGCAGCTCGCTGCGAAGCTCGCGGAGGGTCGTCGCCACCGGAATCCCGTCGAAGAGAATCTCACCGGCGTGGTGGGTGGGAAGGATGGTCACCGTCTCGGCCAGCTGCAGGATCCGCTCCGTGAGAGAGCCGTACAGCATCTCGGCACCACGCCGGGCACCGGCGTCGCCCTTCTCGAGGTCCGGACGTCCAACGGCCCCGACAAACACCGTGTCACCGCTGAGTAGCCAGTCGTCTCCCACCTGATAGCAGGTGCTTTCCCCCGTGTGGCCCGGTGTACGAATGGCACGAACGGATACCGACCCCACGCTGAGAAGATCCTCATCGTCGATCGGCTGGTAGTCGAACGTCACACGATCGTTTCTGGGGAGACAGAGCGCCGCTCCGGTGGTGTCCGCAAGCGCCCGCGCACGAGAGATGTGGTCGGCGTGGACGTGGGTCTCCACGACCTGCGTGATCCGTGCACCCATTTCATCCGCCAACTCGACGTAGACGCCGGCGTCGATACAGGGATCAACGACGATCACCTCTTCACCGTCGGCGATCATGTAACTAAGACAGCCCTTCCCGTTGCGACGGATCTGGATCAATCGAAACGGTGTATCGACGACGGTCGCCCGGCTCCAGGCCTCGCTCCACCCGCGCATCCCACCTTGAAGACTGAACGCCTCGAATCCAATGGATCGCAGCACGGCAGCAGCCTGCAAGGACATGATGCCGGCACGACAGACCGTGACGAGCGGGCGATCGCGGGGCAACGCCTTGGCTGCCTGGACGAGACCGCTGGGGTCCTGAAGACGCAGCGCGTTGTAGACCGGAAGATTTCGGCTACCGGCGATATGCCAGGCCTCGTGCTCCGCGGCCTCGCGGATGTCGACGATCTCCAGTCGGTCCTCGTCTTCGAGGCGACGTTTCAGCTCGTCGAGAGCGATCTCTTCCATGCCACCATCCCTCCGGCGATCACGAGGTGCAGACCCTCAGCATAACCGGACCGGACGTCAGTGCAAGAGATCTACCGCCGGGCTCGTGGGAGCCCGCAGCGTTCGCAGGAACTCCAGCAATTCTTCGGTCTGCCGATCGCTCAGCGCGACGAACGCATCTCGCTGGTCCGCGGCCTCACCGCCGTGGGCCATGATCGCCTCGGTCAGCGTCGTGGCACGACCATCGTGGAGGTAGGGCGCCGAATCCCGAACACCCCACAGACGGGCGGTCGTGAATTCGCTCCGAGTCTGCTCGTCGGCACCGTGGAACGACTCGGCCATGTCCGGGCCCAGGTCGTGACGTTTCATATCGGCAAACAGGGGAACCTCGATCCCACCCAGTCGGCTTCGGTCGAAGCGCGCCGGCTTGCGGGTCAGATCGATCTCGTAGAAGACGTTGGCGGAGGGATCGGTCGGAACCTCGGGGAAGCGCAGACTCAGGTTGCGCGAACGGGTGTGCAGGGTCGGGATGTGACAGTCGACACAACCGATCTCGTCAAAGTGCTTGGCTCCGTTCTTGCCCTCTTGTCCCTGGGCCTCGACGACCGGTCGCTCGAGGGCCGCGAGGAAGACGCTGAGTACCGAAAGATCGCCACGGGTGATCTCGTCAAAGACCCCATCCCCGTCGGCGTCGACTCCGTCGCCCACCGCCTCCGACGGCTGCATGCCGAAGTGGAACTGCATGGCCCCGATGTCGAAATCGCGGATGGAGAAGTTCTCGCCCTTGCGGCCGAACGGTCGAATCACCAGGTCGGCGTTGACTCCCTCGATCTCTTCCTCGTCGAACTTATTGCCATCCCAGGTAATCCGGCCAAACGAGACGCCTTTCGTTATCAGGTCAACCGGGATGTTGGGTTGGCTCACCGCCTGCGCCTTCAGCGCCTGCAGGTCGGCGGTCATCTCGCTGGCCACCAACTCGAGGCCACCGACGCCGAACAGGAACGGCGGGTTGGCGAAGCGACCGTTGAATCCGGCGGTGCCGTCGAAATCGTCCAGGTCCGCCGGGTCGATGGAGGTCGGCATGATGATGGCGTTGGAGTTGGAGCCGCCGGCGCCACCGAGGCCGAGTTCTGCGGGGATCTCGGATCCACGGACGATGGTGTGACACTCGAAACAAGTCTGAGCATCGAGGCCGTTGATACGGAGGAAGGTGCCGTTGCCCTGGAGCGTCGGACGCCCACCGGGCGAGACGGTGTCGTTCAGGTTGAGGGGCCCGTCGCCATAACCGTCCAGTGTGTTGAACGGTGTCGTGAACATCGTCAGGCCCGCCGAGCGCAGTTCATCGAGGCTCAGAAGGTCGTCTGCGACGTCGTCGTGGGTCGGTCGGTCGGCAGGCAGATTGGGAATCTCGCCTACCTGGGCGGCAGCCACACCGACCAGCAGGAACGAAACAGCGACCGAACCCAGTAAACGTAGTGCTCTCGTATCCATGACCATGGCCCTCCCACCGGTAAGATCTCCCAATAAGGTACGTAAAAGCGTCCCCCTGACAACGGGGATTCTGGGTGAGGGATATCCCGCACAACCGGATTTTATGGACCTTCTGTGGGTCAGGGGCGCCCATCGGCGATTTCGCCCTCGCCGTGGGCCACGATCAGGGTGATACACGAGTCGCCAGAGATGTTGACGGAGGTGCGTAGCATGTCCAGGACCCGATCGACGGTCCAGATCAACCCGGTGTACTCGATCGGTAGCCCGACCGCGTGGAGGATGATCACCATCATCACCAGGCCCGCATGAGGGATGCCGGCCGCACCAATGCTGATGGTCAGGCCCAGGAAGACCACCATCAGCTGTTGGCCGATGGTCAGCGAGAAGTTGGGGTCGACGCCGGCGTGGACCTGGGCGATGAAGAGGACCGTGACGATTTCGTAGAGCGCGGTTCCGTCCATGTTGACGGTGGCACCGATCGGTAAGACAAAGCTGGCGATCCGATTGGAGATGCCCGCTCCCTTCTCGGCGCGCTCCATTGTCACGCCCAACGTGCCGCTGCTGCTGGCCGACGAGAAACCGGTCACGAGGGCCGGCATCATCTTCGAGAGGAAGCGGTAGGGATTGCGTCGGGTCATCACCCAGACCAGGATCGGTAGCGTTACCAGCATGTGGGTGAACAGTGCCAGGAATACGGTGAGGACGTAAGGCAGCATGGCGCGCAACGCATCCAGACCGACGATGGCCAACATGCGCGCGATCAGGCCGGCAATGCCGATGGGCGCCAATGCGATGACAAAGCCCACCATCTTCATCATCACTTCACTACCGGCTTTGATGAACCGGGTCATCGTCTCTCGCTGCTCATCGCCGATCTTGAGAATAAACACGCCGAAGAGGATGGCGAAGAAGATGACACCGACCAGTTCGGTTCGTGCGGCGGCATCGATGACGTTGGACGGAACGATGTTGACCAGGACATCCCAGAAGGTCTGCGGCACACCGCTCGTGTCCACCGGATCGTGTGGCATGGCCAGGCTCAAGTTGGCCCCGGGTCGAAGGGTGTTGACCCACAGCAGGCCGGAGACGCAGGCGATCAGGCTGGTCAGGATGTAGAGACCGAACGTTCGCGTACCGATGCGCCCCAACCGCGAGGCGTCACCCATTCCAATAAGACCGCTGACGAGTGTGAAGAAGACCAGCGGGACCACGACCATCTTGAGCAGGTTCAGAAAGATTCGCGCGATGCCGTCGAAGGACTGATAGAGGAAGGTGTGCTTGACAACTTCCTCGGGGTAGGCCTGATTGGCATACCAGCCGGCGAGGATCCCGACGCCGATCCCGATCAGGATCCACCAGTGCAGCTTCAGTTTGGGCATTTTGGCACCTCGTCGGTTGCGGGCCAACCGACCTTATCTCAATCCGGTGCCGGAGGGTAACAGGAACTGTTGTGAGACTAGCGCAGCTGACGCTTGCGCGAGAAGATCAGTGTCCGAAGGTCGACACGACGACGGAACCGTTCGTTTCGGATCAGACGCCACCAGGCCTTGAAGCGCGCCATCTTCCCGGTGCCGTGCAAATGCTGGATGCTGTTCTGCACCATCTCCTCGGCGTCGTCGTTGTAGGGATACGAGTACGCCGGCGCCTCCAGGGAGTTGGCGTCGAATGAGACGAATCGCTGGCGAGACATTTCGCGGAGTCCCGGTGTTCCGTGGTTCTGACCGATTCCGCTTCGTCGATAGCCGGACCAGGTGGCGCTGGGTTCGCCGTAGGAATAGAGCAGGTCGTTGATCGTCACGACACCGGCCTGCAGCCCCACCATCATTCGCTCCGCCTGATGGGAGGAGCTCGTCCAGCCACTGGCCGCCAACGCGTACTGACTTTCGTTTGCCAGAAGAATGGCCCGCTCGAGACTCTCGACAACGACAATCGGCAGGACCGGACCGAGGGTCTCTTCCTGCATCAAACGGCAGTCGTTGGGAACGTCCGTCAGGATCGTCGGCGGATAGAAGCTTCCGGGACCGTGGGGGATCTCACCGCCGTGCATACACTGGGCGCCCTGGTTGACGGCGTCCTGAACCTGTTGGTGGACCCGAGTCCGATCGGCTTCCGACTGCATCGGACCCATGTCGATGCCGTCGTCGACCGCACTGCCCACTTGAAGCTGTTGGACGTGATGCAACGCGCGTTCGATGAATTTGGTGGCGACCCGTTCTTCGACGTAGACCCGCTCGACGGATCCGCAACTCTGACCACAGTTGGCGAACGCGCCCCAGACGATGCCTCGCGCCGCCCGCTCGATGTCGGCATCGCCGGCGACGATCGTTGGATGTTTTCCACCCAGGCTCAGGACGACGGGTCGAGGAGAGCAACCGGCCGTCGCCATCACACTCTGTCCGGTCTCCAGGCCACCGGTGACGAATACCTTATCGATACGCGGATGGGCGACGAGGTGCAGCGTGTCCTCGGGGACCGCCGGAACCACGTTGACGATTCCGCGCGGAAAACCTGCCTCCGCACAGAGTCGACCGATCTCGATTCCCGACAACGGCGTGTGCTCTGAGGGTTTCAGGACCACGGCGTTGCCCATGGCCAGCGCCGCGGCGACCTGAATCAGCGGTGTGGCGAACGGCATGGCCCGCGGCGTGACGAGCGCCACGACACCGATGGCGTCATAGAGGTAGTGGGCCCGCTTGTGGGCGTAGTACGGGTGACGCGGTTCGACGGCCAGACCGGCGTGGAATCGCTCGGCATGGAAGATGATGAACTTAAGGTGATCCAGCGCGGGGAGGATCTCCATCGCCAGCGCTTCGTGTTTCGGTTTTCCCTGTTCGTGGGCGATGATCTCTGCCAGACGATCGGCGTGATGACGGATCAAGACCGACAGTCGTCGAAGGAGCGAACCCCGTTCCTCGTAGGCGGTACTCCGCCAGAGAGGGTAGGCACGCCCCGCGGCCTCGACGGCCTGCAACACATCCTCCGGACCGGCCAGGGCGACGTTACAAAACGGCTCCCCGGTGGACGGATCGACCAGGACCTGAATCGCACCGGTGCCCCCGGCCTGCTGGCCGTCTACGAATGGACGAACGGCATCCGCGACCTCTTCGGTTCCGGTGACTTCGGCGAGGGCCGCCTGAATATCCCGGGCGAGGGTCCTCTCAAGGTCTGTATCGAGCACGACGGGAATATAAGTCCCTGCCACCGGCGGAAACCACCTCCCAGATAGGGCGTTTTTGGGCGTTCACGGGCGGAGGGACCGTTATACTGGCTTCCACGCGGGATTTTCATTGGCTGGAGCGACCATGAACAAGCTGGAAGGACTGAAAGCGTGGACGACCGTCGTCGCGGATACGGGGGACATCGACTCGATCGCCCGCTATCGCCCACAGGACGCCACGACCAACCCATCGCTGCTCTACAAGGCGGCCCAGATCGAGGCCTACCGGGATCTGGTCGACGAGGCGGTTCGCTGGGGAGAGAGTCAGGCCGGCGTCGATCGACTCGACGCGACGATGGACCGACTGGCGGTCAACTTCGGTCACAAGATCCTCCAGCTGATTCCGGGCCGAGTCTCCACCGAGGTTGATGCACGCCTTTCCTTCGATACCGAGGCGACGATCGCCAGGGCCCACCGGTTGATCGACCTCTATAAGGATGCCGGCATCGAACGCGAACGCGTGTTGATCAAGATCGCCTCGACCTGGGAAGGGATCCGAGCGGCAGACCAACTCGAGAACGAGGGCATCCACTGCAATTTGACGCTGTTGTTCGGTTTCGGTCAGGCCGTGGCCTGCGGAGAAGCCGGCGTCACGCTGATCAGTCCGTTTGTCGGCCGGATATACGACTGGTATCGGAAGGCGCAAGGTGTCGACGATATTCCGTTGGAGGACGACCCCGGCGTCGGGTCGGTACGCACCATCTACGAGTATTTCAAACACTTCGGTTACAAGACCGAGGTGATGGGTGCCAGTTTCCGTAAGAGCGGTCAGATCCTCGAGTTGGCCGGCTGCGACCTGTTGACCATCGCGCCCTCGTTACTGGACGAGCTTCAGGCGGCCGAGGGCGAGGTCCCGCAAAAGCTCGGCGGCCAGGAGGTCTCCGACCCCAGCCCCGATCGGATCGCGATGGACGAACAGATGTTCCGCTGGATGCTCAACGAAGACGCGATGGCGACCGAGAAACTCGCGGAGGGCATCCGCAACTTCGCGGCGGATCTTACGAAGCTGCGTCAGCTTCTTGCAGAGCGGACCGGCGTCCAGGCCTAGGACGGGACGTTGATCCGTCTGCTACTGATTCTCTTGCTCGTCGCGACGCCCGCGTGGTCGGCTCCCGATGAGAAAGACGACGAAGCCGAAGGCAAGAAGAAGAAACGGAAGAAGACGATCACCGAGACGGTCGTCGTCTCGGCCTCGGCGACGACCCAGGCGTTGCTCGATTCACCGACCGCCGTCTCCGTGATCGATGGCGAAGCCCTCGAGACCGGTAGCGGCGAGCAACTGACAGATCATCTTCGTCGGGTTCCGGGCATCAACGTCGTTCAGTTCAGCTCCCGCGACGTCAACATCTCGTCCCGGGGTGCAACCGGCGGGATCAACAACTCGACCTTGGCGTTGGCCGACGGGCGCTCGATCTATCAGGACTTTCTCGGCTTCATCCTCTGGGAATTTGCACCGACGGACTTCTCACTGGTCGATCGCGTCGAGGTCGTCCGGGGTCCCTCGTCGTCGTTGTGGGGCGCCAATGCGGTCGGTGGCCTCGTTCACATCATCACCAAGTCTCCGGCGGAGACCCTCGGCGGCCGCCTCTCGATCACCTCGGGCAGCTACGCCTCCCGCAGGATCGACGCACAACACAGTTTTCTGGTCGGTGACTGGGCGTTGCGCATAAAGGGCAGTTTCTTCGAGGCCGACGCGTTCCGTCGGCCACAGACGATCACCAACCTGTTCGGTGAGGTGGTCGATCCCGACCTCGGTCTGATCGAGGACGGGTTCCGCGACTCCGGTACCGATCAACCGTCCCTGGATCTGCGCGCCGACTGGGAGAGCGAGTCCGGGGCCCGCTGGATCCTGCAGGGCGGCTGGGGTCGCACCCGTGGCTGGATCGCGACGGGGCTGGGTCCGTTCGATATCGACCCCGGCACTTCCAACTCGTACGTCCAGGGCCGCTATCAGTACGGACCCTACGAGGCACAGATCGATGCGTCGTGGTTTGACGGCGGGGCCCTCAACCTGATCAACGCGATCCCGTTCGGCTTTCGATCCGGGAAGGTGCATTCCGCGTTCCGCGGAAAGACGCTGCTCGGGAGCCGTGGCATCCTCGCCTGGGGTAGCGAGGTGCAACGAACTCGCTACGAACTGAGCATCGCGCCGGATGGAAAGGTGCGGACCCAGTTCAGCATCTTCGCGGAGACGGATCTCAGGCTTCACGACAGGGTGTGGCTCGACGCCGGCGCCCGAATCGATCATTTCACCGAGACCATCGGCACGGTCCTCTCGCCGCGAGCCGCGCTGCGGTTCAAACCGAACGAGACCCAGACGATTCGATTGGCGTGGGGTCAGGCGTTCCGCTCTCCGTCGGTGATCGAGAGCGACCTGTTGGTGCCGACGATTCCCGTCGCGATCATCGACTGGGCGGAGCTCGATGCCGAGGTCATCGATCCCAACTTGTTCCCGTTCGGCTTCTTCGAACCGATCGCTGCGGTCGTCTGCCAGTCGCAACCCGACAATTGCGGTGCACCGCCCGGTGAGGTTCCGGACTATATCGCCGTGACATCGGCACTCGGCTCGCGAGAGTTGAAGGAAGAATCGACGCGCTCGATCGAGATCGGCTATGCAGCACAGCTAGGAGACTTCGATCTCTCGGCGGCGGTCTATCGGACGAACTCCGAGGAGGGGATCGACTTTCCGCAGAAGGGCAGCTACGGCCTGGGGGTGGACGGCCTGTTCGGGACCCTGGACGATGTCATCCTGCCAACCGATCCCGACGGCAACGGCATTGACGAAGCACCGGCGGTCGATGTCTGTCCGTATCTCAATGCGTTGCCACCGTTCAATCAACTCTGCCCGCAGTTCGGAGCGGTAACCTACAACGAAGCCCTGTCGATCCTGCTCGATGGTGAGATCCCGTCTCTGTTCCAGTACGACAATGGTGCGACGGCACGAAACTGGGGAATCGAACTCGGAACCCACTGGAACGGACCGAACGGACTCTCGTTGGGGTTGAACTATTCCTGGCAGAGTATCCCGCGCGCAGACGGGATCCCGATGGATCGTCGGATCGACACGGTGATCGCCGAGGACGCAGCGGGAATGGATCTGGATGGCGACGGTCTCGTCGCTGATACTGCATCGTTTGTCAACATCCCTGCCGAGAACAGGATCGCGTTCTCTGCGCGACTTGACCGAGCACAGTGGTACACGTCGCTAAACATCGATCATGTCGGTGAGACGTTCTGGCAGGATGTCTTGACGTCGGACTTCTGGGGCTATGTTCCCGACTACACACTGGTCGGGCTCAAGGGTGGCTACCGATTCCGACGATCTCCGCTGGAGATCACCGCACAGGTCAGCAACCTCCTCGACGACGACATCCAACAGCATATTTTCGGCGATATCGTGGATCGTCGGGCCTCGATCGCCCTGCATTACGCGTGGGGTGGCGTGGCCGAAACCAGTCAGGGGAAATGACCGTACATTCCGGGGACGCTTGTTTGGGGGGAACCTGCCATGAACCTGAATCGAAGACTGACCACCACGCTTCTATGCTGCCTCGGGTTGCTATTCGGTATCGGCGCGATCATCGCCGCACCGATCGAGGTGCAACGACAACAGCTTTCCGAGGAGATCCGTTTCACCTTGCAGGTACACGAGCCGGCTTCGGGTGAGTCGCTCCTCATCCTCACCGATTCGTTCTTCGGTGGAACGTTCTGGGATCTTCGATCCTACGAGAAGGTCGGGCAACGGCGATCGTGGTCGGTGATGCAACCGATCGACGCCGGACTCAGCACCGAGGCCGACCGGGTCGGCGCGGAGCTGGCTCTCTGCCCGGAAGATTTCACGACCCGCGACGCGTGTCGTCTTCTCGACTCGTCAGGCGAGCTTGACCAACCGTTATGGACGCCAAAGTTTTCGGCGGGCCTGCGCTGGGAGAGCACACGACCTGCCATGGCACCTCTGCGGCTTGGGGACCGGCACCTGGAGACGGCAAGAGACGACAGCGGTGTACGGATCCAGCGTCGCCAGCGGGTCGTCGCCGAAGGACTGCTCGTGACGGGAATGGGACCGGCCGAGGTTCTGCTCGTGGAGACTCGCGACCTGCGGGACAACTCCGCGCCGACTTCCTACCTCTTCCTGGATCGGCAGGGACGGGCCCTGGCAGGGTTGACGGGGCGTCCGGGAGCCGACGGCTTCGTCGTCGACAAGCTCGAAACGCTGCAGAGCTTCTCGCCCGAGGCCGACAACCTGATGACGATCGACTATCAGACGTTCAGCAATCGTCTGACACCGGGACGAACCGGGTTCCTTCAGTACACCACGGTGAACGACACGGTCCTGTCGGCGATCCACCCGGCATGGATCGATATCCCGACGATGATCGCCACCGACGCCAGCAATGTCGTCATCCAACCGGACGGCGATGATCCGGGTTCGCAGGTCACACTCCCGGAGGTCTGGGAGTTCGGGGCTCTCGACACGGCGGTGCTGAACTTCCGCACGTTCAACTCCACCCGTGACGACCAGGCAGGGGCGCCCTGTTTCGCCAACTGCACGACGCGCGACGTGACGGCCACCCCGCCGGACGGCACCTGGCAGGCCTACCTCAAGATCGCGACCTACGATGACCTCGGCACGCTCTACACCGAGGACTTCTTCGCCCTCAACGACAACGACACCGGCGCGAATCCATCCATCGACGTTCCGTTCACCGGACAGGATGTGCTGAACGCGTCCGATCGAACCCAGGTCTGTTTCGAGCAAAGCGCGGGAGGAGCCGATCGCTTCTTGCGGTTCTTCCAGTTCACCGGACCCGACAACGCCACCGCCACCATGGGGGTCGGCGATGTCTGGAACTCCGGCAACTGGCCGTCGTGCAACGATGGCAACGGCCTGCGCCTGACCGCCGCGTCTCAGTGCGGGGATCAGTGCTATCCCGGCTGCACGATCCCGCAGCCACGTGCCCAGGGGCAACTGGCGGGGAATTCCGGATTTCAGATGACAGTCCTCGAGGACGGGTTCGTCCACGTGCCCGCCGGCAACTACCTGCCGTCACTCCTGATGCGTCAAGACACCGACCTGATTGCCGGTCTGGATTTCATCGTCTCGTGTGCCCTGGGATCGACTCCCAACCGCACCTTCGATTTCTTCTGGGTCAACGATACGTACGGGTTGCTGGCCAGCGTCTCGTCGTCCAACAACGACACGATCACGGGCACCGATTGGTCGGCCAACGGCAACACGTCCGACGGCGCCGACTTCACGTGGGGGCCGTTCCCACCGGTTCAGATGACCGCCGACGCGTGTCTCTCGGGAACCCGCGTCGACTGGTCGTTGCCGGACGATGGCTCCAACCTCAACGGCGAACCCAACATCGCCAACTATGGCTACGTCGTCTCGTGGGGAACCGAGACAACGCCCGAGGCGTTGGCAGACTGGACCGGCAACCCGAACCATTCGCCGTTGCCCGGTGAGGGGGGCTATCTGAGTGCACCTGCCGGTTCCGAGCCGACGTCCTATGTGATCAGCGGTTGGGGAGGCAGCGACGTACGAGCCACGGTCACCACCGCCATCGATTACACCGACCCCGACATCCTCGATGTCACGACGTTCCAGTCCGGCGCGTTCTACCAGATCCTCGAAGACCCGGCGCGGCTCGACGGTGTCACGTTTCGCGTCGGCGATGGGGTGACGCCCTTCACTGCCATTAACGGCGGCGACATCGATCTGTCTTGGAACGCGGTTGCCGGTGCTGACGCCTACCTGATCACGGTGTACGACCTCGACACGGACCTCGAGATTCCATGCCCCGCTGGGATGGACTGTTCACCGTCGACCGCGACGGCAACGCATGTGGGTGGCGTCGCCGCCGGCAACCTGGCCTATCGGGCCTTCGCCGTTGACGCGTGCGGGGAGGCCTCGGGCAACTGATCGCAACGTGGCTCGAAGAATGTTGTGTGTTGCGTGATACGTCCGGTCGCCGATCGTCCGCCAGCGGACATGTGATTGCATCACCCGCAAGATTCCCAGGGTAAATCGGCATCGTACGGCGGCACGGTCCTCGCAATGTCTCCTGGACGATGTGGACTCCATGCCAGCCGATCGAAGGCAGACGACCCGACCGATTTCGTCCCCCTCATTGCCCGAAGTCGGACTGCCCTGATCATCGGGTTCAGGGACGTGGGTACCGTCCCCGGCGGGTCGGCTACTACCGTCGAGCCTGTGACCCTCACCGGCGCGTCCCTCGTTTTCGATGCCGGACGTGCGAACGCACATTCTCCCGTCAGTCGTTTGCCACGAGTTACTACCTCAAGCGGCCGGAGCTACTGCGACCCGTCGCCGGATTGCTGGTGGCGGGGTCGGCCCATCGCCAGATTGCCCGGTATCTGGGCTGTTCACCCTCGACCGTCATGACGATGAGTGTGCGTCTCGGCCGCCATGCCGACCTGTTTCATCGAGCGTCCCTGGAACAGTTGGGAACGATCGAAGAGCCGGTTGTCTTCGATCATTTTGAGACGTTCGTGCGATCTCAAATGGAGCGCCTGGCGATCGGCACCGCCGTCGGGCAACAGTCCTGGTTTGTTTACTCCGTCGACGGGATGCGCTACCGAGGGTCTCGCCGCCGCAGTCGACGCAAGCGAATGCTGAAGCGCACCCCCGACCCGACGACGCCCGGTGTCCGGATCGATTCCACCTGTAATACGCTGGAAAGACTCCTAAGTAGGAGCCCGGGGGGCTCGACCTG